>JGI12269J14319_10003961_pt1 | contig 13708 bp, 11 predicted proteins | sample PeaSoiSIISIP2007_FD_14319 | JGI IMG/M metagenome (IMG submission 14319) | reverse complement strand
CCACCCCGAGACGTGCCCGGTGGTGAGGGGACAGGCGGGTGATGTCCACGCCCCCGAGGCGCACCCGGCCCTGTGTGGGGGGCTGCAGGCCGGTGATCACGTTGAACAGCGTGGTCTTCCCGGCACCGTTGGGCCCGATGAGGCCGTTCACGGCCCCGGCATGGACCTCCAGGTTGACGTCCTGAAGCGCCTGGAGACCGCCGAACCGGACCGAGATCTCTTCGACGACGAGCTCAGACAACCGAACGCACCCCCGTCTCCATCGTCGATTCGGCGGGGACGAGGACCGGGTTCAGCTGGTCGAAGACCGGCGCGTCGTGCCCGTGTCGGCGATTCCAGAAATCGCTGACCTCGGCATACAGCCTGCCGATGCCGTTGGGGTTCCGACCGATCGTCACGACCCCGAAACCGATGAGCAGCTGGGTGAAGTTGGGGATCTGCGGGATGTGCGCACCGATGACCGGGCCGACGGCCACGAACAACCCCGCCAGGACGGCGCCCGAGAGAAGGCTGACACCCGAAAGCGTGACGCCGACGAAGATGGCGATGCTGAACAGGAAGTCGAACTGCGCAGCCCCCACGCTGGTGTTGAGCCCACCGTAGAGCGCCCCGGCCAGACCGGCCATGCCCGCCGAGAAGGCGAACACCGCCAGCTTCGTGATCGTGAGGCTCAACCCGACGGTGCTGCAGGCGGCGGGCGAGTCGTTCATCCCCACCAGGCGCCGGCCGAAACGACCGCGCCGGAGAGCTCCCACGCCGACCACACAGAGGGCCAGGACGACGGCGAGGAACACGTCGAAGGCACGATTGGTGGTGAAGTGCATGCCGAAGATGTCGGGGCGGCCGACCGCCACGGTACCGCCGATGCCCATGATCGAGCTCGACTGGAAGAACACGTTGTCCATGAGCACCGCGAACGCCAGGGTGGCCAGGGCCAGATACAGACCACGCAGGCGGAGGACCGGCAGTGCGAGAACGGCACCCACCCCGGCGCACACGCCGACCGCGGCCAGCAGCCCCAGTACGGAGTCGCCACCGGCAACGGCATGCATCACCACCGCGCCGATGCCCAGGAACGTGAACTGGCACAACGAGACCTGGCCGGCGTACCCCGACAGCGGCACGAGGCTCAGCGCCAGCAGCGACAGGGCCAGGGCGTTGCCCATCGTGTAGAGGTTGTTGGCGCCCAGCACGGCGCCGAGTCCGATGACCAGTACGACGATGGCCACGGCACCGACGAGTGTCGCCCTGGCGCTCGCCACCCGCGGCGGGCGCACGCGGACCACGCGGCCGATGGCCAGGCGTACCTCGGGGATGAGGAGCAGCGCCAGGAACAGCAACGCCATGGGCAGGGCGGCGTCCACGTCGTTGCGCACCCCCTGCGGCGCGTAGCCGATGGCCATGGAGTTGGCCACGCCCAGGATCATCGCACCCAGGAAGGTCATGGGAAGATTGCGCAGACGACCCACCACGGCCGCGGCGTAGCCGTAGATCACGAGCTGGGTGAGCGTCTGGATGTTCATCCCCTGCACGCTGGGGGCGAGCAGGATGCCGCCCAGGCCGGCGAACATGACGCCGATCATCCAGGCGTAGGCCGAGATGCGCCCCGAGGGCGCCCCGGAAAGCGACGCCAGGCCGGGGTCGTCCACCACGGCGCGCATGGCCACGCCGGTGCGGGTGCGCCGGAAGAACACCCTCAAGAAGATCGCCACCGCGATGGCCACCCCTACCGTGATGAGCTGCTCCCAGGACAGCGTGATCCCGGCCACCGAGATCGGGTTGCCGCTCAGGAGCTCCGGAGTGTCGTAGGTGTTGGTGGTCGGGTTCCACACCGTCCCGGCCAGCGCGACCAGCACGAGCAGCAAGCCGAGGGTCACGGCGAGCCGGATACTGGTGGCCGCCCCGTACAGAGGTCGCATGACGACCCGTTCGACGACGATCCCGAGCATCGGCGCCGCCACGAAGAGCGTGAGGACGAGCGACACCACTTCGGGTAGGCCCCACCCCTGCCACAGCTGCCAGAACACGTACGCCAGGACCATGCCCATGGCACCATGGGCGAAATTGAAGATGCCCGTCGTGTTGTAGGTGACCACCAGACCGCTGGCGCTCACCGCATAGATCGCCCCGAAGACGATGCCGGCGACGAGGAAGCTGAGGAATTCGGTCACTGCGCGACGAGCCTTAGCGGGCTGGCACCCGAAGGTCGGGCCTTCCGGCGATCGTCCATCTGCTCCCCTACGACGTCGGCCGTACCATCTTGGTGTAGCCGGTTTCCTTCAAGAAGCTGTTGGCGCCGCAGTAGAACCCTACGTTCGGCGTGGGCGCCACGCGCTTGATCTTGCCATTCTGCACCTGGGCGAGCAGGAAGCAACCCGACGGTACGGCCTGGGCGGGGTCACTCGGGGGGACGAGCCCTCCGGCATCGAAGAACGTGATGTTGTTCAGTGCCTGGACCAGTCCCGCCCGGGTGGGCGGGTTGCCGGCTTGCTTGAGGGCCTGGGCGAACATCATCGCCGACGCCCAGCCGTAGACCGACTCGATCTCGAAGTTGGGTTTCGAGTCGACCTTCTTCATCCAGGTGTCGAACAGTCCCACGGCGGGGACGGTCTTGGCGTCCTGCCCGAGGTACAGCGCGTAGCCCTGCTCGATGTAGATGTTGTTGGCGGCGCTCCCGGCCAGCCCCAGGAATTGGCTCGAATAGGCGGCACCCTCGATGTTGATGGCCTTGAAGTTCTGCTGCTGGAACTGCTTGGCGAGTGTGGCCGCGTAGTTGTCGGGCAGCTCCGTCGAGAAGAACATCTTCACGCCCTTGTTCTTCATGGAGATGATGTCGGGCAGGAAGTTGGTGTCGAAGGGTCCGACGCCGTGGTCGTAGACGATCTTGATCCCCGACGCCTTCATGGCGTTCTCGACGGCGGTCTCGGCCGCCGTCGTCGAGGCGGTGGCGTTCTCCCAGATGATCCCCACCTTCTTGGTCGCCTGCGGGTACGTCTTCACCAGGTACTTGAAGAGATTGAGCGGGTAGTAGTCCTCGGGGTTGGGAAGGGGGCTGTAGAGGTAGGGGTCAGACGAAAGGCCCGGGCTGAGCGAGAACCCGACGTCGGGCACATGGGCGATGTCGATAAGGGGCTTCTCGGCCGAGTCCAGGAGCGAGAAGCCGCCGACGAGGGCGAACTCCGTCCGGATCTGGGTGCCCGTGACGGTGGCCACCTGGCCGCCCTGGAAGGTGCTGTCCTGGGCGTCGAGGATCAGCCTCCTGCCGTTCACGCCGCCCATGCTGTTGATGTAGGCGAAATACGCCTTGGTGCCGTCCTCGGCCCCCTTGAACAACCCCGGGATGGGGGAGGAGAGGTCGTCCACCTGGCCCACCGTCACCGACGTGGCCGTGACCCCGGGCGAGGAGCCCGATGTCCCGGACGAACCCGACCCGCCCGTGGGAGTCGACGCCTGGGTCGTCGTCGACGACGACGACGCCGAGCCCTTCGACGAGCAGGCAGCCAGGGTCAGGACACACACGGAGAGTAGGATGACGACCCCGGTCCGTAGCGCGAACGGGCGGGCCGGACCACCCCGGCGCGCTCGCATCCGCACCCTCTCTCGGTTCGCGTTCACCAAGCCCCCCTCTGTGTCCCCATTTCCGAGCGTGCGACCCTCTCCCCAGGGTGCACCCAAGCTTGCCATGCCGACTTTCCGACCTGTCCGCACCCCCATGTGGCAGGAGTCGTGACAGCCGAGACCAAGTCCCGACGGCACCCCAGGTCCGACGCGGGAACGCGTTCTAGTGATGCTACGTCAGATGCCGCGGCTATGAGGCAAATGCGAAGCGGTCGGCGAAACTCCTGCACAAGGCGTGAATCCCCGCACGCGAAACGAGAGTGCCGAAGCCCTCCCCTTTCACCTGGTCAACCGTTGCCCCTGTGCTTCCGACGGAGTGCCGGCGCGCCAAAGCCCCTGTGGCACGACCAGGCCATAGGCGGCGCTGCGCCGCCAGCGGAACGACTCCGGCCCTGGGCGAGCGCCGTGGTCGGTTGGGCGAGCATCGTCAGGTCGGCGTGCAAGGGCACCCGCTCGCTGTTCGTAGCGCGTCTTCCGGCGGTGCGTGGTCCGAGGGACGAGCCTGTCGAGGCGTTGGCCGTGGACGAGCCACGCTGATTCCCGGCCCGCCAAACGGGAAGGCCCATCGGGGGGCGCAAGGACTTCAGTTAGTGATTATGTGGCAGATGCAGGCCGTGATTGTGCCCATGGCCGTGACGATGTCGAGCGTGGCCTACATGCTGGCGCACCGACGTTACCGATGGGGTGACGCCCAAGAGGATCTTGTGTTTGGACAATGTCAGGCCCGGATTGACGGCCGGAGTCTGCCCCTTTGTCTCGGTCGGCACTGTCGAGATGGTCGAGGGGTTCGCAGCGGCGCTCGTCGTGGTCCCAGGGGCGGTGGTGGGAGTCACGAGTGGGTGAGCAGCCTTGAGTGCCTGGGCACGCTTGAGCATCGCCTGCCTGATCTCTTCCTTGTACCGCAGTGCCTGTGCTTGCGCTTTCGCTTGCTCGTGCTTGAGCTCGTGCTTGTGCTTGGTGGCCGAGCTGGCCCCCGAGCATGAAGCGACAAGCAGCGACGTGATCGCCAGAAAGATCGCAAGCCTCGCCCCGGTCCGCATCATCACCCTTTCCACGACGTCCCCGACCCATCGTTTCACTTGGGCTTGCGGTGCGGGGTTCGGCCCCCAGGGAAATCCTGGGATACTCCCAGGAGAACCGCAGAGTTGGGATTGGGGAAAGACCGCCGTCTGACGGGTAGCGACTACCCAGACCCCGTGATTCCAGCCCCCTCTACCAGGATCGACGCGTTCCGCACATCCCTTCCATGCAGGACGATTCCCGAGCTCGCACCGAGGTGGCGCGGGGTCCCCGACGGTGGCGTCACGACGCGGTCGGTGTCTCGGTCTCCCGGGCCGGGACGGCTTCGGCGCGGCGGAACCGGGCGCCCTCGAGAAACCGCACGACGGCGGCCACGGCGTGGGCGGTGCGCACCGAGGGGAGCACGTCGAAGGCGTGCTGGGTGTACGGGAGCTCGGCGTAGAGCACCGGTGCCTTCGACACGGCCCGGAGGGCGCTCACGAAGGCCCGGGCGTCGGCCACCGGCACAAGCGTGTCGTTCGTCCCGTGGATCACGTAGAACGGCGGCGCGTCGGGGTGCACGCGGTGGAGCGGGGACGCGGACTCGAAGATCCCGGGGTCGTCCGCCAGCCGCCGCTTGAACACACGGCGCTCGAGCAGCGCCAGGAGTCCCTCGTCGTACCTCGACGTGCCGCGCCCGGCGGCCATGTCGTACACGCCGTAGAAGGGCACGCACGCGTCCACCGAGGTGTCGGCCGTTTCGAACCCGGGCTGGAACTCGGGGTCACCGCCGCTGAGCGCCAGCAGGGCGGCGAGGTGCGCTCCCGCCGATCCCCCGGACACGGCGATGAACCCGGGGTCACCGCCGTACTCGGCGATGTGCTCGCGCACCCAGGCCACGGCCCGCTTGCAATCCACGATGTGATCGGGCCACGTGGCCTTGGGGCTCAGCCCGTAGTTGATCGTCACGGCCACCCAGCCCCGGCGGGCGAGCTCGTGCATGAGAGGGAGTCCCTGCTCGCGTTTGTCCCCGATCACCCACGCGCCCCCGTGGATGTAGACCAGGACAGGCGCACCCGTGGGAGGGGCGGCGCGCCGCCGGATGACGTCGAGTCTGTGCGCCCGGGCACCGTCGCCCGCATAGTCGATGTTCCGGACCACCTGCACCGAGCGGGCCGGGCGCGGGAACGGGTAGATGAGCCGAGGGAATCGCCACATGGTGTGGCCCCCGTGTAGGGGGAGGACATCCCCGTCCGTCCCCGGCAGGGGCACCTCCTCCTCGGCCATGGTGAAGACGTGGCGCGCTGAGCCCGAGACCCGGGCGTGGACCACGAGCCCTGTCCACGAGGCCGCGTTGACCCCCAGGGCCACCCAGCCGGGCCAGGATCCAAGTGCACCCTCGACGCCGAAGGCCACGGTGGCGCCCACCTGCCACACGATGTGCCAGACAGGCATCTCCGCCGTGTACCAGCCGGCGAAGAAGCTCGGGACCCCGAGAATCGGGTGCCGCGCCGGCCGGAAGGCGTTCGCCACGAGCAACGCGCCCACCACGCTCACGGCCAGGTACACCCATGCCCATGCCATGGCACCATCCTCGCTCATGGCGCGAAGATGGCGCACGTCGGGGAGGCAGGTTTCCGAAGGATTCGCGGACAGGACCGACCAGCGAGGGCGAGACGACCATGGAACAGCTCACCGGACTTGACGCGACTTTCCTGTACCTGGAGACATCCAGCCTGCACATGCACGTGTCGATGGCGGCCATCTTCGACCCCTCCACCGTCCCGGGCCAGTACTCCTTCGACAAGATGCGCGACCTCGTGAGCTCGCGGCTCGAGCTGGCCCCGATCTTCCGCAGGCGGCTCGTCGAGGTGCCTTTCCGCCTGGGCCACCCCTACTGGGTCGACGATCCGACATTCGACATCGAATACCACATCCGCCACTCGGCCCTGCCCGCCCCTGGCGGCGTCGACGAACTGGCCCGGTTCGTGGGCGACGTCTGCAGCCGCCAGCTGGACCGTGCCAAGCCACTGTGGGAGATGTACATCGTCGAAGGGTTGCACGGGAACCAGATCGCCGTGGTGACGAAGATCCATCACTGCACCATCGACGGTGTCTCGGGCGCGGAGCTGCTGTCGCAGCTCTTCGACCTCGAACCCGAACCCCCACCCCGCCCCACACCCGACAACCCGCCCTCGGTGGACGAACACCTCCCTTCGGAGCTCAAACTCGTGGCGCAGTCACTCGGAACCCGCCTCGTGCGGCCGGTCGGGATGACGAAGCTCGCATGGCGCACCGGAAGGGCGTTGCTCGACGTCAAGCGGGTACGGGCGCGAGGGTCCGGACACGCCGCGTTGCCGCTCACCACCCCCCGTACGTCGCTCAACGCGTCCATCACCCCACACCGGCGTGTGGCGTTCTCGTCCATCGCGTTGGAAGACGCCAAGCGCGTGAGGCGGGCCTGTGACACCACCCTCAACGACGTGGTTCTCGCCGTGTGCACGGGCGCTCTGCGGCGGTACCTGCTCGACGGTGACGAGTTGCCCGACGACCCCCTCGTGGCGACGGTCCCGGTGTCGACGGCGCCAACGGTGGCCAACCAGCGGGGCGCCAACAAGGTGTCGGCGATGTTCGTGGCGCTACCGTGCCAGATCGAGGACCCCGTCGAACGGCTTCGTGTCATCCGCGAGGGCACGAAGGGGGCCAAGGAGGAGCACAACGCCCTGGGGGCCGACGTGCTGCTCAACTGGGCGGAGCACGCCACCCCGAACGTGTTCTCGACCGCGGCCCGCGCCTACACGCGCCTGAAGCTGGCCGATCACCACCGGCCCATCCACAGTCTGGTGATCTCCAACGTGCCCGGGCCCGACTTCCCGCTGTATCTCTCGGGCGCCGAGCTCGTGGCCGGCTTCCCCCTGGGCCCGGTCATGGACGGCGCAGGACTGAACATCACGGTCATGAGTTACCGGGGCATCCTCAACTGGGGTCTCATGGCCTGTGCCGAGACCGTGCCGCGTCTGTCGGACCTCGCCCTCTACATTCCCGCCGCGCTCGACGAGCTCACCGCGGCGGCCGGGCTCGGACCGGCTCTGCGGGTGGGCGTGGCTCCCGGTCGGACCCGGTCGGCTCCGCACCGCCGAGCAGGTGCCGCCGAGCGTGCACCACAACCGACAGGATGACGCCGGGACAGCACGGCGACGGGGCGACCAGGGCACAGCGACCGCTGAGGATCGGGCTCATCGGCTGCGGCAATATCGGGCAGATCCACGCCGACGGGCTGCGCAAGATGTCCGAGGACGGCGAGATCGTCGCGGTGGGTGCGGCTGACCCCTCCGAGGCGTCCCGGACCGCCGCGGCGCGCAATTGCCCGTTCGAGTACTTGAGCGACGACGCCCGGCGCGTCGTCGACGATGCCGACATCGACGCCGTCATGATCACGTCGCCCACGTCGACGCATCGCGACCTCGTCCTGTCGGTTCTGGCGTCGGGCAAGGCCCTCTTTTGCGAGAAACCGCTGGCACCGACTCTTGGCGTGGTCCGGGAGCTCTGCGCCGCGGTGGCGACAGCGACGCGCCCGGCACAGGTCGGGTTCCACTCGCGCTTCCATCCCATCGTCAACAGGATCTACGGGCTCGTGGACTCCAAGGAGCTCGGCGCACCCATGGCCTACACGCTGCGAGACGACCAATACTGGCCCACGGGCGCGGTCGTCCCGGGACACAGTTCGTGGCGCTCTCAGCGCGACCAGGCCGGAGGGGGCGCGCTCTTGGAGCACTCCATCCACGCCGCGGACCTGGTGTGTTGGCTTTTCGGTCCCGCTGTGCGGGTATCGGCGAGCACCCGGGCCGTGTTCGGGTACGACGTGGAGGACGTGGCGGCGGTCACGGTCGAGCATACGTCCGGTGTGGTCGGCAACATCCTCAGCGTCTTCAACGGTGTGCGGGGACGCGAGGAGCGGCGGTTCGAGGTCTTCTTCGAGAACGGTGCGGTCGAAGCCACCACCGATTTCATCGTGGGTGCCGCCGAGGACAGCTACCTCGTGCAACGACCCGATGCCGCTCCGGAGCGCCCTGACCTCGGTGCACTTCGAGAGGAGTTCTTCACCATGCTCGCCCTGCCTCGGCGCGACTTCGTCTTCTACACGTACCCTGCCGACCGGCATTGGGTGCAGTGCGTGCAGGCCGGCGATCCGGCCCGGCCAGGCTTCGACGACGCACTGCGAGCTCACGAGCTCGTGGACGCCGCGTACAGGTCCGCGGTGACAGGCTCGATTGTCACCCCCTGAGGACCAGTGGCCGTGGCGCGCCGACAGACGATCCTGCCCCTCGAGACGAGGCTCGGTTCATCTGGGCGGGAGCCAGTGCGTTCCTCACGAGACCCCTCAATGTCGCCCAGATCGACCACACCGTGAGGAGCCCTCCTCGAGCTGTCCGCCCTGCGGTGACCTGGGCGGGCGGTCCACTGCCGTGACCCGGCCCGGACATCGGAGGTCTCCGGCGTCCGGCGGCATGATGCTGGGATGACCGACACAGCTCCGGAGCCAGCTCGTCACCTTCCCCGTCCCGGAATCGGGAGAGTCGCGTCGGCGATCTCCAGGTGGGTGGAGCCCGACGACAATCCCTCGGGCGTGATCTACGGGACCATCGCCGTCGGAGCCGTGCTCGCTGCCGAAAGCACCCGCCACGAGACCTTCGGCGAAACCATCGCCGCCACCGCCATCGTCCTCGCCCTCTACTGGCTCNCCCACACGTATGCAACCGTGGTCGGAGACCGGCTCAAGACCCGGGACACCCTTTCGGCCGACGCGCTCTGGCGGGCCCTCCTGCGAGAGGCGGCCATCATGAAAGGAGCGGTGATCCCGATCGCGGTGCTCGCCATCCTGTGGGCGGCGGGCGTTTCCCTCGCCACCGGGGTGACCGGAGCGCTGTGGAGCAGTGCGGCCGCGCTCGCCGTCTTCGAGATCATCGCCACCCAGCGCAGCCGGGTCTCGGGAACCCAAGGTCTCCTGCAGATCGTGGTGGGAGCGCTCCTGGGAGCGGGGGTGCTCCTCGTCCGCGTCGTCTTGCATTGACCGCGCCGGGGGTTGGCGGGAAGTCCCGGGTGGTCAGGGCTCGCAGCCCGGGGGTGCGGTGGTGGACCGTGACGCGGTGGAAAGGCTCCCCACCACGGCGCGGCGCAGTGCGCCCATCCTCGTCGAGGNCACTCGTCGGGCTGCACCGGCAGTGCCAGGGCGCAGGAGGCTGCAGGAGAGGCCTGACGCCACCGCCATCGAGGCCGCGTACCACCACAGGTGCCGGAAGTTCCCGAGAGCGGCGACAGCGGTGCGCGGAGTCCCGAGGATGACCACGAGCAGAGCCACACCGACGGCGCCCCCCACCTGCCGGGCGGTCTGGTTGACGGCACTGCCGACGGCGAAGCGCTCGGGATGCAGGCTGGATACCGCCGCTGCGCTGAGCACCGGGAAGGTGAGCCCGATCCCGAGACCGGTGATCAATGTCGCCGGCAGCCAGGTCGCCAGGTAGGCGGGCTCCACACCGACCCGGGTCGCGTACCAGACGAGCCCGCCCGCGAAGCACGCCGTCCCCACGAGGAGCACGCGTCGGAACCCGACGCGGGTGGCGAGCCGACCGGCGGGGCCCGATACCGCCGCGACGACGAGCGGTCCGGGGGTGACGGCCAGGCCCGCCCGCAGGATGGAGTAGTGCCATACCGAAGTGAGGAAGAGGATGTTGCCCAGGAGCATGGCGAAGAACCCCATGGCGTAGAGCAGGGTGGCCGTGTTGGCCACGCTGAAGGACCGGGATGAAAAAAGGGTCAGGTCCAGTATCGGCGCAGCGTGACGGGCCGAGCGGTACAGGAAAGCCGCACCGAGGCCGGCGGTGACGACAAGGCACGCCACCACTCTTCCGCTGGACCAGCCCCAGCTCGGGCCCTCCGAGATGGCCAGAACCAAAGCTGCCAAGGCCGAGCTCACGAGCACGACCCCCAGATAGTCAGGACGGGCCCGCACCTCCTCGGACTTGGAGTCAGCCAGGACTCGCCGTCCCAACACCCAGGCCAGGGCTCCGACCGGAAGATTGACGTAGAACGCCCATCGCCACCCGCCAGCCGAGATGAGCGCCGCTCCGAGAGAGGGACCGGTTGCCACCGCCAGGGCTCCCACCCCTCCCCACATCGCCACGACCTGGGAACGCCGTTCGGTCGGAAACGCACCGAGGAGAAGCCCCAATGAAGCGGGCAACATGGCGGCTGCTCCGGCGCCCTGCACCAGCCGACCGGCGACCAGCAGGTCCACCGACGGCGCTAATCCGCACAACGCGGACCCCAGGCCGAACACCGCTAATCCGGTGAAGAACACGCGGCGGCGGCCGATGCGGTCGGCGGTCCGACCGGCGGTGACGAGCAACGACGCGAACACGATGCTGTAGCCGGTGATCACCCACGCCAAGGCAGCCCTCGAATCGTGCGGGAAGGTGCGCTCGAGGGCCGGGAAGGCGACGTTGACGATGGAGAGGTCGAGGGACGCCATGAAGGCACCCAGCGCAGTCACCACGAAGACCGCCGACCGACGGGCCCCGGCCATCGGCGTGGAACTTTCCGGAAGCGTAGACAGTCCTGTCACGCAACGCACTGTACCCGATTGCGTTTCATAATGCAACCCACTAGGCTGGGAACGTGGAACGGAAGAGCTTCGCCGATATGGACTGCTCGGTCGCCCAGTGCCTCGAGGTCGTGGGCGAGTGGTGGAGCATGCTCGTCGTGCGGGACGCCTTCTTGGGCGTCAGTCGCTTCGACGACTTCCAGCGCCGGCTGGGGATCTCACGAAACATCCTCCAGCAGCGTCTCGGACGACTGGTCGACGAGGGTGTCCTGACCCGGGTGCGGTATTCGGAGCACCCACCGCGCTACGACTACCGGCTCACGGACAAAGGACGCGACCTCTGGCCCGTGCTCACCGCCATGCGGCAGTGGGGGGACAAGCACGCCGCCCCCTCCGGACCGCCGCTGCAGGTCGTCCACAAGGGATGCGGCGCGATTGTCGATGCCGTGCTGGTGTGCGCGTCCTGCGGTGAACGCCTCGGTCCGCGAGACGTCGACGCGGTGGCCGGTCCCGGGCACCGACCCGGTCGACCGCTACCGCCCCGGGTGCGCCCCGCTGACATCAGTTCCGTGTAGAGAGGCCTCACCCACCACGGAAGTCGAGCAGCACGGGGACGTCGACGCTCGGAGTCATCCTTCTGCCAACGCAGGCGAGCTGGGATGCCGCTGCCCGACCGATGCCTCCCGGAAGCTGCTGCCCCCGCGAGGTCGAGAACGACGATTCGATCGAGCTCTCAGTGGGACGAGACCGGGGCGTTCTCGTCTTGACCATGGGACGGTGCCTTCGATCCCAAACTGGCCATATTCGACCTCGATGGTGGGCTCAGCTCGCACAGGCCGTGCGAACCGATGTTGAGGCCGATATTGCTCACGTTGTAGAGATGCTCGCTCGCGACGAGCCACACGATGTCACAGATCTCCCGCTCGCTGTAGTAGCGGGCGAGTCGTGAAAACGTGTTCGCGGTCACCTGCTTGTTCGACGTGAGCTCGGTCGCATAGTCCAGGGCGGCCCGCTCAGCATCGGTGAACAGTGGGCTCGTGTGATACTCCGCCAGTGCGTCGAAGCGCGCTGCGTTGTCCGAAGATACCTTCAGGGCGTACCAACGGGACGCGTCCATACAGAACAGGCAGGTGTTGATGCTCGCGACCTGCTCGCGGATGAGCACCGCCGTCTGCGGCTGGAGCTCGGCCGAACTCGCCGTGACCGCCACCACACAGCGAATTAGGAGAAGTTCCACCGCGTCTGGCTGAACACGGCGCCTTTGCCGAATCCGAAGGCAGTCGAGGGAGCAATTCGGTACACGGCGACCTCATCTCGCCGGATGCTGTCACCGAGACCGAACCAGGTGCCCTCGGGTGCCGTGAAATGGGCCCCGTATTTCACCTCGAATGTGTCGGCAATGCTTGCGAGTTCGGCGGGGTCGCTCACCTTTGTGGCTTCCCCTTCAATGACGAGGTCGAGACCGTCGAGTCCGTTGCATCCTGTCGTGAGTATGCAATGTGGGTTCTGCGCGAGATTCTTAGCCTTGCGTTCGGTGGCGCCGGTGCAGATATACGACGCACCGTCCAACCAGATTCCCAACAGTGGCGTAACGTGCGGCCGCCCTTCCGGACGTATTGTGGTCAGCCAGTAGATTTCGGCATCCCGTAGCTCCCGCCGTCCCATCGCCCACTGTGTAGGAGACGCGTCGGCGCTGCTGAAGGCGCTCAGCTCCGTAACCGGATCCAGTTCAACCATGTCGTCTCTCCAGTTCACAGCTCATCCCGAGCTGCAGTCGTCGCCCAGCACACGTTCTGCCATCGATTCGTTTGTGTGAGCCAAGGCCTCCACCGGGCCTCACTTGAGGCGGTGCGCCCACGGCGGAGAGAAATCCCTCTTTCCGTGAACGGTGATCGTGAACTCGGTGCGTTTGATGTGCCGCCGGCTAGCCTTCAACTGTGAAATTTTCCGTCACCTACCCCCTGATTGCGCATCCCTACAGCCCCGACCTCTTGAAAAGGGATGCCCTTGAGCAATTCTCCCAAACCGCCGAGAGGAGCGGCTTCGACGGGATCGGATTCACGGACCATCCAGCTCCCACCGCCAAATGGTTGCACAGTGGAGGTCACGACGCCCTCGACCCGTTCGTGGCCCTGTCGTTCTGTGCAGCCGTGACCGAGCGGATCCGTCTCATCCCGAACATCGTGGTGCTCCCATACCGACATCCTTTGATCGTTGCCAAGATGGTGGCGACACTCGACACGCTTTCCGGGGGGCGATTCACGCTGGCAGTCGCCACCGGTTACCTGAGAGGCGAATACAAGGCACTCGGTGTCGATTTCAAGCAGCGCAATGCGCTCTTCGACCAAGCGGTCGAAGTGATCCGCGGAGTCTGGTCAGACGACGACTTCACGTACGAGGGTGCTGGGATCGCAGCCGCCGGCCTCGCCGCCAATCCCAAGCCTTCCCCCCTGCCACCGTTGTGGATCGGAGGAAACAGTCGTCAGTCCC
>JGI12269J14319_10003957_pt1 | contig 13717 bp, 13 predicted proteins | sample PeaSoiSIISIP2007_FD_14319 | JGI IMG/M metagenome (IMG submission 14319) | reverse complement strand
GGCACGCCCCTGCGCCTCCCCGAGAGGGATCACACGTGAAGATCGGCCTGCAGATCCCCGATTTCACCACGCCGGACGGCCCGGGCCGCCTCGGCGCCGACCTGGCCACCGTCGCCCGGACCGCCGATGAGGGTGGCTTCGAATTCATCGCGGTGATGGACCACTTCTTCCAGATCGGCGTGATCGGCCCGCCCGAGCGCGAGATGCTCGAGGCCTACACCACGCTCGGCTACCTGGCCGCGTGTACGTCGCAGACCAAGCTCCTGACCCTGGTCACCGGGACCGTGTACCGGCACCCGGGCGTCCTGGCCAAGATCGTCACCACCCTGGACGTCCTGTCGGGCGGGCGAGCCTGGCTCGGCATCGGGGCCGCCTGGAACGAGGAGGAGTCGCACGGGCTCGGCATCCCGTTCCCGCCGGTCGCCGAGCGCTTCGAGCGCCTCGAGGAGACGCTGCAGATCTGCCTGCAGATGTGGCGCGGCGACGAGAGCCCGTACCGCGGCGAGCACTACCAGCTGGACCGCCCGATCAACTCACCGCAGTCGCTGACCAGGCCGCACCCGCCGATCATGATCGGGGGCGGCGGCGAGCGCAAGACGCTGCGGTTCGTCGCGAAGTACGCCGACGCGTGCAACCTGTTTCCCACCCCGGACCTGCCGCGCAAGCTGGACGTGTTGCGCGCGCACTGCGACGCGGAGGATCGTGACTACGACGCGATCACGAAGACCTGCTACTTCATCTTCGACGTCGGCGAGAAGGGCGAGAAGGCCGGCGAGGTAGTCGACCAGCTCGGCCGGCTGGCCGGGATGGGCTTCCAGGCCGCCATCGGCGTGGTGGCCAACGTGTGGCAGGTCACCCCGCTCGAGGTGATCGCCGCGGAAGTCATCCCGGCCGTAGCCGGTCTATAGAACTTTTGCCCGAACGAGCGTTGGTGCCCGTCCCGGTCTACACCTAGTACATGTAGGTATAGGTGTTGGTAGGTGTGGGCATCGGCGTCGGCGGAGGCGTCGGCTTCGGCCCAGGCGACGTGGCCGCGGTCGGCTTGACCACCTTGAACTCGGCGTTCGCGTGGTTCTGGCCTCCCTTCTCGCCGGTGAACCCGTACAGCGGCCAGCCGTTGTAGGTGACCTGGCCGTTGATCCGGCCCCACTTGCCGGCGATCTTCACGCCGTGGGCCAGGACCGCGACGCCCCGTATCGGCGGCCAGATGGCCGCGCACCCTCCGGTGCAGGTGCCGGCGTGGCCCCGCTTGTCACCGGTGAAGGTGTACACGACCAGGCCGGAGCCCTCGACGAGGATTACGCCCTTGACTCCCCTGACGTGCTCGGTCTTGAACACGACCGCGTTCTTGGGCAGGTGGGCCGGCGCGCCGAACGCCGACGTCGCCCCCCACCAGGACCCCGCTATCAGCGCCGCTGAGACTACGCCCAGCGCGCCCGCGCGCAAACCAGTAAGCATGACCGCTCCCATCTTGATCCGGCTTCCGGTATCTCAGTCCCTTCCGTTACGGGGAACGGGTCACCGGACGTAACGGTTCACGGTGGGAGTTCAGGAATCCCGGGGCCATCCCCGGGCCGAGGGGGTCTGGGGGGAAAGGCTTCCCCCCAGACGGGGGGTCACCGGGGGGTAGTCCCCCCGGGGGCTAGCACTGACCGAAGGGCAGTTACCCGCTGGACCGAGGCGTTGAAAGCGGCCGAGTTCAGCTGCCCGCTGTCCAGGGCGCTCGCCAGCGCCGAGGTGACTTCCTGGCCTTCGGCGGGATCCTGCACCGAGCACAGCAACAGGTCCATCCCGGCCTGGGCCGCGAGGACGGCGCGCTGCCCGTAGCTTCCGAATGAGGTCAGCGCCCCGGCCTCGATCGCGTCGGTGATCGTGACCCCGCCGAAGCCGAGCCGACCGCGCAGTTCGCCCTGTACCCAGGCCGAGGAAAGCCCGGCCGGGTAGGTCGGGTCGAGCGCGGGGTAGATCGCCCACGACCATGACGAGCTTGACCCCGGCGGTGATGGCCGCGGGGTACGGCACCTCGTCCTTGCCGCGCAGGCCGGAGAGAGACACGTTCAGGGTGACCGGGCCGTTGTCAGTGTTCTGGGATTTCGTGGCCGAGCCGAGGCCCGGGAAGTGCTTGGCGGTGGCGGCCACGCCGGTCTGCTGCTGCGCGGTGATGAAGGCCTGCCCACACTGGGTTACGACCGACGCCTTGTTGCTGTAGGACCGCTGGTACTGATCGATGAAGTTGCCGGACTTGTAGTACACGTCGAGCACCGGCGCGAGGTTGACGTTCATGCCGACCCCGGCCAGGTTCTGCCCTGCTCCGGTGCCGGCCTGGCTCGCCTCCAGCGTCGGGTTTGATGATGCCCCGATCTGCTTTTCCGACAGCGTCGGGGCGCCGGGGAGCCTGCGGACCTCGCCGCCTTCCTGGTCGGTCATCAGCAGCAGGGGCACCGACACGGGGCTTTGCTGCTGCGCCTGGACCAGCTGCTGGATCGCCGAGGCGATCTGGGTGTCGCTGGAGATGTTCCCGCCGAAGAAGATCACGCCGGCGGCCTGACCCGCGGTGATCGCCTGCAGCAAGGCCGCCGGGACGGTCAGGCCCGAGTAGGAGTAGATCACGCGCTGGCCGGCCAGCTGGAGCGACGACAGTGCGGCCGCCCGCCGCGTACGCGTCGCACCCAGGGGCCGGGTCAGGACCGTCGTCAGCGGGGCGGCGGCCCCCAGCGCTAGTGCCCTCTTGAGCAGGTCACGGCGGCCGGGGCCGGCTGCATCTTCTGCCACGTTGCTCCCCCTGATACGGGACATCCAGCCGGGTCGCGGAAGACCTACCCCTTGACGGCACCGTTCACGCGTTCGGCGTTGGCGTGCTCCACGGCCTCGGCGTTCCGCTCGTCGCCGCGCGCGGACAGACCAGCGACGATCCCGGCGATGTCAGTTTCCGGGCGGTTCTGGCTCAGCTTGGCCTTGGCCTGGATCCGGGTGATCTGCAGCTCCAGTCCGACGATGGCCCGCAGCTGGCCTTCGATGAACGCGCGCGGCGCGTCGTCTACCGACCACGGCATGCTCTGCCCGGGCGAGGCGAGCCTGGCCGCCTCGTGTTTGGACGTGAGCCGCCGGACGATGTTCTCGACCCACGCCGGGTCGTCGTGCACGATCAACTGGCCGTACACGTGCGCGGTGACGTAGTTCCAGGTGGGGACCACCCGGCCGTGCTCGGCCTTGGCGGCGTACCACGACGGGGAAATGTACGCGTCGGGGCCGCGGACGATGGCCAGCGATTCGCCGAGCGCGGGCTTGCGCCACTGGTCGTTGTTCCTGGCCACGTGGCCGTACAGCGCGCCGTGTTCGCCTACCGAAGGGTCGTAAAGGAACGGCAACAGGGTCGCGATCAGACCGTCCTCGGTGAGCGTGATCAGGTCGGCCGCGCCGTGCTTGGCGAGCAGCTCGTCCACCACCGCGTCGCCGGCGGCGAAATGGGCGGGAATGTACATGGTTCCTCCGCTACCAGGCTAACGCCCGGAAGGAACGGGTCAGGCTGCTCCACACAGCGTCGTAGTCGCTCTGCCGGTGCCCCGCCTCCATGGCCTGCCGGGTGGGGATCATCATCCAGCGGCTCTCGAACATGAAGGCCAGCGTGCCGTCGATCTTCTGCGGGGCCAGCCCGGCCGCGCTCGCCCGGGCGAACGTCTCGGCGTCCGGGCCGTGCGAGGTGAACGTGTTGTGCAGACTGGCCCCGCCCGGCTCGAACCCCTCGGCCTTCGCGTCGTACACGCCGTGGACCAGGCCCATGAACTCGGACATGATGTTGCGGTGGTACCAGGGCGGGCGGAAGGTGTCCTCGCCCACCAGCCAGCGCGGCGGGAAGATAACGAAGTCGACGTTAGCCAGGCCGGGCACCTCGCTGGGTGAGGTCAGCACGGTGAAGATCGACGGGTCGGGGTGGTCGAAGCTGATCGTCCCGATCACCATAAAGTTCGCGGTGTCGTACTTGTACGGCGCGTAGTTCCCGTGCCAGGCGACGACGTCCAGCGGCGAGTGGTCGTAGTCGGCGGCCCACAGGTTCCCGCCGAACTTCTCCACCACCTGCACGGGTCCGGCCAGGTCTTCGTAGCGCGCCTGCGGAGCCAGGAAGTCACGCTCGTTGGCCAGCCCATTCGACCCGATCGGGCCGCGTTCGGGCAGCGTGAACGCGGCGCCGAAGTTCTCGCACAGGTAGCCGCGCACCGGGCCGTCGGGCAGCTCGACGCGGAACCTGATGCCCCGCGGGATCACCGCGATCTCGCCGGGCGCGACCGCGAGCGCGCCGAGCTCGGTGTGCAGCGCAAGCACGCCGTGCTCGGGCACGAAGAGCAGCTCGCCGTCGGCGTCGACGAAGTACCTGCTGGTCATCGAGCGGGTCGCGGCGTAGGTGTGCGCGGCCATCCCGCTGCGGGTCCTGATGTCACCGTTGCCCGCGACGGTGTAGAGCCCGTCGACGAAGTCGGCGTCGCCGTCTGGCATGGGGAGCGGGTCCCAGCGAAGCCGGTTGGGGTCCGGCTCGATCTCGTCGAAGGGGGTGCCGCGGAGCGTTCCGTTGCTGATGCGCAAGAACGTCGGGTGCGCGGCCGACGGCATGATCCGGTATACCCAGGTCCGCCGGTTCACCCCGCGCGGCTGCGTGAACGCGGTCCCGCTGAGCTGTTCGGCGTACAGGCCGAGCGGGGCCCGCTGCGGCGAGTTCCGGCCCGCCGGGAGCGCCCCGGGCACGGCCTCGCTGGCGAACTCGTTCCCGAACCCCGACTGATAGGGGAATTTCGCATACTCGTCCGCGTCGATCCCCATGGCCGCCTCCTTGAGCCTGCTCACCTCCTACCGTATCGACCGGCCGCGACCGCGGCCTCGGTCACCACGCCGCGGAGACCGGCAGGACGTGCGGCGAGGTGCCCGGCAGCGAGGTGAAGGCCCTGCCATCGATCCGGCCGAAGCCGAAGGCCTGGGCGAGCACAAGGCCGCCGCCATCGACCGCCGACAGCACCCGGCAGGTGCTGAAGATCGCGTCCTCGACGTCGGCGTTGTTCCCGAACCGCGTCGTCTGCGTCCGCAGGACCTCGACCACCCGCCCGGTCGCGGGCGACAGCTCGATGATCTTCGCGGTGCCGGTGTGGCGGCCCGGCCCGGACCGGCAGGTCGACGCGACGACGTACCCGCCGCCGGGCGCGATCATCGCGGATTGCAAGCCCGTAACGGGGGCGGGGTAGGTGACCAGCGGTGCCGCCAGCAGGCTTCCGCCCGGTGACGCGAGGTTGAGTTCGCGGACCCCGGTGAGGTCGGCCGGCATCGTGCTCGCCGACACGCTGTGCCACCAGGGGACGGTGACGGTACCGTCGCCCGCCCAGGAGGGAATGCCGGGCCAGTAGCCCGGCGCCTCCTGGCCGGTCCAGGTCCGCGTGGCTCCGGTCAGCACGTTGATGAGCACGACGCTGCCGTACAGCGATTGGCCGGGGAACCCGTTCGTCATGGACAGCACGACCGTCGCCCCGTCCGGTGACAGCGCCGCACCGGTCACCGGCACGCCCTTGTTGTCAAAGGCCAGCCGGTCGAGTCGCCCGGGCCGGCCATCCGGGGAGACGGTCAGCAGGAACAGGGTGTCCTCGGATACGCCGGGCAAGTCCCCGCCGCGGGAGACCACGACCACGAAGTGCCGGTCGTCCAGGCCGCCGAAGACCTCACCAGCCACGACGGCCCGCGGGGTCCCCGCCGGCACCGGTATCGCGACGGAACCGGCCACGTGCCCGTCCGCCGAGGCGCGGACGACCACGTCGAGCCCGGCCACGACGACGTAGTAGGCGGGCATGGCGTCCGCTGGTGCGGGCGATGCGCTCGAGGGAACGCTGGCGGGCGGGGGCTGACTCGTCGTGCAGGCCGACAGGGCCACGAGGCAGCCGACCGCCGCGGCCACGGCTCTTCTTGGTACGCGCATGCCGATCAGACGCACTGGCGGCCACCCGGGTTCAGCCGGCGTCGTGATTCTCCCGGAGCCAGGCCGCGGCCCGGGTGGGAGAGGCCTGAGCGAGCCAGGCGTCCTGGATGACCTCGGTCAACTCCGGCACGGTAAGCTCGCCGATCCGGCTCGCGCGGACCAGCACCGACGGGTGGCCGTCGAAGTGCGGGGTGGTGAAGAACGGCGTCGCCTCGTCCTGGATCAGGGCCTGCTTGTCAGCTTCCGACGGTACCCAGAACACGATCACGTCGGGGTAGCGTTCGCCGGATTCGGGGTCGAAAGCGTCGGGGCGAGGAGTACGGAAGAACACGAAGGACTTGCCCCCGACCTGGTAGATGAGGTTGCCCTGCTTCCCGGGCCAGATCGTGACGTGCGGCATGCCCTTCGCCAGTTCATGGACGTCCTCGACCCGCGCGCGGCGCGGTCGTGCTGCCATGACCGCAGCGTAGGCTGAATCGGACGGGTGTGGCTGATCTCCGGGAGGCTGCTTTTGGACATGGCGACCGCCCTGGCCGAGCTAGGCGTCACCGAGGCCACTCTCGATACCGAGACCAGGGACCATCTCGATCAGTACGGATACGCGGTGTTCTCCGGTGTGCTGTCCGATGCGGAGCTGGCCGCGATCCGGGCCCGGCTGGCCGAGCGGCTGGTCATTGAGGGTGACCAGGCCGGGCTCGAGGTGCACCAGGAGGCGGGGACCAACCGGCTCGCCGACCTGGTCAACAAGGGCCCGATGTTCAGGCCGTGCTTCACCGACCCGCGAGTGCTGGCCTGCACCTTCCACGTGCTGGGCGACTTCAAGCTGTCCTCGCTGAACTTCCGCGAGGCGCTGCCGGGCCAGGGCCTGCAGGCCCTGCACGCTGACTACGGCGGGCCGGCCCCAGACAGCGGCTTCCAGGTCTGCAACTCGATCTGGCTCCTGGACGATTTCACCGCCGACAACGGCGCCACCCGCGTGGTGCCCGGCTCGCACCGCGCCGACACGGTGCCCCGACTCGCGATGCCTGATCCGACCGCCGCGCACCCGGACGAGGTGCTGCTCATCGCCCCGGCCGGCACCGTGGTCGTATTCAACAGCCACCTGTGGCACGGCGGCACCGTGAACCGCACCGACCGGCCGCGCCGCGCCCTGCACTCGTACTTCGCTCGCCGGGAGCGGGGGCAGCAGACCGACCAGAAGAAGTACCTCCGCCCGGAAACCCGAGCCGACCTGAGCCCGGCGGCGCGCTTCATCCTGGACGTGGAGTGATCGTGGCGGACAAGTGGCTGACGTTCGACTGCTACGGGACCATCGCGGACTGGAACACGTGCATGGGTGGGGCGCTGGCCAAGGTCGCGGGAGCCGACGCGGGGCGCTTGCTCACCGCGTACCACCAGGCCGAGCTTGAGCTCGAGGCCGGTCCGGGCTGGACGCCGTACCGGGAGGTGCTGACGGCCGGGCTCGCGCGGGCGGCCGAGCGCGAGGGCATCGCCCTGGCGGAGGGCGGCGAGGGAGCCTTCGTCCGGGCCTGGCCGGACATGCCGGTCTTCGAGGACGCCGGGCCGGCCCTGACCGCTCTGCGCGAGCAGGGCTGGCGGCTGGCGATCCTGACCAACTGCGACGTCGACTTGTTCGCCATGACCAGGCCGCGCATTCCGGTTCCGTTCGACCTCTGCGTGACCGCGGAGGAGGTCGGCAGCTACAAGCCCGACCTCGCGCATTTCCGCAGGTTCGCCGAGCAGACCGCGACTAGCGGCGCCAACTGGATCCACGTGGGAAACAGCTGGGTGCACGACGTCCTGCCCGCGGCCCGGCTGGGGCTGCGTTCGGTCTGGGTCGACCGTGATGGCACCGGGCACCCGGCCAAGCTCGCGGAACGGCGGGTCACCACGATGCGCCGGCTGCCCGAGGCGGTCGACGCGGTCAGCGCCATCCCGTCGCGGTAGCCCGGGCTCAGGGGGCTGAGACGCGGTAGCCCGGGCTCAGGGGGCTCAGTCGCGGTAGCGCGGGCTCAGGGAGCTCAGGCTCAGGGGCCTAGGCTCAGGGGCTGAGCGGCCCGGAGAACGCCGAGCTGTCGCTGGCGCAGCCGGCCGCCGCGGTGATGCCTCCGTTGGAGGCGGCCAGGCCGCTGACCGACACCGAGGGACTGGGCGAGGCCGACGGTGACCCCGAGACGATCGGGGAAGGTGAGACGGTCGGGGAGGGCGAGGCGCCCGGCCCCTGGGCCACCAGGCCGGCGAAGTCCGCGCCGAGGATCAGGTCCACCGTGCCGGGCGCGAGGGTGGGGTCCAGCAGGTCGGTGACGTTGGTGAGTTCCTTCTGCAGCGTGTTGACCGCGGCCATCTCCGCGGTGGAGGGGTACTCGATCACCGAGTTGGTGTAGGCGAAATTCGGCGCGTTGCCGGTGCCGGTCACGACGAAGCCGCGGCTGGTCAGCCCGGCGGCCGCCTGGGCCGCGATGCCTTGCGCACCGGAGCCGTTCAGGATCTGGACCTTGAAGCTGGATGGGTTGGTGGTGAGCACCTGCGGAGCGGTCGCGGACGGCGACGGGGTGACGGAAACCTTCGGCACCTTCACGTCGTGGGCGATGGCGCTGAAGACCTCGCCGGCCTGCGGCTGGGCGAACTGGACCCGGCTGGCGTTGCCCGTCCACGGCACGTTCGGCGCGGTGATGAACTGGACGTTCTTGCTGTTCAGGTTGCGCAGGCTCTCGCCGATGCTGACCAGGTCCGAGACGGTCATGCCGCCGTCCGTCGTCATCGCGGCCGCCGCGTCGCTGACGATGCTCAGCAGCCGGAACGGGTTCGACAGCAGGCCGCTGCCCAGCACCCCCTTCACGACCTGGGCGGACATGAACTGATCCCGCTGGATGCGCTGCAGGTCCGAGCCGTTCCCGATGTCCTCGCGCGTCCGCCAGAACGCCAGCGCCTGGATCCCGTTGATGTGATGCTCGCCCGCGGTCAGGTTCAGGCCGGATACGGGGTCGTTCACGTTGAACGGCACGCAGACGTTGACCCCGCCGAGGTCGTTGACGACCTTGACGAATCCGAGCATGCCGATCCCGATGATGTGGTCGATGAAGATGCCGGTCTGCTGCTCGACCGTGTACCACAGGCAGACGGGGCCGCCGATCGCCAGTAGCGAGTTGATCTGCACCTCGGAATTGGGGTCGGCCTGCTGGCCCGGGTGCCCGGGGCTGGCGTTGCACGCGTACATCGGCACCATGGTGTCGCGCGGGATGCTCAGCACGGTGACCAGGTGACGGCCGGGCGAGATGTGCACGAGCATGATCGTGTCGGTGTTGTCGGTCTGGTCGTTACCGGTGTGCAGGATGACCTGCTGGTGCTTGTCCAGGCCGGCGCGGCTGTCGTCGCCGTAGATGAGGACGTTCTCCGAGGTCGTGCTGTACTGCGGGGGGCGGTGGCCGAGTTCTCCCGGGTTCACGGTGACCCGGGTGATGCTGTCGTAGACGGCCCGGTACTTCAGGTACGCGGTGAGCGTTCCCGCGGCCAGGAGTACCACCGCGGCAATGGCAACCCAGCGGAGAATGTGCCGCTGGCCTGATGGCGGCCTGATCCGCACGTGCTGCCGTCTCCGCATGCCTGACCTCCCGCTGCGAATGGCAGCTAGTCCACTGCACAACGGATGCGCGCTTTGGGTTGGTTCCACCGGATGCTACCCAGCGGTGCTGGTATTCACCCGCACTACACGACCAAACTTAATGGGCTGGTAAGGGGTCGGTAGCAGCGGGAGGCGCGGACGCGGCGAGTCGGCGCAGCGCGGCCCGGACTAGCGCGGGGTCCGTGGTGGTCCAGAACGGGGGCAGCGACGTGCGGAGGAACCCGCCGTAACGGGCTGTCATCAGCCGGGGGTCGAGCACCGCGACCACGCCGCGATCGGTCACGGTACGCAGCAGCCGCCCGGCGCCCTGGGCCAGCAGCAGCGCGGCCTGCGCCGCCGCGACCGTCATGAACCCGTTGCCGCCCCGAGCCGCCACCGCGCGCTGCCGCGCCGAGGCCAGCGGATCGTCGGGCCGCGGGAACGGGATCCGGTCGATGACCACCAGCTGTAGCGAGGGTCCCGGCACGTCCACGCCCTGCCACAGGGACAGGGTCCCGAACAGGCACGTCGGCTCGTCCTCGGCGAACTGCCTGACCAGCTGGGCCGTGACGTCGTCCCCCTGGCACAGGAGCGGCTGCTTGATGCGGTCGCGGAGCGCGTCGGCCGCCTGGAGGGCCGCCCGCATCGAGGAGAACAGCCCGAGCGTCCGGCCGCCCGCGGCCTCGATCAGCTCCTCGAGCTCGGTCAGGTAGGCCTCGGGAAGCTGGTCCCGGCCGGGCGGCGGGAGGTGCCTGGCCACGTACAGGATGCCGCTGCGCGGATGGTCGAACGGCGAGCCGACGTCGAGCCCGGTCCAGGCCAGATGATCAGCGCCGGGCAGACCCAATCCCCACTGGATCGCGAGCGGATCGAAGGAGCCGCCCAGGGCGAGGGTGGCGGAGGTCAGCGCCACCGTGTGCTCGCGGAACAGCCGCTCCCGCAGCACCGGGCCGACCTCGAGCGGCGCCACGCGGAGCGTCGGGGGCCGGCGTGAGTCGTCGCCGAACGGCTGGTCCAGCCAGACCACATCGCCGCGCCCGGCCACGTCGGCGCCGAAGGCCCCGAGGACCCGGCCGGAGACGTCGTAAAGCTCCTCCAGCGAGGCCAGGGTCATCCGCAGCGTCCCGATCCGCTGGGGGTCGTCCTCCAGGGCATCCGCATTCGCCCGGACCGCCTTCGCGCACGCGTCGGCCGCCTCGTGCAGCGACCTCAGCGTCGCGGCCAGCTCATCGGACAGCTCGTCCATCCGGCCCGCGGGTTCGTCCGCCAGATCGATGCTGAGCGCGGCCGCCGCGTGGCGCAGGCCCTCGGCCACGGCGGGCGAACCCTCCAGCGGGGATTCGGTCAGCCGGGCGGCGCGGCGGGCGGCGGCGTCCACGGCGGGGCCGGACAGCTCGCCGGTCGTGGCCGAGGTGACCCGGTCGACCAGGTCGTGCGCCTCATCGATGATCACCACGTCGTGCGGAGGGAGTACCTCGATGTCCGATGTCGCGTCGATGGCGAGCAGCGCGTGGTTGGTAACGACGATGTGCGCCTGGCCCGCCGCCTCACGGGCGCGCTCGGCGAAGCACCGCGAGCCGAACGGGCAGCGCTGGGCGCCGATACATTCCTGGGCGCTGACCGAGACCTGCCGCCAGGCCGCCTCGGGTACGCCCGGAACCAGCTCGTCCCGGTCTCCGGTTTTGGTCTGCTCCGCCCATTCGTGCAGCCGCTTGACCTGGCGGCCCAGCGGCGACGTGGGGCCGCTGTCCGCCGGCTCGAACAGCGAGTCCTGCGGGTCGTCCGGGGCCGCGAAACCACCGCGCTGCCGGTGCAGGCAGAGATAGTTGCGGCGCCCCTTGAGGATCGCGAACGTCGGCTCGCGCTCGAGCAACGGCTTGAGCGCGGCGACCAGGCGGGGCAGGTCACGGTCGATGAGCTGGCGCTGCAGCGCGATCGTGGCCGTCGCCACCACGACCGTGGCCTCGGCGGTCATCGCGTGCCGCACGGCCGGCACCAGGTAGGCCAGCGATTTGCCGGTGCCGGTCCCGGCCTGGACGGCCAGGTGCTCGCCGGACTCGATGGCGTCCTCCACCGCTTCGGCCATGGCGACCTGGCCGGGCCGTTCGGCCCCGCCGATGCCGGCCACCGCGGCCGCAAGCAACTCGGGCACGGACGGCAGGCCCCCGTCGTCCTCACCGGTACTCTCACTGAGGTCAGCGGGGGCTTTGGGGTCTGCGTGGGCCTTGGGTTCCGGTGGTGCTTTCCGGGTGCGGCCTGCGGACACGTCGGGAACGCTACCTCGTGGCTATGACAATCGGCGACCGCGCAGGCCAGTGGCCAGGTGAGCGCGGCGTGTCACCCCGGGAGCCCTCGCCGCGACCCGGGCGGTCCCGGCCGGTACCACGGGTCCAGTTGTGTACACAACTCGTCCTTTGTGTACACTGAGTGGCATGGAGTCTGGCCGCGCTAGCATGCGCGAGGCCCGCGCCCGGTTCGCCGAGCTGCTCGACGACGCCGAGCACGGCAACATCACTCTCGTCACCCGCCACGGCCACGCCACCGCGGCGATCGTCCCGGTAGCGCTCCTAGGCCGACTCGAACCGCCCGGCGAACAGGCCCTGGACCCGGAAGCCGGCCGTGCCCTCGAGGCCGCGGCCGCCAGCCTGCGCAATGCGCTGCGGGCGCTCGATACGCTGGCAGGCCAGGCCAGTGCGCCGGCTGCGCCCGGCGCGCGTCGCGGGGCCTACGAGGCGCGCCCAGGACGGGCCGCGCTCGTCGCGGCGCGCCTGGCGGACCTGGCCGGTCCGGTCCATGGCGTCGTAGAGCTGCCGCTGCGGCTGTTCTGGAGCGGCCCGGATCGGACGTTCGACCTCGACCAGCCGTCGATGCTGCGGGCGCTTTACGAAACCGTGCTGCGGGAGGCGAGCCGTCCGGACGACCTCACCAGATACCTGAACGGCGAGGCCCTGGTCGCCGTCTGGCCGGAGCTCTTCCTGCCTAAGGGAGTCCGGCGTGCGTGGGAGGAGCAGCATCCCGAGCTGCGCGCCGCCCGGCTGGCTGCGGTCTGATGCCGGTCAGCGGCCTTCACCGCGAGATGGCGGCCGTCGTGGCGGCCGTCGCCCTGCGCGCGGCGGGCCGGCATGGGTTCGCCCTCGGCGGCGGCAACGCCCTCATCGCGCACGGCGTCATCGACCGGCCTACCGAGGACGTGGACCTGTTCACCGACCGGGAGCACGGCGTGGCGGCGGCCGCGGGCGCGGTGGAGGCCGCACTGCGCGCGGCGGGCTATTCGGCCGAACGGCAGGACGAGACGGTTTGGCTGGCCGAGGTGTTCGAGGGGATCGGCGAGCAGTTGGCCGAGTGGATCGTCACCGCCCCGGACGGCCGGGAGATGGTGCTCCAGATGGCCTACTTCGACCGCGGCCACCAGCCGGTCATCATGGAGTTCGGCCCCGTGCTCGACCTGCATGACGTCCTCGGCGGCAAGGTCGCGGCGCTGGCCAGCCGGGCGGCGGAGCGCGACTACCTCGATGTCGCCGCCGCCCTAGCCCGCGGCTACGGCGTCGCGCAGCTCACCGGCCTGGCGGTGGCGCTGGATCCGGGGCTGACGGCAGAAGACTTCGCGGAGGCAGGACAGCGGCTCGACCGCCTGGGCGATGACCGGTTTGCCCGCTACGGCCTGGCCCCGGCCGACGTCAGCCGGCTTCGGGAACAGTTCGCGGCGTGGCCACGCACGCCCCGGGAGAGCACCATCGCTCGTTCGGAGTAAATTCGCCGATGTGACCAGTGCGGAAGTGCTCACGGATGCGTTCAGCCGGGTACGGGAAGGCGTGCACCGGGCGGTCGACGGCCTGTCCGCTGGGCAGCTGGCGGCCCGCCTCGACGAGGACGCGAATTCGATCGCGTGGCTGTGCTGGCACCTGAGCCGAGTGCAGGACGATCACGTCGCGAAGGCGTTCGGGACCGGGCAGGTGTGGCCGGAGTTCCGCGACGCGTTCGGGCTGCCGCTCGGGCCGCTCGAGACGGGTTACGGGCACAGCTCGCGCGAGGTCGCCCTGGTCCGCGTCGCGTCGGGCGACCTGCTCACCGGTTACCACGACGCGGTGCACGAGCAGACCGTGCGGCTCGTGTCCGGCGTCAGGGACGCGGACCTGACCCGGGTCGTCGACGAGCGGTGGGACCCG
>JGI12269J14319_10003955_pt1 | contig 13721 bp, 14 predicted proteins | sample PeaSoiSIISIP2007_FD_14319 | JGI IMG/M metagenome (IMG submission 14319) | reverse complement strand
CCCGCCGGCGAGATCGGCTCGCACCTCGGCCTGGCGCCGGCCACGCTTTCCTTCCACCTCAAGGACCTCAAGAGTGCGGGGCTGCTCGACTGCGAGCGCGACGGCCGCTCGCTCATCTATTCGGCCGACTTCGGCCGCATGAATGCGCTCATCGCATATTTGACCGAGAGCTGCTGCGGCGGCAATCCGCAAGCCTGTGCCGACCTACCCGCGACAAACGTGAAATCACCAGCGCGAGGAGCACTCGGTCATGAAGCGCCTTCACGTGCACGTCGCCGTTAAGGACCTCGCTCAGTCGGTCCGCTTCTATTCGACCCTCTTCGGCGCCGAGTCGACGCGGCGCTTGGCCACCGCACCCGAAATCGCGGCAAAATTATCCTGCTGCGGATAGAGCGCTTGGAGCGCACCATGACGGACCGCATCTTCAATGTGCTTTTCCTCTGCACGGGGAACTCGGCGCGCAGTCTGATGGCCGAATCCCTGCTTACCTACTGGGGCAAGGGCCGCTTCCGCGCCTTCAGCGCCGGCAGCCATCCGAAGCCGTCGCCGCACCCTTACGCGATCGACATCCTTGAAAGGCTGCGCCTGCCGACGGACGGCCTTCACAGCAAGAGCTGGGAGGTCTTCGCCGAGCCAGGCGCGCCGCAGATGGACTTCGTCTTCACGGTCTGCGACCAGGCGGCGAACGAGCCCTGCCCGGCGTGGCCGGGACAGCCGATGACCGCGCATTGGGGGATGGCCGACCCGGCGGCGGTCGAGGGCAGCGAGCGGGAGAAGCGCGAGGCGTTCCGGCGGGCGCTACGCGAGCTCGAGAACCGCATCAAGATCTTCGTCAATTTGCGCGTGGACGCCCTGAGCCGCATCGCGCTCAAGAGGAAAGTCGACGAGATCGGCCGTACTGTTCTCGACACATCCTCCGTCGGGCCCGCCTTGTGACGATCCAGTCGGGAACGCCATCGGGCTCCGGCGCTGCTCTCCGCGGTGAACCGGCGCGGCGCGGCAGCGGCGCCCATCTCGGCGTCGTCGAACGCTATCTCTCGCTGTGGGTGGCGCTCTGCATCGTGGCCGGCATTGCACTCGGACGCTTCATGCCGACGCCCTTCGCGATCCTCGGCAGCACCACCGTGGCGCAGGTCAATCTGCCGGTCGCCGTGCTCGTCTGGCTCATGATCGTACCGATGCTGCTCAAGGTCGATTTCGGCGCGCTGCATCAGGTGCGAGAGCATTGGCGCGGCATCGGCGTCACGCTCTTCATCAATTGGGCGGTCAAACCTTTCTCGATGGCCCTGCTCGCGTGGATTTTCATCGCTCATCTCTTCGCACCGCTGCTGCCCTCGGACCAGCTTCCCTCCTACACCGCCGGGCTCATTCTGCTCGCCGCGGCACCCTGCACGGCGATGGTCTTCGTGTGGAGCAATCTGGTCGAGGGCGAGCCGCACTTCACGCTCAGCCAGGTAGCGCTCAACGACACCATCATGGTCTTCGCTTTTGCTCCGCTTGTGGGGCTTCTACTCGGGCTTTCCGCAATCGCGGTGCCGTGGCAGACCCTGCTGCTCTCGGTTCTGCTCTATATCGTGATCCCGGTGATCGCCGCGCAAATTTGGCGCCGAGGCCTCTTGGCGCACGGCGGCTCGGCGCGGCTCGCCGCCATGCTCAAGCGGCTTGGGCCGATATCGCTCGGGGCACTGCTGTCGACGCTCGTGCTGCTCTTCGGTTTCCAAGGTGAGCAGATACTCGGGCAGCCGCTGGTGATTCTGCTCCTGGCGGTGCCGATCCTCATCCAGGTCTATCTGAACGCCGGCCTCGCCTATTGGCTGAACCGGACGCTGGGTGTCGCCCATTGTGTCGCCGGACCCTCAGCGCTCATTGGCGCAAGCAATTTCTTCGAGCTTGCCGTTGCCACGGCGATAGCGCTCTTCGGCCTCAACTCCGGCGCTGCACTCGCGACCGTCGTCGGAGTGCTCATCGAGGTGCCGGTGATGCTCTCGGTCGTTCGCATCGTGTCCGCAACGAAGGGTTGGTACGAGCACGCCTGAGGACGATTGACCGGCGCTCTATGCGCGGTAGCACCCTGCGGCTGGCTCTTTGCGAAGGAGCCTGCCGGACCATAGTCCGGTCGATGGGCGGCTTGGCCCTTGCTCGAGCGGCGCTCTACTTGATCTGGATCTGGTGGGCGAGCGTCTTGCCGTCGGACCAGGTCAGCTGCGTGAAGCCGAGCAGCTTGCAGAGATCGAAGAAATTGTAGACGGCGCTGACCGAGTTCTCCTTGAAGTAGGGCGTGAGCCGCGCGATCGCGGTCAGCATGGCGAAGAGCGCGCGCGCGCGATAGAGCGTGTTGTAGGCGCTGTCGCTGATCGCGACGATGATCAGCCTGTTGGCCTCGTCCCCCTTGGCGAACATGATGAATTGCGGCGCATAGTGGTAGTCCAGCATTTCCCGCGTCATGCCGGTGACGAAGCCGAGGCGGCGCTCGCGCGTGGAGTCGGCGAGCGTGGTAGCTGTGGAGCGATAGACCTCGCGCGTCTGCGGTGGGGGGTAATAGTAGTTGGCGTCCCGGTCGCCGCCGGAGCGCTCGGCCTCGGCGGCCGGCGGGGTCGTTTGCGCCCACGCCTCGGCTGACATCCCGACGCCGGCCAGGGTCAGGAGCGTCAGCACAAACATCCGCGAAAGCCCTTCCGTCATTGCGATCCCCTCGGCTTGACGCCCAGCCACGATGAGCCGGAGCCGCACCCTTGGCAAGGCCCCTATGGCGCGCCGCGGCGGCTGGCTATACTCCCTCAGCTTTCCCAATGGAGACCCCATGGCCGCCACGCCGAAGCTCGCCTTCCTCGCCTCCGAGACGGAAAAGGCCAAGGACGCCTTGCGGCGCCTCGTGGCGCGCTACGGCAACGTGCCGATGGAGGAGGCCGATGCGATCGTTCCCTTGGGCGGGGACGGCTTCATGCTCGAATCCCTCCATCGCTATATGGGTCTCAAGAGGCCGATCTACGGCATGCAGCGCGGCTCGATCGGCTTCCTGATGAACGCGTACCGCGAGGAGCAGCTGCCGCGGCGCGTGGCTCTGGCGCAGGGCTACAAGCTCCATCCGCTGCGCATGAAGGTGTTGACACTCTCGGGCAGCCGCATCCAGGCGCTCGCCATCAACGAGGTGTCCCTTCTGCGCGAGACGCGTCAGAGTGCCAAGATTCGCATCGACGTCGACGGCGTCATCCGCCTCGAGGAGCTCATCTGCGACGGCATCCTCATCGCCACCCCCGCCGGCAGCACCGCCTACAATCTTTCCGCGCACGGCCCGATCGTTCCGCTGGGCTCGGGCGTGCTCGCGCTGACGCCGATCTGCCCCTTCCGCCCGCGCCGCTGGCGCGGCGCGCTCCTGCCCCACTCGGCCAAGGTGAAGTTCCGCATTCTCGAGGCCGAGAAGCGGCCCGTGAGTGCGGTCGCCGATTACACGGAAGCGCGCGACGTCGTCGAGGTCGAGGTGGCCGAGGACCGCAAAGTCAGCTTGACTTTGCTCTTCGACCCCGAGCACAACCTCGAGGAACGGATTCTCAAGGAACAGTTCGGGTCCTAGCTGCATTGCGATCATGAGCACGCCGCGTCCCCGGAGCCGCGAATGGATCGAGCGGCTCATCGCCTTTCCGACCGTGAGCCGGGATTCGAATCTCGCCCTCATCGAGTGCGTGCGCGACTTTCTCGCGGGCCACGGCGTCCAAGCCCTTCTCGTCCACGACGAGAGCGGGCGCAAGGCCAACCTCTACGCCACGCTCGGCCCAAGGGACCGTCCGGGCATCATGCTCTCGGGCCACACCGACGTGGTTCCCGTCGACGGCCAGGACTGGCGGAGCGACCCCTTCGCCCTCGTCGAGCGCGAGGGCAGGCTCTACGGCCGCGGCGTGTGCGACATGAAGTCCTTCATCGCGGTCGTGCTCGCCTTCGTGCCGCGCTTCCTCGAGCGCAAGCTCAAGACGCCGATCCACCTTGCCTTCTCCTACGACGAGGAGGTGGGCTGCCTGGGCGCACGGCGGCTCATCGCCCAGTTCGACGCGATGCCGGTCCGCCCTGCCTTCTGCATCGTGGGCGAGCCGACCCTCATGCAGGTGGTGCGCGGGCACAAGGGCAAGCTCGGCTGCCGTTGCGCGGTGCGCGGCCTCGAAGCGCACTCGGCCCTCACCCATCGCGGCGTGAATGCCGTCGAGATGGCCGCCGAGATCATCGCCCAGCTTCGGCGCATGAGGAAGCGCATCGAGAAGACCGGACCCTTCGACGACGGCTTCGATCCGCCCTACACCACCGTGCACACGGGCGTGGTGCGCGGCGGCACTCAGCTCAACATCGTGCCGCGCGATTGCGCCTTCGATTTCGAGTTCCGCACGCTGCCCTCCGAGGATCCCCATCTGCTCCTCGACGAGATCAAGGGCTTCGCCGAGCGCGAACTCCTGCCCGAGATGAAGACGGTCACGGCCGAGGCCGCCATTCGCTGGGAAGCGCTCTCGGACTCGCCCGGCCTCGACACCGACGAGGAGGCCGCGGTCACGCGCCTCGTCAAGCAGCTCACCGGCGGCAACAGCGCGGGCAAGGTCTCCTTCGGCACCGAGGCGGGGCTCTTCTCCGAGGCGCAGATCCCGACCGTCGTCTGCGGCCCCGGCTCGATCGAGCAGGCCCACAAGCCCGACGAATGGGTGACACTCGAGCAGATCGCGCGCTGCGAGGCGTTCATGGAGCGCCTCCTCGAGCACGTCGCGCGCGGCTGAGCCCGCCATGAGCGCGCCCTATCCGAGATGAGCCCGCCCGCGAGGCTGAGCCCCCAGGACATCGCGCGCTGGCGGAGTGGGAACGCCGGGATCGACTACGTCCACCGCCGGCAGGGGTGTCGTGCCGGTCCCCATGTGCTGATGACGGCCCTCATGCACGGGAACGAGGCTTGCGGCGCCGCCGCACTCGACCGCCTGCTTGCCTCCGCGTTGGCACCTTCGCGCGGCACCTTGACGCTCGCCTTCGCCAATGTCGCGGCCTACGCGCGCATCGATCCCAAGCGGCCGGACCAGGGGCGCTTCGTCGACGAGGACATGAACCGCCTGTGGTCCAAAGACAAGCTCGACGGGCCGCAACAAAGCAGCGAGCTCGCGCGCGCGCGCGAGCTCAGGCCCTTGGCGGACGCCGCCGATTATCTCCTCGATCTCCATTCGATGATGGATGGAACGACAGCGCTCGCACTCTCCGGGGCCGCGGCGAAGGGCCTGCGGCTGGCGCGACGGGTGGGCTATCCTGCGACCGTCGTCGCCGATGCAGGCCACGCCGGCGGCGTGCGCTTGCGCGACTATGACGGCTTCGGCGCGGCCACGGGCGAGAAGGCCGCCCTTCTCGTCGAATGCGGCCAGCATTTCGAGGCGCACAGTGCGGCAGTCGCCTTCGAGTCGGCGCTGCGCTTCCTGGCGGCACTCGACATGCTCGACCTCGCCGCTGCCGCCGGGCATCTCTCGTCACGGCCGCTTCCGCGCCAGCGCTTCATCGAGGTGACGCACGTCGTCACCATCGCGAGCGACGATTTCGCCTTCGCGCGGCCGTGCCGCAGCCTCGAGACGATCGCCGAGGCGGGCACGCTCCTTGCGCGCGACGGCGGGCGCGAGGTGCGGACCCCTTACGACGATTGCGTGCCGATCATGCCGGCGCGCACGCTCAAGCCCGGACTCACGGCCGTGCGCTTGGGACGCATCGTGGCCTCACCCGCCGCGGCGTGACGGAGCGCGTCGATTACCATTGAAAGGAGATCGTGCCGTGCCGATGAAGAACCCACCCCATCCGGGCGGCTTCGTGCTGCGCCAGTGCATTGAGCCTTTGGGCTTGACCATCACTGCGGCTGCCGTGGCACTTGGCGTCACGCGCACCACGTTGTCGGAACTGGTGAACGGGCGGCGCGGAGTTTCTCCCGAAATGGCCATCAGGCTGTCCAAGGTTTTCGGCGGCAGTGCCGAAAGCTGGCTTGTGCAACAGGCGCAGTACGACCTCGCACAGGTCAGGGCCGACGCGATAAAGCTCAAGCGGCCGGGAGTGGCTTAAGCCGCCATTGCGCTGGGCCTGCGCCGCCGTCGTGGTCCAACTGTCAGGCGATTACGATCGAGGCGCGCGCATGGTGAGGGCGGCTGCTGCCTTGCGGAACAAGGCATAGCCGCAACCGCCAACCGCCGACGCCCGACCCGGTCGGCGGAGTGAGCACGACAGCTGCATTCACGCCGTTGCCCCGAGTGGAGAAAGAAGCGTCTCCCCCGGCTCACGCGGCTCCCGCATGAGCCTCGGCGGGTGCTGCCCTGCGATAGGACCATAAGGTCACCGGCTCGCGCCGACCGCGCAGCTTGCGCGGCCGATCGACGACAAAGCCGGCCAGTGCCGCTTCCGCCGCCGCCGGGGCTTCCTCGCGCGCCGCATCGACGAGGTCCTGGCTCATGAGGATGTCGCTGCCGAGCACGCGGGTGAGGCGCTCGATGCGGCTCGCCACATTGACGGCGTCGCCGATCACGGCGAACTCGAGGCGCCGCTCGTCGCCGATGTCGCCGAGCACCGCGACGCCGTAGTGGACGCCGATGCCGACGCGGATCGGGACGGCACCCCGCGCCGTGCGCTTGGCGTTCCAACGCTCGAGCTCGTCGATCATAGCCCGCGCCGATCTCAACGCGTTGAGCGCGTCCTCCCGCCCGCTGCGCGGCGTGCCGAAGGTCGCCATCACGGCATCGCCGATGTATTTGTCGAGCGTGCCGTGATGCGCGAAGACGACGCGCGCCATGCGGCGGTCGAAGCTGCGCAGGAGCTCCATCACCCGCTCGGGCGGCAGGCGCTCGCAGGTGCGCGTGAAGTCGACGATGTCGGCGAACAGCACGGCGACCCTCTGTGTGCGCCCGGGTCCGAGCGGCTCCTTGACCTCCTGCAGCTCCTCGATCAGGTTGGGCGAGAAATAGCGGGCGAGCTGGGCGCGGTTGCGCTCGACGACGATCTGCCGGCGCACGAGCTCGCGCGTGCGCCAAACCACGATCGACAGCAGCGCGCCCACCAGGAGCAGCATGAAGATGTCGCTTTCGACGCTCGTGAGATTGACGAAGTTGGGGTTGAGGATCGTCGCGAGAAAGCGCCGCGGGTCCTCGTGCATCATGAGCATGACACTGGTCTCGCCGAACGCACCCGGCTGGCTCAGGATATAGAGGACGGCGGCCGACCAGGCGAGCGCTGCGGCAACCGCACTCCACAGCGTGCGCCAGGGCGAGTAGAGAAACGCCATGAGTGCCAAGGGCACGAACAGGAAGCTGAAGCTGCCGAAGCGCAGCAGAATGGGCAAGGGCACCGACGGCGCATTCCAGGGCATGATCGGCAGGAGATTGTCGAGCACGACGAGCGCATCGACGACCGGAAAGAGGACGCTGTACCAGGGTCGGCTGCGGCCGCGCCGGCTGAGGGCGTAATAGACCCAGCCGAGTCCGGCGAACAACGCGCAACTGATCAGGTGCTCGGCGAGATGCGGGGCATGTGCGAGCGAGAGCAGCCAAACGGCGACGACCGCCAGCGTTCCGCTCCGGAGCCAGGCCAGGAAGCGCAAGCTGGCAACGTCCTCCTTGCGGAACATCGCGCGCAACCGCGCCTCGCGCCAGCGCGAGAACCCCTGGGTCTGCGAATGGATGTCGCTCATGCTGCACTCCTTGCGCGCGCCGATAGCACCCTTCAGACGCAGTTGACCGTCAAGCCGCCGTCGACGATGAGCTCGGTGCCGGTAATGTACTTGGCCTCGTCGGAGGCGAGGAACAGCGCGGCGTGAGCTACGTCCCAGGCATCGCCCATGCGGCCCATCGGGCACTGCGCGTCGCGCTTGCGCACCATCTCCTCGGCATTCGCCCCATAGGCGCCGACGAGCGAGGCATGGACCATCGGCGTGTTCATCAGCCCCGGCAGGATCGAGTTGGCGCGGATGCCGGCCCGCGCGTATTGCAGCGCCACCACGCGGGTGAAGTGGATCACCGCCGCCTTGGTCGCCGAGTAGGAGACGTAGGGCACGCCGGTCCAGCGGATGCCCGAGATGGAGGCGATATTGACGATCGCCCCCTTGCCTTGCCGCTCCATATGCGGGAGCGAGTGCTTGCAGGTGAGGAACATGCTCTTGAGGTTCACGTCGTTGACCCGGTCCCAGCTCTCCTCGCTGGTCTCGACCGGGCCGCCCACCTCGACGATGCCGACGTTGTTGTGCAGCACGTCGATGCGGCCGAACGCCTTCATGCAGGCCTCAACCATCGCCGCCACCTCCTTCGCCTTGCTCACGTCGCAGGCAACCGCCTCGCAAACCCCACCCTCGCCCTCGATGATGCGCTTGGTCTCGAGTGCCGCCGCGAGCCTCAAGTCCGCCGCGAGCACCTTCGCCCCCTCGCGCGCGAAGAGCACCGCCGCCGCCTTGCCGTTGCCCCAGCCGGGGCCGATCGAGCCGGCACCCGTCACCAGCGCCACCTTGTCCTCGAGCCGCGCCGCCATGGCGAAGTCCTCCCTTGCTCCCGCGCTCCGTAGAGGTGCGACCTTAGGACCCGCGCGCGAGCGCTGTCCATATGCGATCGGAGAAACGCGGGCGCCTCTGAGGTGAATACACGGCGCAAGGTCGCCGCCTCCCGCCTCACCACCTTCCCTTCCGTTGGTTCCAGGCGTAGAGGCGGTAGGCGAGGCGGTCGTAGAGCCAGCCCATGCCGGTGCTTATGCCGGGCAGGCTGATGAGGCGAGCGAGCCAGCGCCAATGCGGCAGCTGGTACCAGATCGCGGCGAAGGCCTCCGTCCCGACGCGAAGCCGGCCCTCGCTGTCGATGGCATGGAGCCTCAAGCGCACGTCGTCGACCACGACACCGTGGGCCGCGAGTGCGGCGGGTGCCTCGTTGATGTCGATCCACTCGCAAGCCGCCCCCGCGCGCGCGGCGCGGCGGCGCTGGTCGGCCACCCCCGCGGCGCAGACCGGACATTTGCCGTTGTAGTAGGTCCTCACCCCATGCGGCACTTCCTCATCGCGGCGGCGGCGACGCAGCCGACTCCGACTCCGCCTTGAGCCGCTCCCTGAGCTCGGTCTTGAGGATCTTGCCGTAATTGTTCTTAGGCAGTGCCTCGACGAAGCGGTATTCCTTGGGCCGCTTGAAGCGCGCGATGTTGTCCAGGCAAAGCCGATCGAGCTCTTCCGCGCCGACGCGCTCGCCCGCGGCCGCGACGACGAAGGCGACGACCTCCTCGCCCCAGTCGGGGTGCGCGCGGCCCACCACGGAGACCTCATGCACACGCGGATGCATGAGCAGCACCTCCTCGACCTCGCGCGGATAGATGTTCGAGCCGCCGCTGATGATGAGGTCCTTGGAGCGGTCCTTGAGCGTCAAGAAGCCCTCCTCGTCGAGGACGCCCACGTCGCCCGTGTGCAGCCAGCCGCCGCGCAAGGCGTCCGCCGTCGCCTCCGGGTTCTGCCAATAGCCTTTCATCACGCAGTCCCCGCGCACGAGCACCTCGCCCAGCTCGCCCACGGCAAGCGGCCTGTCGTCCGTGTCGGCAATACGCACTTCCATGCCCGTATAGGCCGTACCCGCCGAGGCGAGGTGCTGCTCGTAGCGCGGATGGCCGCTTTCCGCATGATGCCGCCGCGTGAGGCAGGTGATGGTCATGGGGCTCTCGCCCTGGCCGTAGATTTGCACGAGCCGGTTGCCGAGGGTGGCAAGCGCTTCCTTGAGGTCGGCGAGATACATCGGAGCACCGCCGTAGACGATGGTCTTGAGCCGGGCGAGATCGGCCTCCTTGAGCCCCGGATGGTCGAGCAGGCGGCGCACCATGGTGGGGGCGTAGAACATGGTGACGCCGCGATGCGCGTTGACCAGGCGGCAGATCTCGGCCGCGTCGAAGCCCCCGCTCTCCGGCACGATGTTGCAGGCGGCCTTGGCGACGTGCGGCACCACGTAGAGGCCCGAGCCGTGCGACATGGGGGCTGCGTGGATGATGCCGTCGCCGGGTGCGATGCCGTCGACGTCGGTGAAATAGCAAAGTGCTGCGGTCACCAGGTTGCGATGGCTGAGCATGACGCCCTTGGGCCGGCCCGTGGTGCCGCTCGTATAGAAGAGCCAGGCGGTCTCGTCGCCAGAGCACTCGGCGGGCGGCAGGGCCTCGGCGCCGAGAAGGGCGGCATAGTCGGCACTTCCCACCTCGATGATGCGCTCGAGTGCCGCCGGCCGCGGCTGGAGCGAATCCACGGCGGCCGCCAGCTCCGCGGTTGCCAAACAGACGCGCGCGCCGCTGTTCTCGAGGATATAGGCGATCTCGCGCGGATGGAGCTTGGCATTGACCGGCACCGCGGCGAGCCCGGCGTGCCAGCACGCGTACATCGCCTCGACATATTCGGGCACGTTTCGCATTACGATGGCGACGCGCGCGTCGGCCTCGAGGCCGAGCAGGCGCTTGAGCCCGCCTGCGAGCCTCGCCACGCGGCGCTCAAGCGTGCGGTAGTCGAAGAGCATCTTCTCGCCCAGGGCGAGCGCGGGAAGGCCGGGCGAATGACGGGCGGCGTTGATCAGCATCTCGGCGAGGTTCATGGCTCCTCTCGGCTGCGGGCGACTGAAGCAAAGCCCCGGCGCAGACGCAAGGGGCCGCAAAAGCCCCGTGTCACGCCGCGGTCCCGTCACTATATCTCAGGCGGAGCAGCGCCAGGAGGGAGGAGTGCCATGATCTCGCCTAGAGCCGGCCGCTCGGGCGAACTCCCGCGCGCTGCGGGCCCACTTGCCGCCACCCTGGTCCTCCTTGCGGCGCTCCTAGCCGGCCCCGTCGCCCATGCCGATTTCGCCAAGGGCAGAGCGGCCTTCGAGCACGGCGACTACGCGCTCGCCTACACCGAGCTCATCGAGGACGCGCAAAACGGCAACGCCGAGGCCGAGTTCATGATCGGCGAGATGGCCTCAGCCGGCCTCGGCACCCCGCGCAGCTATGCGCTCGCGACCGAGTGGTATCGCCTCGCCGCCGCCAAGGGCTACCGGCCCGCCGATGTGACGCTCGGCCTCCTCTATCTCCATGGCGCCGGCAGCGAGGACGAGCCGACCCGGGTCGCGCCCGATCCGGTCAAGGCGGCAGCCTATCTCAAGATCGCGGCGGACGCGGGCGATGCCGAGGCCCAGTCCCTCGTGGGCCAGCTCTACACGGAGGGCAACGGCGTCCCGAAGGACCCGACACTCGCCAAGCACTACACCCTCGCGGCCGCCAACCACGGCATCGCCGCGGCCGAGTACAATGCCGGCCTCCTGATTCTCAACGGCGCCGGGCCCGCCGCCGACCTCGCCGAGGCCTACAAATGGTTCGCACTCGCGGCCCAGGTCCAGTATCCGGGGGCCGAGCAGAATCGCCGCTTCGTCATGGGCCGGATGACACCGGAGCAGCTCAAGCAAGCCGAGGCCCTCACCAGCGCCTTCCACGCGGCGCCGTGACGGCAAGGTGCGGCAAAGCCTAACGCCCTCGGCTCCTTCCCAACCCCCTCGTTACCCCCGCTTATCCCTTGCGCCCTTGCGGCGGGCGGGGTTTGATAATGCTCAACGACAAGACGACGATGCGAGGGAGGACCCATGCTAGGCACCATGATGCGCTTCCCGCTGACCTTGAGCGCGATGCTCGAGCACGCGGGCAAGCTCCACGGCGAGGTCGAGATCGTCTCCCGTCTGCCCGACAAGTCGCTGCACCGTCACCGCTATGCCGACCTCTACCGGCGCGCGCATCGGCTCGCCGAGGCCCTCGCCAAGGCCGGGCTCAAGCGCGGCGAGCGGGTCGCCACGCTCATGTGGAACCACTACGCCCACGTCGAGGCCTATTTCGGCATCCCCGCCGCGGGCGGAGTATTCCACACCCTCAACCTGCGCCTCTCGCCCGACGACATCGCCTATATCGCCAACCACGCGGGCGACCGCTTCCTCATCGTCGACGACGTGCTCCTGCCGCTCTACGAGCGCTTCCGCGACAAGGTGAAGCTCGAGCGCGTCTTCGTGGTCTCGCTCACCGGCAAGCCCGTCCCCCAAGGCTACGAGGACTACGAGGCCTTCCTCAAGACGGCCAGCGGCGATTTCCGCTTCCCCGAGCTCGACGAGAACGAGGCCTGCGGCATGTGCTACACCTCGGGCACCACGGGCAGGCCCAAGGGGGTTGCCTACAGCCACCGCTCGATGGTGCTGCACACGATGGCGATCTCCTTGCCGGACGTGCTGAACTTTTCGATGCGCCAGACCCTGGCCCCGGTCGTGCCCATGTTCCACGCCAATGCCTGGGGCATTCCCTTTGGCGCCGTGCTCACCGGTGCCAAGCTGGTGATGCCGGGACCGCACCTTGACGCCGAGAGCCTCCTCGACCTCTTCTCGCGCGAGGGGGTGACGTGCGCCGGCGGCGTGCCGTCCATCTGGCTCGGCGTGCTCGACCTCTTGCGCCGGGAGCGCGCGAAATATCCCCTCCCGCCCAACATGCGCCTGCTCGTGGGCGGCTCGGCCTGCCCCGAGGCCATGCTGCGCGCCTTCGACGAGCTCGGCATCACCATCATCCACGCCTGGGGCATGACCGAGATGTCGCCGGTCGGCACCATGGGCACCATCAAGCCGCGGCTCGATCAGGCCGATGCCGACACCCGCTATGCCTATCGCGCCAAGCAGGGCATCGCCCTTCCCTTCGTCGAGGTGCGCGTGATCAACGACGAGGGCGAGGCGCCATGGGACGGCGCGAGCGTGGGCGAGCTGCAGGTGCGCGGACCCTGGGTCGCCGCCTCCTACTATAACCCCGAGGAGAAGAGCCGGACCTGGACCGAGGACGGCTGGCTCCGCACCGGCGACGTGGTCAACATCGACGCCGAGGGCTACATCAAGATCACCGACCGCACCAAGGACCTGATCAAGTCGGGCGGCGAGTGGATCAGCTCGGTCGATCTCGAGAATGCGCTCATGGGTCACCCGGCCGTGCTCGAGGCGGCGGTGATCGCCATCCCCCACGCCAAGTGGCAGGAGCGCCCGCTCGCCTGTGTGGTGCTCAAAAAAGGGGCCAGCGCCACGGCGGCGGAGCTCAAGGACTTCCTCGCCGCCAAGTTCGCGAACTGGTGGCTGCCCGATGCGATCGAGTTCGTGGAAGAGATCCCGAAGACGACGACGGGCAAGTTCCAGAAGACGCGCTTGCGCGAGCAGTTCAAGGACTACCGCTTGGCGAGCTGAGGCTTGGCCGACGCTCGCGGCGGAGAAGGCACCTCAGCCGCGCCAGGCGAGGCTGCGCTCCTTGAGCGGATTGCGGAAGGATTGGCCCAACTCGCGCGCCGCGGCGTAACCGTCCTTGAGCGCGTAGTACCACTTCGCCTGCACGTCCGCGTCGCCGATCAGCATGAGCTCGGGCCCGTGCTTGAGTCCCGCTTGCTGGAGCTCGAGGATGCGCCGGTCCTCTCTGAGCATGCGCCGCACCGAGGCGCGTATGGCCGGCTTCAGTGCCGAGAGCCCAGGTGCCGTCCAATAGACCGCGTGATTGACGCGCGTCTCGCTTTCGCTCACCGGCGTCAGCGCGGTCAAATGGCACACCACACGACCGCCCGCCTTGACGTGCTCGACGCGCACGCCCGGCAGGCGGAAAGTGATCTCGGCCGTCGCCTCGCGCCCGAGAAGCCCGTAGCCGTCGCGCGTCTTGTGGCGCCCGACGCGCCAGCCGAGCGCGATCGGCTCGACCTGGCACGCCTTCTC
>JGI12269J14319_10003946_pt1 | contig 13742 bp, 11 predicted proteins | sample PeaSoiSIISIP2007_FD_14319 | JGI IMG/M metagenome (IMG submission 14319) | reverse complement strand
AGTGGCTGGGGCGGAAGGATTCGAACCTTCGCATGGCGGAATCAAAATCCGCTGCCGTACCACTTGGCTACGCCCCACCCGCAACCTCAAGCCGCTCCCGGCTGCCGGCCGACGCGCCGCTCCGCCGCCACCCGGGCCGCCAGCGGCGAGCGCGGCAGCGCCGCCGCCACGAACCCGGTCCACGCGGCCGGAAGACCGGTGAGCGCGCGCTGCGCGGCCGCCCGGTCGCCGAACGCGGCGAACACCGACGCGCCGGAGCCCGTCAGCCGCGCCTCGCCGCGCCGGCCGAGCCACTCGAGTGCCGCGCGCACCGGCGCGTGCCGTGCCGCGACCACCGACTCGAGATCGTTCCGGCCCGCCAGCGTCCGCACTGGCCAGTCTGGCAACAGAAAGCCGGTTATTGTGATGATGGGAGAATTTCTTGTCAATTCAGGCGCCTGGAAAGCCTCGGCGGTCGCGACCGGGACCCCCGGAAAGATGACCGCGAAGGTCGCCGGCGCGAGCTCGACCGGCTCGAGCAGTTCGCCGATGCCGCGCCCGATGGCCGCGGTGCCATGCACGAACACCGGCACATCCGCGCCGAGGATCCGCGCCAGGGCCGTCAGGCGCTCGGTCCCCAAGCCAAGTCCCCACAGCTCGTTTAAGGCGACGAGCGCGGTCGCGGCATCGGAGCTGCCGCCTCCCAACCCGCCGCCGATCGGAATCCGCTTCGAGAGCTCGAGATCGGCGCCGAGCGAGCTGTCGCCGGCGACCTCGCGCAGCAGCCGGGCGGCGCGGACCACGAGGTCCGCCTCCGGTGCGACCTCCGCCGGCCCGCCGACGCGGGCGATCACCCCGTCGCGGCGGACGACGATCCGCAGTTCGTCGGTCAGGTCGATTAGCTGAAACAGCGTCTGGATCTCGTGGTACCCGTCCGGCCGCCGGCCAGTGACGTGCAGGAACAGGTTGATCTTGGCCGGGGCCGGCCACGGGGCCGCGCTCACGGTGTCCCCACCTGCCACGAATCAATGATCACGCGGATGCGCGTCGACTGGCGCGTGAGGACCAGGCGCGAGGGCAGCGGTCCCGGCGCGCCGTTCACGGGCCCGAAGCCGGCGAGCGAGACGGTCCAGCCCGCCTGCCGGAACTCGCCCTCCTGTCCCGCCTCGCTCGACAGTCCCGGCGCCGGCACGCCGAGTACCCAGTAGCGCAGCGGTTCGATGGGCAGCGGGAAGCCGAGCCGCGCGGTCAGGGCGGGCTCGAGCGTGTCGAACGGCCATGGAACCTCGAGCGTCGGTCCCTGACCGGACTCGATCCGGATGAGCTCGGCAGTCCGGCTGATCCGCGCGGCACCGGCGCCGAAGGGTCCGCGCACCCCGAGCTCGCCGCGCTCCCCGCTTTCGTGCCAGTCGAAGCTGGCATTGAAGCCGCCGGCGGCGGAGCGCACCGCCACGCGGCCCTGCGCCCGCCAGTCGGGGATCGAGGCGAGCAGCGCGCGTACCTCTGGAGTCGGTGCGAGATCCGGTCGCGACGGGAGGCCATGGCACCCGGCGAGCGCCGCAAGCGCTCCGAGCGCGAGGGCCGGCCGATTCACGGCTCGCCGCCGCCATGCCGCGCGAGCGACTCCTTGAGGTGCGGGTCACCCGGGGAGCGCTCCAGCGCCTCGCGCCAGGTCTTTTGTGCCCCTGCCTGGTCGCCGAGCGTCCATTGCGCTTCGCCGACGTGCGCGGCGATCTCCGCATCCGGATCGGCCGCGTACGCGCGCTTGAGCCATTCGAGGCCCTCGGCGGTCTGACCACGGCGGTGCAGCACCCAGCCGAGGCTGTCGCGGATCGCCGCGCTGTCCGGGCGCTCGGCCAGCGCAGCCCGAATCCGCGCCTCCGCCTCGGGCAGACGCAGTCCGTGATCGGCGAGCGTAAAACCGAGCGCGTTCTGGGCGGTCGGATCCGCGGGCCGCGTACGCGCGATGTCGCTCAGCTCCGCCAGCGCGCGCTCGACCGCACCGGTGCGTTCGAGCACTGTCGCCCGGGCGTAGCGGAGCTCCTCGCGGTCGGGGTAGGCGGCTATCGCGCGGTCGAGCAGCGCGAGTGCGTCCGCGCCGCGGCCAACCTCCGCCAGAATCTGGGCGCGCCCCGCCGTCACCGCCACGCGATACTCGGTCACCGTCGCGACGAAGTCGTCGAGCTGGCGAGCGGCCGTGGCGGGCTCGCCCTGGTCGAGCAGCAGGCGGTAGGCACGCAGCTGGGCCGCGATGGCGCGTGGCCCCGCCGTGACCCGTGAGTAGAGCCGCACGGCCTGCGGCGCATCGCCGCGCCGCTCCGCGACCACCGCGAGTCCGAAGAAGGCGCGGTCGGTGTTGCGCCCGGTGGCCAGCATCTCGGTGTAGCGGCTGGTCGCCTCGTCCCAGCGCTGCGCCTCGACGTCGAGGCTCGCGAGGCCCTCCAGGGCCTCGGCGCGCGTGACGCGCCCGCGGGCCAGATCCTCGAAGAACGGCCGCGCTTCGGCGGCCCGATCGCACGCTGCCAGTAGCCACGCATACACGAGCCGGTCCGCGTCGGTCGACTCGGCTGCGAGCGCACTCGCCTCACCGACGCCGCGCGCGCAGTCGCCGGCCGCGATCCGGGCGCGGGCCTCGAGCCAGCGCGCCTCGCGCCAGCCGGGCCGCAGCAGCAACGCCTGGGCGATGGCGCCGAGCGCGGTGGGCGAATCGCCCGCCGCGAGTGCCAGCGAGGCGTGCGCATAGCCGGCTTCTGGAACTGTCGGGTAACGCGCCGCGAGCAGGCCGACCGTGCGGGCGGCACCGGTGTCGTTGCGCACCTCGGAGAGCGACTCGTTCAGAGCCAGGAAGGCGTCGGCCGGCGAGCTGTAGGCCGTCTCGATCAGCATGCCGCACTGCTGCGCGGCTTCGGCGCGCCGATCCAGCTGCAGCAGCGCCACCGCCTCGAAGCGCCGGGCGACCTCGCTCTTCGGATCCCTGGCCAGCCACTCTCGCGCAGTGCGCTCGAGGTCCCGGTCCAGGCCATGATCGAAGGCCACGCGTGCCGCCCGTTCGGCGATCTCCGGATCCTTGCTCGCCGCGGCGGCGAGCCGGTACTCGCGCGCGGCGAACGTGTACTCGCCGCGCTCCAGGGCGACTTCGGCCATCAGCATGCGCACGCCGGGCTCCGCCCGCGGGGCGAGCCCGGTGCAGCCAGCAGCACACACCGCAAGGCCGACGAGCGCGGCGAGGGTGCGGCAACGACGCTGGTTTTGCATGCCGGCACTATATCCCAAGGGCCGGCGGCGGCTCCGGCCCAGGGGAGTATGCTTGCCCTGCCCGGCTCGGTACCGGACAATCCTCAGCTACCCGACCCGTCCAGGCCCCGCATGCCGCTCGTTGTCGTCGGGATCAACCATCGCACGGCACCCGTGGAGGTGCGTGAGAAGGTGGTCTTCGACCCCAGTCATCTGCCGGATGCCCTGCGCGCGCTCGCCAGCGGCGGTGCGCGCGAAAATGTCATCGTCTCGACCTGCAATCGAACCGAGCTTTACTGCGTCGTGGACCAGCCGGCGGGCCTCGGCACCTGGCTCGAGAACTATCACGGCGTCGGGCGCAACCTCGCCGGATCCCTCTACGAGTGGCAGGACGCCGCCGCGGTGGAGCACGCTTTTGCGGTCGCCTCCGGACTCGACTCGATGGTGCTGGGCGAGCCGCAGATCCTCGGGCAGCTCAAGGATGCCTACCGCGCGGCCCAGGAGAGCGGCACGGTGGGGCCGACGCTCAACCGCTTGTTCCAGGCGACGTTCTCGGTCGCCAAGCGAGTGCGCACCGAAACCCGCATCGGCGCCAACGCCGTGTCGGTCGCCTACGCGGCCGTGAGCCTTGCCCGGCGGATCTTCGCAGGGTTCACCCAGCACACGGCGCTGCTCGTCGGCGCCGGCGAGACGATCGCGCTCGCCGCCCGCCACCTGCACGCGCAGGGCCTTAAGCGCATGATCATCGCGAACCGCACGCTCGACCGGGCCGAGGCGCTGGCGGCCGAGTTCAACGCCTCGGCGATCACGCTCGACGCCCTCGCCCAGCACCTTCCCGACGCGGACATCGTCGTCACCAGCACCGCGAGTCCGCACGCGGTCATTACCGTCGCCGACGTCACTGCGGCGCTCGCGGCGCGGCGGCGGCGGCCGATGTTCATGGTCGACATCGCCGTGCCGCGCGACATCGAGGCGGCGGTGGCCGACTTCGAGGACGTGTACCTCTACACCATCGACGATCTGCAGAGTTTCGTCGCCGAGAACCTGCACGCGCGCCAGGACGAAGCGCGCCAGGCCCGGATTTTAATCGAGGAGGAAGTCGCGCGTTTCATGTCGGGTCTGCGCGGCCAGCACGCGGTGCCGACGATTCGGGAATTGCGCACCAGCGCCGAGCAGGTGCGGGCCCAGACGCTCGAGCAGGCCGTGCGGCTGCTCGGCAGCGGCCGCTCCCCGCAGGACGCGCTCGCCTACCTCGCCGATACGCTGACCCACAGGCTTATACACGCGCCGACCCACCGGCTGCGTCAGGCCGGAGAATCCGGCGACGAGGCGCTCGTCTCGGCGGCCCGGCGCCTGTTCGACCTCGGTACGGACCGCGAATGAGGGACTCCATTCGCCGGCGCCTCGAGCGGCTCGCTGACCGCTACGAGGAGGTGGCCCGCCTGCTCGCGGATCCCGCGCTGCAGGGCAACAGCGACCGGTTTCGGGAGCTGTCGATGGAGTACGCCCGCCTCGAGCCTGTCGCGCAGCGCTTCCGCGCGTTTCTCGACCTCGAGCGCGACGTCCGCGCCGCCGGTGAGCTCGCGGCCGATGCCGACCCCGAGATGCGCTCGCTCGGGGACGAGGAGCAGCGCGCGCTCGGCGCCCGCATCGCCACCACCGAAGCCGACCTGCAGCAGCTGCTGATCCCGAAGGATCCGCACGACGACGGCAACATCTTCCTCGAGATTCGTGCCGGCGCCGGCGGCGACGAGGCGGCGATCTTCGCTGGCGACCTGTTCCGCATGTACTCCCGCTATGCGGACGCTCACGGCTGGACGGTCGAGGTGCTGTCCGAGAGTCGCGGCGAGCACGGCGGCTACCGGGAAATCATCAGCCGCATCGTCGGCCGGGGCGCCTATTCACGCCTCAAGTTCGAATCCGGCACGCACCGGGTGCAGCGCGTGCCGGCCACCGAGGCGCAGGGGCGCATCCACACCTCGACCTGCACCGTGGCGATCCTGCCCGAGCTCGCCGCCGTCGAGGACGTACCAATCGCCGATGCCGATCTGCGCATCGATACCTACCGCTCCTCGGGCGCCGGCGGCCAGCACGTCAACAAGACCGACTCTGCGGTGCGCATCACGCACCTGCCGACCGGAATCGTCGTCGAGTGTCAGGACGAGCGCTCGCAGCACAAGAACCGCTCGCGGGCGATGGCGTTGCTGAAGGCCCGGCTGTTGCAGGCCGAACGCGACAAGCAGACCTCCGAACAGGCGGCGAGCCGCAAGCTGCAGGTCGGGACCGGTGATCGCTCGGAGCGCATCCGCACCTACAACTTCCCGCAGGGACGCCTCACCGACCACCGGGTCGACCTGACCCTGTACCGACTCGAGGACATCGTCAACGGCGACCTGGACGAGGTGCTGCTGCCGCTCGCGCGCGAATACGAGGCGGAGCAGCTCGCGGCGCTCGAATGATCGGTGCCGCGCTCGAGCAGGCCACAGCGCGTCTCGTCACCGCCTCCGCGAGCCCGCGCATGGATGCCGAACTGCTGCTTGCCCACCTGCTCGGCGTCGAGCGCGGCCGCCTGCTGGCCCGCACCGAGCGTGCGCTGGCATCCGAGGAGGCGGCGCGCTTTGCGACCCTGATCGCCCGCCGGGCCGCCGGCGAGCCGGTCGCCTATCTGCTGGGGCGGCGCGAATTCTGGACGTTGACGCTCGAGGTGAACCCGGCGGTGCTGGTGCCGCGACCGGAGACCGAGCTGCTCGTTGAGCTCGCCCTCGAGCGCCTGAGCGACGAGCCGGCGCCGGCCGTGCTCGACCTCGGCACCGGCAGCGGCGCGATCGGCCTCGCGATTGCCCATGAACGGCCCACGGCGCGCGTCGACCTGGTCGATGCGAGCCCGGCGGCGATCGCCGTGGCCGAACGCAACCGCGCGCGCCTTGCACTGCCGAACGCGCGCACGCTGTGCGGTCGCTGGTACGCGCCGGTCGCCGGCGCGCGCTACGCCGTGATCGTCGCCAACCCGCCATATCTCGCCGCGACTGATCCGCAGCTCGGCGCCCCCGAGCTGCGCCACGAGCCGCGCGCAGCGCTGCTGGCCGGCCCGACCGGCCTGGAGGCGATCGAGGAGATCACCCGCCGCGCGAGTGCCCACCTCGTGCCCGGCGGAGCGCTGATCGTCGAACACGGCGCCACCCAGGGCGCAGCCACGCGATCGCTGTTTCAGTCCGGCGGACTTGAGCACGTCGGCACGCGCCACGACCTCGCCGGGCTCGAGCGCGCGACGCTGGGGCGCCGGCCCGGCTAGAATGTGCGGTTCAGGATCCGCCGCCTTACCGGAGAGTTCCGCCATGCTCAAGTTTCAGACCTCGCTCGGCAGCTTCAACGTCGAGCTGCATAGCGAGGATGCGCCGATCAGCTGCAAGAATTTTCTCGCCTATGTCGAGGCCGGCCACTTCGATGGCACGGTCTTTCACAGGGTCATTCCCAATTTCATGATCCAGGGCGGCGGGCTGACGGCTGACATGCAGCAGAAGAAGACCCGCGCGCCGATCAAGAACGAGTCCTCGAATGGACTGAAGAACCGGCGCGGGAGCCTGTCGATGGCGCGTACCAACGACCCGAACAGCGCCACCTCGCAGTTCTTCGTCAATCTCAAGGACAACGCGTTTCTCGACCCGGGCCGGGGCAACGCCGGTTATGCGGTATTCGCCCACGTGATGCAGGGCATGGACGTCGTCGACAAGATCGCGGCGGTCGCGACTGGAAAGCGCGGCCAGCACGAGGACGTGCCGCTCGAGGCGGTCGTGATCGAGTCGGTCACCGTCGTCGCGAGCTGACGCACCGGCGATGACGAGCCGTGGCGGAGTCTGGCGCAGGCTCCGGACCGCCTTACTGTGGCTGGCCTGCGGTTTTGTCGCGGTCACGCTGCTGTCGGTGCTGGCGTTGCGGTGGGTGCGCCCGGTGACCACCGCGTTCATGGCCGAGGGCTACGTGAACGCCTGGCTCGGCCAGGACTTTCGCTGGCGCGCCGACTTCCGGTGGACCCCTTACGAGCGCATCTCGCGGCACGCGAAACTCGCGGTCATCGCCTCGGAGGACCAGAAGTTCGCGTTCCATCCCGGATTCGACTTCGAGGCCATCGACGCGGCCGTCAAAGAGCGCGAGCGCGGCAAGCGCCTGCGCGGGGCGAGCACGATCAGCCAGCAGGTCGCGAAGAACCTGTATCTGTGGCCCGGGCCGAGCTTCGTGCGCAAGGGCCTCGAGGCGTACCTGACGCTGCTGATCGAGATGCTGTGGCCTAAGCAGCGGATTCTCGAGATGTACCTCAACGTCGCCGAGTTCGCTCCGGGCGTCTATGGCGTCGGAGCCGCCGCACCGCGCTTCTTCCGCACCGATCCTGCCCACCTGACGCAGGAGCAGGCAGCCCTGCTCGCCACCGTGCTGCCCAATCCGAGGCGATTGCGCCTCGAGCACCCGAACGCATACATGTGGCGGCGCCAGGCGTGGATCATCGAGCAGATGAACGCGCTCGGTGGCTCGAGCTACATCCGCTCGGTCGACGCGGCCGAGCGCTGAGTGTCGCTGCCCCCGCCGGCCGGCGGCTGCCGGAACGGCGGAACCGCGGCGCGGCATTGCAGCGGATTCATCCACTTGCCGGCCAATTCCAGTTCCTGATCTCCGGCAGGTCCTCGCCGTGACTGACGATGTACTCGCGGTGCTCGACGAGCTTGTCGCGGATCCGCTGCGTGAGATGCGCGGCGCGCGGCTCGAGCCGCTTGACCCGGCCGATCACATCGCCCGCAAGATGGAACCGGTCGAGATCGTTGAGCACGGTCATGTCGAACGGCGTTGTCGTCGTGCCCTCCTCCTTGTACCCGCGGACGTGAAGATTCGCGTGATTGTGGCGCCGGTATGTCAGGCGGTGGATCAGCCATGGATAGCCGTGGTAGGCGAAGATGACCGGCTTGTCGCGCGTGAACAGCGCATCGAAATCCCGGTCCGGCAGACCGTGCGGATGCTCCTCGCTCGGCTGCAGGGTCATCAGATCGACGACGTTGACGACCCGGATCGCGAGGTCGGGCACCCACCGTCGCAGCAGATCGACCGCGGCGAGCGTCTCGAGCGTCGGGATGTCGCCAGCACAGGCCATCACGACCTCGGGGCCCGCGTCTGCATCGCTGCTGGCCCACTCAAAGATACCGATCCCGGCGCTGCAGTGGCGGATCGCGGCCTCCATCTCGAGCCATACCTGCTGCGGCTGCTTGCCGGCAACGATGACGTTGACCCGATTGCGGCTGCGCAGGCATTTGTCGGTCACGACCAGCAGCGTGTTGGCGTCGGGCGGCAGATAGACGCGGATGATGTCGGCCTTCTTGTTGACGGCGTGATCGATGAAGCCCGGATCCTGGTGGGAGAAGCCGTTGTGATCCTGCCGCCAGACATGGGAGGTCAGCAGGTAGTTGAGAGAAGCAATGGGCCTGCGCCACGGAATTTCGCGGCTCGCGACCTTGAGCCACTTGGCGTGCTGGTTGAACATCGAGTCGACCACGTGAATGAACGCCTCGTAGCACGAGAACAGTCCGTGCCGGCCGGTCAGCAGGTAGCCCTCGAGCCACCCCTGGCAGGTGTGCTCGGACAGTATCTCCATCACCCGCCCGCCGGCGGACAGGTGCTCGTCATCGGCCGCCAGCAGCCCGAGCCAGGTCTTGTCGGTCACCTCGAGGAGGGCGTCGAGCCGGTTCGAGGCGGTCTCGTCCGGGCCGAATACCCTGAAATTGGCCTGATCGAGGTTCAGCTGCATCACGTCGCGCAGAAACGCGCCCATCACGCGGGTCGCCTCGGCGAATACCGCGCCTGGCATCGGCGTGGCGACCGCGTAGTTGCGAAAGTCCGGCAGCCGCAGATCCTTGAGCAGCAGCCCGCCATTGGCGTGCGGGTTCGAGCCCATGCGGCGCTCGCCCCGCGGCGCCAGCGCCTTGATCTCGGCGCGTGGCGCGCCGTCGGCGTCGAACAGTTCTTCGGGCCGGTAGCTCTTGAGCCAGCGCTCGAGGAGGGCGAGATGGTCGGGGCGCGTGCTGAGCTCGGCGAGCGGCACCTGGTGTGAACGCCATGATCCCTCGGTCCGCAGACCATCGACCGTCTTAGGTCCGGTCCAGCCCTTCGGGGAACGCAGCACGACCATCGGCCAGCGCGGCCGCTCGCGGCAGCCGTCGACGCGCGCCGCATGCTGCGCCGCGCGTATCTCGCGGACAACCGTGTCGAGCGTGTCGGCCATCCGCGCGTGCATCGTCATCGGGTCATCGCCCTCGACGAAGTACGGCGCGTAGCCGTAGCCGACCAGCAGACTCTCGAGCTCGCCAGGCGGCAGCCGCGCGAGCACCGTCGGATTGGCAATCTTGTAGCCATTGAGGTGCAGGATCGGCAGCACCGCCCCGTCGCGCTGGGGATCGAGGAACTTGTTCGAATGCCATGCTGTCGCGAGCGGCCCGGTCTCGGCCTCGCCATCACCCACGACGCAACACGCAATCAGGTCCGGATTGTCGAATACCGCCCCGAAGGCATGCGACAGCGCATAGCCGAGCTCGCCTCCCTCGTGGATCGATCCGGGTGTTTCCGGTGCGGCGTGGCTCGGTATGCCGCCGGGGAACGAGAACTGCCGGAACAGCCGGCACATTCCTTCGGCAGTCTGCGGGACATTCGGATAGAACTCGCTGTAGCTGCCCTCGAGCCACGTGCTCGCCACCAGGCCTGGCCCGCCGTGTCCGGGACCGGCGATCAAGATCATGTTCAGATCGTGGGCGCGGATCAGCCGATTGGCGTGCACGTAGATGAAGTTGAGACCGGGCGTAGTCCCCCAGTGGCCGAGCAGGCGCGGCTTGACGTGCGCAAGCCTCAGCGGCTCGCGTAACAGGGGATTGTCGAGCAGATAGATCTGGCCAACCGCCAGGTAGTTGGCGGCGCGCCACCATGCGTCCATCGCAGCGAGTTCCGCGTGCGGTGTCGCGCCGGCGGCCTGATTGCTACTCGGGGTGTTCATCCCCGACCGACGCCCACACCCAACCTGGGGGACGGGCGATGCTCGGACGGCTCGCGTCCATCCCCGAGACCGGGCCGGCGCGGATGGCACGATGATTCACGCTGGCGGTGCATCCGGTTTGGCCACAGCGGACCGTGCGCGCTACTGTAGCGCCCGGGGGCTCGAGACGGTCTTTCCGTCCGCAAACAGGCCCGCCACGTCCACCGCGTCGTATTGCCACGCGCGGTTGCAGAACTCGCAGCGGACCTCGACCGCGCCCCGCTCGGCGAGGATGTCGCGAACCTCCGCCGCGCCGAGCGAGCGCAGGATCCCGCTGACCCTCTCCCGGGAACAGGTGCACTGGAAGAATACCGGGCCGGGCTCGTAGAGGCGCACATCCTCCTCGTGAAACAGCCGACGCAGCAGCTCGGCGCATGGCAGCATCGCAAGTTCGGCCGGCGTCAGCGTCGCGGCGAGGTGCAGCACGCGGTTCCAGTCCTCCTCGCCCTGCGCTGCGGAGTGCTCAAGCTCGGCAGCCGAGGAGCTCGCCCCGCTCGGCAGCCGCTGCAGCAACAGGCCCGCCGCGCGCTCCGGGGTCGCCGTCAGCCACAGCCGCGTCGGCAGCTGCTCGGAGCGCGCGAAATAGTCCTCGAAGCAGTCCGCCAGTCGCGCGCCGGTCACCGGCACAATGCCCTGGTAGCGCGACGACCGATCGGCGTTCTCGACCGTGACGGTCACCTGGCCGCCGCCGGTCAGCGCCTCGAGGTCGCGATCGGCCACCTCGCCCCGCCAGCGCGCGACACCGCGCAGCGCGTGGCGGTGAGTCGCCTGCACGACCAACAGGTGCATCGGGCCGGGACCCTGCATCTGCAATGTCAGCAGTCCCTCGAACTTCAGGGTCGCACCCAGCAGCATCGTCGCGGCCACGGCCTCGCCGAGAGTGTCGCGCAATACCGGCGGATACGCGTGGTGCTCGATCAGTGCCCGCCACGACGCGTCGAGGTGCACGACGTAGCCGCGCACCGGGAAGCGCTCGAATATGAACCGCCGCAGTGTGTCGCCATCACGCACGCTAGGCTACGGTGCGAGCTTTTTCTTCAACAGCTCGTTCAACTGCGCCGGGTTGGCCTTGCCGTGGGTCGCCTTCATCGCCTGGCCGACGAAGAAACCGAACAGCTTGTCCTTGCCGGAGCGGTAATCGGCGAGCTGCCGGGGATTCGCCGCCAGCACAGCATCGATCGCCGCCTCGATGGCAGCGACGTCGGTGATCTGCCGCAGGCCCTTGGCCGCGATGACCGCGTCGGCCTCCAGGCCCTCGGCCCACATGGTCTCGAAGACCTCCTTGGCGATCTTGCCGGAGATCGTCGCATCGATGATCCGGCGCAGCAGCCCGGCGAGTCCGGCGGCGGACACCTTCGCGGCGCCCACCTCGAGTCCGTCGCGGTTCAGGAACGCCGACCAGTCGCCCATGACCCAGTTCGCCGCGAGCTTGGCCGCCGCCGCATCGGCGCCGACGCTTCGCACCGCGGCCTCGTAATACTCCGCGAGCTCGCGGCTCGAGGTCAGCACGCCGGCATCGTAGGCCTGCAGCCCATAGCTCTGCGCGAACCGCGCCGCCTTCTCGTCGGGCAGTTCCGGCAGCGTCGCGCGGACCGCATCGATGAACGCCTGGTCGAGTGCCACCGGCAGCAGGTCCGGGTCCGGAAAGTAGCGGTAGTCGTTCGCTTCTTCCTTCGAGCGCATCGGCCGGGTCTCGTCCTTGCCGGCATCGTAGAGCCGGGTCTGCTGCGTGATGCTGCCACCGCGCTCGAGCACGGCGATCTGACGGCCGATCTCGTAGTTGATGGCCTTCTCGACGTAGCGGAACGAGTTGACGTTCTTGATCTCGCAGCGCGTGCCGAGCTTGGTCGCGCCCGCGCGGCGCACCGATACGTTCGCATCGCAGCGAAACGAGCCTTCCTGCATGTTGCCGTCGCAGATCTCGAGGTAGCGTACCAGCGTGTGCAGTTTCTTCATGTAGGCGACGGCTTCCCTGGCCGACCGCAGATCCGGCTCCGAGACAATCTCGAGCAGCGGCGTGCCCGCGCGGTTCAGGTCGATGCCACTCGCATTGGTCGGCCCGTCGTGCAGCGACTTGCCGGCGTCTTCCTCGAGGTGCGCGCGCGTGATGCCGATCGCCTTGCGCGTGCCGTCATCCAGCACGATCTCGAGCGAGCCGTGCTCAACGATCGGCCGCTCGTACTGGCTGATCTGATAACCCTTCGGCAGGTCCGGGTAGAAGTAGTTCTTGCGCGCGAACACCGAACGCGGCGCGACCGTGGCGCCGGTCGCGACCCCGAACTTGACCGCCATCCGCACCGCTTCCCCGTTGAGCACCGGCAGCACGCCCGGATAGCCGAGGTCGACGAGGTTGGCCTGGCTGTTCGGCACCGCGCCGTAGGCGGTCGCGGAACCCGAGAATATCTTGGACTTGGTTGCGAGTTGCGCGTGGGTCTCGAGCCCGATCACCACCTCCCATCCGCCCCGGCCGGCAACGCTGCTCATCGCGCGGCGCTCAGGTGAAGGATGGCGGCAGCCGCCGGTGGAAATCGGTTGCCGACTGGTAGGCGTGCGCGGCGGCAAGAATCCGGCTCTCGCCGAAGTGCGGCCCGACCAGCTGCAGGCCGACCGGCAGGCCATCGACGAATCCGCACGGCACGGACATCGCCGGCAGGCCGGCGAGGTTCGCGCCGATCGTGTAGATGTCGTTCAGGTACATCGTGATCGGATCGTCGACTTTCGCGCCGATGTCGAAGGCCGGCGTCGGCGCGGTCGGGCCCACCAGCACGTCGGCACGGGTAAAGGCCTGCTTGAATTCGGCGCTGATCAGGCTGCGCACCTTCTGCGCCTTCAGGTAGTAGGCGTCATAGTAGCCAGCGGACAGCACGTAGGTGCCCGTCATGATGCGCCGCTTGACCTCGGCCCCGAACCCCTCGCCGCGCGAGCGGCGGTAAAGATCCAGCAGGTCGCGCGGCTCCTTGCAGCGGTGACCGAACCGGATGCCGTCGAAGCGCGACAGGTTCGAGGAGCACTCTGCGGGCGCCACGACGTAGTACGCCGGCACCGACAGCGGCAGGCTCGGGCAGCTGACGTCGACGAGCGTCGCACCGAGACTCTGGAGCCTGCTGATCGCGGCCTGCACGAGCGCGCCGGTCGCCGCCTCGAGGCCGCCTTCGAGGAACTCCTTGAGCAATCCGAGACGCACGCCCTGCAGCGGCGCCCGCAGCCCCGCCACGTAGTCGGGCACCGGGGTGTTGACGCTCGTCGAGTCGCGCGGGTCGAAGCCGGCCATGGCCCCGAGCAGGATCGCGCAGTCCTCGGCAGACGGCGCGAGGATACCGGCCTGATCGAGGCTCGAGGCGAAGGCGACCATGCCGTAGCGGGACACCCGGCCGTAGGTCGGCTTGATTCCGGAGATTCCAACGAGCGCCGCCGGCTGGCGGATCGAGCCGCCGGTGTCGGTGCCGGTGGCGATGGGCGCGAGACG
>JGI12269J14319_10003939_pt1 | contig 13761 bp, 11 predicted proteins | sample PeaSoiSIISIP2007_FD_14319 | JGI IMG/M metagenome (IMG submission 14319) | reverse complement strand
TCGTCTACCGCAGCATCGACTTCCGTTCAAACGAGTTCTCCAACTTAGAGGGCGGCACGCGCTTCGAGCCGGTCGAGGAAAACCCGATGATCGGCTACCGGGGCTGCTTCCGTTACGTGAAAGAGCCCGACGTCTTCAACCTCGAGCTCGAGGTCCTGGCCAAGGTGTTCGAGGAGACCTCCAACATCACGCTGATGATCCCCTTCGTGCGTACGGCCTGGGAGCTGGAGGCGTGCCTCGAGCTGGTGAGGAAGAGCCCCGTTGGCGACGAGCTGCCGATCTGGGTCATGGCCGAGGTGCCGTCGGTGGCGTACTGGATCCCCCAGTACGCGGCAATGGGCATCAAGGGCGTGTCGATCGGCAGCAATGACCTCACCCAGCTCGTGTTGGGCGTGGACCGCGACTCCCAAGTTTGTGCGGAGCTGTTCAACGAGTCCGACGGCGCCGTGCTCGACACGATCGGGCGAATCATTGCCGCGAGCCACGCCGCGGGGATCACGTCGTCACTCTGTGGTCAGGCGCCCTCCAACCACCCCGAGTTCGCGGAGAAACTCGTGAACCTCGGCATCACGTCGATCTCGGTGAACCCCGACGCGATGGAGCCAGCGAGGGCGTCAATCGCTCGCGCTGAATGGCGACTGCTCCTCGAGTCAGCCGATCCGATTCACCGCGGCCCGGCTCGGTTGTAAGCGCCGCGGCGCCTAGAGGGCCTGACCGCCCAGCTGGTCCTCGGGGTTGACGGCATCGTTCTCGGGCAGGGCCGACTCGTCGTAGGTCGCGGTGCCGATGTTCTGGAAGGCCGTCAGGTCGGCGCTGAAGGAGTCGTCGCTCGACAACTCGCCGAGCAGGCTCGCGAGGTCGAGGTCGTCGTCGCTCACCTGAGCCCAGGCGGGCAGCAGCTCGGCGTCGGGCATGTCGAGTCGCAGCTCGCGCTCGTTGTAGTACTCGAGCCCCGAGCCGGCCGGGATCAGCTTGCCAATGATGATGTTCTCCTTCAGCCCCACCAGGTTGTCCCGCTTGCCCTCGATGGCGGCCTCGGTCAAGACGCGCGTCGTCTCCTGGAACGACGCGGCCGAGAGCCACGAATCGGTGGCGAGCGAGGCCTTGGTGATGCCCATCAGCTGGGCGCGTCCGTCGGCGACCTCCTGGGCGTTCGCCTCAAGCTCGTCGTTCGTGTCGTTGAAGAGCTTCACGTCGATGAGGGCTCCGGGCAGCCAGTTCGACTCGCCGGCGTCGACGATCTGCACTCGCCGTCATCTGGCGCACGATCAGCTCGATGTGCTTGTCGTGGATCGACACGCCCTGGTCGCGGTAGACGTTCTGGACCTCCTCGACGAGGTACTGCTGGGTCTCGCGGGTCCCGCGGTACTTCATCATGAGCTTGGGGTCCAGCGGCCCGTCGTGCAGCGGCGTGCCGACCTCGATCTCGGCGCCGTCCTCGACCAGCAGGTGCCGGGCGATGGAGATGGACTCTTCTTGGACCTCGCCGTCGTTCGAGACGATCGTGACCTTGCGCTCGCGCCCGACCAGCTCGACGTGCACGACGCCCGAGTACTCGGCGACCTTGGCCGCGCCCTTGGGGGTGCGGGCCTCGAAGAGCTCGACCACGCGCGGCAGGCCGTGGGTGATGTCGCTCTCGGTCACGCCGCCGGAGTGGAACGTGCGCATGGTGAGCTGGGTGCCCGGCTCGCCGATCGACTGGGCGGCGATCACGCCGACCGCCTCGCCGAGCTCGACCAGCTGGTGGGTGGCCAGGGAGAGCCCGTAGCAGTTCGCGCAGACCCCCTGGACCGCGTCGCAGGTGAGCGTGGTGCGCACGCGCACGCGGTCGACGTTGACGTCCTCGCGGAGCCGCTCGATGTCCTCGACCATGAGCATGGTGCCCGCGGCGATGACGCTGGCGTCGGCCAGGGTCACGTCCTCGGCCAGGATCCGGCCCCACAGCTTGGTCTCCAGGTGCGCGCGCTGGGCGCGGGTGTCGGGCGCGACGTGCTCGATCCACATGCCGCGGTTGGTCCCGCAGTCGAAGACCTTGACGATGAGCTCCTGGGCCACGTCGACCAGTCGACGCGTCAGGTACCCCGAGTCGGCCGTGCGCAGGGCGGTGTCGCCGAGGCCCTTGCGGGTGCCGTGGGTCGAGATGAAGTACTCGAGCACCGACAGGCCCTCGCGGAAGGAGGCCTTGATCGGGCGCGGGATCATCTCGCCGCGCGGGTTCGACACGAGGCCCTTCATGGCGGCGATCTGGCGGATCTGCTGGGAGTTGCCGCGCGCCCCCGAGTCGACCATCATCCGGATGGGGTTGTCGAACTTCGCGTTCATCGCGCGGTCGGTGGCGTCACCGACCTCCTTGTTCGCGTTGGTCCAGATCTCGATCTCCTGCTGGCGCCGCTCGTCGTCGACGATCACGCCGCGCCGGTAGTTGGTCTCGACCTTGGCGGCCTGCTCCTCGTACTTGTTGAGGATCGCCGCCTTCTCCGAGGTCGTCACGACGTCGTCGATCGAGATGGTGAGCCCCGACTGGGTGGCGAAGCGAAAGCCCAGCGACTTGATGGCGTCGAGCGACTCGGCGACCTCCTGGCGGCTGTAGCTGCCCGAGATCTCCTCGACGATGGTGCCGATCGGCGTGGCGTTCTTGCCGATGAGCTCGTTGACGTAGCGGAACCCGAAGGGCAGCGCCTCGTTGAACAGCACGCGCCCCGGCGTCGTGATCAGGCTGCGGCCGCGGCCGTTGGACTCGACCCCGGCGTCCTCGAGGCGCGTGTCGAGCGAGGAGCCCTCGGGCGGGCGGATCTCGATCGGCGTGCGCAGCCCGAGGGCCTTGTCGTGCAGGGCCCGCTCGAGCTCGTAGACGTGGCGGAACACCCGGGGGTGCTCGACCGGCGCGTCGGAGGGCAGCGTGAGGTAGTAGGCGCCGAAGACCATGTCCTGGGCGGGCTCGGTGATGGGGCGCCCGGTGGCCGGGGTGAAGATGTTGTTGGTCGACAGCATCAGGATCCGGGCCTCGGCCTGGGCCTCGGCCGACAGCGGCACGTGCACGGCCATCTGGTCGCCGTCGAAGTCCGCGTTGAACGCCTTGCACACCAGGGGGTGGATCTGGATGGCCTTGCCGTCCACCAGCACCGGCTCGAAGGCCTGGATGCCGAGGCGGTGCAGCGTCGGGGCGCGGTTGAGCAGCACGGGGTGCTCGCGGATGACCTCTTCGAGCACGTCCCACACGACGGTCTTGCGCCGCTCGACCATGCGCTTGGCCGACTTGATGTTCTGGGCGACCTGGGTCTCGATCAGGCGCTTCATGACGAAGGGCTTGAACAGCTCCAGGGCCATCATCTTGGGCAGGCCGCACTGGTGGAGCTTGAGCTGGGGGCCGACCACGATGACCGAGCGGCCCGAGTAGTCCACGCGCTTGCCCAGCAGGTTCTGGCGGAACCGGCCCTGCTTGCCCTTGAGCATGTCCGAGAGGCTCTTGAGGGGTCGCCCGCTCTGGCCGGCCACCGGGCGTCCGCGACGCCCGTTGTCGAACAGCGCGTCGACGGCCTCTTGGAGCATGCGCTTCTCGTTGTTGACGATGATGTCGGGCGCGCCCAGGTCCAGCAGGCGCTTGAGGCGGTTGTTGCGGTTGATGACGCGCCGGTAGAGGTCGTTGAGGTCGCTGGTGGCGAAGCGTCCGCCGTCGAGCTGGACCATCGGACGCAGGTCCGGCGGGATCACNGGCACCGCCTCGAGGATCATGGCCCGCGGGTCGTTGAGGCGCCGGCCCTGGTCGTCGCGCCGGTTGAACGACTGGACGATAGCGAGGCGCTTCAAGAACTTGGCGTGACGCTGCGCGCTGAGCGGCTTGCGGCCGTCCTTCGCGTCGATCATCTCGCGCATGACGCGCTCTTCCTCGTCGAGGTCCATGCGGTCGATCAGGCCCATGATGGCGTCGGCGCCCATGCCGCCCTCGAAGTACTCGCCGTAGCGGAACTCCATCTCGCGGTACAGCACCTCGTCCTCGACGATCTGGCGCGAGTGCAGGGCCTCGAAGGTGTCGAAGGCCTGGCGGGCCAGTTCGCGCTCCTCGGCGAAGCGCTGGCGCACCGCCTCGAGCTCCTTCTCGGTCCCGCGCTGGAGCGCGCGGAGCTCGGACTCCTTGGCCCCGTCGGCCTCGAGCTTCTCGGCGCGGCCCTCGATGTCCTTCAGGCGCGCGTCGATGGCCTTGGCCTCGCGCTCGTTGACCTCGAGAAGCTCGTCGGCCAGGGCCGCGCGCAGCTCGACCAGGTCGCCGTGGCGCTTGTCGACGTCCACGTAGGTGACCATGTGGGCCGCGAAGTAGATGACCTTCTCGAGCTGCTTGGCCTTGAGCTCCTCCTTGGGCGCGGTGCCCATGAGCAGGTAGGCCAGCCACGAGCGCGTCCCGCGCAGGTACCAGATGTGCACGACGGGCGCGGAGAGCGCGATGTGGCCCATGCGCTCGCGCCGGACCTTGTCGCTGGTGACCTCGACCCCGCAGCGCTCGCAGACGATGCCCTTGAAGCGGACGCGCTTGTACTTGCCGCACGCGCACTCCCAGGCCTTCTGGGGCCCGAAGATCTTCTCGCAGAACAGCCCGTCCTTCTCCGGACGCAGGGTCCGGTAGTTGATCGTCTCGGGCTTCTTGACCTCGCCCGAGGACCAGCTGCGGATGTTCTGGGCCGTCGCCAGGCCGATGGAGAGCTCGTCGAACTGGTTCACGTCCAGGGGGCTCATGACAACTTCCTTTCGGCGGCGCGGCGCGCGTCCTCTTCGTCACTGCCGCGCTCGGGCCGGCTGATGTCGATGCCCAGTTCGCGGGTCACCGAGAAGAAGTCCTCCTCGGTGTCGGCGAGGTCGACGTGCTGCTTGTTCTTGTCGCGCACCTCGACGTTGAGACAGAGCGACTGCATCTCCTTGATGAGGACCTTGAACGACTCGGGGATCCCCGGCTCGGGCAGGTTCTGGCCCTTGACGATGGCCTCGTAGGCGCGCTCGCGGCCCTTCATGTCGTCGGACTTGACCGTGAGCAGCTCCTGGAGGGCGTAGGCGGCGCCGTAGGCCTCGAGGGCCCAGACCTCCATCTCGCCGAAGCGCTGCCCGCCGAACTGGGCCTTGCCGCCGAGCGGCTGGGCCGTGATCATCGAGTACGGGCCCGTCGAGCGCGCGTGGATCTTGTCGTCGACCATGTGGGCCAGCTTCAAGATGTAGGCGTAGCCCACCGAGATCGGGTTGTCGTAGGGCTCGCCGGTGCGGCCGTTGTAGAGCTCGACCTTGCCGTCGAGGTCCCCGGCGAGCAGCCGCTTGCCGTTGGCCCCGTCGACGTTGAGCGTCGCGAAGGTCTCTTGAATCGTGGGCTTGTCCTTGGCCCAGTCCTTCTCGTCCCAGTGGGCCCCGTCGAAGGAGGGGGTCGCCACGTAGACGGCCGGCTCGGTGCGCGGGCGGGTCTTGCGGTAGGGCCGCGACGCGGCGTCCTGCTGGTCGGCGTGGCCCGAGGTGCCCACCGCGGGGTTGACCTCGATGCCGGCCCAGCCGTGACGCGCGGCGTATCCCAGGTGGCTCTCGAGCACCTGGCCGACGTTCATGCGGCTCGGCACGCCGAGCGGGCTGAGGATGATGTCCACCGGCGTGCCGTCGGCCAGGAAGGGCATGTCCTCTTCGGGCAGGATCTTGGAGATCACGCCCTTGTTGCCGTGGCGCCCCGCGAGCTTGTCGCCCTCGGAGATCTTGCGCTTCTGGGCCACGTAGACCTTGACCAGCTGGTTGACCCCGGGCTGCATCTCGTGGTCCTCGTCGCGGCTGTAGACCTTGACGTCGATCACCTTGCCGGACTCGCCGTGGGGGACCTTGAGCGAGGTGTCGCGCACCTCGCGGGCCTTCTCGCCGAAGATCGCGCGCAGCAGACGCTCCTCGGGCGACTGCTCGGTCTCGCCCTTGGGCGTGACCTTGCCTACCAGGATGTCGCCCGCGTCGACCTCGGCGCCGATGCGCACGATGCCGCGGTCGTCGAGGTCGGCCAGGATGTCGTCGGGCAGGTTGGGGATGTCGCGGGTGATCTCCTCGGCGCCGAGCTTGGTGTCGCGCGCGTCGATCTCGTACTCCTTGACGTGGATCGAGGTCAGGACGTCGTCGCGCACCAGGCGCTCGTTGAGGATGATGGCGTCCTCGTAGTTGTAGCCCTCCCACGGCATGTAGGCGACCAGCAGGTTCTTGCCGAGCGCCAGCTCGCCGTGGCTGGTGGAGGTGCCGTCGGCCAGCAGGTCGCCCTCGGCGACCGTCTCGCCGCCTACCACGAGCGGCTTGTGGTTGATCGAGGTGTCCTGGTTGGAGCGGCGGAACTTGTTCAGGTTGTACTGCTTCCTGCCCAGGGGCTTGCCGTAGCGGTCGACGACGTTCTTGTCGTACTCGACCACGATGCGGTCGCCGGAGACGAACCTGACCACGCCCTCGCCCTCGGCGATGAGCACGTCGCCCGAGTCCAGGGCGGCGCGCGCCTCCATGCCGGTGCCCACGAAGGGCGCCTCGGGCATGATCAGCGGCACGGCCTGCTTCTGCATGTTGGCGCCCATGAGGGCGCGCTGGGCGTCGTCGTGCTCGACGAAGGGGATCAGCGAGGTCGCCACCGAGATGATCTGCTTGGTCGAGACGTCCATGAGCTCGACCTCGTCGGGCTTGACGAAGTCGATCTCGGAGGTCGTCGACGAGGACTTGTTGGACGCGCCCACGCGCAGCCCGGTGCCGATGGGGCCGCGGCGCACCAGGACCCGGTCGGCCTTGATCACGCCGTGCTCGTCGACCTCGGTGTTGGCCTGGGCGATGACGTAGCGCTCCTCCTCGTCGGCCGTGAAGTACGTGACCTCGCCGGTGACCTTGCCGCCGGCGACGACGCGGTAGGGCGTCTCGATGAAGCCGTACTCGTTGATGCGCGCGTAGTTGGCCAGGTAGCCGATCAGGCCGACGTTGGGGCCCTCGGGGGTCTCGATCGGGCACATGCGCCCGTAGTGGCTCGAGTGCACGTCGCGCACCTCGAGGCCGGCGCGCTCGCGGCTGAGCCCGCCCGGTCCCAGGGCCGAGAGGCGCCGCTTGTGGGTCAGGCCCGAGAGCGGGTTGTTCTGGTCCATGAACTGGCTCAGCTGGGAAGTCGCGAAGAACTCCTTGATCGCCGACATCACCGGACGGATGTTGATCAGCGTCTGGGGCGCGATCGCCTCGACGTCCTGGGTGTTCATGCGCTCGCGCACGACGCGCTCCATGCGCGACAGCCCGGTGCGCAGCGCGTTCTGGATCAGCTCGCCCACGCTGCGGATGCGCCGGTTGGCGAAGTGGTCCTGGTCGTCGATGTGGTACGTCGTCTCCTTGGCGGTGCGGTCGCGCGCCAGGTTGAGCAGGTAGGTCGCCGTGGCCAGCACCTCGGCCTTGGCCAGCACGTGCAGGCCGGTGTGGGGGCGCTCGAGCAGGTCACCGAAGAGCTCGACGTTCTTGGCGACCTCGCTGCCGAGCTTGCGGTCGAGCTTGTAGCGGCCCACGCGCGACAGGTCGTAGCGCTTCTCGGAGAAGAAGGCGCCCTCGAAGTACTGGCGCGCGGCCTCGACGGTCTGGACCTCGCCGGGACGGGCGCGCCGGTAGATCTCGAGCCAGGCGGTCTCCTGGCTGGCCCGCGCGAAGTTCTCGGGGGTGTCGTCCAGGTTGTACTTGTCCATGTGGCGCGCGACGTCGGTGAGCGCCTTCTTCCAGTCCGCGTGGAACTGGTCCTCCAGGAAGTCGAAGTGCGCGACGAATCGCTCGAAGAAGGGCTCGTCCATCGACGTGTCCAGGGCGCGCAGGAGGGTGAAGATCGACACGCGGCGCTTTCGCGCGATGCGCGCACCGGCGTTGGCGGACTTGTTGCGCTTCTCTTCCAGGTCGACCTGGAGCCATTCGCCGCGGCTCGGGTGGATGGTGCCCTCGAAGGCGACCTTCTCGTCCTTGCCGGGCTGGAACAAGACGCCCGGCGAGCGCACGAGCTGGCTGACCACGACGCGCTCGGTCCCGTTGATGATGAAGGTCCCCTGCTCGGTCATGATGGGGAAGTCGCCCATGAAGACCGTCTGCTCCTTGATCTCTCCGGTCTCGGAGTTGAGGAAGCGCGCGCGCACGAAGATCGGCTGGCTGTAGGTCGTCGCGCGCTGGCGGCACTCTTCGACCGTGAACTTCGGCGGGCTCTTGAGGTCGGCGTCGTCGGGGTCGAACTCCAGCTCGAGCGAGAGGCGTCCGGTGAAGTCGGTGATCGGCGAGATCGCCTCGAAGGCCTCGCGCAGCCCCTGCTTCATGAACAGGTCGAAACTGTCCCGTTGGATTTCGAGGAGGTTGGGCAGGGGATGAGCCTCACCCAGGGCCGAGAAATTGAAGCGCTCTGGGCTAGTAGACCGAGACGTCAACGGTCAATCCTCCGTGTAGGTGGGCGGTTAGAGGGCGTATCCACGCGCAAAAGCGACGCCAAGAGACGGCGAAGCAAAGCCCAGGGACACGGTCATACGAGTCTAGCGGCATTTAGCGCCGACGCGCAACTAGCGCTCCCCAATGTGGGCAGCGCGACCGCTTCTGCGGTGGACTCACCCTAGGCAGAATCGAGCCCCGGGTCAAGTACCGCGCCGGCGCCTCCCCCGGGCCCGGATCTCCGGTCCCGGGGGTCGGCGCCAGAGCCCAGGAACTACTTGAGTTCGACGGTCGCGCCGGCGGCCTCGAGGGCGGCCTTGGCTTTCTCCGCGTCGGCCTTGGAGACCTTCTCGAGCACGGGCTTGGGGGCGCCGTCCACGAGGTCCTTGGCCTCCTTGAGGCCCAGGCTCGTCAGCGATCGGACCTCCTTGATGACCTGGATCTTCTTGTCGCCGCCGCTGGTGAGGATGACGTCGAAGTCGCTCTTCTCCTCCGCCGCGGCCTCGTCGGCGCCCGCACCGCCGGCAGCCGGCGCCGCGGCCACCGCCACCGGGGCGGCGGCGGTCACGCCGAACTTCTCTTCGAACTCCTTCAACAGCTCGCTGAGCTCGATAACCGTCAGTGCGGCGATGCCGTCGAGGATCTGCTCCTTGGTCAAGGTTGCAGCCATGGTGATTCCTTTCTGTAGATGATGCGTTACTGGTCGGCCGGTTCGTCCTCGGCGCCGGCGTCGGGCGCCTCGGCGGTGTCGGTCGCGTCAGCGCTGGGCGCCTCGTCAACCGGTCCCTCCGCGACGTCCGGGGCGGGTGCCTCGGTGGTGTCGGTCGCGTCAGCGCCAGGCGCTTCGTCGACCGCGACCTCCGCGACCTCGGTCGCGGTGTCGTCGCTCGCCGCGGGCGCGGCGTCCTCGACCCCGGCCGGAGTCTCGGCGGCCTCGGGCTCGACCGGCGCCGGGGCGACGAGGCCGCCCTTGGCGTCGATCAGGGCCGAGAGGCCGTAGGCGAGGTTCTGGGGCACGGCCTTGAGCAGGCCGGCCAAGGTGCGCAGCGGCGAGGCCAGCAGTCCGGCCATCTGGGAGAGCAGGACGTCGCGGCTCGGCAGGTCCGCCAGGGCGGTGAGCTCGGACTTGGTCAGCGCCTGGCCGTTGAGCACCCCGCCCTTGACGATCAGCGAGGGGGTCTCGCGGGCGAAGTCGCGCAGCGCCTTGGCGACGGCCGAGACGTCGCCGTCGACGAAGGCGATCGCCGTGGGGCCCTCGAGGAACACCGCGATCGACTCGACCGACGTGCCGGCGATGGCGCGGCGCACCAGGGTGTTCTTGAAGACCTTGTAGTCCGCGCCGAGCGAGCGCAGCTGGCGACGCAGCGAGGAGATCTGGGCCACGCTGAGGCCGCGGTACTCGGTGACGACGGCGGTGGTCGTGGTGGCCACGCGCGCGGCGACCTCGTCGACGGTGGCGACCTTGTCCGGTCGGACCTTGCTCATCTGGCTCCCTCTCCGGATGCCGCCCGGTACGGGCCGGGACATCGAAGCGAGCCGGGCCTCGCGGCCGACTCGAACTCCTCGTCGGGCGGGCCGTGGCCCTTTACGTGGTCTCCCACACCGGATGTCTTCGGCGTTCTACGTCTGTGGCACTTTCGTGCGAAGGGTCAGCCTACCCGCGCACGCGCCGCGGCGTCAAAACGCTCAGCAGAGCGCCGCCCTGGATCTGGGACGTGAGCTGGGCAATCATCGCCGGGGTGATCACCGTGGCGCCGGTGGGCGCGACGACGGGCGTGGCCGCGTGGGCCAGCGTGACGTCCACGCCGACGCTCGCGTCGCCCTGCGAGCCGTTGGGTGCGGTGACCTCCAGGGAGACCCCGGTGGCGGTCGAGCCCGACATCGTGAAGGCGATCGTGTAGGTGCCCTTGACGCCGGTCGCCGCGTTGGTCGAGCCGGTGAGCCCCTGGATCGCCGGCAGCACCGCCTTCACCACGGAGTCCAGCGTGCCGGTCTGGGAGAAGCCGCCTCCCGCCAGGGTCGTGTAGGGCGTGCGCTCCATCAGCGCGCTCAGCGCATCCAGCACGGCCCGCGCGGCCGCCGTCTCCTTGTTGGTCACGGCGGTGTTGACGGTGGTCGTGGGCAGGAAGGAGGTGAGGGCGCTCTCGGAGACCTCGAACCACCGCCCGCCGAAGAGGAGCGCGGCGGCCGCCAGCTGCGACGCGGTCACCTTGACGCCCGGGATCGAGGCCAGCGCGGCGACGTTGAGGTTGACGTAGAGGTTGGAGTCGACCTGGCGCAGGTCGACCAGCGTCTGGTCGCCGGCGTTGAGGGTGAGCTGGGAGTTAACGTGCCCGTTCGACGACGACAGCGCCGACCCGTCCGTGCTCGAGTAGTTCATGTCGGCCGACAGGGCGTGCAGCGCGCCCTGCGCCGGCGACGTGCCGGCGCCCGAGGCGTTGACCGTGAGGTGCACCTGCAGGTCGGCCGAGGACCCGATCGACGTGATCGCCGTGTCGATCGTGGCGGTCGCCCCGCAGGCGGCGAGGACGAGCGAGGAGGCCAGGGCCCCCAGAATCCAGAGCTTGCGCATCATGACACCCCTTCCGCCGGCGACCTCACCGTACCGCCCGACGGCGACGCCCGCCGCCGAACGACGTTCTGGTCGCCGGGCACCGATCGGGACGTCGGGCGCCGGGCCGGCGCCCGGGAGCTACGCGCTGGCGAGAGCCTCGTCGACGTCGCGCACCCGCGCTGGATCGACCTTGACCCCGGGGCCCATCGTCGACGAGAGCGTCACGCTCAGCAGGTAACGGCCCTTGGCGCTGTGGGGTTTGACGCGGGTCAGCTCGTCGATCACGGCCTGGACGTTGCGCACGAGGTCCTCGCGGCTGAAGCTCACCTTGCCCACGCGCAGCTGCACGTTGCCGATCTTGTCGGTGCGGTACTCCACGCGACCGCCCTTGAACTCGGTGACCGCCTTGGCGACGTCGGTGGTCACCGTCCCCGTTTTGGGGTTGGGCATCAGGCCGCGCGGGCCCAGAACCCGGCCGAGCCCGCCGACCTTGCCCATGAGCTCGGGCGAGGCGATCGCCACGTCGAAGTCGAGGAATCCCCCGGCGACGCGCGCCACCAGGTCATCGGCTCCCACCACGTCGGCGCCGGCGTCGCGGGCGGCCTGGGCCGCCTCGCCATCGGCGAACACCGCCACGCGGTTGGTCTTGCCGGTGCCGGCCGGCAGCGTGATCGTGCCGCGCACGATCTGCTCGGCCTTGCGCGGGTCCACGCCCAGGCGCACGGCCAGCTCGACGGTCTCGTCGAACTTGGCGCTCGCCAGGCCCTTGACCTTGTCGACCGCCTCGACGACCGGGAGCGTTCCTTCGCGGTCGACCTGGGCCAGGGCGTTGTTGTACTTCTTGCCGTGCTTCACCGTTCTCTCCTAGTCCGCCACCGTGATGCCCATCGAGCGCGCGGTGCCGGCCACCTGCAGGGCCGCCATCGCGAGGTCGTCGGTGTTGAGGTCCTTCAACTTGGTCTTGGCGATCTCGGTGACCTGCTCGGCGGTCACGCTGGCCACCGTCTCGCGGCCGGCCAGGTGCGCCCCCTTGTCTACCCCGGCGGCCTGGCGCAGCAGCACTGCGGTCGGCGGGGTCTTGAGCACGAACGTGAACGTCCGGTCCTCGTAGATCGAGATGTCGACCGGGATGACGGTGCCCCTCATCGACTCGGTGGCCGCGTTGTACTGCTTGCAGAACTCCATGGTCTGGACCCCGTGGGGCCCCAGCGCGGTGCCCACCGGCGGTGCGGGCGTGGCCCCCCCGGCCTCGAGCTGGATCTTGACGACGGCGACGACCTTCTTGGCCATGACTCTCTCCTTAGCCGATCTAGAGCTTCGTGACCTGGGTGAAGTCCAGCTCCACCGGGGTCTCGCGCCCGAAGATGTCCACGAGCACCTTGACCTTCATCTGGTCCTCGTTGATCTCGGCCACGTGGCCCGAGAACGTCGCGAAGGGGCCGGACTTGATCTGGACGGTGTCGTTGACCTCGAACTCGTGGGTGGGCATCCGGCGCTTGATGACCGGCTGCTCGACGCCCTCGACGTGGGGGCGGATGATGTTGTCGACCTCACGGCGCGTGAGCGCGGTCGGACGGGTCTTCTCGGCGCCGACGAAGCCGGTGACCCCGGGCGTCGAGCCGATGACGTAGAAGATCTCGGGGTCCGGCTCGCAGCGCACCAGCAGGTAGCTCGGGAACATCCGCTTCGAGACGGTCGCCTTCTTGCCGCCCTTGAACTCGGTGACGTCCTCTTCGGGCATGTAGATCTCGTAGATGGACTCGGACAGCTCACGGCTCTTGATGATGTTGTTGAGCGCGCCGATGACCTTCTGCTCGTGGCCGGCGAAGGTGTGCACGATGTACCAGCGACCCGGGCGGTCGTAGGCACTCTCGACGACGGGCTCCTCCTCGAGGATCTCGACGTCCAGGACCTCGCCGTCGGCGGGTGTCTCGTCGGTGTCGGGGGTCTCGAGGTCGTTCACGGTGGCCTTACTTATGGAAGAGGAACGTCACGAATTTGGAGAAGCCGTAACCCAGCCCGAAGATGAGCGAGGTCATGAAGACCAGCACGACGAACACGATCGTCGTGTAGTTGATCACCTCGGGCCGGGTGGGCCAGGCCACCTGGCGCATCTCCTCGCGCACCTCGCGCAGGAACTGCAGGGGCTTGGTGCGCGAGCCGCGCCGGCGCTGGACGTCCTGGACCGTGGTGGCGCGTCGGGGGGCCGCGGCGCCGTCGGCGCCGGTCTGGCCCTGTCGCTGCATCATGCGCTTTTGTTCGCGGTTCATTTCACGTCTCTATCCGGCACTACGGTTCGAAGCCCCCTCCGAGCAGGGCAGGAGGGACTCGAACCCCCAACCCCCGGTTTTGGAGACCGGTGCTCTACCAATTGAGCCACTGCCCTCTGCGGCGCCTGCGGGCCGTAGGGAACGTCCAGCCTACCATCCCCCGGCGCGAGGGTCCCTAGCGCGTCTCCTTGTGCATCGTGTGCTTGCGGTCGAAACGGCAGTACTTGGACATCTCGATGCGCTCGCGGTCGTTGACCTTGGACTTCATCGTGATGTAGTTGCGCCGCTTGCACTCCTCGCAGGCCAGGGTGACCTGGACCCTCTTCTCGTTCTTCGCCATACGTCCACTCCTCCCCGGGCCGTGCCCGGTCGCTGCCTGGTAGCGGCGGCGGGAGTCGAACCCGCGACACCACGATTATGAGCCGTGTGCTCTAACCACCTGAGCTACGCCGCCTGGCGAGCCCTCTGTCGGGGTTGAACCGACGACCCCTTCCTTACCATGGAAGTGCTCTACCACTGAGCTAAGAGGGC
>JGI12269J14319_10003938_pt1 | contig 13762 bp, 8 predicted proteins | sample PeaSoiSIISIP2007_FD_14319 | JGI IMG/M metagenome (IMG submission 14319) | reverse complement strand
TGACCGGCCGGATCCATGCCGGCACGGCCAAGATCAACATGCATATGAAGGCCATCGCCCCGGACGGCCGGGTGATCGAGCATGCGCGGCTGACCAAACTCCTCGCCTTCCGCGGCCTGGAACGCCTGCCCATCGAGGCGGCCGAGGCCGGCGACATCGTGGCCATCGCCGGGCTCGAGCGCACGACGGTTGCCGACACCATCTGCGATCCCCTGGTGATCCAGCCGGTCAAGGCCAACCCCGTGGATCCGCCGACCCTTTCCATGACCTTCTCGGTCAACGATTCGCCGCTGGCGGGCCGCGAGGGCGACAAGGTGACGAGCCGCATGATCCGGGCCCGCCTGCTTCGCGAATCCGAGGGCAACGTCGCCATCCGTGTGCGCGAGAGCGAGGGCAAGGATACCTTTGAAGTTGCCGGTCGCGGCGAGCTGCAGCTTGGCGTGCTGATCGAGACCATGCGCCGGGAAGGCTTCGAGCTGTCCGTCGGCCGGCCCCGGGTCATCTTCCGCGTCGATCCCGAAACGGGCCAGCGCCAGGAGCCGATCGAGGAAGTCCAGGTCGACGTCGACGACGAATACACCGGCGTGGTGGTCGAGCAGCTCGGCCTGCGCCGGGGCGAGCTCATCGACATGCGCCCCTCGGGCGGGGCCAAGACGCGCATCGTCTTCCGCGTGCCGTCGCGCGGCCTCATCGGCTATCACGGCCAGTTCCTGACCGATACCCGCGGCACCGGCGTCATGAGCCGGATCTTCCACGGCTATGAGCCCTTCAAGGGCCCGATCGAGGGCCGGCGCAACGGCGTGCTCATTTCCAACGGCGCCGGCAACGCGGTCGCCTATGCGCTCTGGTACCTGGAGGAGCGGGGGCCGATGTTCATCACGCCGGGGACCCAGGTCTACGAAGGCATGATCATCGGCGAGCACAGCCGGGGCAACGATCTCGAGGTCAACCCGCTGCGCAGCAAGCAGTTGACCAATATCCGCACCACGGCCAAGGACGAGGCGGTGCGNCTGACCCCGCCGCGCCAGATGACCCTGGAAGCGGCCATCGCCTATGTCCAGGACGACGAGGAGGTGGAGGTGACGCCCAAGAGCATCCGCCTGCGCAAGGTCCTGCTCGATCCCAACAAGCGCAAGCGCGCCGAGCGCGCGGCCGAAGCCGCGGCGGGGTAATTGTCGGGCGAGTCGATTCCGGGAGCGGCTGTCCGCGGCAAGGGCCGCTGGCGCGACACGCTCGCTGTCTACCGCGACCGTCGCATTCTGCTGATCGCCCTCATGGGGTTTTCCAGCGGCCTGCCGCTGCTGCTGACGCTGTCCACGCTTTCTTATTGGCTCGCCAAACGGGGCATCGACCGGACATCGATCGGTCTTTTCGCGCTGGTCGGGGCCCCTTACAGCTTCAAGTTCCTATGGGCCCCGCTCCTGGACCAGCTCCCGGCGCCGTTTCTTGGCAGACGAAGAGGCTGGGCGCTGACGATTCAGGCGGCGATGGCGGTCTCGATTCTCGCCATGGGATTCACCGATCCGGTTGCCGACGCCTGGTTGACGGCCCTCGTGGCGCTGGCGGTTGCCTTCCTGTCGGCGAGCCAGGACATCGTCCTGGACGCCTTTCGCATCGAGTTACTGCCGCAATCCGATGCCGAGCAGGGCGCATCGTCGACCGTATATCAGCTGGGTTACCGGATCGGCATGCTGGTCGCCAACGCCGGAGCGATAGCGGTAGCCGACTTCGTCTCATGGCCGTGGGTGTTCGCTGGCCTGGCCGCCTTGACGAGCGTCGGCATGGCCGCCGTCATCATGGCGCCCGAATTGCCGATGCCGGCGCGCCGGCGCCAGAGCATGAAGGCGTGGTTCTTGGAAGGCGTGGTGGCGCCCTTGTCGGAATTCACCCACAGGCACGGCTGGTGGGTGATCCTGCTTTTCGTGCTGCTCTACAAGCTGGCGGGTGCGGTCGGGACCTCCATGTCGTCGCCCTTCTATATCGGGCTCGGCTTTTCCGGCGTCGAGATCGCCGCGATATCGAAGGTGTTCGGGATGGCGGCCTTCATGGCCGGCGCGGTCATCGGCGGCATCATCGCGATCCGCTTCGGGATCATGCGCGCCCTTTTTCTCGGCGGCGTGCTGCAGGCCCTGGGCATCTTGATGTTCGCAGTTCTCTCCTACAAAGGGCATGACCGGCTGTGGCTTGCCCTGGCGATCGGCAGCGAAAACCTGGTCGATGGCGTCGGTTCGGCGGCTTTCGTGGCCTACCTCTCTGAATTGACCAACATTGCCTTCACCGCGACGCAATACGCGCTCCTGAGCTCGCTCACGGCCTGGGGGCGGACGCTGTTCTCGTCCGGGGGAGGCTGGCTCTCGCTGCATCTCGGTTGGCCGCTCTTCTTCGTGTTTTCCTCGGCGCTCGCGGTTCCGGGCCTCCTCCTCCTGCTCTGGCTTTCCCGGCTTTATCCGACGCGCCGGGCGGGCGCGGAGGCGAAGCTTGCCTGAGCGGATATCGGTCTACGACGGCGACATCACGACCTGGCCGTCGATGCCATCGTCAACGCGGCCAATGAAAGGCTCGCGCCCGGCGGGGGAGTCTGCGGGGCGATCCACCGGGCGGCGGGGCTGGAGCTCGCCCGGGCCTGCGCCAGGATCGGCTCCTGCCCGACGGGCGAGGCGCGGATCACGCCCGGCTTCGATCTCGCCGCCCGATTCGTCATCCATGCCGTGGGCCCGGTCTGGCATGGCGGCAATGCCGGCGAGGAAAAGCTGCTCGCCTCCTGCTATCGCGCCAGCCTCGATCTTGCGGCCGAGAACGGCGTCAGCAGCATCGCCTTCCCGGCGATCTCCACGGGCATCTATGGCTTTCCCCTGGAGCAGGCGGCGAGGATCGCCATCGCCACGGTTGCAGCGGGCCTTGCACGCCATCGCTCGATCGAGCGCGTGGTGTTCTGCTGTTTCGGGGAAGAACCCACGGCGGTCTATCACGAGCTTCTGGCCAAGCTTGTGCCGGCAGCGGGCAACGCGGCGAAACGAGAGGTCGGCCCATTGGGCGCGCTCGCCGACAAATTGGAAGCCCTGGCCGCCGCCGAGCGGAACCTGTTCCAGCGCCGCACGGCCAAGTCCCAGGCGCTGCTGGCCCGGGCCAAGGAGGCCATGCCGTCGGGCGTGCCCATGCCCTGGATGGCGGGGCTCTATCCCCATGACCCGGTCTTCGTCGCCGGCGGGCGGGGCTCAACCTTCGAGGACATCGACGGCAACCGCTACGTCGATTTCAACCTGGTCGATCTCGCCGGCTCTCTCGGCTTCGCGCCGGCCCCGGTCGTGGAGGCGGTGAAGCGGCGCATGGACTTGGGAAGCTCCTTCCTGCTGCCGACCGAGGATGGGCTGGTCGCGGCCGAACTGCTGAAGCAGCGCACGGGGCTGCCCTTCTGGCAGTTCACCGGTTCGGCCACGGTCGCCAATACCGAGGCCCTGCGGCTTGCCCGTTTCGTCACCGGGCGCGAGCGCCTGCTCATGTTCGAAGGCAAGTACCACGGCCATGGCGACGACATGCTGGTCTCGAGCGAGACCGGCGCCGCCCAGGCGGAACTCCTGGGCCTGCCCAAGGGGATCGAGGGCAAGGCGCTGACCGTGCCGTTCAACGATCTGGCGGCGCTCGAGCGCGCGCTCGCCGAAGGCGACGCGGCCTGCCTGATGGCCGAGCCGATGCTGACCAACTGCAACATCGTGTTCCCCGACGAGGGATTCTGGGCGGAGGCACGCAAACTGCTCGACCGGGCCGGAGTGCTTCTCGTCATCGACGAGGCCCATACCCATTCCTTCGCCTATGGCGGCCTCACCCGGCTCTGGGGCCTGAAGCCCGATGTCCTGGTGCTGGGCAAGGGTCTCGGCACGGGCGTGCCCTTCGCGGCCTATGGCGTGAGCGCGCCGCTGGCGCAGGCGATGGAGAAGCACCTCTATGTCGATCCGCAGTGGACGGGGCTCGCCCTCGGCGGGACGACCTATGGCAGCGCTCTGGTGCTGGCCGCCGCCCGGGCCGCGCTCGAATCCTGCCTCGGGGAAGAAGACTACACGCGGGTGACGGCGCTGGGCCGGCGCCTTGCATTCGGCCTGCAGGCGCTGTTCGACCGGCGCGGCCTTGCCTGGCGGGCACCGGTCATCGGCGGCCGGTCCGGCTGGGTCCTGGGGCCGGGCCTGCCGCGCAATGCGGCGGAATCGCGCGCGGCGATGCATCACGGCTTCGCCGCGGCGCGCAAGCTCTTCTTCGCCAATCGTGGGGTGTGGGACGCCATCGCGAGTGCCGGGCCAGGCTGCTCGTTCCAGCATGGCGAGAGCGACGTCGATCTCTACCTCGAAGTCTCCGACGCCTTCCTCGCCGCCCTTGGCGGCTGAGGAAGCCCTAGATTCCTTGGTCTGGTCGCATTTTCTGCGCCGAACCGGTGCCCACTTCGGCGGAAAATGCTCTCAGTCGGCGTGGTCAAGGGCGTAGCCGGCGGCGCGCACGGTGCGGATCAAATCCTTTTCCACGTCGGCGTTGATCGCCTTGCGCAAACGCCGGATATGCACGTCCACCGTGCGCGGCTCGACATAGACATCGCGCCCCCAGACCATGTCGAGGAGCTGCTCGCGGCTGAACACGCGGCCCTGGTTCTCCAGGAGATGGCGCAGCAGGCGGAACTCCGTCGGCCCCAGATGCACTTCGCGCCCGTTGCGCCTGACCCTATGGGAGGCGAGGTCCATGACCAGGTCCTGGTACTGCAGCGTCTCGCCCTCGCGCTCGGGCCGGGCCCGGCGCAGCACGGCGCGCACGCGGGCGATGAGCTCGCTGGGCGAGAAGGGCTTGGTCACGTAGTCGTCGGCCCCGGCATCGAGCCCGCGCAGCTTGTCGCCTTCTTCCCCACGGGCGGTCAGCATGACGATGGGCAGGCGCCGGGTCTCGGGCAGGCGCCGGAGCTGCCGGCAGACCTCGATGCCCGACATCAGCGGCAGCATCCAGTCGAGCAGGACCAGATCGGGCATCTGCTCGGCGATCTGGAGCATCGCCTCCTCGCCGTCGCGCGCCTCGGCGACGCGGAAACCCTCCCGTTCCAGGTTGTAGCGCAGCAGGGTGACGAGGGCCGCTTCGTCCTCGACGACCAGAATCAGCGGGGCCTGCTTCATGCCTTGTCCTCCGGCGGATTGACCACGGCGAAACTGGTTCGGTCGCTCTTGGGGCGGGCTTCGGCGATGTCCTCGCCCCGGACCAGGAAGTGGACGATCTCGGCGATGTTGGTGGCGTGGTCGCCGATGCGCTCGATGTTCTTGGCGATGAACATCAGATGGGTGGAGGGCCCGATATTGCGCGGATCCTCCATCATGTAGGTGAGCATCTCGCGGAACAGGCTATTGTACATGTCGTCGACATCCTGGTCGCGCTTCCAGGCCGCCACCGCCTTGTCCGCGTCCTTGGCGCCGTAGGCGTCCAGCACGTCCTTGATGATCTGCTGCACCAGCCGGCCCATGCGGGCGATGCCGCCCACGGGGCGCATGGGCGGGCTCTGGGTCAGCGCGATGGCGCGCTTGGCGACGTTGGCCGCGTAGTCGCCGATGCGCTCGATGTCGCTGGAGATCTTGAGCGCGGCGACGATCTCGCGCAGATCCTGGGCCATGGGCTGGCGCAAGGCCAGCATGCGGATGGTGTGGGTCGAAATCTGGCGTTCGAGGAGGTCGATCTTGGAATCGTCCTGGACCACCCGGCCCGCCTGCTCGGCGTCCCGCGCGACCAGCGCCTCGATCGCCAGATGGAGCTGCGCCTCGGCCAGGCCGCCCATCTGGGCCACCATTTGGCTCAGGCGATTGAGCTCTTCGTCGAAGCTCTTGACCGTATGCTCGATGGACATCCTGTCGCTCCTGACTGCTCCGCCGGCGGCCCAAGGACCCGGAAGTCAGTTCCTAGCGCCTGTTGGCGGGAAAATTACTACGGATTTATGACAATATTATGACTAGCCAGATATAGGGCTGGTAAGTCTGCCAAGGCCCGGTATTGCGTTCTAGGCGGCCGTGCGCGCCCCGGCGGAGATCCGTTCGGCCACCGGGAGATAGACCGTGAACCGGCTGCCCTTGCCGAGCTCGCTGTCGATCTCCAAGGCGCCCCGGTGGCGGCTGACGATATGCTTGACGATGGCAAGCCCGAGGCCGGTGCCGCCGAGGTCGCGGGACCGGGCGGTATCGACCCGATAGAAGCGCTCGGTCAGGCGCGGCAGATGCTCCTTGGGGATTCCCTCGCCCTGGTCGAGCACGCTGACGGCGACGGCGGGCCGGGCCGGGGTCATGGCCGCGGCCGGGGCGCAAGGCCTGGCCTCGATCGTGACGGGCATGCCGGCCTTGCCGTATTTGATCGCGTTGTCGATCAGGTTCTGGAACAGCTGGACCAGCTCGTCGGCATCGCCCTGGACGGGTGGAAGTGCGGCCATGCCCGCGGGCAGCTCGATGCGCATGCTGCGGGCATCGGCCTTCATCGCCAGGCTGTCGGCCACGCTGGCCAGGATCTCGTCGAGGCGCGCGATGCCGGTGGGCACGCTGTGCTCGTTCAGCTCGATGCGCGAGAGCGACAGAAGATCGGCGACGAGCCGGGCCATGCGTCCGGCCTGTTCTTGCATGATGCCGAGGAAGCGGCCCCGGGCCTGGGCATCGTCCTTGGCCGCGCCCCGCAATGTCTCGATGAAGCCCACCAGGGTCGAGAGCGGCGTGCGCATCTCATGGCTGGCGTTGGCGACGAAGTCGGCCCGGAGCCGGTCGGCCCGGACCATCTTGGTCACGTCCTGGAACAGCAGCAGGGTCAAGGCCGNCTCGCCGGCCGCGACGGGAAGCGGCAGGACATGGGCGGCGAAGTGGCGCTCCACCGGCACGGGCATGGTGAACTCGACCGTCTCGGCCGGATCGCCCACCAGAATCCGGTCCATGGCCTCCAAGAGCTCCGGTTGGCGCAGCACGCCCACGATGTCGCGACCCTGGAGCGGCCCGCCGTAGAGCGCCTCGGCCGCGGGGTTGGCGAGCCTGAGACGCATCTCGCTGTTCACCACCAGGAGCGGGTCGGGCAACTGGGCGAGGATGCGTTCGGCCAGCGCCGCATGGGCGGCCAGCGACTGCTCCCGCTCGCGCAAGACGCCGAGCGCGCCCACCAGCGCCGGCGCCAGCGTGAGGTCCAGGGCGAGGGGGCTCGGCTGCGGCGGGGGTGCCGTTTCCCCCGCGGCGATCGCCCGAGCGTAGGCGCCAAGTGCGCTCAGATGCCGGAGATGACCGAACAGCAGCCAGGCAAGGCCGGCCAGCATGACGGCGAGCGCGACCAAGCCGGCTGCGGGCGCGAGGCCGGCGAAGGCGATTAGGCCCAACAGGGCCGCCGCCCCCGGCAGCGCGGCCAGCGCCAGCGCCCCAAGCAGGCGCCGGGTCGGTGGCATGGGAGGGCGAGACGCCATCGCCGGTCAGTCCGTCGTCGAACACGCGAACATGTAGCCCGAGTTTCTCATAAGGATCACAATGGCGCCCGGCCCTTCGGGTTGCCGCGCGCGGGGCGCCCACGTCGTCAGCGGGCCTCGCCGATGGATGAACATCGCCTTCGGCCCGCTTCCTAGTGGATCACCTCCGTGCGCGAGCAACGACATCGCGATCCTTATGAGAAATTCGGGCTAGCCAATCTATAGTCGATCAGCCCCCTGTCGCGCGACGGTGGAATTGCGGCAGTAACGTGACGCCTTGGCTAAATTTCTTGGCGCTTGCTGGTCATGACTCACCGGCGCGACGACTGGACGGGCGGCCTCCCCAAGGACCTAGGCCGCCGCGCCGAGAGCGGCGAGGGCGGCAGCGGTGACGATCTCGGTGACCGTGGCGCCCATCTGGACGATCTGGGCCGAATGGGCGAGCCCGCAGAGCACCGGGCCGATCACCGTGCCACCGCCCAGCTGCTGCAGGAGCTTGGAGGAGATGGCGGCGCTATGGAGTGCGGGCATCAGCAGCACGTTGGCCGGCGCTGTCAGCCGGCAGAAGGGATAGACCTGGCGCATCAGCTCGAAATCGAGCGCGACGTTGGGCTGCATCTCGCCGTCATATTCGAAATCCACCTGCCGGCAGTCGAGCAGGCGCACCGCCTCGCGCACCCGCTCCATCCGCTCCATGGGCGGATTGCCGAAATTGGAGAAGGAGAGGAGGGCGACCCTGGGTTCGTGACCCAGCAGGCGCGCCATGGCGGCGGCCTGCACGGCGATGCCGGCCAGCTCCTCGGCCGTCGGCAGCTCATGGACGGCGGTGTCGGCCAGCAGCACCGTGCGCCCTCGCGCGATGACGACCGATAGCCCGAACAGGATCGCGCCCTCGACCGGATCGATCACCCGACGGATCTCGTCCAGCGTGTCGGCGAAGCTTCGGGTCACGCCCGTCACCATGGCGTCGGCATCGCCCTCGGACACCATGCAGGCGGCGAAGACGTTGCGGTCCTGGTTCACCATGCGCTGGCAGTCGCGGCGCAGCGCCCCCCGGCGCTGCAGGCGGTGATAGAGGGCCTCGGTGTAATGGGGGTTGCGATTGGAAAGCCTGGCGTTGGTGATCTCCAGGCCGTTGGCGTCGCCCAGGCCCGCCTGCTTCATCGTCGCCAGGATGCGCTCCTCGCGCCCGACCAGCACCGGCGCGCCGTAGCCGGCGTGATGGAAGGCGACGGCGGCGCGGATCACCTTCTCCTCCTCGCCCTCGGCGAAGACGACCCGGCGCGGGTTGTTGCGCACCCGCTCCAGGATCAAGGCGAGGCTCGCCGCCGTCGGGTCGAGGCGGGCCGACAGCTCGGCCTTGTAGCCGTCCATATCCAGGATCGGGCGTCTCGCGACGCCGCTTTCCATCGCCGCCTTGGCGACCGCGGTGGGCAGGGCGCAGATGAGCCGCGGGTCGAAGGGCACCGGGATGATGTAGTCCGGCCCGTAGCGCAGCCTTCGCCCGGCATAGGCGGCGTCCACCTCGTCGGGCACGTCGTCGCGCGCGAGCCCGGCCAGCGCATGGGCGGCCGCGATCTTCATCTGCTCGTTGATGGTGGAGGCGCGCACGTCGAGCGCGCCGCGGAAGATGTAGGGAAAGCCCAGCACGTTGTTGACCTGGTTCGGATAGTCCGACCGGCCCGTGGCCACGATGGCGTCCTTGCGCACCGCGCGCACCTCCTCCGGCGTGATCTCCGGATCGGGGTTGGCGAGCGCGAAGATGATCGGCTTCGCCGCCATGCTCGCGACCATGGCCTGGCTCATCGCCCCCTTGGCCGAGAGGCCGAAGAAGACATCGGCATCCTTCAGGGCTTCGGCCAGGTTGCGCGCCTTGGTGCGCGCCGCATGGGCAGACTTCCATTGGTTCATGCCCTCGGTCCGGCCTTGGTAGATGACGCCCTTGGTATCGACCAGGATGCAGCTGTCCTGGGGCAGGCCCATGGTCTTGATCAGCTCGACGCAGGCGATGGCGGCGGCCCCGGCGCCGTTGACCACCATCTTGACGTCCTTGAGGTGCCGGCCCGTCAGGTCGAGGGCATTGATGAGGCCGGCGGCGGCGATGATCGCGGTGCCGTGCTGGTCGTCGTGGAAGACGGGGATGTCCAGGAGTTCGCGCAGGCGCTGCTCGATGATGAAGCACTCCGGCGCCTTGATGTCCTCGAGATTGATGCCCCCGAAACTTGGGCCGAGGTAGCGCACGCAATTGACGAACTCGTCGACGTCCCGGGTGTTGATCTCCAGATCGATGGAATCGATGTCGGCGAAGCGCTTGAACAGCACCGCCTTGCCTTCCATCACCGGCTTGGAGGCGATCGCGCCGAGATCGCCGAGACCCAGCACCGCGGTGCCGTTGGAGATCACCGCCACCAGGTTTCCCTTGGCCGTGTAGTCGTAGGCGAGGTCGGGATTCTTGGCGATGCGCAGGCAAGGGACCGCCACGCCCGGCGAATAGGCGAGCGACAGGTCGCGCTGGGTCATCAGCGGCTTGGTCGCCCGGATTTCCAGCTTCCCCGGCCGGCCTTGGGAATGGAACAGCAGGGCTTCCTGCTCGGTGATGCTGGCGTGCGAATCGTCCATCGAACCCCTCGGTCCTTGTTTCCTCCCGACTTCAAAGGCTTGCATGAATTGCCGGGGAAAGGAATAGGCCGGCCATGCTACTGTCCCGCGCCATGTCGCAACGCCAGCCTGCCCCCGGCGACGCCTCGCCGGTGATGGCGCAATACCTCGCCGTCAAGCGCGCCCATCCGGACCACCTGTTGTTCTACCGGATGGGCGATTTCTACGAACTCTTCTTCGAGGACGCGGTCAAGGCCGCGGCCGCCCTCGCCATCGCGCTCACCAAGCGCGGCAAGCATGAGGGCGGGGACATCCCGATGTGCGGCGTACCAGTCCACGCCGCCGAGGGCTATCTCGCCAAGCTGATCCGACACGGTTTCAAGGTCGCCGTCTGCGAGCAGATGGAAGACCCGGCCGAAGCGCGCAAGCGCGGCTCCAAAGCGGTGCTGAAGCGCGAGGTCGTGCGCATCGTCACCCCCGGCACCTTGACCGAGGACAGCCTGCTCGATGCCCGCAGCCACAATTTCCTCGCCGCGGTCGCCGAGGCGGGCGAGGGCCTCGGCCTCGCCTCGGTCGATATCTCGACCGGCGATTTCGCCGTCCAGGCGCTGGTTCCGGCCGATCTCGCCGCGGCTCTCGCCCGGCTTTCGCCCAGCGAAATCCTGATCCCGGACCGGTTGCTGGTCCGAGCCGACATCGCGCCGGCCTTGGCCGACTGGAAGAAGCTCATCTCGCCGCTGCCCCAGGCGCGGTTCGACAGCGAGGCCGGGCGCCGGCGCCTGGAAGCCGCTTTCGCCGTCAAGGCGCTGGAAGGCTTCGGCAGCTTCGAACGGGCCGAGATCGCGGCGGCGGGCGCGCTGGTCGACTATCTCCAGACGACCCAGTTGGGCCGCATGCCCCGCCTGAAGCCGCCCAGGCGCATCTCCGCCGGCTCAGCCATGGAAATCGACCCGGCCACGCGGCGCAATCTTGAGCTGACGGAGAGCCTCTCGGGCGAGCGCGGCCAGTCGCTGTTGGGCTGCATCGATCGGACGGTCACGGCGGCTGGCGCCCGGCTGCTAGCCCTTTGGCTCGGGGCCCCGCTCACCGACCCCGCGGCGATCGGCCGCAGGCTCGACATGGTCGAATCGCTTCATGCCGAGGGGCGGCTCCGCGCGGACCTGCGCGGCGTTCTCGCCCGCGCGCCCGACATCGAGCGCGCGCTGTCGCGCCTGCTGCTCGGCCGCGGCGGCCCGCGGGATCTGGCGGCTTTGGGCCAGGGCCTCGCCGCGGCTGGAGCCCTCAAACAGATGATGGCGGAGAAGCCCGAGCTGCCGGAGGGCCTGAAGGAAGCGGTGGTCGGGCTGGGCGACCACGCAACGCTGGTGGCCGAACTCGCCCGGGCGCTCGGCCCCGAGCTTCCGGTCGCCGCCCGGGACGGCGGTTTCATCGCCTCGGGCTATCGCGGGGAGCTCGACGAGCTGCGGGCGCTGCGCGACGAGAGCCGGCGCCTGGTGCTGGATCTCGAGACCCGCTACCGCGGCGAAACCGGGATCGCCTCCCTCAAGATCCGCCACAACAACCTGCTGGGCTATTACCTCGAGACCACTTCGGCCCATCTGGAGAAGCTGACGCGCGGGGGCGGCTTCATCCATCGCCAGACCATGGCCAATGCGGCGCGCTTCACCACCGTCGAATTGTCCGAGCTCGAGCAGCGCATCGCGAGCGCGGCCGACAAGGCGCTCGCCCTCGAGCTCGAACTCTTCGCCGAGCTGGTGTCGGCCGCCGGCGCCGGGTCCGAACCGATCGCGGCTGCGGCTGCGGCCATGGCCCTCATCGACGTCGCCGCGGCTCTCGCCCTCAAGGCCGAGGAGGCCGGCTATTGCCGGCCGGCNGTGGANGACGGGGTCGAATTCCGGATCGAGGCGGGCCGTCATCCCGTCGTGGAAGCAGCACTCGCCGCCCGCGAGGCCAGCGGCTTCGTCGCCAATGATTGCGATCTCGGCGAAGCGCAGCGGCTTTGGCTGGTGACCGGGCCCAACATGGCCGGCAAATCCACCTTCCTGCGCCAGAACGCGCTCATCGCCATCCTGGCCCAGGTCGGCTCCTTCGTGCCGGCAAGCGCNGCCCGCATCGGCGTCGTCGATCGCCTGTTCAGCCGGGTGGGNGCCGCCGACGATCTCGCCCGGGGCCGCTCCACCTTCATGGTGGAGATGGTGGAGACGGCGGCGATCCTGAACCAGGCAGGGCCCCGCGCCCTGGTGATCCTGGACGAGATCGGCCGGGGCACGGCGACCTTCGACGGGCTNTCCATCGCCTGGGCGACGCTCGAACATCTCCACGAGGTCAACCGGTGCCGGGCCCTCTTCGCCACCCACTACCACGAGCTGGTGGCGCTGGCCGCCCGCCTGCCGGCGCTCTCGCCCCACGCCATGCGCGTGAAGGAGTGGCAGAACGAGGTCGTGTTCCTGCACGAAGTGGCGCCCGGCGCCGCCGACCGCAGCTACGGCATCCATGTGGCCAAGCTCGCCGGCCTGCCCGATGCCGTGATCTCGCGGGCCGAAGAAGTGCTGGCGACCCTGGAGAAGGGCGAGCAGGCGAGCGCTCTCACCGGCCTGGCCGAAGACCTGCCGCTGTTCGCCGCGCGCCCGTCGGGGCCGAGGAGCTCGCCGGTGGAAGAGGCGCTCAACAACCTCGATCCCGACCGCCTCTCGCCGCGCGAGGCATTGGAGGAACTTTACCGCCTGCGCCGGATCGCCCGCGGGGAAGAATANCCCCGCTTTGCCTTATCGCGCCCGCCCGGCTATACCGGCGCGCCATGAAATTCTCCCATCTGACCGAGCGGATCGCGGGCGAGGGTGCGGGCGCCTGGGCCGTGCATTTCGAGGCGATGAAGCGCAGGCGCCGCGGCGAGAACGTCATCGTGCTCTCCGTCGGCGAGCCCAACTTCGACACGCCGCCGGCCATCGTCGCCGCGGCCAAATCCTCCCTCGACAACGGCCGCACTCACTACACCGACATCGTCGGCGACCCGCCCTTGCGCGCCGCCATCGCCCGGCGCCATGGCCGGCTGACCGGCCAGGCGGTGGGGCCGGAGAACGTCGTGGTCGTGGCCGGCGCCCAATGCGCCCTGTTCTCGGCGATGCTGTGCCTGCTGGACCCGGGCGACGAGATCATCGTGCCTGAGCCCATGTACGTGACCTACGAAGCCGTGGTCGGCGCGACCGGGGCCACCATGCGCCGCGTCGGGTTTGATGCCGCCGGCGGCTTCCGCCTGAAGGCCGCCGACATCGCCGCAGCTATTGGCCCCAGGACCCGCGCAGTGCTGATCAACAGCCCCAACAATCCCACCGGCGCCATGATCCGGCGCGCCGAGATGGAGGCGCTCGCCGAGCTTTGCCGGCGCTACGATCTCTGGCTCATCTCGGACGAGGTCTACAGCTCGCTCGTCTTCGAGGGGGAGCATGTAAGCCCGGGCGGGCTTCCGGGCATGGCCGATCGCACGGTGACTGTGGACAGCCTCTCGAAATCCCACGCCATGACCGGCTGGCGTCTCGGCTGGGCGGTGGGACCGCAGGCCCTCATGAGCCATATGGCCCATCTGGCGCTTTGCATGCTCTATGGCTCGCCCGGCTTCGTGCAGGACGCGGCACTCGTCGCCATCGAGCAGGACCTGCCCGAGGTCGCGACGATGCGCGAAGCCCTGAGGCACCGGCGCGACCGGCTGCATCGCCAGCTCTCCCAGGT
>JGI12269J14319_10003937_pt1 | contig 13763 bp, 10 predicted proteins | sample PeaSoiSIISIP2007_FD_14319 | JGI IMG/M metagenome (IMG submission 14319) | reverse complement strand
CTGCCGTGACGCCGAACGTGGCCAAGGCGGCGATCTCGGACCGGGTGTTGAAACGAGGGCCATCGACGTGGCCATAACAGCCCGTGGACCGGCTGACTCCGATTGCCTGGGCGGCCTCGATAAGGGCGTCACGCAATTCGGTGCTGAATGGTCGATCGAAGATCCAATGGCCTCGCCCCACTCCGCCTGGTTGGGAAAACCAGGTGCACAGGCTGCCGTCCGGTAGTCGGTTGCTCGGGAAATAGAGGTCGTCGAAGACGACGATCGAACCCAGTTCCACCGCCCGGTCCACGGCGCCACAGACCGTGGTCGAAATCAGGCAATCCACCCCAGCATCCAGCAACGCGGTGATGTTGGCCCTGTGATCGACGTGGTTCGACAGACGGAAGTGGTCCCGTCCATGACGGGAGAGGTGCACTACCTCGATTTCCGCCACCCTCCCGGTTGTCAGTGTGACATCACCGTAGAGGGTACGACTGAGCACCTGAGCGGGGTCTTCCAAGAAGGGCCACTCGTAAGTGCCCGAACCCGAAATGATGCCGACTCGCACCTTCCCTCCTAACTCTCCGGATTCGGCAGCGTCACGATCTGGTGTACTGCTTCACGCAGCATGGCCCGGAATCCTGCTCGTGCGCCACCGCAACTCGACCGAGACTTGTTACCTCCCATAGCCAACGACGGGATCGGACTCGTGGAACCGGCGCGACGGCCACCAGTTCCAGCGTCCCATCAAGACCACGGCAGACGGGACCAAGAGCGTGCGCACCACAAAGGTGTCGAGCAGGATCCCGAAGGCCAGACCAGTTCCGATCTGGCGGATCTGGCCCGACGTCGTGACGGCGAGGACGCCGAAGGTCCCCGCCAGCACCAGGCCGGCTGAGGTCACCGTTGTACCGGTGTTCCCCACGGCCGTGGCCACTGCCGTGGGCAAAGGAGCCCGCGCCGCCTCTTCTCGGATCCGCGTCATTACCAGGATGTTGTAGTCCTCTCCCAAGGCCATGATGAACACGAACATGAAGAAGGGAAGCGTGAAATTGATGCCGAGCTGGCGCCCGATCACGACGAAGGCCAACACGGCAAATCCCAGGGAAGCCAGGTACGACAGCAAGACGCTGGCCACCAGGTAGAGCGGCGCCACCAGGGACCGAAGCACCAGGGCGAGCAGGAGAGTCAAGACGACAAGCACCACTGGCACGATGCGGACGATGTCCGAACCCGAGATCGTGCTCACATCCGCCGCCCCCGCGGCTTGACCCGCAACCCCGTTTGCGGTTGCCCCCATCTGTGACGCCACGTCGGAGACAGCAGCGCGAACGGCCGGGATCGCCTGGAGTGCTGCCGTGCTCCCCGGGGTCCCGGCCCGTAACGACACCCGATAGAGGAGGATCCGTCCGTCGGAGCTGATGAACTGAGCGGTGGCCCGGTACGCGTTGTAGAAGTCTGTCGGGACCCTGGACCCCTGTGGTGGGAGCGGAGGAAGATCAGCCGGTGGACCGAGATGCCGATACGCATAGGCGAGGCCGTTGGGTCTGATGTGCAACCCGCTCGCCGACAATGCATCGGAGAGCGACGTGAACAGTCCTGTTGACTCGAGCAAGTCTTCACCTTGGGCGATGACCGCGGGGTTCTCCCACACCGGGCTGGGCATCGCGACGACCACGTCGGTGCTGGCAAGTACGGCCGCCCCAAAGTGGGCCTCGAGGGCCGCTTCGCCGAGCTGGGAGTCCGAACCGGTGATGTATCCGCCGGGATTGAACCCTGATGGCGCGTAGGACACCAAGCAGAGGGCCAGACCCGACAAGGCAGTCGCTCCGGTGGCAAGAGCAATGACCGGGTGACGAATGACGCGGACCGCCACCCTTCCCCAGCGTCCGCGCATGGGCCCGTCAGGTCGAAGCACAGAGGGGAAGAAGACACTCCGACCGAGGATGGCGAGCAGAGCGGGGAAGAACGTCAGGTCGATCATGAGCACGATGACGATGCCAATGGCGAGTCCTGGCCCGACGCTGCGGTACAACCCGAAGCTGGCAAGCACCAGGCTCAAGAGGGCGGCGATGACGGTGGCGGCCGAGAACGTGATCGACTCGCCGACGCGCTCGACGGCGGTCTCGAGCGCCTGCCGCGGCCCGAGACCCTTTCGGAGGTTCTCCCGATACCTGAAGACGAGAAACAGCGAGTAATCGGTCCCCGCCCCGAGGACGAGCGCGGTCAAGAGCAGCTGCATCAACGAAGAGATCTGGGTGCCCAGTTTCGCCGACTCCGCGATCACGGGGCTGGCCAAAGCAAGGGCCAGACCGGCGGGCGCCAGGGTCACCAACGGGGCGAGGAAGGAGCGAAACGCAACTCCCAGGAGCGCCAGGATGAACACGATCGAGATGAGCTCGACCTCAGTGGCCGTTTGAGTGGCCGCATGTTGCTGGTCGACCAATTCCGGCAACGGCCCGGTCAGGTAGACGGTCAGATCGGGTGGCGGGGCACCAAACTCCGAGCGGACGCGGGCCACGGCGACCGCTCCCGCCCGCCCGCCTCCTTCGGTGCGAGACGAGAACTCCACCAATGCGGTTCGGACCTCGCCGTCGACCGAAACCGCCGCGTCGCGCACCGAGACCACGTCGGGTGTCTGTCGAGCTTGGACTTCGATGCGCCCGACGGCACGCTGATCGGCAGTGGTAAGAGGTCCGTCTTGATGAGCCGCAACGATGGTCCCCGAGAGCTGCCCTCCGAGGAGGAACGGCGCGGCCAAGTCGGCGGCCTCGACGCTGGGTGCGGTGCGAGGGAGAAACGCCGTGTTGTCGTTGCGAATGACGCTACCGAGCGAGGGGAGAACGATGACGGCAGCGGCGGTGACTCCGAGCCAGCCCAACACCACGGCCCACCGGTATCGGACGGAGAATCGACCAACGGAAGCGAACATCAGCGACGGGGTCTCAATGGCGGGAGGGGGCCATGGATCAGTCCGCACTTGAGGACAGGCCCGCCAGCTCGGCGATGCCCTCTTCGAAGGGCACTCGGGCCACGAACCCGAGTTCTCGTGCCGCCTTGTCGGGAGAGGCCACGATGTGGCGCACATCACCCAATCGCCATTCGCCGGTCACCGTGGGTCCCGGTCCGGATGGGCCGAGGGCGTGGGCGAGCGCGTGGGCCAGCTCGGCGATGGTGTGGGGGTGGCCGCTGGCGATGTTGAACGGGCCTGTCACACCCGGCTGGGCCTCGAGCGCGGCGAGGTTGGCCCGAGCCACGTCTCGCACGTGGACGAAGTCCCTCCGTTGTCCCCCGTCCTCGAAGACGCGGGGCGGCTGTCCGTTCCGCAACGCGCTCACGAAGAGACTGGCCACGCCCGAGTATGGGGTATCGATCGGGCTGCGAGGGCCGAACACATTGTGATATCGCAACGAGATCACCGGCGACCCCGAGGCGCGCCCGTAGGCGGCACACAGGTGCTCTTGATGCACCTTGGTCGCCGCATAGACGTTGCGCGGATCCACGGGGGCTTCTTCACCCACCGCCACAGAGACGAGGTCACCAGCACACGACGGACAGGGCGGCTCGAACGTCCCGGCTGCCAACCGGTCCACCGATCTCGGCCCGGGGTGAACCGGGCCGCACCGCGGGCAGCGATAGGCCCCCTCCCCGTAGACGACCATGCTTCCGGCCAAGACCAATGGCCCCCTGAAGCCGGCCTCGTCCAAAGCCCGAAGCATGACCGCGGTGCCGACATCGTTGTCTTGGACGTAGTCGGTGACATCGGCGAAATGGCGCCCGAGTCCCACCCTGGCCGCCTGGTGACTGATGGCGTCAATGCCGGGGAGGGCGCGAGTCCAACTGTCAGGTTCGGCCACATCGCCGAGGAGATAAGTCGCCCGGCGGTTCTCGAACGGCGGGGGCCGACGGTCGAGCACCACGACATCGTGACCCGCTTCTCCGAGGACGTCGACCACGTGCGATCCGACAAAGCCCGAGCCCCCCGTCACGAGGACCCTCACGATTTCGTGCTCGTTTCGCGCCCGTCATCGCTGCGGTCGGCGGCGATACCCCGAAGACCGCGCACGCATCGAGGTTAACGCCGCCACGGCCCCGTGCCCGGGCACGGGGCCGGCTTCGAGGGGAACGTTATGATTTGTAATCGATTCACACGACACGACCTGGGCCCCCCTCGATACCTTGCCTTCATGCCCGAGGTGATCTTGCCGGTGCTCGACGAGGCGGAGGCGCTGCCTTGGGTGCTGGGTCGCATGCCGGGCGACTTCAGCCCCATCGTGGTGGACAACGGCTCGACCGACGGCTCGGGCGCCGTCGCCGCCCGACTGGGGGCCCGGGTCGTCACGGAACCGGTGCGCGGGTTCGGCTCCGCGTGCTGGGCCGGTTTGACCGCCGCCGAGGATGACGTGGTCTGTTTCATGGACGCCGACGGCTCGCTCGACCCCGTCGACCTTCCCCGTGTCAGCGAGCCTGTGGCTGGTGGTGAGGTCGACCTCATGCTGGGCGCCCGACGGGCCGAGCGGGGAGCCTGGCCGGGCCACGCCCGCCTGGCCAACCGACTCCTCATGGCCGAGGTGCGCCGCCGGACCACCTTGTCCCTTTCGGACCTCGGACCGATGCGAGCGGCGGGTCGCGCCGCATTGCTCAGGCTCGGCCTGGCCGACCGACGCTCGGGATGGCCCCTCGAAATGGTCCTCCGAGCCCATCAGCTGGGCTGGCGTGTCGACGAGGTCCCTGTTCCGTACCGGCCCCGCACAGGGCGTTCGAAAGTCACAGGGACGGTGAGAGGGACCCTCCAGGCGGTCGGCGACATGGCGGCTCTGCTGCGATGACGACCCGGCTCGTTGAAGCGGCGGCCTGGGGTGACTTCCAGGTTGTGGTCATGGCGAAGGCACCGGTCCCGGGCGAGGTCAAAACACGACTGTGCCCACCCCTGACCCACGGCCAAGCCGCCGCACTAGCCACAGCCGCCTTGCTCGACACCATGGAGGCGGTGAGTGCCAGCCACGCCGTGCATCGGGTGCTGGCGCTGGAGGGTCCTCCCGGATCGTGGCTCCTCCCCGGCTTCGACGTGGTGACGCAGCGTCCGGGCGGTTTCGGGGCCCGCCTGGCGGGGGCCATCGACGATGCGTGGGACCGGAACCCGCACCCGGTGCTGGTGATCGGAATGGACACGCCCCAGGTTCAGGGTCCCGATCTGGATCGGGCCGTGGCGCCCCTGGTGCGGGGTCCCGCCGACGAACGCCCCCGGGCCGTCCTCGGACCGGCCGAGGACGGTGGGTACTGGGCCATCGGCGTCCGCCGTCCCGTTGCGGGGATGTTCGACGGAGTTCCGATGAGCACGAGCCGCACCGGCGCGGCACAGCTCGAGCGCCTCCGTGCCCTGGGTGTCTCGTGCCGCTTGCTCGACGGTCTTCGGGACGTCGACGAGATCGACGACGCTGTCGCCGTCGCCCAGTTGGCACCGGCGACACGCTTCGCCGCCGTCCTCGAGCCCATGGCCAGGGAGGCCTCCATGTCGCAGACGACGGCGGCCTCCGGGGGCGACGCGTTCGACCGGGACCTCGTTGGGCCGCCGTGGCTGAGACTCTTGTCGCCACATCGAGGCTGCGCGTCCACGACGGGCGCGCCCTCGAGATCGACGTCCGACGGTGGATGGCCGCAGCCGATGAGGTGGACCAGGCACTCCTCGACCGGGCCACGGGCCCGGTCCTCGATGTCGGTTGCGGTCCCGGTCGCTTGGTCCGGGAGCTCCGAGATCGTGGCGTCGACGCCCTCGGGGTCGACATCTCCCCCACCGCCATCGCGCTGGCCCGGGGATGGGGGGCTCCGGTGCTGCAGCGCTCGGTCTTCGACCATCTTCCGAGACACGGACGGTGGCGCTCGGCGCTCCTGCTCGACGGCAGTGTGGGGATCGGGGGGGACGCCGTGACCTTGTTGCGCCGAGTGGGCGAGCTACTCAGTCCCGACGGTCGTGTCCTCGTGGAGATGGAGGAACCGGGCGTGCCGAGCGAATCGCTCAGGGTGCGGATCGAGACCTCGGGGGGTGCCGGACCGTGGTTTTCGTGGTCGGTCGTCTCCATCGACGATGCGGTACCGCTGGCGGCGGCCACCGGCTTTCGGGTCGAGGAGTCGTGGGCGGCCGGTGGGCGCTGGTTCGCCCGTATCGACCGATCGGCGAGTCAACGCCGCACGTAGTGCAGGTAGGGACGGAACGCCACGTCGGTCACCGGGAAGAAGCACTGGAAGCAGGAGAAGACCGGTTGCCTGCTCAAACGGAAGTATCGCTGGAGCGCATCGCCGAGGGCGGGATCGATGCTGGTGCTGTCTGTGTAGACGGCAGTCACCTCGGGTGCTGCCAACTCCTGGCCGATGCTNCTGAGCAGGTCTGTCCTGGCCTGGCTCGGGCCCGCTCGGAGCACGTCGTGGATGGCCTCGTCCTGGGCCCAGGATGGTTTCCCCGCCAGGGTGTCGTACCAAGGATGGTCTAGGACGATGACCTGGCCGGGAGTGGACTCGACCATGGCGACGAAGCGTTGGCCGGCTCGCTGATCGGCGGGCGTGGGCACCAGATGGGCGGGGTGCCCACCGATCCACGCCAGCTGGACGATGAGCACCGCTAAGAGGAGAATTTCGATCCCCGTGGCGTGGGTGGCGACGCGTCGTCGGACGGCCTCATAGCCGAGGCCGCCCAGAGCTGACAGTGCGGCGAAGGCGGGGATGAGGACGTCCTGGCCCCCACCCACATGGGCGCGCGAGACCCACGACACCCCCACGAAGCCGGCCGTCACCGCCAGCCAGAATCCCCACGGTGTGGTCGTGCCNCTTCGGCGCCGGTACACGATGAGGCCCAGGACTCCGAGACCGAGCATCCATCCCACCCGACCGATGAGGTCACCGGGCACGAAGCGCCACCAGATCGACGCTTCGGTGCCCTGATGCAGCAGCTCGGTGAAGACGTAGTAGTCGTACCACCCGTGACTGAGAGCGTNGAGCACCAGCGTCGATCCCACCACCACGACCGCCCATGCCCCCAAGGCCACCACCCCGACCCGCCTCCGCACCACCACCAAGTAGGCAACCAGAGGCGCGGCGGCCAGGAGAGTCGACTGCTTGGTCAACAAGGCGGCAGACAGCACCAACCCGACCAGGACGCCCCCCTTCCACGTCTCGGCCTGCCGCGCCAGGGCGACGGCAAGGAGGAGGAACAAGAGCCACAACGAGTCGACGCGCCCGATGTCGAGCCACGCCCCGCCGACTTGGTAGGTGGCGGCGAAGAGCCCTGCCGCCACCAAGCCGGCCACCGCGTCCCCGGTCTCGCGCCGGACGAGCCAGAACAAGACAGCGAAGCACCCCAGGGAGGAGGTGAAGGACACGAGCCGAAGGGGCAAGAAGCTCAGTCCGGTGACATGAGCGACGAGAGCCGAGAGCCAGAAGTACAGGGGCGGGTAGGTGTAGGGGACGTAGTGGAGCGAAGGTGCGACGTAGATGGCCTGAGCGCGCAGGACTCGACCCACGATCTCGACCGAACCGCCCTCCATCCACTCGAGCTCGTAGGGATAGCCGAGTTGGCGCAGTGCGATGACGACGTACAGCGCCACAGGAACCAGCGCCGCCGCCACCACGCTGACCCTTACAAGTCGAAGTCCGAGCGGATTGCGAACCGGTGTCGACCTCAACTCCGCAATCGTGCCCGGTTCCAGGACCACGTCGCCAACCCCGCGCAGGCCGTCCATACCACGCCGAGCACGATCTCCAGGTTGTGGGCATAGTTCCACGGGAGCAGGCTCGGCCCCGCCCGTGAGGACTTCCCCCAACTCCCCACGAGCGGGTAGGAGTAGAGGATCACAGCGGCCGAGACGATCAGACCCACTTGCACCGACAGCAGCGACCACCGGGGCAGGAGCCTTCGACAGGCAAAGGCCACGGCCACCAACGCCGGGGCGACCAGGGCGTCGTTCACCACGTTGAGCCCGATGGCGCTTCGCAGCACGACCGGGGGGTTGGCTCCTGACCAGTTCGAGACCATGCCGTGGATCCCGAAGCCGATGATTCCCCACCCCACCGCGAGCGCCAGCCAGAAGAGTGGCCCGGGATCCTGGGCACGCTCCACCACCTTCCGGGGCGCGCCCTCTGCATCAGGGGATGCCGCCGGCTCGGCGACCATGTCGGTCTCGGGCGGCACGATGGACATCTCGGAGCCCTCGTCCGGCATCGACGCAGGGCCGACGACGGCAGCGGGTACGACGATCTCGTCGGGCGCGTCCGGCGTGAGGACCTCGTCGGAGTCACCCCCAAGCCCAGGTTCGTGCTCGTCCCCGCTGGACTCCGGCGGTAACGCTCCGGATCCGGTCACAGTACGACCACCTTTGTGATCCATTTCGTCTGGAGGACTCCGGGCCGGTCCGGCGCGATCAGGCGTACCGGGTACCCGTGGTCGAGATCGAGGGGCGCACCGTTGAGCTCGAGTGCGAGAAGGGTGTCGGGGTCCGCGGCGTGCTGAGGGTCGATGATGGAGCTTGAATACAGCCGGTCAGAGGCCTCGAGTGACTCCACACGGATCCTGGCACGGGGCCTTGCGCCGACGAGCGAGAGCAAATATGGCAACGAGATCCCTCGCCAGGAGGCCGCCGCGCTCCAACCTTCGACACAGGTGATCGGCAATCCTGCGGCGCGCTGGGGCAAGGCGCGCAGTTCGGCCACGGTGAAGGTGCGCGGCGTGCGACAGTTTCCCGTGACCTCCAACCGATAAGCCGGATCGATCGCCGAAGACGTGACCCCGGCTTCGATGGCGCTTTGATTGACGGGAAGGTGCTGGGGGCCCACGACGGGATTGCGCGGTGCGAGCAACGCCAATCGCCGAAAGGGTGTCACGGTCTCGCCCGCAACTGTAACCACAAGGACGGCGGCACTCCCCAAGACGGTGGCCACGAAGCCTCGGCGTGAGAGCCCGCCTCGGCCCGAAGAGGCGGGCGCCGGCCCCGCCCTGGTGGTGACGTCCGTGATCGCCGCCACGTCGGTGATGGCCTCCGGCGCGGCGTCACCCTCATCACCGTACGCCCCGCGACCCAGGGCGTGGCGGGCGATGACCCCTTTGGTGCCGACGTGGATGACGAGGGCACCGATAACGATCCAGGCAGTCCAGAAGTGTGCCGTGGGGAAGAAGAAGGGCATGGGCGAGTACCAGTACGCGATGTTCGCCACGCCGGTAAGGAGTTGGAACAGCGAACCACCTACGAGGGCGACCAGGCTGAGCCGCTCGAGAGCATGGGCGACGTTGTGCACCGGGGGCCACGAGAACAGCTTGGGCCAGACGGTCCACAGCTTGGCCAGCAACAGAGGGATGGCTGCGATCCCGGTGATGACATGAACACCCTGGGTCACGCGGAAGAAGTTGATGGGCCGGGTGGGAAGGTGAAACCAATGGGGTGGGTGTTGTGCCAGGTAGTCGACAAGCCCGGTGAGGAAGCACACGCCGAAGGCCACACCGAGACAGACGCCGAGCACCGAGGCCACCCACTCGTCGTGGAGCGGACTGGAGAATCGCCGGCCGATGTCTTGGGTCGCGCGCTCGGCGCCGGCCGATCCCTTCGCCACCGCGGTGGAGACCTTGGCTCGTGCCGCGACCGCCCGACGTCGGAGATCGGGCACGAGCTCAGCGCGCCGGGGTGGTCGTCTTCGCCGTGCCGCGGGGCGGTTCTCGGGCACGGCGCGACAGTAGCGCTGCCCTTGGGGACGAACCTGACAACTTTCTTACGAATCGCCAAACTTCTCTCATCCCCGGGATGGCTCCCGGTAGCGACGGTGAGCTGCTTTTCCCACCGTCGGCTGGGCACGACCCAGTCTGACGGGAACCCGGAGGGAGCCCGACCGTCGTGGGTCGCGGGCCGACCCCTCGTGGACATTCCCCGAGACTTGGTGCTAGAGCAGACCGCATTACCATGGGCTCGGTGCAGAGCGTCCTAGTGGTCGATGACGAGGCTTTGGTGCGGGACGTCGTCGTCCGCTACCTCGACCACGAGGGGTTCGTCGCTCGTCAGGCCGCTGACGCCGCCCAAGCCCGGGAGATGATCCAGGAGCACGCACCGTGTCTGGTCATCCTCGACGTAATGCTTCCGGATGTGAACGGCCTCGATCTGTGCAGGTGGATCCGGGACTCAAGTGAGGTGCCGGTCATCCTTCTCACGGCCCGGGGTGAGGAACAAGACCGCATCACGGGACTCGAGCTCGGCGCTGACGACTACGTGGTCAAGCCCTTCTCCCCACGCGAACTGATGGTGAGGGTCAAGACGATCCTTCGACGGTCCCACCGGGATCACCCCGCGGCGCACTCGCGGCTGACCACCGGAGGGTTGACCATCGATGCCCAAACCCGCGAGGTGACGGCCATGGGCCGAACCGTCGGGCTGACGGCGAAGGAATTCGAGCTGTTGTGGTGTCCTGGCGAGCTACCCCCGCGTCGTCTTCTCACGCGAGCAGCTCATGGCCCAGGTGTGGGGATATGAGGAGGCGCCCGAGCTGGGCACGAGCACGGTGACGGTGCATGTCCGGCGGCTCCGGGAGAAGATCGAGCAAGACCCATCCAAGCCCCGAATCATCACGACGGTGTGGGGCGTCGGCTACCGCTTCGAGCCATGATCGTCAATGCACTGATCGTGGCAGGGACAACCCTGGCCGTCGGTGTGGTTGCCGGCGCGCTGCTGCGGACGCTGTCGTCGGTTCGCCTCCAGCTGGCGGGTTTGGCGCTCCTGGCCGTAGCCCTACCCCTCGGGGCGGTGCTCCTTTCGGGGGCGGTGATGTTGCACATGGGCGGAGAAGCCGAGGTCGTCGCCGTCTCGATTGCAGCAGGCACGGTCAGCCTCGCCTTGGCCCTCGTTTTAACTCGCAACATCATCGGCCCGCTCCAACGCGTGCGCGAAGCGTCGGTTCGGCTCGCCGAAGGCGAGTTAGACGAGAGGGCGCCCGTCCAAGGGCCTGCAGAGATCGCTGAGCTGGCTCGATCGTTCAACGCCATGGCAGAGCACCTCGAGAAGGTGTTCGACGGTCGTCGAGAGCTCATCGCCTGGGCGAGCCACGACCTCCGCGCGCCGATCACGTCGTTGCAGGCCATGTTGGAGGCCATCGATGACGGCGTCATCGACTCCGACCACTACATGCAGGCCCTGCAGGGTCAAGTACGACTGCTCGGCTCCTTGGTCGACGATCTCTTTGAGTTGGCCTGCATCGACTCTGGTGCCACCACCATCGAGTTGAGCGGGGTCGACATGGTGGATCTGGCGCGGTCGTGCGCGCGACGATTCGACCTCGAGGCAAGAGCTCGTGGCATTCGACTCGACGTCGTCATACATGATGAGCCGATCGTCGCGTACTGCGCGCCGGACAAGGTGGAGCGCGTGCTCACCAACCTCGTCACCAATGCGTTTCGATACACGCCTGCGGGAGGGAAGGTCGTTCTGTCCCTTACCCAGGGGGCCGACGCCGTCTTCGTGTCCGTCGAGGACACTGGGACCGGGATCGCCTCGGAGTCGATGGAGAGGGTCTTCGAGCCGTTCTTCCGGGCTGATGTCGCCCGATCGCCGGCCGACGGGAGTGCCGGTCTGGGTCTGGCGATCGCCAGAGGTCTGATCGACGCCCAAGGGGGCCGTATCTGGGCAGAACCTCCCGCTGCGGGAGGAACTCGCATCTGCTTTGTGCTCCCTGCCTTCGTCCCCTCACTCCGTTCCCAGGCTCACCCCATGGCCGGGCCGCGCCCGCCCGAAGTGGTAATCGAAGAGGTTGCGCTGTCCCAGGCTCTCCGGGCCAGCCACCGGGGCCGGGTACGACGCCGGCCGGCACGGCCAAGTACCGAGACATAAACAAGTACCGAGACACAGATCTGTGCCGGGACAGAGAACGGGTTCCGAGTTACCCTCTGTGTGTGGTGGAGTACCGAATCGGCCAGGCCGCCGAGCTGCTAGGGGTGAGCCCGGACACGGTGCGGAGATGGGTCGACGCCGGGCGGATCAAGGCGACGGTGGGAGCCGGGGGCCGACGTTATGTCGATGGCGCCGATCTGGCCCAGTTTGCGATCGACATCGCCGGCGACCGGACCCCGGCCCATCCCCGAGGGCAGTCGGCCCGTAATCGGTTCCTCGGGATCGTGACCCGAGTGGTGAAGGACAAGGTTGCCGCCCAGGTCGAGATCCAGGCCGGGCCGCACCGATTTGTGGCCCTCATCACTCGCGAGGCGGCCGACGAGCTCGAACTGGCCCCCGGCGTGGTGGCCGATGCCGTGGTGAAGGCCACCAACGTGGGAGTCGAGATCCCGGCCCAACTCTGAAGAGGAGAGGTGTCGCTCGGGGCGAACCTGACGGTCACGCCTGCCCAGGACGAGCTGTTCGTGTCACCCTGGCGACGTGGCTCACCGGCGGGGGCGCCGGCCAAAGGGTGATGGCCTCGGCCGGGAGACCGACGCGGCACCGCTCCCCCACCTCGAGGTCGACCCTATGAGGCGTGCGGGCTTCGAGCTCGACTTTTTCGTCGATGGCGATCAAAAGATCGAGCGATGTACCGACGTCGGCGATGTCGTTGAGCGTGCCGGTCAGGACCACCTCGGACGCACCGTCGGATAATCCCCCGGGCTCTGCCCATGGGGATACAGAAATGCGCTCAGGTCGGATGCTCCACAGGATCGGAGTGCCCGGTGCCAAGGCGTCGGTGTCCGCGGCGATGAGGGTGCCGTGCGCGTCGATCTGTTGCCCGTGGGCGACGATGCCGTCGAGCAGGTTGGGGATGCCGAGAATGCGGGCTACTTCGGGTGAGGTGGGTCTGGTGAACACCGTGCCAGTCGTTCCGGATTGCAGAACATGGCCGTCGGAGATCACGATCACCTCATCGGAGAGGAAGGCGGCTTCTTCCGGGTCATGGGTCACCAGCACCGTGGGGAGACCGGTGTCGTTTTGGAGCCGCCGCAACTCGCGCCGAAGGACGTGTCGAACGGGGGCGTCAAGGGCCGAGAACGGCTCGTCGAGGAGGAGGAGATCCGGAGAGCGGCACAAAGCCTGGGCCAGACCCACCCGCTGTCGCTGCCCTCCGGAGAGCTCGGAGGGATACCGGTCCTCCAAGCCCTCGAGGCGAAGGTGCGCTAGCCAATAGGCGGCTGTGTGCGGCGAGGCTCCGGTGGCAAAGAGCAGGTGCTGCCATGCGGTGAGGTGGGGGTAAAGGGCGAGTCCCTGCGCGACATACCCGACGCGCCGCTCCTCGACGGGCACGTCTTGTACCGCCTGCTCCCCGTACCACACTGGTCCGGGCTCGGGCCCGTACAGACCCGCCAGGCAGCGCAGGAGTGTGGACTTGCCCGACCCTGATGGGCCCAGGATGGCCAAGTGGCTTCCGCTCGACTGGTGGGCCAAGGCGAGATGGAACGAACCGACGTGATGGTCGATGTCGAAGCGGACGGGGGCCTTCGGTGCCGTCTGGGGCGAACGAGGTGAGGGCACGATGACGGGGCGTCGAGGACGGGCTTTCAATGGGATGCGACTCAGTGTCACCACGACGACGGCCACGGCAAGGGCCAAGGCGGTGGGTGCCAGCGTATTGGTGAGTCCAGTGCCGCTGAACTGGGTGTAGGTGTAGACGGGGAGGGAAGACGGGTTGTAGGCCAGGATGACCACCGCTCCGTACTCGCCGAATGCGCGCAGCCACGCCAGGACCATTCCCGCCCGAATGCCCGGTGCCGCCACCGGCAGTGCCACCCGTCGAAAGCGTGACACCTCCGAGTGCCCGAGGGTGGCGGCGACGTCGAA
>JGI12269J14319_10003933_pt1 | contig 13772 bp, 10 predicted proteins | sample PeaSoiSIISIP2007_FD_14319 | JGI IMG/M metagenome (IMG submission 14319) | reverse complement strand
GTGATCGACCGATTGCATCGGCAGCATGGCGATGCCGAACAGGCGATCGGGGTACGGCTTGCAGTAATCGGCGAGCCAGCGGTTGTAGGCCCGACACAGCGCGCCGGCCAATTCGGGGTCGTGCACCGCGCCCGAGAACAGGCCCATGCTCGGATAGAGGAACGCGGCATCGATGCTGTCCAAATCCATGTCGGGAATGCGCTTGTGCGGGTCGAACCCGCCCGGGCGCCCGTCCTCGTATTTCATCGTCTCGGCCTTGATCTCGCCCTGGCGCGCGCCGACGCCGCCGATGCCGCCCATGCCCTGCTGGCTGCCGAGAACCTGGTTTTCGAGGAACAGCTTTTCCTTGCCGTCATTGTCGATGATCAGCTTTGGCGCCCTGTCGCGAAAGGCTGGGTCCATATAATCGTTCCACAGCGTGATCGGCTCGAGAATATGACCGTCGGAATCGATCCGCTTGTAGGTGCGCGCCATCGCTGATTTCTCCTCCATCTGACAACTGCCCGCCAAGGTCTGACTACCTGGGCGGGCTCGCCCCGGAGAGGCTGCGTCATGCTGGCGTAGCTATTGGCCAAAGGCAAGGTCGTAAGCCTCGCTTATTAAGCAGACAGGCATGCGCCTCTGACAAAGCCGTGCTCTGAGGCCGACTAGATGGTCGTCGCGGCGAAGCGGATGATCGCGTCGGCACTTCGACCGGGCGCGCTGACGGGGCCGGTCCGTTCATCCGCGCATGAATGAGCGAAACCGCGCGGTGGCGTAAAGGCTAAGTGTCCAACGATCCCCGAAGATTTCGGCCGGCAAGGCTTTCGGTCATCAAGGTTCCAATGTTATAATTTGAGGCTTCATCACCATCGATCGCGTCGGCCGCGTGCGGCTCAACAACTCTTATTCAGCCCGTCAATGCACCAAGAGGAGCTCACGCTAGACTCGCTTTCGCCGAGCGAAAAAATGCCTCGGAACGCGCCATGCTGGTGCCTGTCCGGAAAGAAATGGAAGAATTGTCATCGCGACCGTGATCAGCAGAAACCGGTAGATGTATGGTCGAGGTTAAACGCGCTTAATAAGGCTTTTGCACAAGGATTCTGCTCACACCCAAACGCGGGCGTCGCATGCGGCCAGGTAATCAGGTCACACACAATTCAAAAAAAGAGAGGACTTGAGGCGATTGCCGAAGATGGCCATGTAATTTCTATTAAATCTGCTTTTCAGAACATTTTTAGAAGCAAGGGAAATTTCAGTTTTGGGAAGATTGGTGTCAATGACGCTTCGACATTTCCGGGATTCTGCAATACTCATGATACCTCAATGTTCAAAATGGTTGAAAATGGACCTTTTGAGTGGACACGCGAGGCTGCCTTCCTTTTGTCGTTCCGGGCGCTGGCATACGAGCGGTTCACCAAGTTAACAGCTCACAAGACGCACGAAATTATGAGGGATATGGACAAAGGAGACCCATTTCCCGTCCAGTGCCAAAAGCAAGATTTTTTGCGCGCATTAGATCAAGGAACGATGCTGGGGCTCCGCGATCTCGAAAATGCGAAAAATCATCATGACAAGATTTTCATCAGTAGGGATTTCAGTACTTTTCATTTTATTGGGCTGACTTTTTCTCACGCATTACCGGTAGTTTCTTCAGGCGCGATTCTCCTGGAAAATGACTTTGCTGGGCAACCTCTTCAGGCGCTGGGACAACTTGGGCCCCCGCTCGACTACATTACGTTCAATCTGACCGCCGTAAACGATCAGAGCGTCGGCATATTTGGCTGGATTGGCGACAACCGGCCCGCAGAAAAGTTTGTAAGGTCGTTTGAAGCTTTGGATCAGCCAGAAAAATCAAATGCCATGATCCGATTTGCCTTCGAGCATCTTGAGAACACTTACCTTCGACCGAGTTGGTGGGCCAGCATTTCCGATTCGAAGAGAGACGTAATCGTTTCTCGGGTAATGACGGGATTACCTTCTGTAGATTTTGAGCGAGACCCTGGTAGTCTCCGCCCCGATGGTCAAGTATTCGCATCAGCACCGATTTTAGAGGAAAGAAAATACTAAGACTATGGATACAAGCAGCGTGCTCAATCGCAGAACGCACCGTCGTTGAGCAGCTTCGTGACGGCGGCGCAGAGCGTCAGCGCCGAACGGCCCTTCGAGCGCTACCATCGCATCAAAACTCCGTAGCTGCCCGCAAGTACTGGCTGCTTACGCCCGCCTCGCGACCTGCGGTTTTCTCAGCTCCAGGGTCGGCGGCGGCATTTGCGAAGGGTCGACGGCCCCGGCCCGAGCGATCTTGACCAGCGTTTGCAACAGCCCTGAGACGCCCTTGACGCGCGCGGCCTCGTCGTCCCAGTTGCGCAGATAGACGAGCCTCTGGTCGGGGCGCAGACGCAGCGTGCCGGCGTGCTTCTGGATCAGTTCGACCAAGCCCGCGGGATTGGCGAAGCGATTGCCGCGTAGTGCGATCACCGCGCCCTTGGGTCCTGCCTCGACGCGCTCGACCCCCGCTTCACGACACAGGCGCTTGATCGCGATGATGTGCAGCAAATTCTCGACCTCGGCCGGCAGCGATCCGAACCGGTCGATCAGCTCGGCGGCGAACGCCTCGCTTTCGCGGGTGTCGGCAAGCGCGGCAATACGGCGGTAGAGGCCGAGCCGCACGGAGAGGTCGGCGACATAATCCTCCGGGATCAGCACCGGCGTACCGATGGTGATCTGCGGGCTCCATTCCTCCTCGCGCATCGGCCCATCGCCGCAGGCGGTGCGCGCCGCCGCCACCGCCTCTTCGAGCATGTGCTGGTAGAGCTCGATGCCGACTTCGCGGATGTGGCCGGATTGCTCGTCGCCCAATAGATTGCCGGCGCCGCGGATGTCGAGGTCGTGGCTGGCGAGCTGAAACCCGGCGCCGAGCGTGTCGAGCGTCTGCATCACTTCGAGCCGGCGCAACGCAGTCGGCGCCAGCTTCTTCTTCTCTGGCAAGGTCAGATAAGCGTAAGCGCGCAGCTTCGAACGGCCGATGCGGCCGCGCAGCTGATAGAGCTGCGCCAGACCGAACATGTCAGCCCGATGGACGATCAGCGTATTGGCCGAAGGGATGTCGAGCCCGGACTCGATGATGTTGGTCGAGAGCAGCAGGTCGTAGGCGCGATCGTCGAACGCGGTCATCACGCTTTCGAGCTCGGCCGCAGGCATGCGCCCATGCGCCATGCAGACGCGGATCTCGGGGACGATCTTGCGCAATTCGGTGCGCACCTCATCGAGGTCGGCGATGCGAGGCGCGACGTAGAACACCTGGCCGCCGCGGTCGCGTTCTCTGAGGACCGCCTCGCGCACCACGACGGGGTCGAACGGCATCACAAAGGTGCGCACCGCCAACCGATCGACAGGTGGGGTGGCGATAATGCTCATCTCGCGCACCCCCGAGAGAGCAAGCTGCAGGGTGCGCGGGATCGGGGTCGCGGTCAGGGTTAGCACGTGTACGTCGGCCTTTAGCTGCTTCAGCCGCTCCTTTTGGACGACGCCAAAATGCTGCTCCTCGTCGACGATGACGAGGCCGAGATGGGCGAAGCGCACATCCTTGGCGAGGAGCGCATGCGTGCCGATGACAATCTCGATGCGGCCAGCGGCGATCTCTTCCTTGATCTGCTTGGCTTCCTTGGGCGCGACGAGGCGCGACAACTGCGCGATCCGCACCGGCAGGCCGGCGAAGCGCTCGGAGAAGCTGCGGTAGTGCTGGCGCGCCAGCAGCGTCGTCGGCACCACGACCGCGACCTGCGCCCCCGAGAACGCGGCGATAAACGCGGCGCGCAAGGCGATCTCGGTCTTGCCGAAGCCGACATCGCCGCAGATGAGGCGATCCATCGGCTTGCCCGCGGCCATGTCGGCGAGCGTGTCCTCAATCGCGCGCAGCTGCTCCTCGGTCTCGGGATAGGGGAACCGCGTGGCGAATTCCTCGTAAATGCCCTCGGGCGGGGTCACCACCTCGCCCGGCCGCAGCTGCCGCTCAGCGGCGACGCGGATCAGTTCGCCGGCAATCTCGCGGATGCGCTGCTTGACCCGCGCCTTGCGCCCCTGCCACGCCGCGCCGCCGAGCCGGTCGAGCTGCGCGCCGGCCTCCTCGGAGCCGTAACGCGACAAGACCTCGATATTCTCGACCGGGACGAAGAGCCTGTCATCGCCGGCATAGAGCACTTTGAGGCAATCATGCGGTGCGCTGGCGACGTCGATGGTCTCGAGGCCTTCGTAGCGGCCGATGCCGTGCTCCTCGTGGACGACAAGGTCGCCGGCGGCGAGGCTCGTCGCTTCGGCGATGAACTCGTCGAGATTGCGGCGGCGCCGCGGTACCCGCGCAAGGCGGTCGCCGAGGATGTCCTGCTCGCCGACCACGACGAGACGGTCGGTCGTGAACCCTTGTTCGAGCGGCAGGATTGCGAGACCCACCGCCGAGCGCGGCAGCTTTTCGAGCGCGTCGCCGTTGGCGACCGGCCGCAAATCCGAAAGACCGCGCTCCCTCAGCACCGTTGCCAGCCGGTCGGCCGAGCCGACGCTGTAGGCGGCGATCGCCGCGCGCTTGCCGGACTTGCGCTCGGCGTCGAGATAGTCGCGCACCGCCTCAAAAAGCTGCACCTTCGGGTCGGCCCGTTCGGCGGCAAAATTCCTTGCCGGCCGCGCCCCGGCATCGATGGCGTCGCGGTCGCTCTCGGGCGCGGCGAACGGCGAAAGTTGCACCGTCGAGCGCGTAGCTAGCTCGCCCCGCCACTCATCGTCTTCAATGAACATCTGCTCCGGCTTGACCGGGCGATAGAGCGGTGCGGCCGCATTGCTCGCACCCGAGGTGGCGATGCTCTGCCGCGCCGCGTAGAAGTCGGCGATGCCTTCGAGCCGGTGGGCGCGCGCCTCCTCACTCTGCCAGTCGAACGACACCGCAGCGCCGGGCAGGTAGTCGAACAGCGTCTCCAACCGCTCGTAGTAGAGCGGTAGCCAATGCTCCATGCCGGCAAAGCGGCGCCCGGCGCTCACCGATTCGTACAGCGCGTCGTCGCTGCCGACATTGCCGAACAGCTCGCGGTAACGCGTACGGAAACGATGGATCGCCGGCTCGTCGAGCAGCACCTCGCTCACCGGTTTCAATTCGAGCTTGTCGAGGGAGGTCGTCGAACGCTGGCTCATCGGATCGAAGCCGCGCAGGCTTTCGAGCGTGTCGCCGAAGAAATCGAGCCGCACCGGCTGCGTCGCGCCCGCCGGATAGAGGTCGACAATACCGCCGCGGATCGCGAACTCTCCCGGCTCGCGCACCGTGTCGGTGCGGGTGTAGCCGTTGTTCTGGAAAAAGCTCTGCAGCCGGTCGAGCGGAATGCGCCCGCCCGGGCCCAGAGTCAGCACGCGCCCGTCGAAGAGCTGACGCGGCGGCACGCGCTGCACCAGCGCATTGACCGTGGTCAGCACGATGAGCGGCCGCATCTCGGCGTTGCCCGCCAGCCGGGTCAGGGTATCGATGCGGCGGCTGGTGATCTCGCCGTTCGGCGACACCCGGTCATAGGGCAGGCAGTCCCAGGCCGGGAAGGTAAGGACGGTCAGCTGGGGATGAAAAAACTGCAGCGCGGCGGCGAAGCGCGCCATGCGCCCGTCCTCGCGGCAGACATGCAGCCAGGTTTCCGCCTTGCCAGTGGCGAGTAGGCCGCCGATGGTCGCGGCGTCATGCCCTTCCGGCGCGCCAAACAGGGCCACCCGGCGCGGCCTCGCACCGGTCAGGCTGGCGAGATCGTCGAGCGGCATCAGGTCGGCCGAGGCGAGTAGCGGAAGGCGAGCAACAAACGGATCACGTCATGGTCGCATTCGGGCGGCGGTGTGGCGCGGCCGGCAAGCCAATCGAAAATATCAGGGTCCGGCCAATCGAGCAGCGCCTCGTAGCGGTCGAGCTGCGCCTCGTCGAACCCAGCAAGGTGCTCCTCTGCAAACGAGCCGAGGATCAGATCGGCCTCGCGCGTGCCGCGGTGCCAGGAGCGGAATAACAGCCGCTTGCGGCGATGATCGGGCAAGTGTGTCATGGTTCGGGTTGGCGCTGCTCGCAGTGTGGCGAATGCGAAATTCGCCCGGCTCTTGGAACCACGCTCGACGCGAATTTCGGATTCAAAGCCACACTGCCAAGATAACAAAGTCTAATGTGGTCATCGGATTGAAGTTCCCAATGAGGATGCCGTCGAGACTAGGGGAACTCCAAATCCGCCACACTAGATGGATATAATCGGTTGCGGGCCTTGCGTCAGCCGAAGACGGCGAATAGCGGAAACCCGAAAACTTGCGTCCTGCGTTCTTGAACAAGCTGTTCGCGCCGGTGACCTCGCTCAACGGGGTCGGCCCGCAGCTCGGCCGCCTGATCGAACGCGCCGCCGGGCCGCTCGTCGTCGACCTGCTGTGGCACCTGCCAACCGGGATTATCGACCGCACCGCCGCTCCGTCGATTTCGGCCTTACAGCACGACAGCATCGTAACGCTGAAACTCAAGGTCGAGCGCCACGAGCCCGGCACGGGCCGGCGCCCGTACCGCGTAATCTGCTTTGACGGTACCGGCTTCCTGACGCTGATCTATTTCAACGTCAAGGGCGATTACCTGCAACGGCTGCTCCCGGTCGGCTCCAAGCGGATCGTTAGCGGCAAGGTCGAGTTCTATGGCGGCATCCCGCAAATCCCCCACCCTGACCACGTTGTTCCACCCGACCAGGCCGATCGCATCAAGCCGATCGAACCGACCTATCCCCTGACCGCCGGCCTGCCGCCACGGGTGTTGCAGCGCGCGATCGCGACTGCCGTCGAGCGCGTACCGGAGCTGCCGGAGTGGATCGACGGGCCGCTGCGTAAACAGCGTCACTGGCCGAGCTGGAACGAGGCGATTGCAGCAGTCCACGCTCCGCAGAGCTCGGCCGATCTCCTGCCGACGACCCCGGAGCGCGAGCGCCTCGCCTATGACGAGATCTTCGCCAGCCAGCTCGCCGTGGCGTTGGTCCGGGCGCGGCGTCGGCGCCGGCGCGGCCGGGTCATCGCGGGCACCGGCCAACGGGCTGCAAAGGTCGAGGCCGGGTTCGGCTTCGCGCTGACGCAGAGCCAGCGCATGGCGATGGCCGAGATCGCCGCCGACATGAAATCGCCGCAGCAGATGATGCGCCTGCTGCAAGGCGATGTCGGCAGCGGCAAGACCGTCGTTGCGCTGCTGGCGATGCTGATCGCGGTCGAGAGCGGGGCGCAGGCGGCGCTGATGGCGCCGACCGAGGTGCTCGCCCGCCAGCATCACGCGACCTTGCAGCGCCTCGCCGCACCCGCCGGGATTGAGGTCGCGCTGTTGACCGGGCGCGAACGCGGCAAACCGCGCGAAGCCCTCCTCGCCGCCCTCGCTTCAGGGGTCACCCCCATCGTCGTCGGCACCCACGCCCTGCTGACGACGGACGTGCTGTTCCGCGATCTGGCGCTATCGGTCATCGACGAGCAGCATCGCTTCGGGGTCGAGCAGCGCCTGGCGCTTAGCGAAAAAGGCAAGAACACCGACACGCTGCTGATGAGCGCGACGCCGATTCCGCGCACCCTGATGATGACCGCCTACGGCGATCTCGACACCTCGCGCCTCACCGAGAAACCGCCCGGCCGCCAGAAGATCGACACCCGCGCGATGCCGCTGGATCGGTTCGGCGAGGTGGTTGAGGGCGTCGCCCGGGCAATAAAGCAAGGCGCGAAGGCCTATTGGATCTGCCCGATGGTCGAGGAAAGCGAGACCACCGACCTTGCTGCCGCCGAGGAACGCCACAAGATGCTCGCGGCGCTGCCAATCTTCGGTGGCCGCGTCGGCCTCGTACATGGCCGCATGAAAAGCGCCGATAAGGATCGCGCGATGGCCGACTTCGCTGGCGACGGCAGCGATCTCCTCGTCGCCACCACCGTCATCGAGGTGGGCATCGACGTGGCCGCCGCGACAATCATGGTCGTCGAGCATGCCGAGCGCTTCGGCCTCTCCCAGTTGCACCAGTTGCGCGGGCGCATCGGCCGCGGCAGCGAGGCCTCGACCTGCCTCCTACTCTACCAAAACCCGCTTGGTGCAATCGCCCGCGAGCGCATCTCTATCCTACGTCAGACCGAGGACGGGTTCCGCATCGCCGAGGAGGACCTGCGCCTGCGCGGCGGCGGTGAGGTTCTCGGCACGCGGCAGAGCGGTCTGCCGTCACTGCGGCTCGCCGACCTCGCGGCGCACGAACACTTGATCGCGGTTGCGCACGACGATGCGCGCCTCGTGCTGTCGCGCGATCCGGGCCTCGACACTCCGCGAGGGGAAGCGTTGCGAACGCTCCTCTACCTGTTCCAGCGCGACGAGACAGTGCAGTACCTGCGCGCCGGCTGACCTCAAACGAAAGCCCACTTGTCTCGCCGCTCGTGACCTTGTATTCGCGTATGGCGCGAACATGGTTTGAGGAGCCTGCACCATGCTTTTTCTCTCGGCGAACGCAGCCCGGTTGCGACGCAGTACTGGTTTTGCCGTGGCATTGCTGCTCGCCATTGCCAGCGTGTTGATCTCGACGGCTCCAGCACGCGCGGACTGCGCTGCGGGAATGGTCCCGACCGTCGACGGGATGTGCATGCCGCGGGGTAATACGGATTGCGGCGTCGGCCGAGGTTCGTGCGCTCCCGGTCTGGTGTGCAAGAGCGGCTCGGGCTGTATGCCGATTGGGGATGTGGATTGCGGCCCGACCCGCGGCTCTTGCCCGGCCGGCAATGTGTGCATGAGGGGCAGCGGGTGCATGCCGGCCGGCTCGGTCGATTGCGGCGACGGCACCTATTGCAACGCCGGGTCCAATTGCTCCCCTGACGGCAAGTGCAGACGGAACTAGCACGGCGACGGCGACGCATCGCCGCGGTCCGCATCGACCGCGGCAAGTGCAGCAGGCCGTAGCGAGCGCTACGCCGCCGCGGTATACCGGCCGCGGCCGAACAGTCGATCCTTCTGCGCCTCCCCGGCCTTGTCGAACTGCGTCGTCTTGGTGCGCACGTCGTCGACCGCGGCCAAGGCCTTGACCACCGCTGGGCGCGCGGCGATGCCGGCGATCCAGGCCATGATCTTCGGATAGTCCGCCTCGACGCCCTTGCCGAGGAACATCCCGGTGTTGCGCAGCCACGGGAAGGTCGCGATGTCGGCGATCGAATACGCGCTGCCGCCGAGATAGGCTGCCTCGCCGAGCCGCTTTTCCGCGACATCGAGCGTTTTCGTCACCTGGGTCCGGTAGCGGTCGAGCGCATAGTCGTTGCCCTTCGGCGCGAAACGCCAGAAATGCACGTACTGGCCCCACATCGGGCCGATCGTCGTCATCTGCACCATCATCCACTGCAGCGCGTCGTAACGGGCCGCACCGTCTTTCGCCAGAAACTTGCCGGTCTTGTCGGCGAGGTACTGCAGAATCGCGCCCGACTCGAAGACCGTATAGGGCTTGCCGCCCGGCCCCTCGCTGTCGACGATGACCGGCACCTTGGCGTTGGGGTTGAGCTTCAGGAACTCGGGGCTGAACTGGCCTTCGGCGAAGACATCGACCGGGTGGATTTTGTAGGGCAGACCCATCTCTTCGAGGGCGATATAGATCTTGACGACGTTGGGGCTGCCCATCGCGTAGAGGTCGATCATTTCCAGTCTCCGGGGAAGTGGCACGGTGCCGCCGGCAATGCCTTGGTGCGGCGACGAATTCGTGACAATAGCGCGAGCGGAGCGATGGCGCACGAGTAAGATGCCGGGCATTACCTGCGCTTTGCTGATGCGCGCACTCTGCCGGCGGTCGACCTCCTGTCGCGGATCGAATTGGAAGGGCCGGTGCGAGTCGTCGATCTCGGCTGCGGCCCCGGCAACAGCACCGCACCGCTAAAGACACGGTGGCCCAACGCCGCGGTAACCGGGATAGACTCGTCGGCGGAACTGCTGGACGCCGCACGGCGGGATCATCCCGGCCTCGAATTCGTCCAGGCCGATATCGCCAATTGGACGGTGGACGCGACTTGCGATGTCGTCTTCGCCAATGCCTCGCTGCAATGGGTCGGCGGGCATGATCGGCTGATGCCGCGTCTCTTCGATCAGATCGAGCCGGGCGGCGTCTTCGCCGTGCAGATGCCGCGCAACCACGATTTCGCCACGCATGCCCTGATGCGCCAAGTTGCCGCCGAGGGTCCGTGGCGGGACCGGCTCGCCGGCGCGCGCGAGCCCTCTCCCGTCAGACCGCCCGAGTTCTATTACGATCTCCTGGCGCCGCGCTCGGCGGGCTTGACGATCTGGGAAACCAACTACATCCAGATCATGGACGGAATAGGGGCGATCATCGCCTGGCTGGATGGGACCGGCTTGCGGCCGTTCCTCGCACGTTTGACCGAGGCCGAACGGCCGGCCTTCCTTGAGCGCTATGCCGCCCTGCTCAAAGACGCCTATCCGGCGCAGACGGATGGGAAAATCCTGCTGCCCTATCCGCGGCTGTTCTTCATCGCAACAAAGCCGGGATAAGGCTAGACTCAAGCCAGCCCTTAGGGAGGGGACGCATGCTGCAGATCGCCGACCGGATGAAGACGCTCGGCACCGAGACCGCGTTCGAGGTGTTGGCGCGCGCTAACGCGCTTGCCGCGCAGGGCAAGTCGATCATCAATCTCGGCATCGGCCAGCCCGATTTTCCGACCCCCGATCACATCGTCGAGGCTGGCCGCAAGGCGCTCGCGGACGGTCACCACGGCTATACGCCAGCGAACGGCATCCTGCCGCTGCGCGAGGCTGTCTCCGCAGACCTCTGGCGCCGCCACCAGGTCCAGGTGTCGCCCGACGACGTGCTGATCGTGCCAGGCGGCAAGGTGACGATGTTCTTCGCGATCATGATGTTCGGCGAGCCCGGGGTGGAGATCATGTATCCCAACCCCGGCTTCCCGATCTACGAGAGCGTCATCCGCTTCTCCGGCGCGACGCCGGTGCCGATGCCGCTCTACGAGAGTGCCGGATTCTCCTTCAGCGCCGAGGAGGTGCTGGCGAAGATCACCCCGCGCACCCGGCTTATCATCATCAACAGCCCGGCCAACCCGACCGGCGGCGTGGTGCCGAAATCCGAGCTCGACAAGCTCGTCCTCGGCCTCGCACGCCACCCCGACGTCGCGGTAATGAGCGACGAGATCTACGGCGAAATTCTCTATGACGGGGCCGAGCACCATAGCCTCCTGCGCTATCCCGAGATCCGCGACCGGGTAATCCTGCTCGACGGCTGGAGCAAGACCTACGCGATGACCGGCTGGCGGCTCGGCTACGGGGTGTGGCCGAAGCAGCTCTTCCCGCACGCCGAGCGGCTGGCGATCAACTGCCACTCCTGCACCAACGCGGCGACGCAATTCGCCGGTATCGCGGCGCTGAAAGGCCCGCGCGAGCCGGTAGAACGCATGGTTCGCGCCTTCGCCGAGCGGCGCCAGATGGTGATCAAAGCGCTCAACAGTCTGCCGGGTATTCGCTGCGCCAACCCCGGCGGCGCGTTCTACGCCTTTCCCAATATCGCCGGCACCGGGTTCGACGCCAAGACACTGCAGACCGAACTCTTGGACCGCGCCGGCGTCGCGACAATCGCCGGAACCAGCTTCGGCGCGTTCGGCGAGGACTATATCCGCGTCTCCTACGCCAACAGCCTCGAGAACCTACAAGAGGCAATCGAGCGCATCCGCCGTTTCCTCGGCAATCTGCCGCACAGCGGCGTTACTTAAACGCTTTGCCCTTGAAGCTGCCTAGAAAATAGGCATTCTGCGTGGCGATTGCTTCTGTCGGCGAGAAGCGCCCGGTTAGGCGGCCCAATTTGCCAGCGCGGGGGCCTGGCATGGGTTATGCTCGGGTCTGGGACGGCGACCGCATTCGCGGACATGGGAGGTCGGCTGATGAAGAAGATCGAGGCCATCATCAAGCCCTTCAAGCTTGATGAGGTGAAGGAGGCGCTTCACGAGGTCGGGATCAAGGGCATCACCGTCGTCGAAGCCAAGGGCTTTGGCCGGCAGAAAGGCCATACCGAGCTCTATCGCGGTGCCGAGTACGTCGTCGACTTCCTGCCCAAGGTGAAGATCGAAGTCGTCATGGAAGATTCGATGGTCGAGCGCGCAGTCGAGGCGATCATGCAATCGGCCCACACCGGACGCATTGGCGACGGGAAGATTTTCGTGTCGACGGTGGAGGAAGCGATCCGCATCCGCACCGGCGAGCGCGGGCCGGATGCGATTTGATCCCTCTTGCGGCCTCCGACACGCCGGATGCCAGGAGCGGCACTCCCGTACCCCTATTTCGCTCAACCAGCAGGAACTTAGACGATGGCCGATACAGACAAGGTGATGGCTCTGATCAAGGAGCACGAGGTGAAGTATGTCGATTTCCGCTTCACCGATCCGCGGGGCAAGTGGCAGCACCTGGCGCATCACGTGCGCACGATCACGCCCGAGTTCCTCACCGGCGGGGTGGCGTTCGACGGCTCCTCGATCGCCGGGTGGAAGGCGATCAACGAAAGCGACATGCTCTTGGCGCCCGATTGCGCCACCGCCGTGATGGACCCGTTCGCGGCGCAGTCGCAGCTGATCATCTTCTGCGACGTGCACGAGCCCTTGACCGGCCAGCCCTATGCCCGCGACCCGCGCTCGACCGCCAAGAAGGCCGAGAAGTACCTGGTCTCCTCAGGGATCGGCGACACCGCCTATTTCGGGCCCGAGGCCGAGTTCTTCATCTTCGACGACGTGCGCTACGAATCGACCATGAACACCGCCTCCTACACGATCGAGGCCGAGGAAGGCCCCTGGGTCAGCGCCAAGGAGCTCCCCGACGGCAATACCGGACACCGCCCGCCCGTGAAGGGCGGCTACTTCCCGGTGCCCCCCGTGGACGGCCAATCGGACATCCGCGCCGAGATGCTCTCGATCATGTTCGACATGGGCCTCAAGGTCGAGAAGCACCACCACGAGGTGGCGCCCTCCCAGGCCGAGCTCGGCGCCGAGTTCGACACCCTCGTCCGCACCGCCGACAACATGCAGATCTACAAATACGTCGTCCACAACGTCGCCAACCAGTACGGCAAGACCGCCACCTTCATGCCCAAGCCGATCAAGGGCGACAACGGCTCGGGCATGCACACCCACCAGTCGATCTGGAAGGGCGAGCGGCCCTCCTTCGCCGGCAACCTCTATGCCGACCTTAGCGAGACCGCGCTCTACTACATCGGCGGCATCATCAAGCACGCCAAGGCGATCAACGCCTTCACCAACCCCACCACCAATTCCTACAAGCGCCTCATCCCCGGCTTCGAGGCCCCGGTGCTGCTCGCCTACTCGGCCAGAAACCGCTCGGCCTCCTGCCGCATCCCCATCGTCTCCAGCCCCAAGGCCAAGCGCGTCGAGGTGCGCTTCCCCGACCCCGCCTGCAACCCCTATCTCGGCTTCGCCGCCATGCTGATGGCCGGGCTCGACGGCATCCAGAACAAGATCCATCCCGGCGACCCGATGGACAAGAACCTCTACGATCTGCCGCCCGAGGAACTCAAAGACGTCCCCACCGTGTGCGGCTCACTGCGCGAGGCCATCGGCGCCCTCGCCGCCGACCACGCCTTCCTCACCAAGGGCGACGTCTTCACCGCCGACCAGATCGAATCGTACATCGAGCTCAAATGGGAGGAGGTCTACAACTTCGAGCACACACCCCACCCCATCGAGTTCCTCATGTACTACTCCGTCTGACCGCACCAAACTCACACCAAAAGGGCCGGGCAAAAACC
>JGI12269J14319_10003930_pt1 | contig 13778 bp, 10 predicted proteins | sample PeaSoiSIISIP2007_FD_14319 | JGI IMG/M metagenome (IMG submission 14319) | reverse complement strand
AAGACTCCTCCTCCGCCCGCTTCCAACCGAGTCGCAGGAGCAACCCTCCCGACGGCATCCCGCCAGTCGAGGGGCTGCGGATGCGCCAGGTGTTCACTCACGAGCCGGTCATGGTCGACGAGGTGGTGGCGCTCTTCGCCCCTGTGCCCGCAGGCGTGGTGATCGACGCCACCGTGGGAGGCGGTGGTCATGCCGAAGCGCTGCTCGTCGCCCATCCCCGCCTGCGCGTGGTCGGCATCGATCGTGACCCCGACGCGGTGGTGGCGGCTACTGATCGCCTCAAGCGGTTCGGAGCGCGTGCCGTGGTGCGCAGGGCCCGCTTCGATCGACTCGACGACATCGCCGGCGAGATGGGCATGGGCCCAGGATCGGTGAGCGGTGTCCTGTTCGACCTGGGCGTGAGTTCGGCCCAGCTCGACCGGCCCGAGCGCGGCTTCTCGTACCGTGCTGACGCCCCTCTGGACATGCGAATGGACCAGGGTGGGGGACCGACTGCGGCGGACCTGGTGAACACGATGTCCGAGTCCGAGTTGGCCCGACTGTTCGCCGCCAACGGCGAAGGGCGTTTCGCGTCGCGCATCGCCCGCGCCGTCGTGGCAGCGCGCCCGGTCACGACCACCGCCGCCCTCGCCGACGTCGTGCGCTCGGCGCTACCCGCAGCCGTACGCCGCCAAGGCGGCCATCCGGCGCGCCGCGTCTTTCAGGCCCTGCGGGTCGCCGTGAACGAAGAGCTCGAGGTCCTCGCCGACGCGCTTCCGATCGCCATCGACATGCTCGCCCCCGGTGGTCGCAGCGTGGTCATCTCGTACCACTCGGGCGAGGACCGGATCGTGAAAGCAGCCTTCCGACAGGCCGAGACCGGCGGATGCTCGTGTCCGCCCGGACTTCCCTGCACCTGCGGTGCGGTGTCATCGGGCAAGCTCGTCTTCAGGGGGACGCACCGACCGACGCCCTCGGAGGTGGCACGCAATCGGCGCGCCGAGAGCGCGCTCCTGCGTGCGTTCGAGCGAGGCGCGGCCTGATGGCGCTGGCCACCGCGCCCGAACGCGTCAGGGTCGCCCCTGTCCCTGCCCGTGTCCCCGACGGGTTCCAACGACCGCGGGGCGCCGCCGAGGCCCCCGGTCGGCGCGGGCCCCGCTGGTCGCTGCGCCGGACGGCGGCACTGTGCGGGGCGGTCGTCGTAGCCAGCCTGCTCATGGTGGTGGCGGCCAGCGCCTATCTCACCCAGGGACAAGTCCGCTTGACGCGGATGCAAGAGCAACTGACCTCCGCCCTCGGCCAGCACAGCGACCTCGAGGCTCGAGTGGCGCAGCTCGTCGATCCGTCCAAGGTGGTCTCCGAGGCCCAGCTCCACGGCCTCACGGCCCCGACCAAGGAGACCGATCTGCCTGAGGTCACCACCCCGAAGACATCGACGACGTCGACGACCCTGCAGGGGGGCCAAGTGCCGGCCGGGTCGACCGGCGGCCGGTGATCCGGACACCGAAGGGCCAACGACCGGGCGCCCCTCGTCCGCGTCGCACTCGGTCGTCGCCTGCGCGCGCCTCGGGAACGCGGTCGACCGCAGACCGGTCGAGCAGGACGCGGTCGGCGACGGCCCGCCCCGTCCGGACACGGCGTCCGGTGTCTACCGCGACCCGAACCCGCTCGTCGGAAGGGCTTCGTCCGGCGACAGGAAAGCGGCCTCTCTTCGGTAGACGACCTCTCCTCGGTAGACGGGCCGTTCTCGGCAAGCGGGCCGTTCTCGGCAAGCGGGCCGTTCTCGGCAAGCGCCCCGCGCTGGGCCGACGACCTCTGTTCGGCAGACGGTCGGGGCCGGGCCCGCGCCCGGATCTCGGCACCCGCCGAGTCCCCCTGGTCACGGCGCCCGCTCGGCCCGCCGTGGCGCGCCCTCGAGGCTACGAGCGGCGCATCGCTTCCTCACCCTCGCGCCGGAAGGCAAAGGCGAGCTCCGTCACCGGGGCCGCACCTCGACGGCGGATCGGCGTGATGCGAGTGGTCGTGGTCCTGGTGTTCGCGGCGCTGGCATTGCGCGTCATCGGCGTGCAGGCGTTCGCGAGTGGGCGCTACTCGGCGATGGGGGCGAAAGAGGTCGATGCCACGGTCACGAGCCCGGCCGTCCGAGGTGGCATCTACGACCGCAACGGTGCCCCCCTAGCGCTCTCGGTCCCGCGCTCGACGATCGTGGGCGACCCGTTCCTCATCCGTCATCCCGTTCTCGTGGCGCGCGCACTGGCCAAGGTGCTCAAGGTCCCGAAGCGGACTCTCGTCGCCGAGCTGTCGGAGCATTCGGGGTACGTGCCGCTGGCCCAGAAGGTCGGCGATGCCGAGGCCAACGAGGTGACTGCATTGGCACTGCCGGGCATCAACGTGCTCCCGGTCACCGTGCGCGTGGACCCGGCCGGGTCGGTGGCTACTCCCCTCATCGGTGGGGTGGGAGCGGCGAATTCGGGCCAGGCCGGTCTCGAGTACAAGTACAACTCGCTGCTGGGGGGACGCAACGGCGTCATGCGCGAGGAGGTGTCGCCCGACGGGGTCCCGTTGCCGGGGAAGACGACACGGATCTCGCCCACGATTCCCGGCACGGGGGTCGAGCTGACGATCGACGAGCCCCTGCAGTACGTCACTGAGCAGTCTCTCGGTGCCGAGATCCTGGCGTCGCATGCCAAGAGCGGCATCGCCATCGTGATGAACAGCCGGACCGGCGAGATCCTCTCCATGGCGAACCTGGTGGCCAAGACGGTTCAGCCCCCGGCTCCGAAACCGGCTCCGAGCCCGCCATCCCCGCCTGCTGCGGCGGGCTCGACGCCGTCGTCCACNACCACCACCACGGCACCCCCGCCGCCGCCGCCCGTCACCACCGTGGTGCAGGCCCCCGAGAACCTCGCCCTGACGCAGGTCTACGAGCCGGGATCCGTCTTCAAATTGGTGACGTTCTCGGCGGCGCTTCAAGACGGGATCATCTCCCCCGACGAGGTGTTCACGGTCCCCAACACGCTCACCATCAGCGGGTGGGTGTTCCACGACGCCGAGAACCACCCGACGGAGCGGCTGACCGCCACGCAGATCCTGGCCCAGTCGTCCAACATCGGCACGATCGAGATCGCCCGGCAGCTCGGGGAGGGACGGCTTGCCGCGCAGATCGCCACCCTCGGGTTCGGAAACCCCACCGGGCTCGGCTTCCCGGCCGAGTCGGCGGGGCTGGTGAAGAGCGACCCCGCCTCGTGGCGGGTGTCGGACATCGGCTCCACCCCGATCGGTCAGGACGACGCCGTCACGGCCCAGCAGGTGCTCGACATGGTCAACACCGTGGCGACGGGCGGGGTGTTCGTCCCGCCCCGCATGGTCCGAGCGACGCTGTCCACGGACGGATCGATCACCCAGACGCGCGCCGGGGCGACCCACCGCGCGCTCTCCGGGGAAGTCTCGTCTCAGCTCACCACGATGATGGAACAGGTCGTGCAGGACGGTACGGCGGTGACGGCGGGCGTGCCCGGGTACACGGTGGCGGGGAAGACCGGTACCGCCCAGATCCCCGACCCCGTGCACGGCGGCTACATCCCCGGCGCCTACATGGCCACCTTCGCCGGCTTCGCCCCGGCCGAGCACCCTGCCCTGTCGGCCATCGTGGTGCTCGAACGGCCCACGCCCATCTACGGCGGCATCGTGGCGGCGCCGGTGTTCTCCCAGATCATGCGGTATGCGTTGCACCGCTACGGCATCCCGACGTCGCCGGGCGGCGGTTCGACGGGAGGCACCCCCCTGGTCGTGCCGTTTCCCCAGGTGTCGCCGCCCAAGACGGTCGCCGCCAACGCCCCGAGCCCCACCACCACGACGACTACGATCGTCGCTTCCCCCGGGAAGACCACAGAAGGGCTGTGACCGCCCCGGCGGGTCCACCACTGTGCGCATGGACCGGTTGCTCGAGGAGGTCGAGGTCATCGAGGGACGCGGGGATCCTGCAAAGACCGAAGTCACGTCCATCGAGTTCGACAGCCGACACGTCAGCCCGGGGGCGTTGTTCTGCTGCCTCCCGGGCCGAGCCGGAGACGGTCACGATCACGCCGCTGAAGCGGTGGCCCGCGGGGCTACGGCCCTCCTCGTCGAGCGTCGCCTGGCCCTGGACGTGACCCAGGCCGTGGTGGCCCCGGGCGGCGCCCGTCGGGCCATGGCCCAGATGGCGTGCGCGTTCTTCGGACAGCCGGCCCGGGACCTGCTCACCGTGGGAGTCACCGGGACCAACGGCAAGACCACCGTCACCCACCTCCTTGCCTCGATCTTCGAAGCCCATCGGTGGTCGACCACGGTCATCGGCACGCTCGACGGCGCGCGCACGACGCCGGAGTCACCGGTGTTGCAGCGCCTGCTGGCCGAGGCGCGCGACAACGCCCGTCGGGCCGTGGCGATGGAGGTGTCGTCGCACGCGCTCGCGCAGGCGCGCGTCGACGGGATCCGCTTCGATGTCGCCGTCTTCACCAACCTGTCGCACGACCACCTCGACTACCACGGCACGGTCGACGCCTACTTCGCAGCCAAGGCCTCGCTGTTCACCCCCGAGCGAGCCGCCCTCGCCGTCGTCAACGCGGACGACCCGAGGGGCAGGTGGCTCCTGGACTCGTCACGCATCCCCACCGTGGGGTTCACGATGGCGGAGGTCAGCGGCATCGAGAGCACTCCGGACCACACCGCCTTCACCTGGCGCGGACGCCGCGTCGAGCTCGGCCTGGCCGGGTCGTTCCACGTGGCCAACGCCTTGGCGGCGGCCACGACGGCGGCCGCGCTGGGCGTTCCCGAGGACGTGGTCCAGACCGGCTTGCGTCGCGCCGCCCCCGTGCCGGGACGCTTCGAGGTGGTCGAGACGGGGGCGCCGTTCACCGTCGTCGTCGACTACGCCCACACCCCCGACGGGCTCCGGGTTCTGCTCGACAGCGCCCGTGAGCTGGCCGCCGGTCATCGCGTCCTGTGCGTGTTCGGGTGCGGGGGGGGCCGTGACCACGAGAAGCGCCCCCTCATGGGAGCCGTCGCCGCGGCCGGCGCCGACGTCGCCGTGGTGACGTCGGACAACTCCCGCCACGAGGACCCCGACGCCATCATCGCCGAGGTCCTGACCGGCGTCCCCCCGGGGTCGAGGGTCATGGTCCGGCGCGACCGCGCCGAGGCCATCGATCTCGTCACCGACCTGGCCTCCCCCGGCGACGTGGTGGTGGTAGCGGGCAAGGGTCACGAGAGCGAGATCGAGATCGGCACCGAGCGCCTGCCCTTCGACGACCGGCAGGTGGCGGCGGCCGCGGCGTCGCGGCACGCGGGGGCAGGCGGGGCGGGCTCCGGGGACCAAGCGTGATCAGCCTCATGACATCGGGCGGCATCGCCTTGTGGGTGGCCGCCCTGGGGACGCCGCTTCTCATCCGGTGGTTGGCGCGCAAGAGGATCGGGCAGCAGATCCGCGAGGACGGGCCCTTCATGCACCTGGCCAAGGCGGGGACTCCGACCATGGGCGGCGTGGCCTTGGTCGCCGCCGCCGTCGTCGGGTACCTGATGGGTCACGCCGGCACACATGTCGCCTTCAGTCGGCCCGGGGTGCTCGTGGCCCTGGTGACGGTGTGTGCCGCGGGGGTGGGATTCCTCGACGACTGGATCAAGGTCCGCCATCGCCGCAGTCTGGGGCTCAACAAGCGGGCCAAGCTCGCCGCCCAGGTGGTGATCGCCGTCGGGTTCGCCCTGCTCGCCGAGCACTGGGCCGGGGTGAACACCCACTTGTCCTTCACCCGCTGGAACTCCTTCGGGGTGGACCTCGGGCAGGTGGGGTGGATCGTGTGGGCGGTGGTGATCATCGTGGGCACGGCCAACGCCGTGAACCTCACCGACGGGCTCGACGGGCTCGCCTCGGGATCGGCCACGTTCTGCTTCGCGTGCCTGGCCGTGATCGGGTACTGGCAGTTCCGGCACTACTCGCTCTACCACGTGTCGTCGGCCCTCGACCTGGCCCTGGCCTCGGTGGCACTGGCGGGCGCGTGCCTGGGCTTCCTGTGGTGGAACGCGGCGCCGGCTCGGATCTTCATGGGTGACACCGGGTCGCTCGCCATCGGCTCGGGCCTGGCCGCGCTGTGTCTGCAGATGAACCTTCAGGTGCTCCTGTCCGTCATCGGCGGTCTGTTCGTGATCGAGACGCTGTCGGTGGTGACCCAGGTCGTGAGCTTCCGGGTCTTCGGCCGACGCGTGTTCCGCATGGCGCCCATCCACCACCATTTCGAGCTGATCGGATGGCCCGAGACGACGGTGATCGTGCGCTTCTGGATTCTCGGAGGCCTGTTCGCCGCGCTCGGGCTGGGCGTGTTCTACGCCGATTTCCTGTCGGTGACCGGACTGCACTGATCGTCATGGTGTCGGGTCGCATCCTCGTGTACGGGTTGGGCGTTTCCGGGCGCGCCACCGCGGCCACCTTGCTGTCCGAGGGAGCGGACGTGGTCGCCGCCGACGACGACCCCGGCGTCGGGCCTCGTGACAGCGCGGCGGCACTGGGCATCGACCTGGTGACGTCCCCGGACCGGGATGCCCTGGCCGCCCTGGCCCGGACCGTGGACGAGATCGTCGTGACGCCGGGGGTGCCCGCCTGTCACCGCGTGTTCTCCCTGGACACCGGCGTGTCGGTCGTCGGAGAGGTCGAGTTGGCGTGGCGCCGGGCGCGCGTCCCGATCGTGGCCGTCACCGGCACCAACGGCAAGACCACGGTCACCACCTTGGTGCAGGCCATGCTCGAAGCGTCGGGCACGAGGGCGGTGGCGGCGGGCAACATCGGGCTACCGCTGCTCGACGCCGTGGGGGGCGACGCCGAGGTGGTGGTGGCCGAGGTGTCGTCGTTCCAACTGGCGCTCACCACGTTGTTCCATCCGACCGTGGGAGCGTGGGTCAATTTCTCGGCCGACCACCTGGACTGGCACCCGTCGGTCGAGGACTATCGCGACGCCAAGGCCAGGCTGTGGGCCAACAGCGGCCCCGGCGACGTGGCGGTGGCGAACCTCGAGGACCCGGTGGTCATGGCGGCCTCGGCCGTGCCCAGGGCCCACGGCGCCCACGTGCGCACCTTCGGCCTGCACGGGGCCGACTACACCGTGCGCAGAGGGGAGCTCGTCGGTCCCGAGGGTGCCCCCGTGGTGGGGGTGGGGGAGCTGGCCCGGACCATGCCCCATGACCTGGTCGATGCACTGTGTGCCACGGCCACGGCCTCGGCGGCCGGGGCGAGCCCCGAGGGCTGCCGTCACGCCCTGGTGGCATTTCGTGGGCTCCCCCACCGCGTGGAGCTGATCGGCGAGGCTAACGGGGTGCGGTTCTACGACGACTCCAAGGCGACCACGCCCGGTGCCGTGCTCGCCGCTGTCGAGGGATGTGCCCCCGCCGTGCTGATCGCGGGCGGCCGCAACAAGGGTCTCGACCTCTCCGTGCTGGTCGACCTGGCCCCCCGCCTGCGTGGCGTGGTGGCCATCGGCGAGGCGGCCGAGGAGATCGCGGCCGCCTTTGGGGGGAGCGTGCCGGTCTCGAGGCCGCCGTCGATGGCCGCCGCCGTGGATGCGGCCGTGGCCATGGCCGGACCGGGCGACTCCGTGGTGCTCTCCCCGGCATGCGCGTCGTTCGACTGGTACCGGTCCTACGCCGAGCGGGGCGACGACTTCGCCCGGTGCGTGCGGGCCCTGCCGGGCTTCACCGCCTCCGCATCGGGAGCGTCCCGATGACCGCCGCCGCCACGCCCTCCCGCTCGCCCCGTCCGGGTCGGGACGGGCCGCCCTCGCCCTACTTGCGGCTGGTCGAGGCCGACCGCGGTCGTTCCCGGGAACCGACCGTGGCCGTCGGGCGTCGCGACGCGGTGTCGACGCGCACCGCACTGCTCGGCATCGTGATCGCCCTGTGCGCCATCGGGTTGGTCATGGTGCTCTCCGCGTCGGCCTATACGTCCCTGCAGTACTACGGCTCGGTGTGGTACATCTTCGAACGCCAGGTCCTGTGGATGGGACTGGGAGCGATCGCCTTCGTCGTCACGCTCCGCATGCGCTACGACCGCTGGCGCCGCCTGCGGGTGCTCCTGCCGCTGCTGACCGTGGGCTTGCTCGTGGTCGTGCTCGTACCAGGGATCGGCGTGGTGGCGGGCGGCTCCAGCCGGTGGATCGGCGTCGGATTCCTTCGCATCCAGCCCTCGGAGCTCATGAAGCTGGCCATGGCGGTGTTCGCCGCCGACCTCCTCGCCCGGCGCGCCGATCGGCTGGAGAAGCCCATCGCGGCGGTCGTGCCGCTGCTCGGCCTGCTCACCGTGTCGGGGCTGCTCGTGCTCAAGCAGCCCGACATGGGAACTGCCATGGTGCTCGCCTTCATCACGTTCGCGTCGCTGTACGCCGGGGGCGTCCCCCTCCGCCCCGTGCTCAAGGCGGTCGGAGCGACCTCCGCCATCGGACTGGTCGTGGGGCTGGCCGAGCCCTACCGGCGTGCTCGGCTGCTGTCGTTCCTCGACCCCTTCGCCCACGCCAAGAGCTCGGGGTACCAGGTGGTCCAGTCGTTGGTGGGACTGGGCTCGGGCCATCTCTACGGACTCGGACTCGGGGGCGGACGGGAGAAGTGGGGACTGCTTCCCAACGCCCACACGGACTTCATCTTCTCGGTGATCGGCGAGGAGGGCGGACTGATCGGCACCCTGGTCGTCCTCGGCCTCTTCGGGGTGCTGGCCTGGTACGGGCTGCGGGCCGCGGACCGGGCTCCGGACCGCTTCGGCTCGCTGCTGGCGGTGGCCGCCACGTGCTGGATCACCAGCCAGGCGGTCATCAACATCGGGGCGGTCATCGGCGTGCTGCCCGTCACGGGCATCCCCCTGCCCTTCATCAGCTTCGGGGGCTCGTCCCTGGTCATCACGCTGATGGCGGCGGGGATCCTCGTCAACGTGGCGTCCCGCGAGCGACCGGAGGGCCAGGGGGGCGCAGTCGTGGGGACGGGCTCGAAGGGGGCCGTTCCCAAGGTCGTCGACACCCTGCGCCGCCGCGACCGCGGGTGAGGACCCGGCGCTACGCGCTGGTGGCGGGGGGAGGGACCGGTGGCCATCTCGTCCCGGCCCTGGCCGTGGCCCGAGCCCTGGGTGCGGGCCTGGGACCCGACGCCGTCGAGCTGGTGGGCGCACGTCGCGGCCTCGACGCCGAGCTCCTGGCGGGAGAGGGGATGCCGGTCACCCTGCTTCCCGGTCGCGGTATCAGACGTCGTCTCGACCCCCTTTCGCTGGTGGCGAACCTGGGGGCGGTGGCCGGCTTGGTCGCGGCCTTCGTGGCCGCCGTGGTGCTCGTCGTCCGGCGCCGGCCGTCGGTGGTGGTGGCCATGGGGGGCTATGCGTGCGTGCCCACCGCGCTGGCCGCCGTCGTCACGGGCACACCGGTCGTGCTCGTGAACGTCGACGCCGTGCCCGGCGCCGCCAACCGCCTGGTGGGGCGCTTCGCCCGTTGCGCCGCGGTCGCCTTCGAAGGCACGGCCCTGCCTCGTTCGGTGGTGACCGGCGCCCCCGTGCGGGAGATCATCGTGCACAGTGCCCATCCCGGCCCGGGCGACCAGGCGTCGGCCCGGGACGCGCTCGGCCTCCCTCAGGACCGCGTGGTGGTGGCCGCGGTGGGCGGGTCGTTGGGGTCCAAGCGGCTCAACGAGGCCGTCATCGGGTTGGCCGGGCTGTGGGCGTCACGGACCGACGTGGCGCTCTACCACGTGGTGGGGCGGCGCGACGCGTCGTGGGCGGCGCAAGCCGCGCCCCGCCTCCCGGGCGCGCTCGGGACGCCGCCGGCGCCGGGCCGTGACGGGCTGTGGTACGTCCAGATCCCCTACGAGACCCGGATGGCGCTCTTCTACCAGGCTGCGGACATCGTGGTCTCCCGGGCCGGCGCCAACACGGTGGCCGAGCTGGCCGTGGTGGGGGTGGCGTCGATTCTCGTGCCGCTGCCGGGATCGCCCGGGGACCACCAGCGGGCCAATGCCGCCGTCCTCGAACGCGCCGGCGCCGCCGTGGTGGTTCCGGACGCGGAGTGTGACGCCGTGAGGCTGGCCGAAGAGATCGATGTGCTCGTGTCGGATCCGGCCCACCTCGGCGTCATGCGCATCGCCGCCGCCATGGTGGGACGTCCGGACGCGGTGGCGGCGGTGGCGGCGCTGGCCCGCGCCCATGCGCGCGCCCCGCACCGGGGAGCCCAGGCGGCCCATGCCCTCTGAAGCTCAGCCCTCTGAAGCTCAGCCCTCTGAAGCCCAGCCCTCTGACGATCGGTTTGCCGCTGCGGCGGGCGGCGCCCTTCTCGACCCGGCGCGGCCGAGACGGGTGCACGTGGTGGGAGCCGGCGGTGCCGGCATGAGCGCCATCGCCTCGGTGCTCGCGGCCATGGGCCACGTCGTCACGGGAAGCGACCTCAAGAGCTCACCCACCCTCGAACGGTTGGCCGCCGGCGGGATCAGGGTCTTCGTGGGTCACGACGCTTCCCATGTGGTCGACGCCGAGGTGGTGACGGTCTCCACCGCCGTCCCCGACACAAATCCCGAAGTCGTCGAGGGCCGCCGACGGGGCTTGGTGGTCCTCAGCCGGGCTCAGGCGCTCGCCGCCATCGCCGCGTGTCGCCGCTGCATCGCCGTGTCCGGGACTCACGGCAAGACCACGACCACCTCGATGTTGGCCCTGATCCTGATCGAAGCCGGGCTGCACCCCAGCTTTCTCATCGGTGGTGACGTCAACGAGATCGGCACCAACGCCGTGTGGGACACCGGCGAGTGGATCGTCATCGAGGCCGACGAGAGCGACGGCACGTTCTTGGAGCTCGATCCGAAGATCGCCGTGGTGACCAACATCGAGGCGGACCATCTCGACTACTACGGCGACTTCGACCACCTCGTCGACGCCTTCGACCGTTTCTTGACGGCGAGGGCGGGAGCGGTCGTCGGGGCCGACGATCCGGTGGCGGCGCGCCTGGGCGCCCGCCACGGCGCCGATCTGGTGGGCACCTCCCCCGGCGCCACCTACCGTATCGAGGACCTCGACGCGGGCGACGGTGTCTCGTTCGCGTTGCGGGCACCGGGGGAGGAGCTCGGACGGCTTGCGCTCCCGGTGACGGGAGCCAACATCGCCGCCAACGCCGCCGTGGCGGTGGTGGCGGCGATGCGGGCGGGGGCGTCGTTCGGCGCCGCGCAGCGCGCCCTGGCCCGCTTCGCGGGCGTCGCCCGACGATTCGAGTCGCGCGGCGAGGCGCACGGGGTGCGCTTCGTGGACGACTACGCGCACCTGCCCACCGAGGTGGCCGCAGTGATCGAGGCGGCCCGGGCCACGGCCCCCGACCGGCTCGTCGTGGTGTTCCAACCGCATCGCTACAGCCGGATGGCGGCCTTGGGCCAGCAGTTCGCGGACTCGTTCTCCGGAGCCGACGTGGTGGTCATCACCGACATCTTCCCGGCCGGCGAAGCGCCGCTGCCGGGGGTGACCGGCCGGGTCGTGGCCGAGGCCGTGCGCCGCGCCCACCCTTCGCTCGACGTGACGTATGTGCCCGGACGCGTGGAGCTTCTCTCCCACGTGGCGGGCCTCCTCGGCCCGGGGGATCTCTGTCTGACCCTCGGCGCCGGCGACCTGACGTCGCTCCCCGACGAGTTGCAGGAGGTCACGCCGTGGTGAGCCCCGCCACCGGCGGCCCAGCCGGCGTTCCGAGCGCGGTGCTCGACGCCATGGCGACAGCGCTCGGGGACCGCGCCACCCGCCAGGCACCATTGGGAGCTCGGACCACCTACCGTGTCGGGGGGCGCGCCGAGGTGCTGGTCGAGGCACACGGCGAGGGCGATCTCGTCGCCGTGCACGAGGCGCTGATGGCCGTGGGCGTGGCCGTCCCGTTCCTCGTCCTGGGTGAAGGCTCCAACCTCCTCGTCGCCGACGCGGGGTTCCCCGGCATCGTCGTCCGCCTGGGGTCGGGGTTCTCCTGGGAAGAGATTCGTGGTTCGGTGGTACGGGCCGGAGGGGCGCAGAAGCTTCCCGTCGTGGCCCGACGCTCCGCCGCGGCGGGGTTGCGCGGTCTGGAATGGGGAGTCGGGATACCGGGATCGGTGGGAGGTGCCCTCCGGATGAACGCCGGCGGACACGGCTCCGACATCGCCGCCGTGCTGNGTCGCTACCGCGTCGTGGACCTGGGTTCGGGGGAGGGACTCGAGGCAGGCCCGGAGCGACTCGCGCTCGGGTACCGGACATCGTCGCTCGGGATGGGGGAGGTGGTGGTGTGGGCCGAGTTCTCGCTGCAGCCGGGCGAGCGGGTCGCCGCCGAGAAGGCCGTGGCCGACATCGTGGCGTGGCGACGCACCAACCAGCCCGGAGGGTCCAACGCCGGTTCGGTGTTCGTGAACCCCGAGGGTGACTCCGCCGGCCGGTTGGTGGAGTCGGCGGGGCTCAAGGGACTGCGGATGGGGACGGCCCAGGTGTCCACCAAGCACGCCAACTTCATCCAGGCCGACAAAGGCGGGCTCGCCGACGACGTCTGGCGGCTCATCGAGCACGTGCGGAACGAGGTCGCGGCACGCACCGGGGTGGTCCTGGTGCCCGAGGTCCGCATGGTGGGGTTCCCCGGCGCTCTGCCCACGGTGCGCGCCACGCCGGGCGCCACCCCGGGGGGGTCCTCCAAACCCTCTACCTCAACCTCTACTGGAGGTCGAGGGCGGTCATGAGCGGTTCCTGGTTCCCCCGCTCCGGGGTGGGGGTGGACGGTGGTCCTCGCGACCGGGGATCGACGGGCGGGTCCGCGGACAGCGGTCCGGGACCGGGCCCGGCGGGGGACCGGGACGGCCGGGGCCGGAGCGGCGGGGAGCGCGTGCTGCGCCTCGACCCGGCACGGGAGCCCGTGGTCCATCCGCGGGTGTGGCAGCGGCGGGTGGCCGTCCTCCGGGACCAGGCCCGGCGGCGGCTGCGGTGGGTCGTGGCCGGGGTCGGGGTCCTGGTGGCGCTGTGCGTGGCGTTGCTGGCGCTGCACACCCCGTTGCTCGCCCTGCGCCACGCCACGGTGGTGGGTGCGCAGCACACCGGTACCGACGCCGTGCTCCAGGCGGCCGGCCTCGTCGACCACCCGCCCCTGATCGACGTGGACCCCAAGGACGTGGCCCGGCGGGTGGAAGGACTGCCATGGGTGGCCCATGCCGACGTCGTCCGGCACTGGCCCGACAGTGTGAAGATCGTCGTCACCGAGCGGGTGCCGCTGGGTGCGGTCGCTCGTCCCGGCGGGGGCGTGGCGCTGGTCGACGCCACCGGACGCGTGCTGGCGTGGCAGGGCTCCGCACCGGGCCTCGTTCTCGGCGCACCGGTCGCTCCGGGTCGTCCCGGCACGGTTCTGGCCCCCGCGGCGCGCCCCGCGTTGGCGGTGGCGGCCGCGCTCCCCGCCACCATCGTGGGGCGCGTCCACGAGGTCGCCGTCGACACCCGGGGAACGGTCACGTTGGGCCTCGGCGCGCGCCTCAGCGCGGTGCTGGGATCGACCCAGGACCTCCAGGCCAAGCTCGTCGCCGTGGCCAGCGTGCTGGCCGGGGCGCGGTTGTCGGGCCCGGCCGTGATCAACGCCACCGTTCCCGACGAGCCCACCGTGGGGCCCCCACCACCGGTGTCACGAGGCGCACCACGAGGCCGGTGACCTGGGTTTGGGCACCGCGAGTGGCCATCGGCCTTCTTGACCGGTTCGCGGTGCCGCCGTATCGTGAGGGCACCTCGGCAGGCCCCGGAACGCATCCCAATGAAGCTGTGGTCGAGGGTGAGGTCACCTGGT
>JGI12269J14319_10003928_pt1 | contig 13783 bp, 6 predicted proteins | sample PeaSoiSIISIP2007_FD_14319 | JGI IMG/M metagenome (IMG submission 14319) | reverse complement strand
AATGACGGCGCGGAAGACCTCTACGTGGCGAACATGTGGACGGCGGCGGGCGAACGCATCACGATGCAAGATATCTTCAAGAAGGGTGCTCCCGAGGGAACGCGAGCGTTGTATCACAAACACGCCATGGGAAACTCGCTATTCCGGAATGGCTTTCGAAACGGCGGCGCTCTCACTTTCGAAGATAAGACTCGTGCTGCCGGCGTTGGAATCGGGCGCTGGGCGTGGTCGAGCGACGCCTGGGATTTTGACCATGACGGCTTTCCCGACCTCTACATCACGAATGGCATGGTCAGCGGCCCTTCGCGCAAAAACAACGACAATTACGAAGACCTCAACAGCTTTTTCTGGCGCCAGGTGGTTGCCTACTCGCCAGACCAGGCGAAGCCATCTCACGACTATGAACAAGGCTGGAGCGCGATCAACGAGTTGATCCGAGCCGATAGCACGTGGAGCGGCTACGAGCGAAATATTTTCTACGCCAACANCGGCGACGGAACTTTCTCCGACATTTCGGGCGTGGTGGGGCTGGACTTTCTGCAAGACGGACGGGCGTTCGCACTCGCGGACTTCGATCATGACGGCCGTCAGGAAGTCTTTCTGAAGAACCGCAACGGCCCGCAGTTACGGCTTTTGAAGAATGTCATGGAGAACCTGCCTCCATCCATCGCCTTTCGCCTGCGCGGCACAAAAAGCAATCGTGACGCGATTGGCGCGGAAGTGACAATTGAAACCGAAGCGGACCGCCAAGTCCGAACGTTGCAAGTCCGATCGCTGCAAGCTGGATCGGGATTTCTTTCGCAACACAGCAAAGATGTCTTCTTCGGCTTGGGACCGTCGAAAGGCCCAGTGCGCGCCTCAATTCGCTGGCCGAGCGGACTGGTACAGGAACTTCACGATCTTCCGGTCAACCACCGGGTGTGGATTGAAGAAGGCTCCGAACCATTTCGAATAGAGGCCTTCAAAACGGCCGCGGCGCGAGGCCGGTTCAGTGACGCGAAGCCGGTGGACACTAAGCCACAGGAAATCGAAACGCTGCCGACGACGGCGGAGACGTGGTTGCTGGCGCCGGTCGAGGCGCCCGATTTTTCTCTCCCTGATCTCGCGGGTCAAATGCACTCGCTATTTTCGCTGCGCGGAAAGCCGGTGCTGCTTAACCTCTGGGCCGCGGGAGCAGAACGATGCAGGGAAGATTGGGTCGCATTCAATCAGCGCCACGCGGCTTGGGCGGCGCAGGGTCTCCAACTGCTAGCGGTGAATCTAGACAGCGCGGCCGATGCGGAGCGCGTCCGGACGCTGGTGCGTGAGCGTCGTCTTTTGTTTCCGATCCTGCGCGGCGCGTCTGATGTGGCGGACGTCGCCGCCATCTACAACATTCTTTATCGTTACCTCTTTGACCGGCATCGCGATCTCGATCTTCCCACATCGTTCCTGATCAACGTCAAAGGGGAGATCGTTAAGGTTTATCAGGGCCCGGTGGACGCCGATCACGTGGAACACGACTTCCGCCACATTCCCCAAACCAATGCGGAACGGTTAGCCCGAGCACTTCCCTTCCCGGGCGTGACCGACGCGATCGAGTTTGGACGCAACTATCTCTCCTATGGTTCGGTGTTTTTTCAGCGCGGCTATATGGATCAGGCCGCAGCGTCGTTTCAGATTGCTCTGCGCGACGACCCTCAAAGCGCCGAGGCTCTCTACGGCATTGGAAGCGTATATCTGGACCAGCAAAAGACACTTCAAGCACGCGAGAGCTTTGAACGCGCGCTCAGACTTCGTGCCAGCTATCCGGATACCTCGGCGAATTCCTGGAACAACCTCGGCTTGCTGGCCGCGCGTGAAGGACGCATGGACGATGCGGTCGGCTACTTTCAAGAGGCGCTCAAGCTCAGTCCCGATCATCTGATTGCACTCAATAATCTGGGCAGCGCCTATCGCCAGCAAAAGCGCTGGGATGATGCGCGTAAAACTTACGATCGTGCGCTGGAGATCAACCCGAACGATGCTGAGGCGAATTACGGTCTGGGGATGGTGCTGGCGCAGAATGACGATACCGCACGAGCCTTCGATTCCCTGCAGAAGGCGCTGAAACTGCGTCCGGTTTATCCCGAGGCCCTGAACAACCTGGGCATTCTCTATCTGCGCACCAAGCGGCGCGATGAGGCCGTGGCGAGCTTTGAGGAATGCATGCGCGTGGCTCCTGCCTTCGATCAGTCTTACCTGAACCTGGCTCGGGTGTACGCAATAGAGGGCGCGCCCGACAAAGCTCGATCCGTGCTGCTCCAACTGCTCAAACAGCATCCGGGGCACGAGCAGGCGCAGAAGATGATGGAGCAGTTGGGACGCTAGGCCGTCGCTAAGGCGTTGGCGGTTTGCCCGGCGTCGGCGCGCTCAGCAGATCCACAAACAGCTTGTAAAACTTGTCCGTATCCAAATCGACCTGCACTTCCACTGGCTGGACGTTCCCCTTCGGCTTATCCCGCTCTGACCAGGTGAGCGTGTCTCCGTAGCCGGGGCCGCGACTCACGTTCACGTCCATGTAGCGGTTCTCTTTCTTCGTAATCACCGACGGATCAAGCCAAGCCACCGACGCGAGTTCGTCCCACAAATAGTTATACGAGCCCCGCAGGTGCGCATACTTGCCGATGTATTGCGCGGATGGCGTCTTGCCAGTCTTGATCTTGTCGATCAGTTCATTGCTCATGCGTGTCTTCACCGAAATATCCACCGTGGTGCAGACAATCTTTTTCCAGGGAGCCCGCAGCACAATGTGCGCCGCTTCCGGATCGAACCAGAGGTTGAATTCGCGGCGAGGCGTGTTCGTGAACTCCGGATCGTCGGTCTGCGGACTCAGGCTAGCGCCCATGAACACCAACTCTTTGGCCAGGCTGGCAAATTCCGGGTCGATGGAGATGGCCAGCGCCAGGTTGGTCATCGGCCCACCCTCGTAGATCGTGATTTCGTGCGGATACTTGCGGACCATGCGCACCAGAAAGTGGGCGGCGTCTTCGTCGGCGGGTTTGGTGGTGGGCAAGCCTTCCGGCATTGCTCCCAGCTCTCGTGGCGCGTGATACACGCGCGGAGTCCACGCCCCCAGCCATCCCACGGAGCCATAGCGCAGCTCCCACTGCTCCGTCTCTTCTTTGGTTCTCACCAGTGGATACTCGGTTCCGGGCACCACGGGAATATCAGTTCGTCCGATGAGTTCAAGCATGCGCAGAGTGTGGGCGACTTCTTCGGTGAGCCAGGCATCGCCCGTCACCACGGTGATGCCCAGGACTTCCGTCTGCGGAGATTGGATGAGCAGCAGTATCGCTTGCTGGTCAGTGCCGGCGGGCCCGGCCGCGTCCTGATCGATGATTACCTTGCGCGGGTTTTGGCTCTCCGCCACAAGGGATGTAGTTAGAACTAGAATCACGGTTGCCACCGCGATAACACCGGGGAATCGCCGAAGCTTCATTCATCCACCTCAGATTTTGGAAGTTAAGGTCATCAATCATTGCAGATAAGGTTGACTGCGTTAGAATGACGAACGACAGCGTGACCAACAGCAAAACGACCAACAGAATGACTGGCAACGACAACGGCTGATTCTATCTTGTTTTCGAGCTGCCGAGTTTTACCTTTCTCAAGGAGCCGATCCGCGTGACCACCGGCCACCTCCGACAAACTGGACTTCATGTTGCGGCCTGCGTTTTGGCGGTGCTGGCGGCTCTCGCTCCGGCTCGAGCACCGTCACAAGAATCTTCTGGCACCGCCGTGCTGCGTGGATATGTGCGCGATTCCAGCGGCAGGCCGCTGGCGAACGCGACGGTCATCTTAGAGTTTGCTGGAACGCAAACTGCAATAACACGCACGGATTCCACTGGAAGCTATCGCCTTGCGAAGCTTCGAGCGGGCGAATACCGTCTGCGCGCGGAGATGACCGGATATGGCCAGGCAAACGTCGCTCCGGTGAACCTCGCCAAGGACCAAACACAGGACGTCGATCTCACTCTCACCTCCGTCAAAGCTTCGGCACAAGCGCCCGAGTTCTTTGACGAACCACAATTCACGGTGGCTGGAGTGACTCAGGCCGCGAATTCCGGCGGCCACGGTTCCGACGTTGTACTGCGAACCACCGAGGCACTGGCCAAGGCAACGGTTTCGCTGAGCAAAGACGGAGACGGAGACAGCGACAGCGACAAGAAATCGAGCGCCGGGTCGCGTTCGCCCGCTGCNACGTCGCCTACCGCCGCGACCGAGAGTTCTTTGCTGCAGGCCGTGGCGCTCAATCCCCAAGATCCCGCACTTCATCATCACCTGGGCGACGTGGAGGAGGCTCTCGGCAAGCCACTGGAAGCCGTTCATGAGTACCAGCGCGCTGCCGAACTCGACCCCGGCGAACTGTATCTGTTTGATTGGGGAACCGAGCTTCTCAATCATCGCGCGCTCGAACCGGCCACCGAGGTTTTCNCAAAAGGCAATCGCCTGTTTCCAAAGTCCGTGCGNATGCTNGTAGCCCTCGGCGTAGCCTGGTANGCGCGCGGCTCCTACGATCAAGCGGCGCAGTGTCTCGCGAACGCCTCCGATCTTGCTCCCGACAATCCGACTCCATACCTCTTTCTAGGGAAAATGCAAAGCGTGGGGACCCCTCCGTCAGAACTATCAGTCGCGAGATTGGCACGATTCGCGCAGCTGCAACCAGAGAACGCGCTCGCCAACTACTATTACGCCGCCAGTCTCTGGAAACAATCGGAGGGTTTGGCTGACGGTGGCAATGACGATGCCAACGACAAAGACAACGCCCGTTCAGCGCGCGTCGAGTCGTTGCTGCTGAAGGCGGTGCATCTCGACCCGAAACTTGGGGCCGCATATCTGCAACTGGGGATTCTCTATTCTCGGCGCGCGGATTTTTCCCGGGCAATTTCCGCCTATCGAAAAGCGATCGACGTCAGTTCGGAAGAAGCTGGCCCTCAACTCGCCAATCCCCCACTCGATGAGACGCTGGCGGAAGCGCACTATCGACTAGCGCAGGCATATCTGCGAACCGGCGACAAAGTGCACGCTCAAGAAGAACTTCAACTCCATGATCGATTAGATAAGAAAACAAAGGAAGATACAGAGCGTGAGCGGCGCGAGATTGAGGAGTTTGTGATTTCGATGAAAAAGTAACCGTCAAAGGCTTGAGGTCGGACTGCAGAAGTGAAACGCGGAGCGACCTCTGCAATTCGACCTCGAAAATTTGACCCTTTCAGCGTGCCCCTAGAACGTGAGCTTGAGGGCGAGTTGCACCAGCCGTGGGTTGTTCACCGTTGAGTTCACGGCGCCGAACCCAGAGGCACTGATGTCGTTCACCGGCATACCGAACTGAGCATGATTGAAAAGGTTGAAGAACTCCGCCCGGAAATTCAAGCCCATGCCCTCGCGAGGTAGCGCGAATTGTTTGATGATGGAGAAGTCGGTATTGACGAAATCCGGGCCGATGACAGGAACACGATTCGCGTTCCCCAGTTCGCCCGCCGCTGCCGGTTGAAAGCAGGCTGGGTTAATCCACTGCTGCTGGCTGTGGTTGGCCGCTTGGGCGTTGCAACCGGAAACCTGGTCAGGACGGTTATAGTTGTTTCCGTTGCCGCCGTTGTTGAAGGAAACTCCAGACCCGTTAATGCTGTCGATCAGGGGAACTGGAAATCCGGAAGAGATATGTTCGATGAGGGTCAATTGCCAGTTTCCAAGCGCTGTGTTGGTCGCGCCATTCCACTCGCCGCCGAACTTCTTGCCTCTGCCGAAGGGCAAGTCATAGATGATGCTGGCCGTGAAGTTGTTATCGAGGTTGATCTGTGACAAGCCCCAATCCAGCTTCTGCCAGTTCGGGAGCGGAAAATAGGGGGCACTCAACTCGGAACCCAAACCATCGGACAGACCGTTATCGTAAGTGCGGGAATAGGTGTAACTTATCAACGCATAGAGGCCATATCGTGGCGTCTTGGTCTCCGCTTTGATTTGCAGCGAGTTGTAAGTGGTCTGGCCGAGATCGCCAAACAACAAGACAGCGTTCCCGTTCGGTACCATATAGTTTGGCACATACTGGGAGCCGTTCGGATTGCACCCAATTGTGTAGGAGCCTCCAGCAACGCATGACGCCGGGCCGGCAGTGTTTAAGTCATTTCCGGAGAGCAGAATGTGATGGCCGCGTGCGCCTGCGTAACCGGCAGTGAGCACGACATTCCCCGGCAACTGACGCTCAACGTTAAAGTTGAACTGCTCAACCATACCGTGTTTGAAATTCGTTTCTTGTGTAAACAGTGTCCCTGTGAATGACGATAGAGTGGGCGGAGTGGGATAAGGGATAAAGGCGCTGGACATACTAACGCCCGTAACGGCGTAATTGGTGGCGGCACAGAAAGCCGTCGCGGACGGGCAGCCAACTGGAGTGGTTGGTCCAAACGTTATCCCAGAGTTTTCTGCAAGCCCAAACTCGTCGGACTCGGCGAAGAATGGCGGATTCATCCACAGGCCCTGGGCGCCTTGGCTCCAAGAAGAATCGTGGAAGATGCCGAAGCCAGCTCGGACAACAGTCTTGTCGCTGCCGAGCAACTTATACGCCAGACCAATGCGTGGCTCGTAACCCGTCCAATCCATATTCACGCCAGCGGACGAACTCACACCGCCCTTGTTCGCAACGAGCAACTGCCCCGTAGTTGGAATGAAGTCTGCCATCCGGTTATGTTCTTCCGAGATGGGAGTGGTCATATTATAGGCAAAGCCCAGATTGAGGGTCAGGTCTTTGGTGACTCTCCAATCATCCTGAACGAAGGGCCGGAAAATTTTCCAGCGGCGGCCGCCGACGGCCCCGTCGTAAGTCTGGTCGTGCTCGGAGACGCCTAACAGGCCGAGCAGAACATCCGCGGGGAAACTACCCGGAATATTCACCCCGCCACCGCTAAAGCCGCTAAAGGTGCCAATCGCGCCGGGGATCCAGAATCCATCCTGAAAAGCCTCAGCGCCTACGTTCATCTGGTTCGCACGTATACCTATTCCCACCTTGATGTCGTGCTTGCCACGAATCAGGTCGAGAGAATCACCGTACGAGAAGATATTGGTCCCACCTTGAAACGGGGTATAGCCGCGATCGCCCAGCGACCAATATCCGCCCAGCATCAAGGTGGAAACCAGGCCGCAGCTATAGGCCCCGGCGGCGCAGGTGTCTCCGCCGCTCGGGCAGCCAAGGTTGGCTCCCGGGATGCCCCCGGGCACGAGGGTATTGGAGGCGCAAGTGCCAGTTCCCTGGGACTTGATGTAGTTGAAAATACGGTTGTAACCGATAGTAGCCTGGTTGATCGTCGTGGGAGAAAAGGTGTGAGTTTCGCCGATGGCAATTTGGCGCGCGTGGTTGATTATGTTTTGATTGCTGCCGAACGCGCTGCCCTCGGCGAACGATCCAACTCCACCGCCTCCTGGTACGTAGGAACTCGCTTGATCGTAGCTAAAACGGCCAAACAGGCTGTCGTTGGTAGAAATATTATGGTCTAACCGAACGTCAAACTTGGTCTCGTCAAGACTGCGCACGGGTTGGTTGACGAAGTTGAAGGAACAGTTCGTGCAACCAGCGTTGGCGTTGGTACCGGGGTAAAGGTTAAGCAAGGCCTGTCCGATGTTGTTTGCCAAGCCAGTCGAACCGGTCGGTATCTTATTACAGGGTGTTCCCTGGGCCTGCTGTCCGCTTGCGGCGGCGGGCAAAGGGTTACCCGAAGCATCGCACTGGAAATAAATATTCGGATAGGTGCCGGGGTCTGTCGAAGCTCCTAGCATATACGGATTCGCAATTACATAGGTACCAGATGTGACGGGATTGCCAAAGTTGTCTGCGCTGAAATCGCCGCCGCGCATGGCGAGGGTGGGAAGTAGTCCCGTAAAGGCGATGCCGTGGCGTTGGTCCTTTTGCTCGCCATCGAGAAAAAAGAAGGTCTTATCCTTTTGGATGGGCCCGCCGATCGAGCCGCCATATTGATTCAAATTGAATTTTTCCGCGGACGTTGCAAAGAAGCTCTTGGCGTCAAGGTCGGTATTGCGCAGGAACTCGTACAGCGATCCGTGGAATCGGTTGGACCCCGACTTCGTCGTGACCAGCACCGTGGGACCAGCGCGGGTCCCGTATTCCGCGGAGTAGTTATAGGTCAAGACCTTGAACTCTTGTACGTCGTCGATCGAGGAAAAAATCCCAATTCCTCCAGCTGTCAATTCGTTATTGTCGACGCCGTCAAGAAGCCAGTCCGTGCTGTTAGGACGGGACCCGCCAACCGAAAGAGAGAACGACCCGCGTGCGGCCACTTCGCTGTCCGCTCCCTGGGTGAAAAAGCTGTTCGGATTCGTCTCCTGAGTGGCGCCGGGCGTCAGGCTTGCCAGTTGGACGAAGTCGCGCCCGTTCAAGGGCAGTTGGGCCACCTGCTGCTCCGTAATCACCTGGCCGAGAGATGGATTCGTGGTTTCGACGGCGACTTCTTCGGCGCTGACCTCAACCGTCGACGAGACGGACGCGGGGTTGAGCGTGAAATCGATCTCGCGCTGTTCGTCAACTTGCAGCCGAACATCTTTCTGCTCGGTGGTCTGGAAGCCCTGGGACTCCACTCGGATCGTGTAATGCGCTACCGGCAGCAGCGGCGCGAGGTAGTGTCCTGACCCGTCGGTCTTCACTTCGCGCGTGAGGCCGGTGCCCTGCGAGGCGATCTTCACCGTCGCTCCAGCGACGACCGAGCCAGTCTTGTCAACAACCGTTCCGGAAAAACTGCCGTTCGCCTGGCCGTACAGCAGTGGACAGAGGGAAAACACGGAACACAGAACCGCAACGAGCAGCGCTTTTCTTGTCAGCATCGGTTTTCACCTTGGCGCCACTCTTCTCTTGATGAGAGTGGCGATTTGGGCTCGACTCGCTGGCGGCTGGAACTTCGTTCATAAAACCAGGAGCGTCCCATTTTAATGATCGGGTCATCTAAATAGATTAGGTATGCAAAGTCAAGGGTTTTTGTGCCGGCTCCTCGAATGACGGACGGCGTGGTTGCGAATTCAATTTTTCATAACGCCTATGCTTTCACGGATTCTTACGACGCGGTCGCCGATATAGCATCGCCGCCTGATGAATGACCAGAACGTCAGCCATTTGCCCTGGCCACCAGCAGAATCCCCAGACAGTAGAAAACGAACATCAAAACAAGGTACATCTTGGCTTTGCCCGGCGCCCCATCAAATTCTTTCCAGGCAAGAACGCCCCAGAGAGCGGCGACCATGGGCGCGGATTGCCCGATAGCGTATGAAATCGCGAAGCCGGTTGCTTTTCCGGCCACCACATTGAAGACAGTCCCGACGCCCCATATGCAACCACCCAGAAGTCCGAGCAAGTGTCCGGAAAACGTTCCGGAGAAGAATCCATCAAAGCTAACCGGCTCACCGAGCAGTGGACGCTTCATGAAATACAGATTCCAGATGAAACATGACAGCAGCGCGCCCAGGGTCAGAAAAACGACCGAGCTATATGGCGTCAACGCGTTGCCACGTGTCGCGCCGTAGGCCACGAAAGGATTCCACAATCCCATCAGTACCCCGGAAACAATGCAGATGATGATGCTCTTGCGCGAGACGGAGCGTCCGGCGCTCGCTAAGCTGCCGTAAGCCTTGCCGTCGAGGATCACCGCGATCAGCGCGCAAACCACCCCAGCGGCGAGAAACACTGCGTCGCCTTTCGGCTGCAGCGCGTAGCTCAGGACGACGCCGACGACGAGCGCGATTCCGATGGCCACCGGAAAAGCGATGGCGAGTCCGGCCATGTCAATCGCGGCCACCAACAGCAGGTTGGCCAGATTAAAAATAGCGCCGCCCACCATGGTGGAAACAATGTTGCCGGTGTCGGCGGAACGTACGTTGTTCAAGAAACTTGATGCATCGTTGCTCGTGTTCCCCATGGTGAACGCAAGAATCAGGGAAATCAGAAAAATGCCGACCGCGTAGTCCCAGTAAAACAACTCGAAACGATAATTCTTGACGCCTTTATAGGTATTGGCCCAGGAGCCCCAGCAGATGGCGCTCGTGATCATCATGAAAAGGGCAATACCCAGACTATGGGGTGTGAACATCGCTTCTCCTTAAGCAAGAAGTGCCGGGCAGGAATCCCGGTATAAGATTCGCGGTATAAGAATCGCGCCGTAGCGTAGCCTTGCAGCGTCCGAGTGTCAAGGCGAAACCGGAATTCATCTTTCGCCGCATCTGCCGTACAATTACACGGCGAAGCACACCTGCGGAGACCATCTGATGCCGGTGGATCACAACGAGTCTCGGAGTGTCGCGCGACACGCTTCACCAGGCGGCGATGCGATTGCCATTCTCTCCGGTCGGCCTCTGCTGGCAAATACCGGCATTCCTCTCAACCTGGATTGGGTCCGCGAGGTGCGCGTCAACACCAGCGCAGTCGAGCGCCGCGCGCAATCGCAGGTCGCGCGCCGCACCGTGAAAAAAGAATGGCAGGCCGCGTGGCTGCTGCGCGCGATCACCTGCATGGACCTGACCACTCTCTCCGGCGACGACACCGACGAACGCGTCCGCCGTTTGTGCGCGAAGGGCCGCCACCCCATCCAGCAGGAACTGGAACACAAGCTCGGCATCGAGGAGTTACAAATCAAGGTCGCTGCCATCTGCGTCTATCACACGTTTGTGGAAACAGCTCTGCGTGCGCTCGAAGGCAGCGGAGTGCATGTCGCTGCCGTATCTACCGGCTTCCCCGCCGGTCTGTCACCGCTCGCCGAACGTGTCAACGAGATTCGCCGATCGGCTGAGGCAGGGGCACACGAGATCGACGTCGTCATCACCCGCGCGCATGTTTTCGGCGGCCGCTGGCAGGCGCTCTACGACGAGGTGGCCGCGTTCAAGCAAGCCTGCGGCTCCGCGCACATGAAAGTGATCCTCGGAACCGGCGATCTGCTGACGCTGCGCAATGTGGCGCGCGCGAGCGTGGTCGCCATGATGGCGGGCGCTGACTTCATCAAGACTTCGACGGGTAAAGAGCCGACGAACGCGACCTTGCCGGTGGGCTTGGTGATGACGCGCGCCATCCGCGAATACGCGCAGCAAACAGGTATGGCGGTGGGCTTCAAACCAGCAGGCGGAATCCGCACGGCGAAGCAGTCGATCGACTGGCTGGCGATGATCAAAGAGGAACTCGGTCCGTCGTGGCTGCGGTCGGAAATGTTTCGATTTGGAGCCAGCGGCTTGCTTGGCGACATCGAGCGACAACTGGAGCATCAGGCCACGGGACGTTATTCAGCTGATTATCGACATCCGGTTGCATAAATTTCGAGCAGAAGTTGCAAGTCCAGAGGAATCGAGCCAACGCCAATGAGCATTGCCGAAAAATTCGTGAGCATGGAATACGGCCCGGCGCCGGAAGATTCGAAGGAAGCGGCGGCATGGCTGGAGCGTCATGGCTATCGCTTCCAACATTTCATCGGCGGCGGATGGCAGGCGCCCGTCGCGGGAGAGTACTTCGACACGGTCGATCCTTCGAATGGAGAGAAGCTCGCGTCCATTTCGCAAGGCTCGTCGGCAGACGTTGACGCCGCGGTCCAGTCCGCGCGGGCGGCGTCTTCGGGATGGCAGGCGCTNANTCCGCATGCGCGNGCNCGNTACCTCTATGCCATCGCGCGGCTGGTACAGAAGCATTCCCGGCTGCTATCAGTTCTTGAAACGATGGACAACGGCAAGCCCATCCGCGAAAGTCGTGACATTGACATTCCGCTGGTAGCGCGACATTTCTATCATCACGCAGGATGGGCGCAGCTTCTCGAGCAGGAATTCCCCGAGTACGTGCCCTGCGGCGTCATCGGTCAGATCATCCCCTGGAACTTCCCGCTGCTGATGTTGGCGTGGAAGATCGCGCCCGCGCTGGCGACAGGAAACACTGTCGTCTTGAAGCCCGCCGAATTTACGCCGCTGACCGCGCTAGCCTTCGCCGGAATCTGCCAGGAGGCTGGTTTGCCCGCTGGTGTAGTCAACATCGTCACCGGAGACGGCTCAACCGGAGAAGCGCTGGTGAAACATCCAGACGTCGACAAGATCGCCTTCACTGGATCAACCGAGGTTGGACGCGCGATTCGCGCCGCCACGGCGACCAGCCACAAGCGCCTCTCGCTCGAGCTCGGCGGCAAGTCTCCATTCATCGTCTTTGAAGACGCCGACCTCGATAGCACAGTCGAGGGTCTGGTCGACGGAATCTGGTTCAATCAGGGGCAGGTATGTTGCGCAGGCTCGCGCCTGCTGATGCAGGAAAGCATTGCCGAAGCTCTGATCGCCAAAGTGCAGGATCGCATGAGCACTCTGTGCATCGGCGCGCCGCTCGATAAAGCGATCGACATCGGCGCCATCGTCGCGAAAGTGCAGCTTGAGCGAATCCGCAAACTGGTGGATCAGGGCGTGGCGGACGGCGCAACCTGCTGGCAGCCGCAGGTCACGTTGCCGGCGCGCGGGTTCTACTATCCGCCGACGCTGCTCAGCAATGTGCATCCGACGTCGATTGTCGCGCAGCAGGAAATTTTCGGACCGGTGCTGGCGGCGATGACCTTCCGCACGCCGACGGAAGCCGTGGAGTTGGCGAACAATACGGTTTATGGTCTGGCCGCGTGCGTCTGGAGCGAGAGCATCAACGTCGCCCTGCACGTTGCCGCGCAACTTAAAGCGGGAGTGGTTTGGGTAAACTGCACCAACCTGTTCGACGCGTCCTGCGGCTTTGGCGGTTATCGCGAGAGCGGCTACGGACGAGAGGGCGGACGCGAAGGTCTGCTCGAATATATGGGGCCGGCATGGTTCAAGAACGCACCGGCGCTTCCCGCGGAGAATCCAGCACCGCCCGAAGCGGAACTGGACGAAGACTCCACCGCTGCAGACATCGGCACTCCAGCGGGCACTTCCGCGAGCATTCCTGACATTGACCGAACCGTCAAGCTCTACATCGGCGGCAAGCAGGCGCGGCCCGACTCCGGCTACAGCATGGAAGTGCGCGCGGCCGACGGACGGTTGCTGGGCGAAGCACCGCTCGGCAACCGCAAAGACATCCGCAACGCAGTCGAAGCTGCGCGCAAGGCTGCATCGTGGGCAAAGGCTACCGCGCACAATCGTGCCCAGGTTCTTTACTACTGTGCGGAGAATCTTTCCCAACGCCGCGACGAAATTGCGCATCGCCTCGCCGCCGTAGTCGGCGAGAAGCAAGCTGCCGCGGAAGTGGATCTCAGTATCGAGCGCATCTTCTCCTATGCGGCCTGGGCCGACAAATTTGACGGCGCGGTGCACAATCCTCCCTTCCGCAATGTCGCCATCGCCATGAACGAAGCGATCGGCACGATCGGCGTGATCTGCCCCCGAGAAGCGCCGCTGCTCGGTTTTCTTTCTGTCGTGATGCCCGCGCTTGCCGTGGGCAACACGGTGATCGCCGTTCCTTCCGAAGCCTATCCGCTTATTACAGGCGACCTCTATCAGCTTTTCGACACCAGCGATCTGCCCGGTGGCGCGCTGAATATTGTGCCTGGGTACACGTCGCAGCTTCTCAAGACACTAGCCGAACACGACGACGTCGATGCCATCTGGTGTTTTGGCGATGCAGCCAGTGCCGCCGCGGCCAAGGCGATGTCGGTCGGTAATCTCAAGCAGGTTTGGACAAACGAAGGCCGCGCCATCGACTGGTTCAACCCGAAACTGGCCGAGGGCCGCTGGTTTCTCGAGCACGCCACCCAGGTGAAGAACATCTGGGTCCCCTACGGCGAGTAAG
>JGI12269J14319_10003924_pt1 | contig 13787 bp, 9 predicted proteins | sample PeaSoiSIISIP2007_FD_14319 | JGI IMG/M metagenome (IMG submission 14319) | reverse complement strand
GGCTGGGTGAGCCTTGGGCAGCGGGAAGCCACCTGAAGATCGAGTTGGTGAGTCCGGTGGGAGCCGTGGTTGACCACGTAATTACCGTCTGCTCCGCTCCTCATTTAGTGGCCTGGATTGACCATGTATACGGCAACACGATGGAGCAGTGGGTGCACTTTAGGTCGGTCCCAACCGGCGGCACCGAGATCCACACCTGGGCGGACCTGGTGGGCACGACTTTAACTCTTGAAGGCCGCGACGTTCGCGAGGTGCTTACCGAGTTCATTCGCACCTGGTACAACCGTTTTTCGGCGGAGTGCGACCGCATCGCTTCTGAGGACGCCCCCCTGATGGGGCCGGTCGATGCGATAACCGTGTCCTAAGGCCGCCAGCCCCGTAAACCCGAACCTGCTCCAGTGTCAGCCGTCTGGCCCCGCCCACTTCTCGAGAAGCACGGCACCCTCAGACGCAGGACTTCAGTGTTGATCGTGGTCGTCGTGATGGTCTTTGTCGTGGGGGTCACCGCAACGGTGCTTTACGTCCTCGAGTTGGTCGCGGCGTTTGCGGGCTTGTTTACTGTCCTCGCCGTGGCGCTGGATCGCATCGCGCAGCTTGTCCTCTGCCTGGTGAATTTGCCGTTCACATGCATCTCTATCCTCTGCGCGTACCGGGACGGACGATCCGACCAAGCCCACAATCGTCAGCAATGCAGTGCAAAGAATTCTTACCATTCGGGGCATGTCTTCTCCTTGTAGATCGGGGACCCTGAGTCAACGGACGTGGGGCGTCCGTGCTGAAAGTCAGTTTGGGGCGAGAACAGAATGGTGTCAAGGGGGCGGGAAGCGCCTGGGAATCCGGGATGCGGTGGCCGATCAGTTGGGGAGAACGAAGCTGAGAGTTACATCGGTCTGGAACTGGGCGGGGTGGTCGTGACGCCGGTAGGGTTGGTAGCGCCAGCTGCGGACGGCTTCTGTGGCGGCGGCGGCGAGCACGGGCTCTCCGCTTAGAGTGCGGATGTTGGAAACCGAACCGTCTTCGGCGACTTGGACCTCAAGCACAACGTTGCCGGCCTGGCGGGCGGCGATGGCGTCGGGGGGATATTGGGGTTCAGTGCGGCTGAGGAGGAGGGTTTCGGCTTGTGCCGGAGAGAGCCAAACGCTTTGGAATGGAGCGACCTTCGCGGTCGACGAGGCTGCTACGATCGCATCGCTGGATTGCCTGGCGGCATCGGGCGTGGCTGGCTGATGCTGCGCCCGGTCGCGTGTGGCGGGAGCCGGTTTCATGCGGAAGATGACTTTGCCTTTTTCATAAACGACCAGATCGTCCGTGGAGGGCGCGGCGGGTGTTGTTTTTGTCCCAACCGATTTAGTCGCTGCGGCAGATTCTATTGATTGGCTCGGCGTCGAGATGGGTGGGGACAGGGTGGTCTGGGCGCGAAAAGCGCTGGGATGCGGCCATCCGATGCGGGAGCCGATGAGGAAGCTGAAGGCGAGAGCGGCGAGAATGGCTAGAGTTCCGAGAATCAGGGTCCAAGCTTGGAGGGTCCAGCCTTGGTAGGGAGTACGGCGAGTGGACAGTGAACGGGCAGACGTCTCGAACTTGGACGGGACGGGTTTCGACAGCACGATCTCCGGCAAAGCGGGCGGGGTGGGCGGGCACTTACTAAGTTCGGCGGCGGCGGCGCGGATGCGAGTGCACTCCCGGGCGCAACCTTCCACCAAATTCTGGTCGGAGTCCGAGAAGGCGGAGGGAGAGGTGGAGAAGACTTCGAGAACTCCGCTGACCTGGGCATTCTTTTGGTTACTGTCAAAGACGGGAACGATGAGGATGGAACGGATGCCGAGGCGGCCCGAAACGGAGGGGTCGACGCGCGGATCGAACTCGGTATCGGCTGACAGCTGCGGTTGACGGGTTTGCAGGCAGGCGCCGGAAAGACCGTCGCGGGTATTAAGGGGGACGCCGAGATCGGGGGCCAAGTTTCCGGTAGCGGCGCGGCAGACCATTTCCTCTCCGCGAAAGAGGGCGAGGGCGGCGGAGCTGGCGCCGGTGGCATCGGCAGCGCGGACTACGAGTTCGTTGAGAACTAAATCGAGGGCGAGGTCTGGCGGAAAACCGGCGAGCAGGTACTGCTCGAGGGCACGGGTCAGGTCAAGATGCGAATCGTCAGCGCGGAACTCGGACCTCGACATGGGTTGCGGGAACATGATTTGTTCCGGCAGCCTGCGCTATGCGGGGGAATGCAGGCTCAGAGCGAGTTTCCCCCGAAACGAAGGGGAAGTCAATCGGCTGGAAGGCTGGGCAATCGGGTAATTTCGCAATTCGGGGTAGAGTGACGCGGGCAGGGTCGCCCGCGTCCACACGGGCGCAAACTATTGGCCGGTTTCGGTGAAGACGGCGGGATTGGCTACTCCGGCGGCGGTGGCATTGATGGTGACGGTTCCGGCAGACGCAGGCAGCGTATAGAACTGGGTTGCGGTTCCATCGGTGCCGGTGACGCCGGGATTCTGGTTGGAGAAAGTGCCACCGGCGCCGCCATCGTCAAAAGTAACGCCGACGCCGGAAACGGGGTTGCCATACTGGTCGGCGACGAGCACGGTCAGAGCCAGGGGTAATTGTGTTCCAGCGGAAGCGGTTTGATTATTGCCGCTGGTGATGGTGGCGCTGGCGGCGGGCCCGGCAACCGAGTACTCGACGAAGGAGATGTTCTTGAGGCCGGTGGAACTGGCGGTAACCGTAATCTTGGAGACGGTAGTGGGCAATTGCAGGGTCGTACTGGCCAAGCCATTGGCGTCGGAGACCACGGAAGACGGAGTGGGAACGGCACCGTTGTTGGCGGTGAAGTTGACGGTGACACCGGGGACACCGTTCTTGTAGGTGTCCTGGACTTGGGCAACGATGGGGTTGGCGAGGTTGGAACCGGCGGCGGCGGTCTGCTTCGCTCCTCGGAAGGAAAGGATCTTTATGGCGGCGGCGACCTTAGCGGTGGCAGTGGTGGTGGTATTGCCGAAGGTGGCCCCGGAGATCGTCCCGGAAATTGTCAGCGTATAGGTCCCATCTTTTTGAGGAACAGTGTAGATCGTGGAGGCATTGCCGTTGGAGTCGGCGACGGCGGATGGCGGATTGAATGAGCCGCAGGTGTTGGCGCCCGCTTTGCTGCAGCCATCGCTGAAATTGACGGTGGCGCCGGCGTCGGGTTGTCCGGTGTATGGGTTCACGGCCTGGACCTGAATGGGAACCGCCAGCGCGGTGCCCACCGTGGCACTCTGGGCGTTGCCGCCGGTCACGTTGAGGACTTGAAACAATCCGTAGGCTTCGAGACTATTCTGGGTGCCGACATAGACCTTCCCGTTGGCGACGGTCTGAGTGACAAAATGGCCGACGGGGGGCAACGTGTCGCGCTTGTTCGGCGCCTGATTCGTGCTGTAGAGCAGTTGCAGAGAAACGGCGTCAAAGGCGAGGAGTTGACCGGTGATGGCCCACATGATTCCGTTGCTGTTGCCATTGGCGGAAATGGATGGGGAGTGGCTGCCGGAATAGCTCTTGGCAGTGGTGAGGGGAGTGCCGAGCAATCCGCTGGACAGCGGGAACGCCAGGAGCGGAGAGGCATTGGGGGCGAAGTACACGGTGTTGTTCCAGTAGGCGGCGGAACCGAACTGGACGTCCTTGACGGTGCTGTCGCTTTCCCCCGGAATCAGGGGGAATTCCTGGATAACCCCACTATCGTTCGCGGAGTACATTCCCAGGTTGTCGCGATCCAGAACATAGACGAAGCCCTGCTTGCCGCTGGCGACGAGTTCATGGGGATAGGGGCCGTCTTGATCGGGAAGGACGAGAGCTCCGGTGGAACTCAAGTCCAGATCGTTGAGGTTGAGGAAGGCCACGGTATACGGGCTGAAATAATCGGCAAGCGTGAGATCGGGGGCCAGCTTCACCACGCTGTTGCTGTAGGTCTGGCCACCGTTTGGGACATCGTAGCAGTTATCACAGGATTCGGCGGTCTCCACGAAAATGTTACCGGCTTCGTCGGCGGCGAGACCGGTACCGGCCTGCCAGATCGAAGTCGATCCGTGGTCGGGCGAAGTGTTGAAGACAGCGAGTTGCGACAGACTGACAGGATCGTAGGAGAGCACCCAACCGCTAATGAGGCTGCCGTCACAATCGTTCGAGCCGAAGCCCAGATAAAGGACACCGTTGAGCAACAAGAGGCCGGGGCGGTTTTTCTGCTGTTTGCCGTTGAAGACCATTGTGTGTCCCTTGTTGCTGGTAGTCTGCGCGGTGATCAGGACGGGGCTGCCCGCTTGGTCATTACCGGTGGTGATGTCGAGGGCGTGGAGATGGAGACGGACAGTGCCGTTGAGAACAGTCTTGGCCACCAGATACATGGTGTTGGTGGTGGGATCGATGACTGGGGTTCCGATGATGCCTTCCTGGTAGAAACCAGGGCCGCTGCCGCAGGGCAGGGTCTTGTCGCTGACTTGGGCGGTGGTGATTCCCTGAGCAGCGTTGGTGAAGTTGATCCACCAGAGCTGGGCGCCGGTGTCGGCGTCAATCGCGTAGACCGAGTCCGCCTGGGTGACGACGTAGATCACGTTGTGGGTGCCCTGGCCGGGAATGTTCACGTCGGGCATGTAGAGGGGCTGGGCCATCACCACATAGTCGACGGGAAAGCTGAAGAGGTGGCCAAAGCTGTTCTGGTTGACGTTAGCGGGGGTGAGCAAAGTCTCATTGGTGTTGGCGCCGTCGCGGGCGTTATCGCCACGGCTGGTGAGAAAGGGCAACTGCGCGAACGAAGACGACAGCAAAGCAATGGAGACTACAAGCAGGGTCAGCCAAAGGTTTCGGGCCAACGCCGCACTGGAAAATGTCGAACGAGTTGCGGACCGGTAGACATCGGAAACACTTTTTCCAGTTTGTTGTGACAAAAAGTGGCGCATCGTCTTTGTTCCTTCTAGGATAAAACTGCCGGGACCTGCCCTGTTCCATTGCACTTACGAGACCGTGGGAGACGCTTCGGGTAGCCACAAACTTAATGGAACTGCGACAGTTATCGGCTTTTATACACTTGAGAGCCAAGGCATCACAATTCCACTTTCGTGGCAGTCGCAAACTCTTGCACATATTGCGCCTTTTTCCTTCAAGGCTACTCAGGGCAGGCCCGAAGGGCGTCGGCCAAGGCCAGCGCGTCAGTAATCGAAGCGGAGGCGAAGAGAGACGGTGCGGGGGGAAGCGATCGCGGTTCCAGAAAAGACGCTGGCGAAATTGATCAGGTTGATGCGGTCGTTGAGATTGCGAATATCGCCCTGCAGGCGCAGGGCTCGCGATTCTTTCCTGTAGAGGTCGAAGGCGGCGGAGAGATCGACAGATAAGGATGGGCGCACGCGTCCGTCGTTGAGGTTGACGCGGTCGACTACGGCCTGGCCAAATTCTTCGACCAGGGTTGCGGCCGACTCGCCGTTCAGATCGACGGGAAGACCCGTGCCATAGGAGGCGCCGGCGGAGGTCCAAAAGCGCAACCAGGGCTGGTAACGGAGCTGTCCGTGCAGGGTGTGACGCTGGTCCTGGGAAACCCAGATGCGGGAATTGGAGTTGAGGAGATCGGAAGCATCCTCGCCCAGGAATAATCCGCCGACGACAGGAAGGCGCGCGGAGGCAACCATGTAGGAATAGTTGAACCAGGCCGACCACGGTCCCCACTGCGGCAGGGCGAACTGGCTTTCGGCGCCATAGATGTGCGCGGAACTGAGCGCGATGGGAAAGCTTATTCCGGTGTCGAGGAGAACATCGTCGTCGGCAAAATTGCGGATGTCGCGCTGGAAGACGTTGGCGGAAATGTGCGCTTTGTGGAGGAGTTCCTTGGTGGCGCCCAGTTCGTAGTAATTGGCGCGCGAGGGCCGCACCGGGAGTTGGGCGACTTCTTGGTTGAGAGCGCGGGCTTCGGGCGAGGTGCTCAACAACAGGTTCTCAATCGCGGGCGTGCCGAAGGCACGGTCGTAGGATCCGCGGAATACGATGCCGAGTTTGGGGACGTACCAAGCGAAACCGAAACGCGGGCTCCAGGCAGAGTCGGCGACGCGAACGCTGTAGTGGTCAAAACGAATTCCTCCGCTCAGGTTGAGGTTCCCGAAGTGAGCATTGTCCTGAATGAAGAAGGCCTGCTCACGGTCGTCGCCCGACTGGTGGAAGGCGAAGCTGGGAGGAGTGGAGGGCGGCAAACAACCGGGGCAAGTGACCTGGTAAGAGAATTGTTCGTGGACGAAGCTGTAGATGGAATCGGCTCCGGCTTTGATTTCGTGGTGATTAAAGTTAGCGGCGACCGTGGCGCTGACGTAGCCTTCGCGGAAACCGCGGTCTTGAAACGGCTGAATGGGCGTGGAAAAGGGATTGGAAGTAAGGCCAGCTTCGTCGTCACGCACGCGACCCTGCACGGTACCGATAACGTTGGAGGAGAAAGTGTGCTGATAGGAGACCTGGCCTGAGACTTCCTGATTATTGCGATCCTGGCGCTGGGTTGCATCCCCTCCTGGCTGAGTTCCCTGCTGGATCAGATCATTGGGAACCGTAAAAGCGGCACGATTGAAACTGAGCGATAGGCGGAGACGATCTTGAGGCGTAAGGTCGCGTTCGAAGCTGCCTTTGATTCCGTCGAGGGTGGCGCGGTTGGTGAAGTTTTCCAAGACTGGTGGATCGAGAAATCGGTCGGTGTGCGACGCGTCCATGGTGAGTCCGAAGATGTTGCGGCCGTCGAAGTAACTGGTGCCCAGGTAGGCGTCCTCGGTGTCGAAACTTCCTCCACCGAGAATGGCGGTGCCATGCACGCCGCGCGCAGGATTCCGATCGGTCGTGGTTTCGACTACGCCTCCAACCTTGCGGCCGAATTCTGGGGGAATGCCGGAGGTGTAAGTCTTGACCGACTGCACGTCGTCGAGATCGTCGGCAGGAGAAAAGGCGGGCGAGCGGTTGTTGAGTATGGGGAGTCCATCGACAACGTATTGCGTATCGTACTCGGAGCCGCGGGGATGGAGAACTCCGTTGGCTTCGAGAACCCAGCCGGGCTGCGATTGCACGACGTCGATGGCTTGGCGTCCGGGAATGGTGGCTGCCCAATCGCGCAGCGTGGGTGCTCCGAGCTGGTAAATGTTGCCGGCGTTCGTGGTATCGAGAAGTGTGTCGGAATCTTTTACTTCGACGGTCTGAGCGACAATGGCGACGGAGAGGACGACGGAAATTTTCTGCGGCATCTGGGAACGAATCTCGACCAACGAATTGTAGGAGGCGAATCCGGGGTGCTCGAGGGTCAGATGGTAGGCGCCGAGGGGCAACTCTTTGGCTATGTATTCACCATTAGGGGCGGTGTCGAAGCTGAGTTCGAAATGGCTTGCCTGGCTGACGAGAAGTCCGTGGGCGGACAAGACGGCGCCGTCGGAATCGGTGACGGAGAGGCGCAGTTCGCCGGAGCGATCTTGGGCGAGCGCCGGCAGGCAGGCCAGCAGGAAAACAAGTGCGGTCCTGATCAGAGCACGATGCAGATGGATTTCTCCGAAATCGGTGGAGGATGCCTTCGGATATTTTACAGTGATCACGGGCGAAGGCCGTGGACAGGAGCGCTAGAACTTTCGGGCATGCGCGGGCCGAGCTGCTCGGTTTGGACAGCCGGGGCGTCTGTCCCTGCGCAATTCTGGATGGGCGCGATGCCCGTTCGACACAAGCTGTGATGGCGGTCACGACTTCTTTGTGAGATTCGATTTCCCATTCCTGGGCTGGCAGGCTCAGGAAAACAATGAAGCGGCTGCCAGGGCTGGAAAGGCTGCTACAGTTAAGATGACTGCACTCCGACGAGCCGGAGATGCACATGAAAATTCAAGGAGAGAAGGCTCGCTATGCGCATCGCAGTGGTCGGTTCCGGGTATGTAGGGCTGGTGACGGGAGCGTGTTTTGCGGATCTGGGGCACGAGGTTGTCCTGGTCGATAACGATGAGAAAAGAATCGCGGCGCTGAGGAATGGCGAGGTGCCGATTCATGAGCGATTTCTGCCCGAATTGCTGGCGCGGCACCGGGGCGGGCGCATCAAGTTTTCCGGCGACTTGCAGGCAGCCACGCGGGAGAGCGAGGCGGTGTTCATCGCGGTGGGAACGCCTCCGACCGAGAACGGCGACGCAGATATGTCCTATGTGGAGTCGGTGGCTCGGGAAATTGCCGGGGGCGTGGACGGGTACAAGGTGGTGGTGGAGAAAAGCACGGTTCACATCTATACGAGCCAGTGGATACGCACCGTCCTCATGAGAAACGGGGCCGATTCGGCGCACTTCGATGTGGCTTCGAATCCGGAATTTCTGCGGGAAGGGACGGCGGTTACGGATTTTCTCTATCCCGACCGCATCGTGGTGGGAGTCGAGAGCGAACGGGCCGCGGAGGTCATGCGGCAGCTCTACAGTCCGCTGACCAGCGGATGGTATTACGGGCGGGGAGATGCAATTCCGCGTCCGGGAGCGGCCACCGGCAAAGCGCCGCCGCGGCTGATCATCACCAGTACGCAGAGTGCGGAGCTGATCAAGCATGCTTCCAACGCATTTCTGGCGATGAAGATTTCTTTTATCAACGCGGTGGCGTCGATCTGCGAATCGGTAGGGGCGAATGTCGTGCAGGTGTGCGACGGGATCGGGAGCGATTCGCGCATCGGGCCGCGATTCATGAATCCGGGAATCGGCTATGGAGGGTCGTGCTTCCCGAAGGACCTGATGGATTTCCGGGCGATGGCGAAGGAAAACGGATACGACTTCCGCCTGCTGGAAGAAGTGATTCGTATTAATGAAGAGCAGCGACACCGCTTCTTGCGCAAGGTGCGGAGCGTGCTCTGGACTTTCCGCGGCAAGCGACTGGGCGTGCTGGGGCTGGCGTTCAAGGGCGGTACCGACGATATTCGGGAATCGCCGGCCATGCTGCTGGTGCAGGAACTGCTGCGCGAGGGCTGCCGTATTCGCGTTTACGATCCGGCGGCGATGGAACACGCCAAGGAAGTGCTGAAATCGGGCGTGGAGTGGGCATCGGATGCGTATGAGGCGGCAACGGGCGCGGACGCACTGCTGATCCTGACGGAATGGGAGGAGTTTGCGGCGCTGGATCTGGAGCGACTGCGCACGCTGGTAAAGTATCCGATCGTGCTGGATGGGCGGAATCTGTATGATCCGGCAGTGATGGTGGAGCACGGATTCTCTTATTACAGTGTAGGGCGTCCGCCGGCGTTGACGGAGGAGTTGCCGGGGACGCGGACACAGAAAAAGGAGCGCGCCTGAAGTCGTTAAAACGCGACTCATGAATATGCGACGTGCGCTGGTGACTGGGGGAGCAGGCTTTCTGGGATCGCATTTGTGCGATGGGCTGCTGGGCGAGGGCTATCGGGTAGTGGCAGCGGACAATCTGCTGACCGGGCGCTTGGCGAACATCGAGCATCTGCAGAACGACTCGCGATTTGAGTTTGTGCAGAAAGATGTTTGCCTGCCCGGCGAGTGGGGGACATTGGATTTGGATTATGTGTTTCACTTCGCCAGCCCGGCGAGCCCGGTGGATTACGCCGAACACGGGATTGAAACGCTGCGAGCCGGATCGTATGGGACGTTCGAAGCGCTGGAGACGGCGCGGCGATTCGGCGCGAAATTCATGATGGCGTCAACGTCGGAGTGCTACGGGGATCCGCTGGTGCATCCGCAGACGGAGACGTATTGGGGGAATGTGAATCCGATCGGGCCACGGTCGGTCTACGACGAAGCGAAACGGTTTTCGGAAGCGGTGACCATGGCGTATCACCGCTATCACCAGGTGGATACGCGGATCGTACGCATCTTCAACACGTACGGGCCACGGATGCAGATCCACGACGGACGGGTGATTCCGAATTTCATGTGGCAGGCGCTGCGGGGAGAAAATCTTACGGTGTACGGCGACGGCAGCCAGACGCGCAGTTTCTGCTATGTGAGCGATGAAGTGGATGGGATTCTGCGGCTGGCGCAATCCGCCGAGCATGGGCCGGTGAATGTGGGGAATCCGACCGAGTTCACGATTCTGGAGTGCGCGCGAAAAGTGATCGCGACGACCGGGTCGGCAAGCCAGGTCACGTTCGAAGCGCTGCCGCAGGATGATCCGAAACAGCGGCGTCCGGATATTTCGAAGGCGAAGCGGCTGCTCGGATGGGAACCGAAAGTGGAGTTGGAGAGCGGGCTAAGGCTTTCGCTGGAATACTTTCGGCGGGCGGCGGAGAAGGTGTAGCCGGCTTAGCGAAATTGTTTATCGAGCGAGGGGCCGGCAGCGAGAACCGCGAGCAGGCGCATGACTTCTTCGCGCTCAGCGGAATCACGGAAGAGGAAGCGCACGCCGATGCCGAAACCGGGATGGGTGGCGAGCACCTGGCCCCGGATTCTCAATTTCGTATCGGCGGTGCGGACCAGAATCTCCACCCCGGATTCCGCTGGGAATGGGGATGGCATTTCGACGTAGCACCCGCCCTCGCTGATATCGGACAGGGTGCAGTGATTGGGGACGATGGTACCGAGCCGGTAGATCTCCGCTGACAGTTTGCAGGCGAAACGATGCTCTCCACGGCGGTTGCCGGCATTGGAAACCAGGAAGGCCTCTTTTGTTTCGGCCGTTTTCTCGCGCTCGGGACTGGGGCTTGCCGATGGCGGGGCGGGCGGTTGGCCATTACTGTGTTGCAGCCAGGTCTGGATCAAGCGCCGCGAAGACTGGGGCACATCGATGAAACGAATTCCGACGCGGCCGCTCGAATCCTGCCAGGCAACTTCTCCCGACAAGCGCACCAGTTGATGCTGCCCGGGAAGAGCAAACTCGAAATAAACCTTGCATGCGGGCGGAATCCGGCTGGTGGTTTGGAGCGCAGTTCCGCCGTCGCTGAGGTCGGTCAAAGCGGCGTTCAGTTCGGGCGCACCAGGACAGGCGACGTTGGCCGTTGAACTCACGGGCTTGCGCGGAGTACGGCGGCGTTCGCGGCGCATGAGGCCGCGGGCGGCGCGCAGGCTGATGCGGGTGCGCTCCGAAGAAAGCGGGCGATATAAAACAAAGTTGGCGCCGAGCCCAAACACAGGGCGGGCGTTGAACGTGCCATCGACAATCGCAATCAGCATGCTGGCGCGGTTCTTGGAGGACTGACGCAAGCGCGCCAGAAATTGTTCGGAACTCTGGTCGGCGCGATAGTCGAGGACGATGGCGTCAAAGCGCTGGCTGTCGATCAGTTCCAACCCGCGAGAAATCGAGGGCGTGTGCTCGGCCGCCATCCCCAGTTCGGACAGGATGAGTGCGAGCAGGCTGACGGAGTCCTGATCCGGGCACACCACGAGGGCGCGTAGATCCATAATGCAGATGGTAAGAGAGGGCGGGTACCCACGACAAGTTACCTGTGTCACGGGGGTAGTACCCTGTTTCTGGCTATTCACTTGCCTGCTGCCAAGTCACGCCGAGCAATGCTGTTCGTGTCTGCTGAAGGTGTTATCCTCAACTGCTTCGGACCCACATGGGGTGTCGGCGGCCGATTGGGGATGATCTGTGGGGAGATGACTTCGGATGTTGAATCGATCTGAAAATCGTGGGCTGTGGCTGCTGCTGGGGCTGCTGGCGGCGCTTTGCCTGAGCCTGTTTCTGATACCTGCGTTTATCATCCGGCCATTCCGATACCAGTCGGAGGGAGCGTTGAGGCTAGCGATCGCGGTGAAGCGGATTGCTCCAGCGCTCACCGTGGCCGCCACGGTGGGCGTGTTGGCGGTGGGCTGGCGCCTGTGGCGGGGATCGTCCAGGGTGCTGCGGGCGGGCATCGTCATAGCGCTCGTGCTCAGCGCGGCGTCGGCGGTGATGGTCCGGCAGAACTACTTTGAATGGATGTTTCATCCCATCACGGCCGCGGGGTTCGTCTCGGCTGGCGATGCCCGCCTTAGCGACAAGGAAATGGTGATGGCGGTGCGGATCGGGCAGGAAATGCGTGCTTACCCGATCGTGCAGATGGCCTACCATCACATCCTGAATGACACGGTGGCGGGGGTACCGATCGCGGTCACCTATTGAACGCTCTGTCACACCGGTCTGGTGTGGAGGCGAACGGTGCGGGGACGCGAGCTGCATTTTTATCTAGCGGGAATCAATAACCAGAATTTTCTGATGCGCGATCGCGAGACGGGCTCGTGGTGGCAGCAGGTCACGGGCCGGGCGATCGCGGGCGAGCTCGCAGGCAGCACGCTGGAATTGATGCCGAATGATGAACTCACGTTCGGGCTGTGGAAGTCGGAGACGCCGCATGGACAAGGACTAGTGCTGGCGCCGGTCGCCGGGCACGGTGATAAGGATTACGACAAGAAATGGGAGGAAGAAGTTGCCAAGTATCCGGTGCCGCTGACTTTCCCGGGGCAGGGGCTGAAGGATCGCGACGTGATTCTCGGGGTCGAGATCGGCGGGCAGGCGCGGGCTTTTCCTTTGGCGAAAGTGCGCGGGGCGAATCCGGTGGAGGACAAGATTGCCGGCGTTCCGGTGGCATTGGTGACCGGACCGGATGGCGAGTCGGTGCGCATATTCCGTTCGCAGTTGAACGGATTGGACATCGAGCTTTATCGCGATGCGCAGAGTGATGGAAAAAGCGATGGGCAGAGCAAAGGGCAAAGTCCGGAGTGGCGGCTGCTCGATGCGCAAGGCAACACGTGGAACTTTGCCGGATGCGCAACCAGCGGGCCGGCAGCGGGCCAGTGCCTGGAGAAAATCAATTTCCTCAAGGACTACTGGTTCGACTGGAAAAACTATAACCCGCGGACCACGGTGTACAGCCACTAGCTACCGCCCCGGCCGCGAGGCCCCTCTGCCACGCCCGTCCATCGTTTGACACGCATCCAAATGGTTGAAGGAGGAGGCTGGTGATTTAGAATCAACCAGCAAGCCAAGCGGGCTCCAAGATCAGGGTTCGGACCGGGAATTGCTCTGCGGACTGATACAGCTCTCTTCATGGCCATTAAACTGAAAATCCGGAGGGCTCAAAGCAGCAGCCCAGGCGGAGGAGACCGCGGAAACGGCCGCGGGCGGACCCGCGATCCCATCGTGCGTGCGGCTCTGCTCGCCTTTCTCTCGGTGTCGCTGGTGGTGGTCGGCTTTTTTGCCTACTGGTATGTAAAGTATGACCGGATCATCGAGCAGCGCTTCCGCGGTCCAGTATTTGCCAGTTCAGCCAAGATTTTCGCTGCCCCGCACTTGGTGAGGGTCGGAAGCAAGTTGACCGTCTCAGAAATTGCGGCGGAATTGCGTCATGCCGGCTATTCCGAAAAAGAGGATGAATCTCTGCTGGGCAGCTACCGTCTGCGCAGCAACTCGATTGAAGTTCTGCCTGGCCCCGAGTCTTATCACAGTCCCGAACCGGCCACCATTACGGTTGCAGACGGAGCGGTTTCGGCCATCAACAGCCACTCTGCCGGAGAACTGGAAGCTTATGAGCTCGAGCCCCAGATGCTGGCATCGCTGTTCGACGCCGAGCAGCGCTCCAAACGGCAACTGGTGAAGTACGACGACATTCCCAAGGTCGTGGTGGAAGCGGTGACGGCCATCGAAGACCGGCGCTTCTTCCAGCACAGCGGCGTCAACTTCATGCGGCTAGCCGAAGCCGCCTGGATCGATTTCACCCATCAGCGCCACCAGCAGGGCGGTTCGACGATAACCATGCAGCTTTCGCGGGCATTTTTCCTGAGCCCGGAGAAAACCTTCAAGCGCAAGCTGATCGAAATGCTGATCGCGGTGGAGTTGGAGCAGAAGTTTTCCAAGCAGCAGANTTT
>JGI12269J14319_10003921_pt1 | contig 13794 bp, 10 predicted proteins | sample PeaSoiSIISIP2007_FD_14319 | JGI IMG/M metagenome (IMG submission 14319) | reverse complement strand
GCGCCCGTCCCAACACGAGCTTGTCCCCACACAAGCCTCTCGGAATTACAATAGCGACCATGTCGCTTGACGAGTACAAACGAAAACGGCGATTTGAGGAAACGCCTGAGCCTCCGCCCAAGCTCGAAAAGCAATCGCGGCACCGTTTCGTGGTTCAGTGCCACGACGCCACGCGTCTGCACTACGACTTTCGGCTGGAGATGGAAGGCGTGCTGAAATCCTGGGCCGTTCCCAAAGGGCCTTCGCTCGACCCCGCCGACAAGCGTCTGGCCATGCAGGTCGAGGATCATCCGGTGTCGTACTACGATTTTGAAGGTACCATCCCCCAAGGCAATTACGGCGGGGGCACGGTGATGGTTTGGGACGCAGGGACCTGGGAACCGCTGTCGCCGGTGCTCGTCAAAGGCGAGTACGTTCCGGGCGCAGAAAAAGAAGCTGCCGCCATGCTGGCGAAAGGTGATCTCAAGTTTCGCCTGAAAGGGAAGCGGTTGAAGGGAGATTTCGCGCTCGTACACATCAAGGGCCGGGCGGGAAGCAAAGGGAATGAGTGGCTGCTGATCAAGAAAAGAGACGATCACGTGGTTGCGGGATTCGACATCGAGGCGGAAGACACATCCGTTCTCACCCATCGCACCATGGCTGAGATCGCGGGAGATAAAGGGTCGGCAGAATGGAAGAGCAGCCGTCCGGCATCGCGCGGGAGGGTGAAGGCGGCGTGGCTGGCGGACGCCATCGCGCGTGCCGACTCGAAGCGGAAGGCTTTGACCGCGGAGGACGCTAAGGGCGCGGAGAAAGGCAATGGCAAGAATAAAAAACTGGCTGCGCGAAGTCTTCCTCCCGCAGACGCTTCCGATATTTCGTCCAAGAACGCGACATCCAAATCAAGAAGCAATAAATCCTCCGCGAGCTCTGCGCCGCCTGCGGTTCATACTCTGCCCGGCGCGGAGCAGGGGCACATGCCCAAGGTCATACACCCTATGCTGGCAACCTCGGCCGCCAAGGCCTTCAACGATCCGGGCTGGCTGTTTGAAATCAAATGGGACGGTTACCGCGCCGTTGCCTTCCTTGACGGCGGTCGCGTTCGTCTGATGTCGCGCAATCAGAATGATCTCACCGCGCAGTTTCCCGAGTTCCAAAGTCTGCCGCAATTTGTAAAGGCTGAACGCGCCATCCTCGACGGAGAAATCGTGGCGCTCGATGACAAAGGGCGCCCGTCGTTCAGCCTGATGCAGCAGCGCACCGGATTCCATCCGGGCCAGCGTCGCCTGGAACGGCGCGAAGGCGTGCCGGTCATCTATTACGCTTTCGATCTGCTCTATCTCGATGGACTCGACTTACGGCGCGTGGCGCTGGAACAACGCAAGCGGTTGTTGCGAGAAAAAATCGTGGGTGGCGAGGTTATTCAATATTCCGACCACTACGACGAGAAAGGCCTTGATCTGTTCGCGGCGGCCAAGAAGCGAGAACTGGAGGGCATTGTTGCCAAGAAGCGCAACAGCATTTACGAAGAAAAGCGGTCGAGCAACTGGCTTAAGATCAAGATCACACAGAGCCAGGAGTGCGTCATTGGAGGCTACACCGACCCGGAGGGGAGCCGCGAATATTTCGGCGCGCTGGTGCTCGGGTTATATGACCAGAAGGGACGCCTCATCCACGTCGGCCAAGTTGGCAGTGGCTTCGATCAGAGGACGCTGCACGAAATCTTCGCTGTGCTGCAACCGCTGGCGACGAAACAGAATCTGTTTTATGGGGAGATTGGCGGGCTGCGAAGGGTGCACTTCGTGCGTCCGGAACTGGTCGCCGAAATCAAGTTCGCGGAGTGGACTCACGAAACCACGGAAGGCGGCCTGAAGCTGCGAGCGCCGGTATTCATGGGGCTGAGACCGGATAAGCCGGCGGAAGATTGCAGGCTGGAAGAAGCCGTGGCAGGGTAGGTGCGAACAATTGGGGTGCGTTTCAGATCGGAAGGCGCGGCCCTCAGGGGCTGAAGCCCTCTCTGATTCCACATGCGTTACGCGGCCCTAAAGGGCCGCTCTTCCACGGTGATGCACACATTCGTGACCTCTTCCGCAGCCTGTGAAGCCGTGCCCTGCCAAAAGCCGATTTGTGAAACAGGTTCTCATGACCGCTATACTGAGAGTTTCGAGGTGAACATGGCGATCCGCACCACCATCCGCTTCCATGCGCTGCAAACTGCGTGGTTCGTTCTTTTTGCTGTGGTGGTTGCGGGCGGGCAGACCCCTGCGGCGGATTACTCGGGGATGTACAGTTTTTTGCGCGACGGTGAGTTTTTGCAGGTCACCGTCGAAGATCAGGGGCGGGTTACCGGCTTTGTTTCGCGCTACGGCGATTCCGAAAGCGATCGCGGCGTTTTTCTGGATCACTTCTTCAAATCGGGCAAGCTTGAAGGCAATCGACTTGCGTTTACCACCGAGACGGTGCACGGTGTATGGTTCGAATTTCATGGGACGATCGAGCGCGGCGAGGGCAAGAGCCGGAGCGACGAAGCATATTATGTGCTGAAGGGAACTCTCATCGAGAACACAACCGACGAAACGAAGAAGACTTCTTCGCGCTCGTTGGAGGTAGCGCTGAAGAGCTTCCCGCAGGATTTGGCGGCTCCACAGGCGGACGGGAAGTAGGCTGCGCGTCGTCTATCGTCTGTCGTCAATCTTGTATTTTTCATGGATCAAGGGATCAATGGATCAAAGGAGCGTTTATGACGAACGGGTTTATGACGAACAAGGTGTTGCTGGCGGTCCTGATGCTGGCTTGCGTGTTGCCGGTTATGGGACAGAGGAAGGAAAACGAGCGCATCACTGAAGCGGGGACGGTGATGAAGGAAATCCTCGGCATGCCGGACGGGATTCCGAAGGATCTGTTGAGCAAGGCGGAGTGCATCGTGATCTATCCGTCGGTAAAAAAGGCGGCGTTTGGGGTAGGCGGCAGCTACGGACGGGGACTGATCACATGCCGCAAGGGGCAGGATTTTTCGGGCCCGTGGAGCGCACCGGCGATGTATGCGCTGGAGGGCGGGAGTATCGGTTTCCAGATTGGAGCGCAGGCCACCGACTTCGTGCTGCTGGTGATGAATGAGGATGGCGCAAAATCGGTGATGTCGAGCAAGGTGAAGCTGGGAGGGGACGCTTCGGTGGCGGCTGGGCCGGTGGGACGCGCCGCATCCGCGGAAACCGATATCGTCATGAAGGCAGAGATTCTGTCGTATTCCCGTTCCAAGGGGCTATTTGCAGGATTGTCGCTGGAGGGTTCGACCATGCGGTCCGACAATGGAGCCAACAAAGACCTATATGGGAAGGAACTGAGCGCCAAAGAGATCGTGCAGGAGGGAAAAGTGAGCGCGCCGGCATCGGCGCAGCCGCTGCTGGCCCTGCTGGGCAGAGCTGCGGCGAAAGAGAAGAGTAAATCTACAGCGAAGTGATGGCGAGCGGCTTTCCCAGATCACGGATCTTCGAAAGAGCGGCCCGATGGTTTCCGCATGAGAGTTAGCACGAGCGATTTCCGCAAGGCCATGGGATGCTTCGCAACCGGGGTCACGGTGATCACCGTGGACCAGGAGGGCGAGGTCCACGGCATGACGGCGAATGCTTTTACCGCGGTCTCGCTCGACCCGGTGCTGGTTCTGGTATGTGTGGATCACCGGGCACGCACGCACGCTCATCTGCACGCCCGGAAGCGGTTTGGAGTGAACGTGCTGCGCAGCGATCAGCAGGCCATCTCGGAATATTACGCGCGTTCAGCGGAGACGCATCAGCATCCGGAAGCCGCAGGCGCGCGCTTCAATCGTACGGCGCAGGGGACGCCGGTGTTGCAAGGAGCATTAGCCTACCTGGAGTGCCGGTTACACTCGACCCAGACTGCGGGCGATCACACTATCTTTATCGCAGAAGTGGAAGAAGTTGTGGTGCGGGATGGAGAGCCGCTGCTGTATTTCCGCAGCCAGTATCGGGAATTGCAGAAGTCAGAGGTCAGATTGCAGAAGTAAGACCCAGCCTCTGTGTTTTTCACCTCTGCGATCTGACCTCTGACCTTATTTGGACATCACCAGCTTGGCAATCGTTGCCAATTGCATGTTCGATGTGCCTTCGTAGATTTTACCGATCTTGGCGTCGCGCCAATATTTTTCTACGGGATAATCCTTGGTAAAGCCGTAGCCACCGTAGATTTCGATGGCCAGCGAGGTTACGCGCTCGGCTACCTGCGAGGTGAAGAGCTTGGTCATGGCAGCTTCTTTCACAAAATTTACCCCGGCATCTTTCATGCGAGCGGCGTTGTAAACCATCAGCCGCGCCGCTTCGATCTCAGTCGCCATCTGCGCGATCTGGAACTGGATCCCCTGAAATTCCGAAATGGGTTTGCCGAATTGTGTGCGCTCCTGCGCATACTTGGCAGCGCATTCCCAGGCGCCGCGGGCTACGCCCAGCATCTGCGCGCCAATTCCGATGCGGCCTTCATTCAGGGTTTCGATTGCGATTTTGTATCCCTTGCCAACCTCGCCGAGCACGTTCTCTTTCGGCACGCGGCAGTCTTCGAGTATCAGTTCGCAGGTGGAGGAAGACCGAATTCCCAGCTTGTCTTCTTTCTTGCCGACGGTGAATCCGGGGAAATCTTTTTCGATGAGAAACGCCGTGATCCCCTTGTATCCCTTGGATGCGTCCACGGTGGCAAACAGGATGAACAGGCCCGCCTCTTTGCTGTTGGTGATCCAGAGCTTGCGTCCGTTGAGAATGAAGTCATTGCCTTTTAGTTCAGCCTTGGTTTGCAGGGCGAAGGCATCCGACCCCGACCCCGCTTCGCTCAAGGCATAGGCGCCAACGGTATCCGCGGTCAGTTTCGGCAGGTAGCGTTTTTTCTGGTCTTCATTGGCCCAGCGCAGAATCGCATTCGCCACCAGCGTGTTCTGCACGTCCACGATTACGCCGGCGGAAGCGTCGGCGCGCGAACATTCTTCCACGGCTATGATCGCTTCGAAAAACTTGCCGCCGGCGCCGCCGTACTGCTCCGGAACTTCGATTCCCATCAGGCCTAACTGAAAGAACTGATCGATTAGTCCGTGATCAAAGACCGCCTTTTCGTCCATCTCCTTCGCCAGCGGACGAATCTTGTCGTCGGCGAACTGGCGAACGTTGTCGCGGAAGAGAATTTCGTCTTCCGTGAGAACGGTGAGGGGCGTGGGATTCGCGAGTTGTAGAGTTTCCGGCATGAAGACACCTCATTATGGAGACGCGGATTGCCGCGTCTGGGAAGGATGGCGAACTGGAAATTGTAGCAGCAGAAGAGGGCTGAGCAGCGACCGCTCGGTTGGTTGGGTGGGCTGGATGGGCGATAGCGGCCAACTTTACGCGAGGCAAAATCCCAAAGGGACGGTGCCGTGGAATCCCACCCTTGCGCACAGAACGCGCAAGGATGGGGCACCCGCGCGCACGTTTTGATTCGAAGAAATCAAAGTCAAACGCAGCGGACAGGAGTGTCCGCTCTACACAACCTACACGAGATCAGCGGCGGTTGATGAGGGAGGCTACGTAGCCGGCGCCGAATCCGTTATCAATGTTCACTACGCTGACGTTCGAGGCGCAGGAGTTCATCATTCCGAGCAAGGCGGCGAGGCCTTCGAAGGCCGCGCCATAGCCGACGCTGGTGGGAACGGCGATCACCGGGACTCCGACCAGGCCGCCGACCACGCTCGGGAGCGCGCCTTCCATGCCGGCGCAGACCACGATCACGCGCGCCTTGGCTAGCGCTCGGCGATGGGCCAGTAGGCGGTGGATGCCGGCGACTCCTACGTCATAGATGTGCTGAACGTTATTGCCCATTAATTCCGCGGTGACCACGGCTTCTTCGGCTACCGGGATGTCGCTGGTTCCGGCCGACACGACCACGATCACGCCCTTGCCATATTTCTTTCGATCACGCTTGAGCACAATGGCTCGAGGCAAGGGACGGTACTCGGCTCGGGGCAGGGCGGCGGCGACGGCGGCATATTGTTCTTCGGTGGCACGCGTTGCCAGCACGTTGCCGCCGTGAGCGGCTAGGCGGGTGAAGATGTCCGCTACCTGGCGGGGCGTCTTGCCTTGGGCAAGAATCACCTCGGGCATGCCTTGGCGGAGGGCGCGGTGGTGGTCAAGTTTGGCGAAACCGAGGTCTTCGAAGGGCAGGTGGCGGAGGCGCTCGACGGCTTCGTCGGGGGAGAGGCGCTTGTTCTTGACCTGGTCAAAGAGCTTGCGGAGGGCTTGGGAGTTCATGGCTGCACACGCCATTGTAGATTGCTGGGGCCATGGAGAGTGCAAGATCAACCACAGGGGACACAGGGGAACACAGGGGAAACCGGTTCGACAGCGATAGGGTAACCTTTCAATATCAAGTCTTTTCAGTAACTTACGCAGATTACTCCAGAGGTTCTACGCCCTTCTGATAGATTGCCCCTGTCTTCGGCTCACCCTATAATCGGGTTACTCTGGTTCTGGATTTTTCGGCAGGCTGCCGGGTAGGGTGAGCCCTAAAGTAAGTGTGCCTTTTGGCCGATCTTAATCTGGTCGATCGGCACGTGGCCGATCTTTAATTTGGTCGAGCTTGACCTACTATCTATGCGAAAACGCCTGCAAGTCGCGCTGATGGCTAGCTTAACCGCGGTCTCCTTTCTTTCCACGCTATTTTCGACCATGCCGGCAGGCGCCGAGTCGGGAGTGATTACTCCCACAACCGACGAATCCGGCCACAAAATCTATATTAACGGGGACGGACCGGCCGCGGCTTCGAAGGCGGAGGCTCCCACGTCTTCCCGATCATCATCATCTCTGGTTTACTGGAGTTCGAGCGAACATCGTTTCAAGCCGGTTCCGACCAGCGGGGCAGTGATGCGGGCGGCGCGCTCGGCGGCCTCGGAAGTCAATACCTACCTCGACGGGAAGGCGCAGAGTCACCAGATTCTGAACCGCGCTTTTACCCAGGAGGATATCGACGCGGCAATTGCACAAGCTGCGGCGCGGCATAATGTGGATCCGAGCCTGGTGCGATCGGTGGTCAAGGTGGAATCGGATTTCAATCCCAATGCGGTTTCACGCAAGGGCGCTATGGGACTGATGCAATTGATGCCGTCGACGGCGCGTTCGCTCAATGTTTCCAATCCTTTTGACCCGCAACAAAACGTGGATGCCGGGGTTAGACACCTAAGGGCACTCTTGGATAACTACCGCGGCAATGTTTCCCTGAGCCTGGCAGCTTATAACGCAGGTACGGGAGCGGTTTCGCGCAGTGCGGGCGTTCCGCGTTTCCGGGAAACGCAGAACTATGTCCGCCGCATTACGAACCTGTACAACAACGGCGGGGAGCCGGGGTCGTATTCTTTCGGCAACCCGGGGCATGATCCGGTTCACGTGGAACGCGATGCCCGGGGCGTACTGCACATCAGCAACACGGAATAAGCAGCGTCTCCCGTGGTAGCGGGAGCAGCTTCTAATTGTTGAACAGCGAAATACGTACACAGTAAGAGAATCGGCAAGTGAAGACCCAGGCTTCTGCGACCCTAATCCGAGGCGGCCACGCCTTTCGTCTTGGCGCAGCGCTGTTGCTGGCGCTGCTGTCCCTCGCTTCCGCATCGGCTCGCGTCCACTACAACGATGCCTGGGCTCGGCAGCAATTCACCAAAGCGGAACGGATGCGCGAGGCTCTCAATGGACGTCTGGTGGGAGAGCGGACTCGTCACGAATACCAGCGTGTGATCGATTCGTACCGCCGGGTTTACTTCGGGTCTCCAGCCTCGTCGAAGGCGGACCCGAGCGTGGTGGCGACCGCTGAACTCATGGTCGAGATGGGGCGGCGCTTTGACGACAACAAGATCCTGCGCGGCGCCGTGGAGCAGTACCGCTTTCTGCGCAAGGAATATCCGGGCAGCAAGTACCGCTTTGACGCCCTGTTCACTATCGGCGAGATTTACAAGGACGATCTTAACGATCCCGAAGAAGCGCGGACTACCTTCGACGAGTTCCTGCATCGCTATCCGCGGAACCGGCTGGCCGAGGATGCCCGCGCGGCAGTGAAGGAAATCGATGCCGAAGCCGACGAAATGGAACGCACGGCGGAAATGCCGCGCCAGCAGCGGCCCTCGAATGGCAGCGCTGAGGACACAACTGAAGCGGGCAGCGAATCGGCAAAGGCGTCGAGCGCCCGTCGCAGCGCCTTGCCGCGCATCACAGGTGTTCGCCACTGGTCCACACCCGACTACACTCGCGTCGCGATAGATGTTGAGCAGGAAGTGAAGTTTGACTCGCAGCGCATCTCGCATCCCGACCGCATTTTCTTCGATCTGCTCGACACGAAACTCGCTTCGACCCTGGTGGGCAAGACCTTTGACGTGGACGACGGCTTTCTGAAAAAGATTCGAGTTGCCGAATTTCAGCCGGGACGCACGCGGATTGTGCTGGAAGTGGATGACCTGGCGAGCTACGACGCTTTCCTGTTGCCCGACCCGTACCGGCTCATCATTGATGTTCATGGGAAGGATGGACACGGAAAACAGAACCGGGCGATGGTGATGGCTAAGGCGGAAACAGCCACGGCGGTTTCCCAGGAATCGGATGACGATTCCAGCGAGCCGGCAGCTTCGTCGAACGGAGACTCGAAATCTGCGGGCAGGAAAGCAACCCAAGAATTAGATAAAGATGCGGTTGGCTTTGCGAAGTCGGGGCCGGTCGAAACGGACCTTGCCGCCGACGATGCGAGCACAGATTCGAAACCGTCCGACTCCGGGCAACCAGCGAACGGCACTGGAGTGATCAAGACCACGGTTGGAGTGAAAGGGTCGAAACGCAGGATCCCGAAGACGATCGTCGAGGCGGATGACAAAGTGCCGTCGACGGTAGCCACACTGGAACACGAAAAAATCCGTCCCGAAGTGCCGCCGGCGGAGGCCACTAAGCTTTCGAGCAGCGACACTGCCAAGCCGGGGAAATCGGATTCGGCATCCTCATCGTCTTCTTCATTGCATCGGAAAAAGTCTCGCTCGGCGGACGTTGCGCCCGACACGGCGGATCTTCGTCCGGAAACTCGCGAAGCGCGTCCCACGGCGGCCGGCGACCGGTCTTTGATTCGCGCCCTGGGGTTGAAGATTGGCAAGATCGTGATTGATGCCGGCCACGGCGGGCATGACACGGGCACCATTGGTCCGAACGGCCTGCTGGAGAAGGACGTAGTACTGGACGTGGCCAAGCGGCTTGGGCGGTTGCTGGAATCGCGGCTGGGCGCCGAAGTGATTTACACGCGCCAGGACGATACCTTCATTCCTCTCGAGACCCGCACTGCCATTGCGAACCGGGAGCGGGCGGATTTGTTCATTTCGATCCACGCGAACTCGAGCCACGATTCCGATGCGCGCGGGGTCGAGACTTACTACCTGAATTTCACTTCGTCGCCGGAAGCGCTGGAAGTGGCCGCGCGCGAAAACGCGGTATCGGAAAAATCGATCCACGAATTGCAGGATCTGGTGAAAAAGATTGCGCTGAAAGACAAAATCGATGAATCGCGCGAATTTGCCGGCGACGTGCAGGAATCGCTCTACGGAGGACTGGCGCTGCACAATGCTGGCATCCGCAATCGCGGGATCAAGAAAGCTCCGTTCATCGTGCTGATCGGCGCGAACATGCCTTCGATTCTGGCGGAAATTTCGTTCGTGTCGAATCCCACCGACGAGCGCAAACTGGAAACCTCAGAGCACCGTCAACGCATTGCGGAGTCGCTCTATCGAGGCGTTTCGAGGTACGTCAGCGGCTTGAGCGGGGNGAAGGTGGCGAGCAAGATCGACAAGCCGGAAGGGCAGTGAGGCTAAGCCGGGTCCCCGGTTGCCCGTTCCGGGAAAACTGCTGCATGAACGTCCGTTTTTCCCTTTTCTGCACTCAATAAAACTTCATTGATTAGAGTATCCCTCGCGATGACAAAGGTAATGCTTTGACAGCATTTTCGATGGCAGGTGCGGGCGGATCACGCTATTTTGAAATCTCCATGTCCGGAAGAACGCGGATACAGCTCCGAGACGGGAGGTCGATCATGAAATCGATAGTCTTCTGCTTTCTGGCCACGCTGAGCGCGTTCGCGCAAACTCCCAAGCCAGCCTTCTCCGTGGAACCCGCGAAACTGGTGACCCTCGAACGTATGTGGAACGAAGCCCAGGTCAGCCGCGACGCGACCGCTGTTGCCAGCATGATCGGCGACCGGTTCGTTAATACTGAATACGATGGAGAAGTCAGCGATCGCAGGAAGTTTCTGGCAGATTTCGCCGACCCGAAGTTCAAACCCGGCGTCATGAATATCGACGACGTGAAGGTACAGATGTACGCCACCACAGCCATTGTGACGGGTATCTATCATACGAAAGGCCTTTACGGGGGCAAGCCGTATGAACATTTCGGGCGCTTTACCGATACCTGGGTCTTTCAGGATGGGGCGTGGCTGTGTGTGGCCAGCCATAGCAGCCTGCTGAAAAAGTAGGTCTTCGAAACTTCCTTTCTTCCCGGCTTTACCCAACCACGATCAGGCAACTGCCGAACTGCTCCCGCTGGACAGCCGGGGCGGCTGTTCCTACGCGGATCGCTTCAAACGCGGATGGAGCTAAACCGCCCCGGTGGAAACTTTCTCGGCCCGCCAGTAGTCTAAACTGGTAGCAGGGGTGCGCCTTTTTTCGAATGAAATTCTCGCGATTACTCTCCGTTGTCTTCCTATTTCTCCTTTGCGCGTTTCCTTGCGTTGCGGCCTTTGCGGCTGAGGCGCCTGCCCCGGTCCTTCCCACCGAGTTTGCGGGCTGGCAGGTGAAGGGCGCTGTGGCCAAGAGCGATGATCCCGCCGTTGCTGATGCAGCGAACGCGCCGGTGCTGAAGGAGTACGGTTTCCAGCATCTGGAAAAGGCGGCTTACACGCGCGACGACGGCCGCAACCTGACGATCAAAGCCGCTGTTTTTGCCGATGCCAGCGGGGCTTACGGAGCCTTCACTTTCTACTCCTCGCCCGAGATGGGCGTAGAAAACATTGGCGGACAGGCGGCTTTTCTGAATAACCGCGTGCTGTTCTACCAGGGAAACGTGCTGGTGGATGCGGTGTTTGACAAGATGAGCGTGATGTCGGCATCGCAACTGCGGGTACTGGCCGGGCTGCTGCCGCAAAGTGAAGGGAACAAGGGAAGCCCGCCTTCGCTGCCCGCCTATCTTCCGAAGAGAGCACTCCAGGCCAACACCACGAAGTACATTCTGGGTCCGGTCGCGCTTGATCGGCTTGGATCTCCACTGCCGGGTTCGCTGGTGGACTTCAAATCCGGGGCGGAAGTGGTACTGGGCAGATATGCGGCTACGGTGGGGAATGCCACGCTGCTGCTCATCGAATATCCGACGCCGCAGATTGCCGCGGAACGGCAGCGCCAGATTGACGCCTCGCACCAGGCCGCGCAGCAGCAACCGGGAGTTGCGTCGATCGTCGAGGTGGGTCCGTTCTTCGATGCGCGCAGCGGACCCATCATCGTGATCGCGGCGGGTCCGCTTTCCAAAAGCGAGGCGAGATCGCTGATGTCGTCGATCAGTTGGGAAGCCGATGTCACCTGGAACGAGAACACCTATGCGAACAAGAAAGACAACATGGCGAACTTTCTGTTCAACGCAATTGTTCTTTGCGGAATTGTGGTGGGCTTGTCACTGGTAGCAGGAATCGCATTTGGCGGCGTGCGGGTGATCGTAAAACGGTTTTTTCCTGACTCCGTGTTCGATCGCCCGGAAGCGATGGAATTCATCTCGCTGCACCTGGAAGACGAGCCTCGGGCAGAGCCCCGGGAGCGCTAAGTGACTCAATCGAATGTCGTTAGCGTCGAAAACGGGACATTTTGCCTAATTTCGAGCCAGTTTGCCGACTTGTGGACATATTGTGTAAGTTGTTGAAAATAAGACTATTTAAGTCATAAATTTTGCTTGACACTGTGCTTTTGAGGCTCATAAGATTCCCGCAGAAAGTTCTGATGGATTAAACCTCCGTTGGAACTATTCTCCCTTGAAAGAAAAGGCCGCCCAAGTTGCCGGGTGGCCTTTTCGTTTTGCAGCTCTCAGCCGTCAGTTCTCAGTAAACAATTAAGCCGTTGTTAGTCGACTGTTTCGGAACTGCTACGTGCTTCGATCCGTATCACTCACAGGGCAGAATTCTGAGTGGCGTGGAGGAGAAGCGCAATGTTTTGCGATCAATGTGGAGCGCAGTTGCAAGCGGGACAGCCGCGGTGCGGACGCTGTGGCAAGACCGTGCTTGGACTCATCGAGCTGCGGCGCAGCCGGGTGCGCGAACATATCCGGCTGGTCGGTATTCTGTGGCTGGCGTACTCGGCACTGCACGTGGTGACAGGACTGATCGTGATCGTGGTCGCGCAGGTCATTTTCGGCAGCGTGCACGGAGTGATTCATATTCCCAACGGTCCGCCGCCTGAGGTGACGGTCTGGCTGCGGCCTCTAATCAGCTTCATCGGATGGATGATTCTGGCGAAAGCCGCGGCAGGCTGCATTGCCGGTTGGGGCTTGCTGCAGCGGCAGGACTGGGCACGAACCGTGGCCCTGGTGGTGGCCTTCATCGCGTTGCTGAGCGTTCCGATTGGAACTGCCCTCGGTATTTACACGCTCTGGGTGCTTCTGCCCACGCAATCCGATGACGAGTACAGGGCGCTGGCCGAGGCCGCGTAGCGCGAGAAGCGGTTTTACGTTCGGCCGCCAGTCTGATTGCAGGAATCGAAGACGGGACTTAAAATCGAAAGCAGGCCGACGTAGCTCAGTTGGTAGAGCAGCCGATTCGTAATCGGCAGGTCATCGGTTCAAGTCCGATCGTCGGCTCCAACCACTGCCATCCAGCAAGCAACCGGGATTTTCCCCGGCAAGACGACAGCAATCGAGGGCCATGGAGTTTTTGGTTCTGGTGTCCGGAACACAACATTGTGTACAGTTGGTAGGCATCATCAGAGTCGCTGAGTTGAGAACGAGGCCAGGGCTTACTTGCTCCCCTCCGGAACATTTCCCCGAATTGCGCTAGCGGTCACCGTGGTTGTGGCCATCCTTCTGGTGGTGAATGTTCTTTACGCGCAGCCGCCATCATCCAGTCTGCTCAACTCCAAACTTCTCGATTTGGCAATGGTGGCGTGGGCCGCGGTGTGTTCGTTTCACGCTGCGCGGCGTTGCACCGGATACTCTCGGCAGCTTTGGCTGCTGCTTGGCATCGCGCTGACTTTGCACGGCAGCGCCGAGGCCATCCGTGTGTACCACCAGTATTTCGCCACGCAGCCGGCGCAGATGCTGTGGCTGTCTAACGTGTTGTTTTTCATCTGGTTCGCGCCGCTGGTCTTCACGCTTCTGCCCGCCCCCAAAGAAAAGAAAGACGGAATCGACGGGCAGCGGGCGCTGGATTTTGTCCAGATCGCCATCGTCACCTTAACCGCTTACGTATATTTCTTTTACGTTCCTATGGGCCAACAAAGCCGTTGGCTCTATCTGGTTCGCGACGCGGGACTGTGTGCGGCTTTTCTGATTCGCTCGAGGACCAATTTGGCGGGGCGTCTGCGCGCGTTTCTTGCCGGCATGTCGGTGATGTTCTTGGCAGAAGCTATTTCCGATTTGGCCGATCTGGCGACCGGGTCCAGCCTAACCGCGACCTGGGCGGACGTGGTTGAAGCTGTACCGTACATGGTCGTTTTGCTTTTCGTTTTACTGTGGAAACCGGATGTGGAAGAGCCCGCCACCGGCCACCAGCGTTCACGGCGCGCCGTGATTATTTCGC
>JGI12269J14319_10003917_pt1 | contig 13802 bp, 13 predicted proteins | sample PeaSoiSIISIP2007_FD_14319 | JGI IMG/M metagenome (IMG submission 14319) | reverse complement strand
TGCGCCTCATCATGGGCGGTCTGCGGCCGGGCGCGACCGAGCCGATGCCGGAGGCGGCGCGGCGCAATCTGGTAAACCACTGGGATGAGATCGGGGCCATGGCCGGGGTCCCCTTCTCGCACGCGCTCGCCGAGCGCGAGGGCTTCGTCTACGACACCGACCCGGCCGCGCAGGCCGTGGTCCTCGCGCGGCGCACCAGCACGGACGACGGCCTCGACATGCTGGAGCGGCTGCACACCGCCTTCTATGCCGAGGGTCGCGACGTGACCGACCGCGCCGTCCTGGCCGACGTCGCCGCCGAACAGGGGTTCGACCGCGACTCCTTCTTGGCCGGCCTCGGCCAGCCGTCGCTCCAGGAGGAGACCTTGAGCGATTACGCGCTCTCCCAGCGCACCGGCGTCACCGGCTTTCCGACGCTGATCGTCGGCCCGAACGCGGACGGCAGCTACGACCCGGTCACCCGCGGCTACAACGACGCCGACGTAACGATCGCCGGCATCGAGATGTGGCTCGCGCGCGTGCGCCCCGCGGAGTGAGCGAGGGGGCTTGCGCGCGGCGGCTTCCCCCGCGATGTAGCGCCCATGACCGCGCAAAGCGTCCTGGAGCTGATCGGAAACACGCCTCTGGTCCGGCTAAGGAGCGCGAGCGATGCAAGCGGCTGCGAGATCCTCGGCAAGGCCGAGTTCCTCAACCCGGGCCAGTCGGTCAAGGATCGCGCGGCCCTCTTCATCATCCGCGACGCCGAGCGCCGGGGCGTGCTCAAGCCTGGTGGGCGCATCGTCGAGGGCACGGCGGGCAACACGGGCATCGGACTGGCAATGGTCGCCCGCGCGCTGGGCTATCGCTCGACGATCGTCATCCCGCGCACGCAGAGCCAGGAGAAGAAGGACGCCATCACGCTCACGGGCGCCGAGCTGGTGGAGGTCGACGCTGTCCCCTACTCAAATCCGAACAATTATGTGCGCTACTCCGGTCGCTTGGCGGAGGAACTTAACGCGAAGGAACCGGCTGGCGCGATCTGGGCCAACCAGTTCGACAACGTCGCGAACCGCGAAGCGCATGTCCAAGGCACCGGCGCCGAGATCTGGCGGCAGACGCAGGGACGTATCGACGGCTTCATCTGCGCGGTCGGCACCGGCGGCACGCTGGCGGGGGTGGCGATGGCGCTGCGCGCCGAGAAGCCCGACATCGCCATCGGCCTAGCCGACCCAGGCGGCGCGGCGCTCTACGAATACTACGCGCACGGCGAGCTGAAGGCGGAGGGGAACTCGATCAGCGAGGGCATCGGCCAGAGCCGCATCACCGCCAACCTCGAGGGGCTCAAGGTCGACTACCCCTACCGCATCGACGACGTGGCGATGATGGAGGCGATCTACCAGCTCGCGGACGAGGGCCTGGTCATGGGCGGTTCGACCGGCATCAATGTCGCCGGCGCGGTCGCCATGGCGCGCGACCTCGGGCCTGGCCACACCATCGTGACCATCCTCGCCGATTACGGATCGCGCTATCAGAGCAAGCTCTTCAACCCGGCCTTCCTGAAGGAGCGCGGGCTCCCGACCCCGCCCTGGCTGTGAGCGACCCCTTCCCCGACCCGATCGTTTCGACGGCCGAGCTGGCCGAACGTCTTGGTACGGACGATCTGGTCGTGATCGACGCGACCTGGTTCATGCCGGCAACCCCGCGCGACGCCCGCGCCGAGTACGCCGAGCAGCAGATTCCCGGCGCGGTCTTCTTCGACATCGACGAGATCAGCGACGACGAGAGCGTGTTGCCGCACATGCTGCCCTCGCCGGCGGTGTTCTCGGCCCACGCCCGGCGGATGGGGGTGAACCCCGAGTCCGAGATCGTGGTCTACGATGCCCACGGCCTCTTCTCCGCAGCGCGCGCGTGGTGGAGCTTCCGCGCCATGGGCCACGCCGCCGTTCGCGTGCTCGACGGCGGCCTGCCCGCCTGGATCGCCGAGGGTCGCCCGCTCGAGGCCGGCGAACGGCCGCCCGCGCCCGGCAGGTTCGAGGCTCGGCCCGACGCGGGGCTGGTGCGCGACCTGGCCCGCGTGCGCGCCGCCCTTGCCGGCCGTGGCGAGCAACTGCTGGACGCCCGCAGCCGCGCGCGCTTCCTGGGCGAGGCGCCAGAGCCCAGGCCGGGCTTGCGCTCGGGCCATATGCCCGGGGCGCTCAACCTGCCGTTCGACGAAGTGCTCGAAACCGGCCGGCTCCTGGACGCGGCCGAGCTCCGGCGTCGGTTCGCAAACGCCGGCGTCGACCTCGGAAGCCCGATCGTCACCACTTGCGGCTCAGGCGTCACCGCCTCGGTCCTGGCGCTGGCCCTCGCCCGGCTGGGCGCGTGGCGGACAGCCGTCTACGACGGGTCTTGGAGCGAATGGGGCGCGCGCGCCGACACCCCCATCGTCACGGGCTCCTGATGGCCAAGCCGGGCAAGGGCAGCGACGCGACGCGCCTCATTCGCTCCGGCGCGGGCGACCGGCGACTGCTGAAGACGGTGGGGCCGCCAATCCAGCGCGGATCGACCGTGCTCTTGCCCGACGCCGCCTCGCTCTACGACCACTCGAACGTCACCTACGGTCGCGCCGGCCTCGGCGTGCACGAGGCCCTGGCCGAGGCGCTGTGCGAGCTCGAGGGCGCCAGGCACGTGCGGCTCTTCCCCTCCGGCCTCGCGGCCGTCACCGCCGCGGCCACCGCGGTGCTTCGCGCCGGCGACGAGGTTCTGATCGTCGACAGCGTCTATGCCCCCACCCGCCGCTATTTCGACCGGGTGATGAGCCGCTTCGGCGTGGCCGTCGGCTACTATCCGGCGCGGGCAACGCCGGACGAGGTGCTGGCCGCCGGCGGTCCGAACCTTCGCCTCGTCGTCCTGGAGTCGCCCGGCTCCCTCACCTTCGAGGTGCAGGACGCAGCCGGGATCGCGCGGCTCGCCCGCGCGCGCGGCGTCAAGACGCTGATCGACAACACCTGGGCGGCCGGCCTGCTGCTGAAGCCGCTCGCGCTCGGCGTCGACCTGAGCGTGCAGGCGCTGACCAAGTACGTCTGCGGGCACTCGGACGTCTTCCTAGGCTCCGCGGCCACAAACGATCCTGTGCTGGCGCACGCGCTTGACGAGGCCGTGTGGAACTTCGGCTGGTCGGTCTCGCCCGACGATGTCTACCAGGGCTTGCGCGGCCTGCGCACGCTCGCCACCCGACTTCAGCGCCACGCCGAAAGCGCCACCGCGATCGCCAACTGGCTGCTCGAGCAGTCGGAGGTCGTCGACGTGCTCTATCCACCGCTGCCGCGCTCGCCCGACCACGCGCTCTGGGCCCGCGACTTCGCCGGCGGCAACGGGCTCCTGAGCGTCGTGCTCAAGCCGGCGCCCGAGAACGCCGTCGACGCCATGCTCGACCGGCTGGAGCTTTTCGGACTCGGCTTCTCGTGGGGGGGCTTTGAGAGCCTGGCCATCTCCTCGGGCGACCAGCTGCCCAAGCGCCAGCATCCGACCCACCTCTCCGGCCCGCTCGTGCGCCTGCACATCGGGCTGGAGGACCCGGCCGACCTCATCGCCGACCTGCGCAACGGCCTCGACGCGTTGGCGGCGCGGGCCTAGGCTGAGCCGGTAACGGGGGACCCACCATGGCTCTGAAGATCGTCGGCTCCGGCCTCGGCCGCACGGGCACCAAGTCGATGCAGACGGCGCTGAACATGCTGGGCTTCGGGCCCTGCCACCACATGGTCGAGGTGTTCACTCACCCCGAAAGCATGGCGCTGTGGGTGCGGGCGTCGAAGGGCGAGGACGTCTGGGACGAGATCTTCAAGGATTACAACTCGGCCGTCGACTATCCGGTCGCCGCCTATTGGCGCGAAGTCGCGGATAAGTACCCAAACGCCAAGGTGCTGCACACGACCCGCGACGCCGACCAGTGGTATGACTCCGCCTACTCGACGATCCTGTCGCCCAACAGCCCGGCGACGCAGGCGCGCACGGAAGCGGGCAGCGTTCAGGGCGAGTTCTTCGCAAGCTTCGCCGGGACCCTGCGCCAGCACATCGATGACCGCGCCTGGATGACCGATTATTTCCGCCGCCACGACGCGGAAGTGAAGGCGGCGTTCCCGTCGGAGCGCCTGCTGGTCTATCAAGTCGGCTCCGGCTGGGATCCGCTGTGCAAGTTCCTCGGCGTGCCCGTGCCCGACGTCCCCTACCCCTCTGAGAACAGCCGCGGCGAGTTCATCGCGCGCATCCAGAGGGCGCAGGGCGACACCGCCCACATGGCCGAAGAGATCAAGGCCGGCGAGCAGAGCCACTAAGACCCTGGCGACCCCGGCTGGATTCGAACCAGCAACCGTCCGCTTAGAAGGCGGATGCTCTATCCGGTTGAGCTACGGGGTCTCTTTGGCCTTTAGAGCTAGTGGGTCCAGGGTTCTTTGCGGTTGAAGGCGAAGTTGTCGGCGTAGGCCTTGATCACTCGCTTCACCGGCTTGGGCTCCAGCACTTGGAACGGGATGCCGGAGCCCTTGGCGTAGGCGACCGCCTCGTCGAGGGTGTCGAAGCTCAGGCGGATCTGGCCGTCCATGTCGCTCGACTGCTGCCAGCCCATCAAGGGGTCGGGCAGCTTCGCCGACTGCGGCTCGAACTCCAGCACCCACTCCTTGGTCTTCGCCTTCCCCGACTGCATGGCGGTCTTGGCCGGACGATAGATGCGCGCGAGCATTCGATAGGTTCCTCCGCGGAGACGCTCAAGTTCGGCCCTGCCTAGCACAACCACCCGCCGCCTTCACTTTCGTTGCCGCCCGGCCGCCGGCATGGCAATAGGACGCCCCTTCCGGTGGTCACGGGGCGTAGCGCAGCCTGGTAGCGCATCTGCTTTGGGAGCAGAGGGTCGCGTGTTCGAATCACGCCGCCCCGACCATCCGCCTTCGCTGATTTTGGCGTAGCCAAAATCTAGCTTCGGCGAGACGAAGTCCGCCAAAGCGTCGGAGGCGGATGCCACGCCGTAGCGGAGCGAAGGCGGCCTTCGCATGCGCAAACCCGGCTACGGCGCGACAAGTCCGGGCCTGCTATTGCGCCGTCGCAACGCCCGCCTTCCGCACTAGCTTGATCTCGAACAGTTTCGGCCAGCGCTTGCCGGTGACGAATAGGCGGTCGTGGGCCGCGTCGTAGGCGATGCCGTTGAGCACGTTGTCGGGGTCTGCCCCGGCTTCCGCCGCGGAGATGATGCCGCTCAGGTCGATCACGCCCACCACGTGGCCCGTGCGTGGATCGATCCGGACGATGAAGTTGGTCATCCAGACGTTGGCGAAGACCTCGCCCTTCACCCACTCGAGCTCGTTGATGTTCTGCACAGGCTTGCCGTCGGCGGTCACCGTGACGCGGCCGGTCTCCTTCAGTGTCCTGGGGTCCACGAAGCGGAGCTCTGGCGTGCCGTCGCTCATGATTAGCCGCCGCCCGTCGCTGGTGAGCGCCCAGCCCTCGCCGGCGTACGCGAACTGGCCCTCGAGGGCGAACGTCTTCAGGTCGTAGATGAAACCCACCTGGTTGCGCCAGGTGAGCTGGATCATCCGCCTGCCGTCGTCGACGATCCCTTCACCGAAGAAGCCGCTCGGCAACGCATGGCGCATGACCACCTTGGCGGTGTCGAGCTCTTCCTTGCGGATCTCCGACTGCCCGTTCAGCCCGGTGCTCTCGTAGAGGTAGCCGTCGCGGTAGAAGAGCCCCTCGGTGAAGGCGTTCTGGTCGTGCGGATAGACTCTGACGACCTGGTAGCCATAGACCGGGATCGCCGCCAACGCGGGGGCCTCGGCGAGGAGCAGCGCAAAGAGCCCGGCGACCACGCCCAAGGCCCATCTGAGCGTGTCTGAATGCTCGAGATCGTGGTGGATCACAGGTTCGGCCACATTTTCCTTCGACGACAGCCCAGCCTCCGTTGTACGCGGCCCCAGCGTGACCCGTAAGGCGGCCGTTCCTCACTTCCGCCTCGGAGGCAAGATGGCGAGATGTTCTGGAAACGGTTCCTCGCGGCGCCGGAGTAAGCGTCGCGAAGCGGGCGACCGACCGCTTGAGGTCGAACGCAGGCGAGAGACTCGGCCCGATGACGGACGTGGCGGACGGTAACCTAGCTTCGCCAACCTCGACCGAGGGCCGAGGGGCGGGCGAGACGCATGGATGAGACCGAGGAGCTGATCCGGCTCTGCGTGCGCGCGCTCGTCGCCCAGATGAGCGCCGCGCCCGGGTTCGAACTGCACATGACGCGGAACTGCGTCTTGGGTCTGACCGACGAGCCTCTGGCCGACTTCAATATGCTGACCCTCGGCCCCGACCCCGACGCGGAGGCCTTCCTCACCCGATCGATATCGCGGGCGAAGGCGCGAGGGCTGCCGCTCCTGGCCACGATGAGCCCCCAGGTGGCGCAGACCCTGGCGCCAGTCGCGACGCGGCTGGGTCTGACGGCTGCGGGGACGGCGCCGCTGATGGTGCTGCGCGCCGGTACACACATTCCGCCGAGCTCCGCCGTGAAAGTCATCCGTGCGCTCGGCCCCGAGCTGGTCGGCATCGCTGGCGATCTGGTCGCCGCCGCATTCGACGTGCCTCGCGACGCCGTCGCCAGATGCATTGACGTCGGGATGACGGAGACCGCGGGCGTGGAGACCTATATCGCCTGGGGCGACGACGGACCGATGTGCACCGTCTCGGTGACGCCTGCTGGAAACACGGCGGGGATCTCGCTCATGGCCACGCCGCCGGAGCACCAGCGCAAGGGCATGGGCCGCGCCCTGCTCACTCAGGTGATAGACCACTGTCGGAGCCGCGGGGTGGAGCGCTTCTTCCTGACCGCCACCGAGGCCGGCCGGCCGCTCTACGCGAGCCTCGGTTTCGAGACCATCGCTGACCTTTCCGCCTGGATCTTGGGACACCCAAACCAAGTGCAAGGCTAGATACCGACGCCGCTCTAGGAGACCCAAGCTGGCTTATGAGTACACCGCCTAGCCGGCGGCGGCCGGATCAGCCGATGTCGGCGGAGATCTCGGCGACGACCAGGCCCTTCGGGCCTTCGGCGAAACGGACCATGACGCCCTCGCCCGGCTGCAGGTCCTCGATCCCACTGCGGCGCAAGGTCTCGATATGCACGAAAATGTCGCCCGGTTCGCCCTCGCGGACGACGAAGCCGTAACCCTTGGCGCGGTTGAACCACTTGACCTTGGCCCGCTCGGGCGGGCCCGCCGGCTGCGGCGGGCGCCGCGGCGGCCGGTCGCGGAAGCCGCCGCCGCGCGGTTGGCTGTCGTAGTCGCGCCTGGGACCCTCCCGGTCGAACGGCCGATGCGGGCGCTCCGCCGGTTGCGCGGTGCTCTCGTCCAGCTCGACGATTTCCGAAACCTGCCAGCCCTTCGGCCGCCGGATCGCGTCGCACGTAATCAGCGAGCCCTCCAGCGCGTTTTCGCGGCCGGACTGGCGTAAGCTCGTCACATGCAGGAGAACGTCCTTAAGGCCGGTCAGGCTCGGATCGTCCGGGACGATGAAGCCGTACCCCTTGCCCACGTCGAACCATTTCACGCGTCCGGTGATCCGAACGGATTCCTCGTGGGTTTCGTTCTCCTCCTCGACCCCGAAACTAGACATGCCGCCCCTCTGCCCGTCCAAATTCCGCTGCGGACAAGCACGCGAGGATAACAGTGTTCTCGCTATGTCTCAGCGTCAATCATTGTTTCGCGGCGGACGCATCAAGCCTTGCGCTATTGCGTCGCACCGGTTGCGGCATCGCCTTGAATCTTAAGGGGCGAGCGCCGGCGATCGCGTCTATGCTTTTCTCTAGCGCCCCCGGCGCAATCTGACACTTTCCGGCCCCATTTTCAGGAGGAAGCCCCATGGACCCGGTCGCCAGCTTTTCCCGCTCGGTCAACGGTAAGGTGGTACTGGTGACCGGCGCGGCGAGCGGCATGGGGCGGGCCACCGCGCACGTGTTCGCCCGCGAGGGCGCCAAGGTAGCGGCGACCGATGTGCGCGCCGCCGACGCCGAGGCGGTCGCCGAGGCCATCCGCGCCGAGGGCGGCCAGGCTGAGGCGTGGACGCTGGACGTCGCCGATCCAGCGGCGATCGCGCGCGTGATCCCCGAGATCGCCGAGCGGTTCGGCGGGCTCGACATCGTGGTCAACAACGCCGGCGTCGGCGGTTTTTCGCCGATCGACAGCCCGACCTACGACGCGCTCTGGACGCGTTCGTTCGCGATCCTGCTCGACGCCCACCAGCGCATCATCCGCGCCGCCCTGCCCCACCTGCGCAAGTCGGAGAGCCCGCGCATCGTGAATATCGCCTCGACCGAGGCGCTCGGCGCGACGGCGCGGGATTCGATCTACGCCGCGGCCAAGGCGGGCGTTACGGGCCTCACCCGCGCGCTCGCCGTCGAGCTCGGCAAGGAAGGGATCACGGTCAACTGCATCTGCCCGGGGCCGATCAACACCGGGATGACCGCCGCGATCCCCGTGGCCGACAAGGAAACCTTCGCCAACCGGCGCACCGCGCTCCGGCGCTACGGCGACCCGGCCGAAGTGGCGCACATGACGCTCAGCCTCTGTCTGCCCGCGGCCTCCTACATCACCGGCGCGACCATCCCCGTCGACGGCGGGCTGATGGCCAGGAACGCCTGAGGATCGAGAGATGATCTGCGCCGGCCCAGTAGCGCCGGTTTTCGGAGATACCGCTAGAGCGTCAGCACCTCGATCGCGACCGAGCCGCCGAGCGCGGTGAAGGCGATATAGCGGTAGGTGAGGCCGAATTCAGCCTTGAACTCCTGCAGCGCCTTGAACTCGTGCCGACGCCAGTTCGGGTAGTTGAAGTACTCGTCGAACACGATGATCGCGCCCGGCTGCAGGCGCTCGCGCAGGCCCCAGAGGATATCGCGCGTCGAGGAATAGATGTCGCAGTCGACGTGCATGAACCCGATCTTGTCCGCCTCCTCGGCGAGCCAGCGCGGGATCGTGTCCTTGAACCAGCCAGGGTGAAGGCGGACGTTGGCCGGAACCTTCGGCAGCACGCCCTTCTGGCTGAAGGCGCCCTTCTGCTCCAGGTGGCCGCTCCAGTCTTCCGGCAACCCCTCGAAGGAGTCGAAGCCGTGCACCGTCTTGCTGGGCGAGGCGTTGGCGAGGACGGTGATCGAGCGGCCGCGCGCGACCCCGAACTCCAGGATCGCTCCCGCGGGAGCACGGCCAAGACAGTACAAGCGAAAGTCGTCGCTGTCTTCGAACACCGTCGCATCGCCCATGTGGGCCTCGGCGTAGTCGGCGGAGTCCGCGCGGGCGCGCACCTGCAGCTCGAACAGCAGATTGCGCGAGTAGTAGGTGTAGAAGACGCGCCGCACGAGGCGCTGGATGAACGTCCCCTTGACGGCCACGCATCTCCCTCCCGCGTACGGCGCCCGACGAAAGCGACGATAAGATCATGACGCGGCGCTTGCCCGGATTCGCCGCCCCCATCCGGCATCGCAACGGCAGGGCCGGTCTTACCCGACCATTGCGCCCCGAGCGAGCCCTCCGGCGCGGCGCCTTGACCGGCCAACCCGTTGCAGGATGTGCTAGCCTAGGTCGGCGACGCGCTAAAGTTGAACGAGCCGCTGCGCCGCTCGCCGCGCACGACGAAGACGGAGACAATCGATGGCGCTCACGCTGGAGCCCACCCTGACGATGACGCGCGAGGCGGCGATCGCCGCGGTCGTCGACCCCAAGGCGCACGCCGACCCGGCGCGGCTGAACGCCGCCTTCGCGTGGCTCAGGCAGAACGAACCGCTGGCGCTGGCCGAGTTCCCCGACTTCGACCCGTTCCGCATCGTGACCAAGCACGCCGATATCCTGGAGGTCAGCCGCGACAACAGCCTCTACCCCTACGGGGACTTCCCCTCGACGCTGGCGCCGCACCAGGCGGTGATGCGCGGGCGCGAAGCCAAGGCCGCGGGCCGGCCGCTGCTCTATACGCTGGTGCAGATGGACGAGCCGGACCACATGAAATACCGCGCCCTGACCCAGGCCTGGTTCATGCCGCAGAACATCAGGAAGCTCGAGGACCACATCCGCGAGCTCGCCCGCGAAGCCGTCGCGCGCATGGAAGCCGCCGGCGGCGCCTGCGACTTCGTGAACGAGGTCGCCCTGCACTACCCCTTGCGCGTGATCATGGAGATCATGGGCGTGCCGCGCGAAGACGAGCCGCGCATGCTGAAGCTGACCCAGGAGCTGTTCGGCGCCACCGATCCGGACCTGCGCCGCAAGACCGAAGGCGCGACGCCCGAGGCGCGGCAGGCCGAGATGCAGGCGACGATGATGGAGTTCTTCAACTATTTCAACGCGCTGACGGACGATCGGCGCGCGCATCCGCGCGATGACGTGGCGTCGACCATCGCCAACGCAACCATCGACGGACAGCAGATCTCCTCGTTCGACGCCGTCTCCTATTACCTGATCATTGCGACCGCCGGGCACGACACCACCTCCTCGTCGACCGCCGGAGCGATGTGGGCGCTGGCCGAGCGCCCGGCCGAGCTCGCCAAGGTGCGCGACAACCCGTCGCTGATCCCGGGGCTGGTCGATGAGTCCATCCGCTGGACGACGCCGGTGCGCCACTTCATGCGCATGGCGGCGGCCGACACCACGCTGCGTGGCCAGGCGATCGCCAAGGGCGACTGGCTGATGCTGTGCTACCCCTCCGGCAACCGCGACGAGGAAGTGTTCGAGGATCCCTACGAATTCCGCGTCGACCGCAGCCCCAACCGGCATCTGGCGTTCGGATACGGCGCGCACCTCTGCCTCGGCCAGCACCTGGCGAAGATGGAGATGCGCATCCTCTGGGAGGAGCTGTTGCCCCGGCTCGCCTCGGTCGAGCTGGCCGGCGAGGCCAAGCTCTCCGAAGCCAACTTCGTCAACGGGCCAAAGGCGCTGCCGATCCGCTACGCGCTCGCCTGACCGCCTTCCTGCAGGAACTGGAGGATGCGCGCGTCAACGTCTTCGGGCTGCGCCATGGCGGCGATGTGGTCGGCGTCGGGCACGATGGCGGCCGCAAGCTGCGGCATGCGCGCCTGCGCGAGCCTGAGCGTCGCGGCCGGATCGTAGAGCGTCTCCTCAGCGCCGATAAGCAGCAGCGCCGGCGCGCGGATCGCGCGCAGCTCGGCACGGGCGAACACCGGCGGGTTGATCACGCTGACCTCCGGCCGCTCCGCCATGGTCACGGCCATCAAGCGAGCCCACGTGGCGTCGCGCGGCGGGCGGCGCACGAGATCGGTCATGCTCGGCGCGCGCTTCTTGCCGCTCAGCCGGCGCGCGAGCCGGATGATCGGCGCACCGAAGACGCCAGGGGGGCTGATCGCCACGACCCGGGCGACGCGCTCCGGCGTCATGGCGGCCTGGTTCAGGGCGATGAAGCCGCCGAACGAACATCCGACCATCGACGCGCGCGCCACGCCCATTCCGTCGAGCAGGTCGACCATCCACTCCGCGTAGTCGCCGCGGTAGGCGAGGCGCCGCACGGCCAGGCTCTTGCCCGGCTGACCGATCACGTCGACCGCATAGGTCCGAAAGTCGCGGCTCAGGTCCGCCGCGTTGAGCCGCCAAACCGTGGTCGTCCCGGCGAAGCTGGGCATGAGGACGAGCGGCGGGGCGTCCTTGGGCCCGCTCGCCACGACATGCGTCGAGCCCAACCGTGTCGAAACATCGAGCTCCTCGTAGGCGACCGGCCACTCGGCGAGCACGGCGTCGTACGCCGCGAGATACCGCGCCCTGCCCTCCTCGCTCTTGAACCGCGGCAGGAAACTGGATGTGATTTCGTTCAAGCTTCGCCCTCCCGAAAAGGGCGCGGACCATGACCGAACGACGCAACCCGCGCCATTCTTGAAAAGCATTATTTCGTCGCCAGATCAGGTGTAGGAGGCGCGGAACGACGGCCGGAGCGCCGGCCGACTTCGTGAGCAGGCCCCATGATGACAACGCCCTCCGGAAAGCCCCGCGCCCGCGCTATCGGCATCCCGTTCGACGGCGAGCCCGGACCACTCAACGCGATCACCGACGTCGCCGGGGTCGAGGTGGGCTATCGGACGCTCATCCGCGGCTCGGGAAAGCGGGTGGTGGGCGAAGGCCCCGTGCGAACCGGCGTCACGGCCATCCTGCCGCGCGGGCGCGCCGGCGCCGACCAGTCTGTATTCGCCGGCATGTTCAGCCTGAACGGCAACGGCGAACTGACCGGCTCGCACTGGGCCGCTGAGACCGGTCGCTGCGAGGGGCCGATCACCATCACCAACACCCATTCGGTGGGCCTCGCCCACGACGCGACGATCCGCTGGCTCACGACCCATTTCCAGCGCGGCGGACAATGGAGCCTGCCGGTTGCGGGCGAGACCTATGACGGCTGGCTGAACGACATCAACGGCTTCCATGTCACCGTCGGAGACGTCTTCGCAGCGCTCGACGGCGCGGCCGGCGGGTCGATCGACGAGGGCAGCGTCGGCGGCGGGACCGGAATGATCTGCTACGGGTTCAAAGGCGGATCCGGCACCGCTTCGCGTCGGGTCGCTTTCGCCGGCCGGACCTACACGGTCGGCGCGTTCGTCCAGGCCAATTTCGGCGCACGCGAGCAGCTCGTGATCGCCGGCGCGCCCGTTGGCAAGGCGTTGAAGGACTGGCAGCCCGACGCGCGCGGCGGGACCGAGGCCGGCTCGGTCATCGCCGTCCTGGCCACCGATGCGCCGCTCCTGCCGCATCAGTTGCAACGGCTCGCGCGCCGTATCGCGCTGGGCATCGGCCGCGGCGGGGCGATCAGCGGCCACGGTTCCGGCGACATCTTCCTGGCCTTCTCGACGGCCAACGCCGGGGCGCTAGCATCGTCGGACGCGGTGGCGAGCGCCGCCTTCATTCCCGACTCGGAGCTCAATCCCTTCTTCGCCGCGACCATCGAGAGCGTCGACGAAGCCGTGCTCAACGCCCTCGTCGCCAACGAGACCATGACCGGCGCCGATGACCATGTCGTCCACGCCCTGCCCCACGACGAGGTCCGCCGCCTGATCGGCGCGCGAGCTTGAACCGAACGGCTTTGACGTCCCGTTTGGTCGTCGGACGGCCGGTGGACCGCCACCCTGACATCGCGGCCAGATCAGCCGGGCCGGACTGGCAGTCCCTAGGTCGGCTGGACAGCCTTCCGCAGGCTTCCGCTATCGACCGCGAGACCCTTATTTTCAAGGGGATTTTCGGCTACCGTTTCCGCATGCCTCCGCTGATTTGCGCCACTTGCCGCGAGTTTTGTTGGGGTGAACGTTGGGGTGCCGGGCATGGCTAAGCTGTCCAAAGGGCTCGCTCCGATCTCGGTCGAGCGCATCGCGAAGGCCGACGGCAAGGCCACGTTTGAGATCGCCGCAGCGCTGGCGCCGTCCACGCCAGCCGACGGCAAGCCGGCAAGGCTAGCCGATGGGAACGGACTCTATCTTCTGGTCGATCCAAGCGGAGCTTCGCGCTGGCTCTTCCTGTTCCGCTGGCGCGGCAAACTCAAGGAAATGGGGCTGGGCGGCCTCGATAAGGTCTCGCTCAAGATGGCGCGCGAAAAGGCCGAGGCGGCTCGAAAGCTGATCGGTGCCGGCAAGAACCCGATCGAGGTCAGGCGCGCCGAGCAGGCGGTCCCGACCTTCGGCGAGGTCGCCGACGAGATCCTCGCCGAGGTCACCAAAGGTTTTCGGAACCCGAAGCACGAGGCTTCGTGGCGGCGCGCGATCGGCGCCCCGCGAACGCCGAAGGTCCAGACAGGCGGCAAGTGGGTGGAGGGAACGCCGATCTCCTCATATGCCGAGCCGCTCCGCG
>JGI12269J14319_10003909_pt1 | contig 13819 bp, 19 predicted proteins | sample PeaSoiSIISIP2007_FD_14319 | JGI IMG/M metagenome (IMG submission 14319) | reverse complement strand
CAGAATTTCAACCTCGCCCCACTGCCGGCGGATTTCCTGGAGGAGGGAATCGCATTCGGCGGGGAGGGACACATCGGCCTTCACCCTGAGGCCGTGGCCGCCCGATGCCGCGATCTCGCTGACGACGGAGCCTGCCTCGGACCGGACATAATTGACTGCGACTTTCGCTCCACGGCGCGCCAGTTCCAGAGCAATCGCACGGCCGATGCCGCGGCCCCCCCCGGTGACGAGCGCCACCTTGCCGGCGAGTTCTGGGTTTGCAAACATAATTCAATGCTCATTTCCGAGACCTTCAATTATTTCCTCGCCCCGTGCAACCGTAATCTTGGCGACCACCAAACTGCGCACATCCTCGAACCGCCAAGACGCTTTCAGCCTACGCCGCTGGAGCCGAGATGCTAACCGGCAGCAGCATCCTGACGGCTGCCAACAGACCTTCTGCACCTTCCAATGCATAAACACGTGCATCCGCGAGAATGTCCGTTTCGGCAGAGGCCCCACAGACGAGCAGGACAGGAGTGTGCCACTGCTGCCTCGCTTGGGCTGCCAACTCTTGTTTGTTGGTCTTGGGAAAGCGATGGCCGATTACGACCAAGTCGAATTTCTCCCTTGCGAGCAGTTGCAGGGCTTCCTCGGCGCTGGTGCTCGCTGTTACGGCATAGCCGCCCTGCCTCAAAATGGCAGACCGGGAATCGGACACAGTCTTGTCGAACGAGATACAGAGCACTTTCCGCTCCGGCATAAGGCACCTCCCATAAGGGCCAGGCTGTAGGTGAAGAGCCGTGTCTTTACGAACAAGAATAGTCCTCCATCGCGGCCATCTGCCACCTGGCTCAAGACGAGGGGCAAGTTGGGGCATCCCCGCGCTGGTTGAACTCCTTCACCCCAAAATTGATCGCTATCACAGACAGTCGGTCGGCCTTCGACCCGGTCTTGGACGGTGGTCACGCCACAGGAATATTGCTCTCCGCCGAGGGCCCCACCGGGCAACTTCACGTTCAAGCCGCCTTCCGCTCCCAGTGGCTCGACTCCAGTCGTACCCGGCGGGCCGCCGCGGAGACTTGAACCTTGCGTCCATGCGGCACCTCCATGAATGTACCAGGCTTCAACCCACTTCAATTCCACCACCCAGGCTTGGGAAAGTCAGTGACGGAGCGCACTCAGTTGCCGCCCGCCAGGATCGCCAGCTGAAAGTGCGGCGAACCTCGTCTGCGACGGCGCGGAGCGGGAGCTGGGAAAGAAGTTGGCATCCCAGCTTACGCCAGAAAAAACCGTCACCATCGCACGAACCCCTCTCCGGGGCTTGCTGAGTGTTCCCATTTTGGGACCAAGCTTGAATCCGCAACGCTTCGAGCGCATAATGAGCGAAGAGCTGACTGCGCAACCACGTTCCCACCAGAACAAGAACCAGCAGGATGGTCCAACCTGCAGGGAGGGTGATATGCAAGCACCCGACCGTGACCTCCTCGAGGTGTTGAAGTTCGAACTCCAGTTCTTGGAACAGGGCAAATACCGTTCGTTGCTTCAGTGGAGGCCCCGCTACATATTTGAGGATTCACCGACCTGCCGGAAGGGCCGGTCGTCTTCCTGTACTTGCAGCGATTGCCTCTTGCTCGATTTCGTTCCTGCAGAGCATCTCTCGGAACCGGTCCCCTGCCGTTATATACCGCTGAATGAAAGGGGCGAGACGGTCGATAGTCTCTACAGAACCGGAACCCAAGACGAACTGGAGGAAGCCCTGCGCGACTGGTTGTGTGCCGTCATCAGAGGACTGGAGCGGCAACGGAGTCTTCGATTACGGAAAGCAGCATAGTCAGTCGTGAGGATATTTGGCGCGACCGCCCATGCAGTGATTCGACAACAAACTAAAGACAACAATCGGCAAGCACGCAGCAGTTCGGGAGGGAGAGAGCGGATGATCTCCAAATGCGCTAATCCGGTCTGTTCCTCCGTATTTCGTTATCTCCACGAGGGCAGACTGTTCTTTTTTGAATCCACTGGCTTTTCAGAGATGAACACGTCTACTGACGATGGTGAATTCGTAGGTGCGCCGCATCTCGTGAGGTGTTATTGGCTGTGCAGCACTTGTTGCCGCAGCATGATGCTCGTGCCGGAAGGCGAGGGGATGAAGACAGTTGCGGCTGAAAATCCCGGCTGCTGCTGGACGCGTGCAGCCTGATCGCCTTTTGCACAAGGAGGTTCCCCATGACTCCAAAAACAAGGCAGCCACTATACCCATACTCCGTGAACATCGAAACGGCGACGGGCAAGCCCGCCATCCTCTCGGTTGCTCTCTTGACGCCGAAGCAAGCCGAAGAGGTTCAATCCAAGTTCAAGAGGTTGGCACACGAAGCGGGGGTCAAAGGCGCACGCATCAACGTGCAACGGGTCATTGCCGATGATTACGAGAAGGTAATTCGCGAAGCTAAGGCACGCCTGCTCTATGCCGCGCCGAAAGCGGCGTGAACCGGCAAGGCAAACCGAGACAAGGGGCGTCGAGCTCTCATCTGCTGCTCGGCGCCCCCGGTGGGAGTTAACACCGGCTAAGGGATGAGATGAGCGCGATGAAGCTTAAGTGGTGCATCTTTGAAAGAGTCCCGCCGAGCGGTCAGGACACGGTACCCGGCGAGTACTGGCAGAACGCGCTGGGGACTTTCGACAGGAAGGAAAAAGCGAACAGCCAGATCAAGAAGGTGAAAGAGCAGCAGCCGGAGTTCAAAAACCGCGAATTATTTGCTAAGCAGTCGCGAGTGGCGTAGGACGAGGCGAAGGACATCCCCGTACCGTGCCATTCCCTTTTTGGAATCGCAGGAGATTATTCTCCGGCGCTCCGATCCAGGCCGGGGCTAAACTTTTGAAAAGACTTCATGGGCCAGAGGTCCGTGATGATCACGTACGAAAGGAGGGGCCATGCCTAAAGGGATATCACTGCACATCGGCTTGAACCAAGTGGATCCCACCCACTATGCACAGTGGGAGGGAAAACTTGTGGCCTGCGAGAACGAAGCCCGCGACATGGATACCATCGCCAGGCAGCAGGGTCTTGTCACCAAGCTGCTGCTTACCAAGGCTGCTACTGCCAGCGCTGTGCTGGATGCGATCGACCAAGCTGCCAAGCAGCTCGTCGAAGACGATTTCTTCCTGCTCACCTATTCCGGCCATGGCGGGCAGGTCAACGATATCAACAGCGACGAGCCCGACGGCCTGGACGAAACCTGGGTGCTCTACGACCGCCAGCTCATCGACGATGAACTCTACGCCATGTGGTCACGTTTTAGACCGGGAGTGCAAATCTTTGTACTGTCCGATAGCTGCCACAGCGGCACCGTGACCAAAGCCATGTTCTTCGAGCCGATGCCCTTCATTCCTCATCTGAATGCACGGGTACGTGCGACTACGGAGGTCAATATCAGGCCCAAGTTCCTGCCGCCTGAGCTGCAATCAAAACTTTACAAAGAGCACACTACACTGTACGACGACATCCGCAAAAGGACTCCACGCCGGGAGAAGATCAACGTGGAGTGCTCGGTCATCCTGATTTCTGCCTGCCAGGACAACCAAGTGGCCATGGATGGAAACCGGAATGGCCTGTTCACGGAATCCTTGCTGAAGGTGTGGGACAACGGTAAATTCAACGGCGGCTACCACCACTTCCGCAACGAAATCGCCGCCATCATGCCGCCGACGCAGAGCCCGAAATACACTATCGTAGGACACCGCGACCGGAGTTTCGAGCGGCGGAAGCCGTTCACCCTCGCCATGGCGCGAGTGGCTGTCGCAGCCTGAGATTCCATTCTGTCACAAGGGGCGCAGCTGTAATTGCGCCCCTTGCGCGCGAGTTCCGTGCTTGTTGGTGTGCTTGACCCACATCTTTTCGGCACACTTTAGTACAATCCGCGACAGAGAATGTCTCGCACCTTCGAGGTGCACGGAGGACTCTCGTGCCGAGCATCAGCTTCGGCCCCATCGCCGCCATCGTCCTTGTTCTTTATCTGCTAAGCTCCATCAAGATCCTTCGCGAATACGAGCGCGGGGTGATTTTCCGCCTGGGACGCCTGTTGCCGGCGGCTAAGGGCCCGGGGATCATCCTGGTCTTTGCCCCGGTGGACCGCATGGTGCGCATCTCTCTGCGCCAGGACGTGCTGGAAGTACCGCCGCAGGACATCATCACTCGCGACAACGTCACCCTGAAGGTCAACGCCGTCATCTTCCTGCGCGTCATCGATCCGAACCGCGCCGTGGTCGAGGTCTCCAACTACCTCCACCAGACTTCGCAGTTCGCGCAGACCACGCTGCGGTCGGTGCTGGGCGAAATTGAGCTGGATGAGCTGCTCTCTTCTCGCGAGAAGCTGAACACGCGCCTCCAGAGCATTCTCGACCAGCACACCGCGCCCTGGGGCGTGAAGGTGGTGAACGTAGAGGTTAAGCAGGTGGACCTGCCAGAGTCCATGCTGCGCGTCATAGCCAAGCAGGCGGAGGCCGAGCGCGAGAAGCGCTCCAAGATCATCCATGCCGAGGGCGAGTTTGCCGCCTCCCAGCGTCTGGCCGAGGCCGCCCACGTGCTGGCTACTGAACCGGTGGCCATCCAGCTCCGCTACCTCCAGACCGTGACCGAGATCGGGGTGGAGAAGAACACCACCATTGTCTTCCCGCTGCCGCTGAATATTTTCGAAGACTTGAGCAAGGTACTGGGGAAAGCGACCGGCTCCACCCGTCCCAAGGCGGCGGCCTCGCCATAGGGATGTCGAGCGAAGATGACAACGCCTGCGGGCGGGCTATCAATGATGGCTCTCAGGGCTCCGTCTCTTGCGCATTGGCTCTACCTCGGCAGCTCATGCCCCGAGTCCTCGCGCAGATGTGGAAAAGAGGGCTAAGGTTCTCTGCAAGCGCGCGCTCGATCAGGGCGCCCACCAGGGTCTCCGGCTCGGCGCAGCCGGGCTGGATGTACACCCGCATGCGCGACTCCACGCAGCGCAGTGCCTCGCGCGCCGACATCACTTTGGTGCGATATGAATCCATCCAGGCCATGAGTGCCTTCCCTAGTTGTTCCGCACGCTCTTCTGAGCGGATTGATAGCGCTCGTAGCCGACAGCGGCAAAGTACACGGCGCGGTCGAAGAACTGCTCCACGAGCTGGAACAGCCCGATCTCCTGGAAGAGCTCCAACGGGCGATCGGCCATCGCTTCTTTGGTCACGTACTCCCAGAGGTGTTCCTTGGTGGCCACGATGGCGAATATCAACTGGCTGAGGCTCACGCCTTGCGAAGCCCGACGCTCGCCGATGGCCATGTAGCGCTGCTCGACGTCGCGCTCGGTCTTCTTCAGCAGCCACTGTCCCAGGTTGTGATAGATCTCGTACACGCGCTGCCTCAGCTCTTCCGGCGGGACCTTGTGGACGAACTCGCGGCAGCGCTCGCAATTCTCGATGCGGTCCAGCAGTCCGCGCGCCAGTTGGTCGGAGTGGGTCTCGATCAGCCGCACCAGCCGCCATCCCAGCACCCCCAGCAACGCGGCATTTTGTGATTCTGCGATCATGGTCGCCTCCTGGCCTAGAATCGGCACGCACCTCCTGCCGAAAACTTGGCGCGGCACACTGGCAAGCGTGTGAAGCTCGACCGTCCTCAGTTCTACTTCCACTTTAGTACCAGGTGTCTCAGGAGGCTGTGATCTGGGTTACCGAGCTCTGGTAGTCATGAATGGCGTGGGAAACCTGCAATTGCGAATAAACGACCGAAGGAGAAAACTCCAAGGTGTGGATTGTGTTGCGGCAATTAGAACTCTAGTTTCTACTGCACTGGAGCGGTCGGCAATGGGCACGGAACCGAGATTCCTCCGAGATCGTCCTCATCACGATCACCCAATATGGCGGACAACTTTCTGCTGATCTTGGTGAACAAGACACTGCTGTCGAGTTATGGAGTCCGCCATACGCCCGGGATTTGCCGTTGACAGTGTGGACACTGGCCAGCACGAAGTGCTGTTTGGGTTACTTCGAACCCGATGCGACGGATCAAGAGTGTGCCGCAAGTCGGACAAATAAGTGTTGTCGTGTGGGTGCCCGGGTACATTGCCGACATAGACGAAGTGCAAACCGGCGTCCTTGCCAATCATCCAGGCGCGTTCCAGCGTCTGAATGGGTGTGGGAGGTGAGGTAAACCGGTAAGCGGGGCAATAGCTGCTGAGGTGCCAGGGGACGTCCCGCCCGAGATCTCTGCACAACCGTTCCGCAATCCCCTGGATTGTCGCGTCAGAATCGTTCACGGTGGGGATATCCAGGGTCGTGATTTCCACATGCACTCCACGCGCACGCGCGAGCGTGCACGCCCCCCAGACCTTCTCCACATCGACGGTCTTGCAGAATTTCTTCACTGCCGATGCATCGCCCTTTACGTCCACATTCATCGCATCCAAACCGGCGTCGATCAGCAGCATTACATCTCCGCCGAGCGGTTTCTGGAACTGGTCAGGGAGAGCGGATGCCAGGGCACGTCCATCTCGTTCAACGAACTGACGCTTTCACTGGAATGGTCTCTCGCAATGGCTACATGACGTCTGAGGCGTTAATCTCCCGCAATGAAGCGTACCCGTCGGTCGTGCCGTACTGCTGCTGGGGTGGGCCTGGGAACTTTAACTCCTTTCGCCCTGGGGCCCGCGCGGTATGCGGCGGTGATTGGAGTCGAATGAGCTTAACTCCGCGGCAACGCGCGTTCGCTGAAAAGTTTGTGGCTAATGGCTGCAATGCCCAACGGGCGGCCATCTCGGCCGGCTATTCCAGGCCCGTGCCCGGAGGCGGCCCATGAATGTTTGAAAAACGAGGAAGTCCAGGCCCTCATTGAAAAGCGACAAGCGCCCACCCTCAACAAACTCGAGACCGCCAACATCACTGATGCTTATGTGTTGGGCGGCATTCGCGGCTTAATCACTCGCATCGAATCATATGGGCTTGGCGCCTGGCAGGCGGTAGCGCTGACGCGCTTATGGGAAATGTTGGTCAAGAGCGTCGGTCTGTTCAAGGAGAAAATCGAGTTCGGTGTGGACGAAGTTATTATGCAGAAGTTGCTGGAAGGCCGTGAGCGGACCCGCTTAGCCGAAGTGCAAGCGCTAGCCCTTCCTGAAGGGAAAGAGGATGGCGGAAACGTCCACTAATCCGCAAGTGCTGCTGGCGGAGGATATCGCCCGCTTCTACGACGACCCGTAGGGCTTTGTAATGTACGTCTTCCCTTGGGGCAAGCCGGGTCTGCTTGAGCACCACGACGGCCCTGATCAGTGGCATCGGGGATCTCCTACTCCGTCTCGGACAAGGCACGTCGGAGGCAGCGGTCGCAGACCACGATCTCACAAAAGTTGCCCACCCTTACCGGCTCCTGGCGGGGAGTGGGCGGAATGAATTCTGATTATTTGCTACGGCGGACCTCTAGTCCGCGGCTGTAGAAGTCGCCTTCAGCTTGATGTTGTCAATGACGTAGTTCGCGAACTCGCTGCACTTCACCTTGGTCGCCCCTTCCATGAGCCGGTGGAAGTCGTACGTGACCTTCTTCTGCTCAATGGTCCTGCGGATGCCTTCCTCGATCAATTGCGCCGCTTCCGGCCACCCGATCAATCTGAACATCATCGCTCCGGAGAGCATCACCGAGCTGGGGTTGACGACGTCGAGGTCGGCGTACTTGGGTGCCGTCCCATGCGTCGCCTCGAACATCGCATAGCCGTCGCCGATGTTGGCGCTGGGTGCGATTCCCAGCCCGCCGATCTGCGCCGCGCAGGCGTCGGAGATGTAGTCGCCGTTCAAGTTCGGAGTGGCCAGCACTTCGTACTCGTCGGGGCGGGTGACCACCTGCTGGAAGATCGAGTCCGCAATGCGGTCGTTGACCATCAGCTTCTGCTTCCACTGGCCGTTGCCGTGCGTCTTGTAGATCGAGTCAAGGCAGCCCTTGACTTCCCTGTACACCTCGTTCCGGAACTCGGGTGTGGCATACTCCAGCCCCGGCTCGACCAGGTTGGCGTTCTGTTCAACCGTCAGGTCGGGGTTCTTCTCCTTGTTGTCCAGAATCCAGCTCTCGCGCTCGGTCACCACCCGGTCACGGAACTTGCTTACGGCTAGCTCGTACCCCCAGCTGCGGAAGGCGCCTTCGGTGAACTTCTGGATGTTGCCCTTGTGCACCAGCGTAACCTTCTTCCGCCCGTTTTCCAGCGCGTGCTGGATGGCCCTGCGCACCAGTCGTTTGGTCGCGGTGATGGAAATCGGCTTGATTCCGATGCCCGAGTCCTCGCGGATCTTCTTGCCCGTGCCCTTCAGCATCTCGTTGTTAAGGAAGTCGATCACCCTCTTGACCTGGGGGGTGCCCTCCTGCCACTCGATGCCGGCATACACATCCTCGGTGTTCTCACGGAAGATGATCACGTTCATGCGCTCCGGATGCTTCACCGGCGAGGGCGCACCGTACCACTTCACCGGCCGCACGCAGGCATACAAGTCCAGGATCTGCCGCAGCGCCACGTTCAGCGAGCGGATGCCTCCCCCCACCGGGGTAGTTAATGGGCCCTTGATTCCCACCCGCAGATCCTTCATGGCCTCGATCGTGTCGTTGGGCAACCAGGTATTGAACTTCGCCATGGCCTTTTCGCCGGCAAAAATTTCGTACCACACCACCCGCCGCTGGCCTCTGTAGACCTCCTGCACGGCTGCGTCGAACACACGCACGGACGCCTTCCAGATATCGCGGCCTGTGCCGTCGCCTTCGATGAAGGGGATGATCGGGTTGTCGGGAACCGTATACCTGCCGTCGCTATAGCTGATCTTTTTCCCGTCCAGGGGAAGCGGTAGTCCGTTATATGAAGCCGCCATATACACCTCCACAAAAGTGTTAAAAACCTCAGAATTAATGTCCCGCAGCATTGATCCTCATTGGCCAGAGTTCAAAGCGGCGGAACCGCTCCATCGAATCCACATTCAAGCTTCTGATCCTCAACTCCGTTTTCCGGAGACGTTTTGCATGTACAAGTCGGAGGTAATCCGCCGCGTATGACGAGGTTGTGCTTACCGCGTCTCGGCAAATGCATCCAAAGCCACCAGACGTGTGGCCGAAAGCCGTGCAGCGATGACCTCCGCCAACGCGCGGTAGAACTCCACACCTAGCTCGGTGTCTTCCCAGCAAAGGTACTGCAGCGCCTCGCCCTTGATGCCTAGGACTTCGACCTCTTCAATGGCCCGTGCGGTGGCGGTCTCGGCGTGAGATTCCAAAAGTGCTGACCAGCTGAAAATGTCTCCCGGTCCGACCGTCAGCAGACACACGACTCCCTTTCCCGGCACCGCGATGTCAAGAGCAACACGTCCGCTCTTGATCAGGTAGAAATAGAGACTGGGATCTCCTTCTCGAAAAATCGTTGTTCCGGCGGGATAGCAAGATGAATGGGCCAGACCCAACAACTTCGTTCGGACCCGCGGAGCAAGCTTGGGCAGAAAACCTGCGTACCAAGATTCCTTGTTCATATGTTTACCTCCGCTGCGCGCTCCAACGGACCAAAGGCTGAGATGCTGATCTCCATCAACCGCATGCCAGCTCTCCAGTCTCCACGTATTCATCGGCCAGGCTTTGCTGGAATTGGCGGACCATCAACTCGCGGTAATCGGGCCGGTCGCGATCCACGAATTTGCCCACGATGATTTCCCCCGTCTTCGTGAGGCCCACCTCGCTCGTCGAGGCACCGTTTCTCACTTTGCTGGCCTGCTTGTAATACTTCATCGCATCGAGGCCGTCGCCCATCTTGTTACGCCGCTGGTAGAGCGTGGGGCAGGGCGAAATGATCTCGATGAAACTGAATCCCTTCTTCTTGAAAGCTTCCTGCATGGAGCGGGCGAGCTGGCGAACGTGGAACGTGGTCCAGCGCGCCACGTACACGGCGCCGGCCGCGTCCACCAGGTGTGGCAGGTTGAAGCCCGGCTCGAAGGTCCCGTAGGGATTGGTGGCGGTGATAATCTCCTCGGGCGTGGTGGGCGCGGTCTGGCCGCCGGTCATGCCGTAAATGAAATTGTTGACGCAGATAACCTTCAAGTCGATGTTGCGGTGTGCGGCATGGATAAGGTGGTTGCCGCCGATGGCCAAAAGATCACCATCGCCCGCGTACACCACCACCGTCAGGTTCGGATTCGCCAGTTTCAGCCCAGTAGCGAAGGGGATCGCACGCCCGTGAGTGGTGTGAAACGAGTCCAGCTTGAGATAGCCGCCAACCCGGCCCGTGCACCCGATCCCGGAGACAACGGTCACCTTCTCTGTGTTTGCGTTGGATTCGATGAGCGCGCGGATGAAGCAGTTCACCGCAGTGCCGATCCCGCACCCCGGGCACCATATGTGCGGCATCCGCTCGGTACGCAGGAAAGGCTCGACCGGGTTGATGGGGTCGGTGCATTCGAACTCAGCGGCTTGGCTCATCACAGCGCCTCCTGCTTTGCCTTGGCGTCCCTCGTCGAGGCCGTAGCCGAAGATGGCGATACGTTCCTAGGCGGCTTTTGCGACCATCTGAAATTCGCCGTCACCGTCGAATGTCGCATCCAGCCGTTTAGCACATCTGTCGCACAGCCACGCGTAACGCAAGCCGTACAGGCCATGTACCTTGCCCATCACCTCTGCTGACGGACTGTATCCGCTCGCCCCACAGCCCTCTTTGTTAACCTCGAACGTGAACAACCTGCCCTCATGCAGATGGCGGAAAATGGCCGAGCACCTTGGATTGGCACACTTGGCGAACATAAGACTGCCCGCTTTCTTGTGGAGGTGAGGGCAAATGCCTGAAACTTCCGTTGTCTGAGCTAAATTTAACCACAGGTGTGAGTCGAAATTCAGTGATCCCGCGCACTGGTCCGCCAGTGAATCGATCGGCCATGCGGCAGTGCGGTTAGTTTCTAGGCAGTGACTGCGAACACAGAAGATAGTGATCACGGATACAAAGACCGCCGCTGTGAGGCACCGCGCAGATTGGGTCACGGACTTCGCGCGCGAAGCCTGATAATTGTAACAAGAGGGACGAAAGGAGAGATTACTGCCATGCCCAGAGACGCTAAATTGTTCGATTCGTGCGCTGGCTCGGCAGTGCGCGGCTTCGTCAAGCTCCGCGGCAACGTAACACCCCGATGGATCGCGAATGCACACACGTCGCGTAAACGGCTAGAACCAGCCATTAACAAATGCCTTCGGAAACCAAGTTCTGAAAAGGCTGGCGTCGGCGGTTCGATTCCGTCCCTGGCCACCATCTTTCCAATCACTTAGCCCGCTCCAAAACTCACATCACGTTCCAAAACGTTCCAATATTTCAGCAGATGGATGCCGGAGCTTGCCCTTTTTCAATCCATCGCGAGGCGGTGAACTGCGACCGCAACCAGTCAACCAAGCGTGGCACAGAGGCCATTCTGCACGGTCGTTGCACGTAACCGCGGGACTGCCGTGTTTGCCTCACCAGACGCCAGCCCCACGCAACATGTCGAACCAACAGCTCTGAGGAGGAGGACCGCATGCCAGAACTAGATGACAGCACATCAGCCATAAGCAGTGAATCGAAGCGTCCGCACCCACTTGAGATGCACCGCCCGCCCCAGAAGCCGCATAAGCCGCATGAGCCGTTCGACGCCGATAGCGGCCTGACGGCGGAGCAAAAACGGCAGAACCGCAAGATCCGGAAAGACGCTGGGGAAGCTGAGAAGGTGCGGGTGGAAATGTTAGCGCAGCGCCACGAGGCCGATCGCCTGCTGCCTGCGCAGTCTCGGTGTGACACCAACCAGTGCATTTCGCGCGCGGCGGCTGGCCCCAGAGCGGCTGCGGAGCGTGTTCGAGTCCGCGCACCCGGACAATCGCCGCACCTCTCCCCAGGGGCAAAAGGGATAGGCAATGAGCTTCACACCGAACGGTGATGCCTGCTATTGCAGAGATTAGCCAAGGGAGTAAGACTTATGGAGGCGAAGACCTAATCCTGCAGAGGAATGACGATGGCTTGCGAAACCCCAGGGTGCAGTCGTCGTGCCGTTGCCCACTGCTCGAGTTGTGGGCGGCGAGTCTGTGCGAAACATGAGGCGGACTGCGTGGGTTGCGGCGAAGTTTTCTGTACCCGTTGCTCGCGACCTCGCCCTAACGGCCTTATTCATCCGCCGCGTGACCATTACTTAACGGGCCGCAGTGCCCAGCAGCGCAAGGCAAGCTAAGGGGCCAATCCGCGCCGCCATGGACAGCGAAGATACACAACCGGGTGAATGGTACTTATGCGCAACATGCCGCTCCTGCTCAGGAGCAATCCCCATCATCACGTGCCCAGCGCCGCCAGCTCCCGCGGTCAAGGTCGTCGCCGGTAAAGGATTATTCACTTTCCGGGGCGTCCCCTGCCCGCACTGCGGCGCGGTTTCCGACTACGCAACACGGGACTTGATCCGCCTTCAGGCTCCCTTTCCAGCCAAGGAAGCATAAGGCCCATCAAGGCTCTACTCGGACACGAAAAGCTGACGACTACAGCAGGCTATTGCGTGGCTGGCAACCCGGAGCGTAGCAAGCTCTCAGCATCCGTTCGTTCGTCTTCACACTTGCTATAATCCGCGCTGCTTATGCCGCTCGCTTCGGGCACCAAGCTCGGTCCGTACGAGATCCTGGGCGCGCTGGGCGCCGGCGGGATGGGAGAGGTCGTTCATCACCTCAGCAGAAAAGCCACGTGAAATGGTGCTGGCGGAAGCAATTAAGCCGCTGGCTGAGATACATGATATGACCTCAGCCTACATCCGCTACCTGCAGAAGAAGGAAGAAATAGACGGCGTGAGCCAGCCCGTCAGCTTGGGACGGCACCGGATGCTACCACGAAGACCATACCGTCCATGAACCTCTTCAACACCAAATCAACGTCCTCCAGTGGCCATCCGAGCTCCTGCGCAATAGCTCTCGCCTGGAATACACAGTGGCACCCATCCCACGCTGCGAGTTTCTGGCGTATTCCAAAACCTCGGTTTCGCCGAGCGATCGGCAGGCCCGAACATCTGGCCGAACTCCGCCGACGTCAGCCAGTGGCGATAATTCGGTGATCCTGGAGTCTGTTGCTGTTCCAGAAGCTCGTCCAGCGCAGCCTGCTGCTCAGGAGCCCGTGACAGCAAGAGCATCATGCGCCTCGCGGGGAGGTCGGCGGGCACCGCTCCTTGGTCAAACTGAGGCCGAGCAAGCGGGTGCGTGTTGCCGTGCAAAGTCACGAGGAGGCTCTCGTCAACGGGTGCGATGATGCGAACGCGAGCCGCAGGCTCCTGGCCGAACGCAAATGACGCCGAAAACAGGAGAATCAGAACGCAGTGAAATTTCAGACGCAGGCACGTTGAGCGCATTGTGGGCTTCCCTCAACCGCGGCGAGTTAGAGGTCAATCCAGAGTTCGCCGGATGGCAAGCGGATCGCCTATCCTATGTATCCAATGTATCCAACAGTCGAGAGCAGGCGTTTTGGGTCCCCAGGGACGGAAGCGCTGCAGAACAGCAGCTCAAGACGATGCCGGTCCAGACGCCGAGCGGGAGGTTCGGAGGCAACGTTGTCGAAGGGCGTCCGGCTTGCGAGGAGGATACGAGCGTGAGCGCGTGAGACGCGGCCAACCGAAGAAGGTTCTGCCAGTCGGCAAACTTCCGCTTGAGCATTTGCGATCGTTGCTGAGGTATCTGCCAAAGCACGATCCGCGCCTGCTCATTGGACCTCAGATTGGCGAGGACGCGGCCGTCATCGACGCAGGCGATCGCTATCTCGTCGTCACGACAGATCCCATCACCTTTGCCACTGATCACATCGGGCGTTACGCTGTTCACGTCAACGCGAACGAC
>JGI12269J14319_10003904_pt1 | contig 13829 bp, 17 predicted proteins | sample PeaSoiSIISIP2007_FD_14319 | JGI IMG/M metagenome (IMG submission 14319) | reverse complement strand
GTGCGGCGGTCATCGGCTCGCTTAGATAGTATCGATCCGCGCAAGAAAAGGGCGGCCCCCAAGGGCCGCCCTGGAAAGCGGAATTTCGACCCTCGCTAGAGCGTGATCGGCTTAGGCTGACGCGTAGCCGGCGTGACGGAAGTAGTTTGAGCACTCGGCGGGGGTGAAGCGGTCGAGGAGGGCGCCGATGCGGCGCCAGGTGGCTTCGATGGTGCGCTCATCGGCCTTGCGCAGCAGGGTCTTGAGCTTGGCGAAGACCTGCTCGATCGGGTTCAGGTCGGGGCTGTAGGGCGGCAGGAAGAAGAGGTGCGCGCCGGCGGCGCGGATGGCTCTGCGGACGGCCTTGCCCTTGTGGCTGCCGAGGTTGTCGAGCACGACGACATCACCAGGTCGCAAGGTTGGGATCAGGACCTCGCGGGTCCAGGCCAGGAACCAGTCGCCGTTGATCGGCCCGTCGATGACGAAGGGCGCGGTGAGCGCATCGCACCTGAGGGCGGCGATGAAGGTGAGCGTGGTCCAGCGCCCGTGCGGGACCTTGGCCACCAGCCGCCGGCCGCGCTGGCAGCGGCCGTGGGTGCGGGTCATGTTGGTCTTGGCCCAGGTCTCGTCGACGAAGACCAGGCGCGCCGGATCAAACCGATGCTGCCACCTTCTCCAGCGCTCGCGCTTCCTAGCCACGTCCGGCCGGTCCTGCTCGGCCGCGTGCAGGCTTTTTTTTGAACGTCATCCCCTCGTGGTCGAAGAAGTGCCAGACGGCGAAGTAGCTCACCTTCACCCCGCGATCTGCCAGCTCCGCCGCCAGCGCCCGCAAGGTCAGGTCCGGCTTCTCGGCGATCCGCCCCAACAGCCAGTCCCGCTCCGCCGCCAACGCATAGGGCCGCCGACCGCCCATCTTGCTGGCCGCAGCGCTGCCAGTCCGACGATGGCGCTGACACCACTTCACCGCCGAGGCCGCGCTCACCCCGAAACGGCGCGCCGCCGACCGGCAACTCATCCCGTCGGCCACCGCCGACACCACACGCTCGCGAAGATCCAACGAGTAAGCTCGAGCCATGCAAGCTGGCCTCCCGCCCAGCTCGCACCTTGAATCACGACCACCCTGATTTGGGAATCCGCCGATTCAACAAAGCTCGATCAGGCTCTAGGCGATCCTATTTCAACACGAAGGACACGAAGGACACGAAGGCGCGCGATTTGCGCAGGGAGCTTCAGGAGCAGAGACCAGGAATTGGCTGGCGAAGCGCCTTGGTGTCCCCCGTGTTTCCCTTTCAACCCCTTCCTGCCTGGGTCCCGGCTTGCGCCGGGATGAGCGGGTTGGAGGGAGTGGACATGGTGAGGGCCAGACCGGTGGTCCTGGCTAGGCGCGCCAGCCAGCCGCGGCCGAAGCGGGGGAAGGTGGGCAAGGCGCGGTAGTGGGCTTCGCGGTTCGCGGCGACGGCGCGGACAAGGCTGGCGGGATCGGCGGTCGAGAGCGCGGCCTTGGTCGCGGGGCCGAAGGCGCCGTCGGCGGTAACGCCGAGCGCGGCCTGCAGGCTGGCGATGGCGCGGCCGACGCCCTGGTTCACCGCCTCGTCGAACACCATCAGGTCGACTCCGCCGGGGCAGTCGCAGGCATGCGACGGGTTCCAGTAACGCGCCAGGTAGATCGGCGCGACGGCGGTTGACGTCAGCGCCTCGACCTCGGCGATGCTGGCTGGGCGCCCCAGCCAACCGGAGAGAGTCGCCAGGGTGATCCCGAGGTTGGTGGCGCCGCCCGGATCGTGCGGGTCGTCGACGAACCCACCCTCGGAGGCAAGGATCACGGGCAGGCAGGCTTCGAAGCTCATCGGTTGGCCCATTAGTTACCAATAGTGTCGACACCAAAGCGCACGCGATTGATTCCGCGTCAAGCTCGAATCCGCTGATTTCGGTCGTCGCCGGGCGTCAGTCCCGGCGACCCAAGCACGCGGACCGTGGAGTGGCCGCGCCGGGCGCGGCCATGGTTGAGAGGGTGTTCTTGGATGGCCGGGACTTGCGCCCGGCCATGACCGCAGAGGGAGAGAGTGAACCTAGCTCGAAACAGCCTCGGCCGCCCGGGCCCACTCGGCCGTATCCTGTTCCGCCCCGATCAAAGCGAGACCGGTGGCGATGGAGACCAACTCGCCGCCGCTCTCCAGCTTGGCCTCGCCGAAGCGGTCGGCGAACAGGCGGCGCACGGCGGGCACGAACGACGAGCCGCCGGTGAGGAACACCTTGTCGATGTCGCCTGGTTTGAGCCCGGACTTCGCCAGCGCCTCGTCGGCAGCCGCGGCGATGGCGGCAAGCTCCGGGGCGATCCAGCCGTCGAAGTCGGCGCGGCGGACCGGCTTTTCAATGCACACGTCGCCGGCCTTGAAACGGAACGTCGCCTGTGTCTCGGNCGAGAGCGCCTCCTTCAGCCGCGAGACCGCCTGGTAGAGGCGGTAGCCGTGGTTGTGGTCGAGGACCTCGACCAGGCGGGCGAGCTTGTGCGGCTCCAGCGCGGTGCGGACCAGGCCGCGGATGTCGCGCATGTCGCGGCTGGCGCGCAGCAGGGCCAGTTGCTCCCAGCGGGCGAAGGCGGCGTAGTAGCGGGCCGGGATCGGCAGCACGTTGTCGAAGGCGCGGTAGCTGCTCCCCTTGCCGAGCTCGGGCGAGACCAGGTGGTCGATGATGCGATAGTCGAACGCGTCGCCTGCGACCGGCGCGCCGGAGTTCGCCAGCGCCTCGGAGCGCACCTCCCCGCCAGCTCGCTTAAACCGCACGATCGAGAAGTCGCTGGTGCCGCCGCCGAAGTCGGCCACCATCACCGTGGCGTCGCCGGCGAGCTTGCGGGCGAAGAAGAACGCCGCGGCGACCGGCTCGTAGGCGTAGCGGATATCCTCGAAGCCCAGGCGGCGGAACGCGGTCTCGTAGCGGCTGAGCGCCAGCGTCGGGTCGGGGCGCATCCCGGCGAAGTTGACCGGGCGGCCGACGATCAGGCGCGTCGGCAGTTCGGCGAGGTCGGCGCCGCCGTGGTCGCGCATCCGCAACATGAAAGCCGAAAGCAGGTCCTCGAAGCGAAAACGGCGGCCGAGCACATGGGTGTCGGTGAACAATGGGCTAGCCGCATAAGTCTTGAACGACTGGATGAAGCGGGTCTCCAGCGGCTCCTCGACATAGGCGTCGATCGCCCACGGCCCGGCCTCCACCACCCGCGCCTTGGGATCATCGATCGCGGCATGGAACGAGAGCGCCGAGCGGAAGGCGACGATGGCGTCGTTGTCGTGCGGGAAGCTGACCAGGCGCGCCTCGCCGTCCGGCGCGGCCAGGGCCACGACCGTGTTGGTGGTGCCGAAATCGATGCCGATGGCGGCCGTGCCCATTGCCTGATTCCCAACGCCGAAAAGGCCGGCGCCGGAAATCGGGGGCGTCGGCCTAGCTGAAAGTCTCGAAGTAACGCCTGATCAGCCGGCGATAGACATCTGTCAACTGCCGGATATCAGCGATCGGCGTGCGCTCGTCCACCGCGTGCATGGTGGCGCCGACCAGTCCCAGCTCCACCACCGGGCACATTGCGCGGATAAAACGGGCGTCGGAGGTGCCGCCGGTGGTGGAGAGTTCCGGCTTGCGGCCCGCTACCGTCTCGACCGCCTCCGCCACCACCGCGACGAAGTCCCCGGGCTCGGTGAGGAAGGCCTCGCCGCCGATCTCGATCCGCGCGCTGACCTTGCCGCCGAAGCCCTCGCCAGCCTTGGCCGCCTCGGCTTCGATCCAGTCTCCCAGCGCCTCGCCGCTGTGGCCGGGGTTGAAGCGGATGTTGAGCCGGGCGCTGGCGGTCTTGGGGATGACGTTGGTGGCCGGATTGCCGACGTCGATGGTGGTGACCTCGAGGTTGGACGGCTGGAACGCGGGATAGCCTTCGTCGAGCCGCCGCGCCTGCAGCGCGGCCAGCAGCCGGATCAGCACCGGGATCGGGTTGGCGGCGCGGTGCGGATAGGCGACGTGGCCCTGCACGCCGTCCACCGTGACGTAGGCCGAGAGGCTGCCGCGCCGGCCGATCTTGATCATGTCGCCGAACTGGGCCGACGAAGTCGGCTCGCCGACCAGGCAGTGGCTGATCTTCTCGCCCTCGGCCTGCAGCGCGGCCACGACAGCCTTGGTGCCGTGGGTGGCGTGGCCTTCTTCGTCGCCGGTGATCAGTAAAGAGAGCGAGCCCCGCACCTCGCCGGCCGCCAGCGCGCCCTCGGCGGCGGCGATGAAGGCGGCGATGGCGCTCTTCATGTCGGTGGCCCCGCGGCCGATCAGGACCCCGTCTTGGATCCGCGCCTCGAACGGATCGACGCTCCAGGCGCTCGCCTCGCCAATCGGCACGACGTCGGTGTGGCCGGCGAAGCAGAGGTTGGGACCCTGCAGGCCGTGGCGGGCGTAGAGGTTCTCGATCTCGCCGAACTTCATCCGTCGGCAGTCGAAGCCGACTCCCGCCAGCGCCTGCTCGACCACATCCATCGCCCCGGCGTCGGCGGGCGTCACCGAGGGGCGGCGGATCAGCGCCTGGGTCAGGGCGACGGGATCGATCGGATCGGTCATGCCGGCCCGTTTAGGCGGCTTGCCGGCCTACCGCAAACCGCGCGGCGCCTATGCTGCGGCGGCGCGGAACTGCGGGTTGCGGCGGTAGAGGCCCGGGCGGCCGACCACGGCCTGAAAGGCTTCGCCGAGGCCCGCCACCTGTTCCTTCAGCCCCAGCACCAGCACGCCATCCTCGGGCAGGATGAAGGTCAGGTCCTCGATCACCTTGCGCTGCGCCTCGTCGGTCATGTGGCTGAGCACATAACGGCAGAACACCACGTCGAAGCGGCCGATCTGGCGCAGGCCGGCGATCAGGTTGATGCGCCGCCAGCGGATGCGCTGGCGCACCTCGTCGGCGATACGCCACTGCTCGCCGTCCTTCTCGAAGTAGCGGGCGAGCTGACGGATCGGCAGACCGCGCTGCACCTCGAACTGGTTGAACTGGCCGGACTGCGCCCGCTCCAGGGCCAGCCGCGACAGGTCGGACGCGGCCAGCTCGATGCGGACGCCGGGATCGGCCTCGGCCATCTCGCCGGCCGTCATCGCCAGCGAATAGACTTCCTGGCCGGTCGCGCAGGCCGCGCTCCACACCTTGATCGGGGCGCCGCCACGGGCGCGCAGCAGCGGCGGCGCGATCTCCTCGCGGAATTCGCGGAACGGCTCGCGGTCGCGATAGAACGAGGTCTCGCCACCGGCCATCGCCTCGACCGTGGTCCAGATCAGCGCCTCCTCGCGCCGTTCGCGAATCGCGGCGATCAGCTCGGAGATCGAGTCGAAGCCCTCGCGGCGGGCCACGGGCGCCAGCCGGCTCTCGGTCAGATAGGTCTTGTCGGCCGCCACCTTCAGTCCGGCGCGGGCCCGGCAGAGGGCGACGATCTGAGCGATCTCCTCGGCGGTCACAGGCCAGCCTCCGCGAACTTGGCGGAGATGATGTCGCCGTCGAACGGCTTCATGATGTACTCGTTGGCGCCGGCCTCGAGCGCCTCGCGAATATGGGCGAGGTCGTTCTCAACGGTGCAGAACACCACCACCGGCGTCTCGCCGCCGGGCTCGGCGCGCAGCCGGCGCAGGAACTCGATCCCGGTCATCACCGGCATGTTCCAGTCGAGCAGGATCGCGTCGGGCATGGCGGCGCGGCACCACGCCAGCGCCTCGACGCCGTCGGCGGCCTCCGCGATCTCGTAGCCGATGTCCTCGAGGATCCGGCGCGCCACCTTGCGGATCACGCGACTGTCGTCGACGACCAGACAGGTCCTCATCGAGATGTCGGCGCTCCAACGAACCAAACAGGCGCCCTATCTCGCAGGCGCTTGGTTAAGGAGCGGTGTGACCGGCGGCCCTGCGACGAAGAATCAGGCGGGGATGACCGCTTTCAGGGTCACCAACTCGTCTTCCGCCCGCGCTTCGATCCGGCCGTGGGCGGCTTCGGTGAGCACGTGGATGTAGTAGGCCTGCACCCAGCGGCCGCCGAGACCGTCGCCGAGCGGGCCGCCGGCGAGGCCGGTTTGCACCTCGGCGGCGATCCGCGCCTTCGGGCCCCTCGCGATCGCCGCGACCACGTAGCCGTCCGGCCCCTGGTGCGCCTCGAGCCGCGCCATGCCGCCCAGCGGCAGGGCGTTGGCGGCGAGCTGCGCCAGGTTGACCAGCACCTGGGCGGGCGCCTTGGGCAACGAGATCGCCGTGACCGCCCAGTCGAGCTCGGCGCGGACGTGGCCATAGATGCCGCGCGTCAGCCGCTCCAGCTCGGCGCAGTCGAACATGGCCGCGCCCGACGACGCGCCGAACGCGACGCGGGCGAACGCCAGCTGGTCCACCAGCTTGCGCGCGCTGGCGGCGATCAGGTCCATCGCCTCGTCACGCATGTCCTTGGCCGCCGGGTCTTCCAGCAGGTCGAGGCCGGAAACGATCGCTCCGGCTGGACTGATGAAGTCGTGGCAAAGCTTCGAGGCTAGGCGCGCGGCGAGCTCCTCGGGCGGCGCCGGCGTCAGACGGGGCGCCGAAGGACCTGGCTCGGGGTCGAAGGCGGGACCGGGCTCACTCATCGCAGGCAGGATCGCCTGATTTGCCGCTTTGGGAAACGGGCGCCGTGGGTCATAGACGCCGCATGGGACTGGACGTCGCAACCCCCGACATCGCCGCCGAACTTGTCGATCTGGCCGCCGCCGCCGCCCGGCTGATCCTGCCGCTCTGGAAGAGCGGGCTGGTGGTCACCGCCAAGGCCGACGAGAGCCCGGTGACCGAGGCCGACCAGCGCGGCGAGGCGCTGATCCTGGCCGGGCTGGAGCGCTTGTTCCCCGGCGTGCCGGTGATCTCGGAGGAACACGCCAGCGAGTTCGGCACGCCCGACGCGATCGGGCCGCGCTTCTTCCTGGTCGACCCGCTGGACGGCACCAAGGCGTTCGTGCGCGGCGATCCGCACTTCACCGTCAACATCGGCCTGATCGACCACGGCGTGCCGGTGGCCGGCGTGGTGGCCGCGCCGGCCAGCGGCGAGCTTTGGGTCACCACCCTGTCGGGGGTGGTCAAGCGCCATGGCGATGGCCCGTTCGAGCCGATCCGGCCGCGCGCCTGGCCGACCGGCGAGGCGCTGGCGCTGATCAGCCACACGATGAAGGTCGAGACCGCGGATTCGCTGGCGGCGCAGTACCAGTTCCATCGGCGCGAGCCGATGGACTCATCGATCAAGTTCTGCCGGATCGCCGAGGGCGCCGCCGACATCTATCCGCGCCATGGCCCGACCATGGAGTGGGACACCGCCGCTGGCCACGCCGTGCTGATCGCCGCCGGCGGCATGGTGACGACGCCAGAGGGCGAGCCTTTCCTCTATGGCAAGGCCAGCGAGGGTTTCCGCAACGGTTGGTTCGTGGCGCGGGGCCCCGGCGGCCCCTAGCGCGCCAGCAGCGGCAGCGCGGCCAGATAGCCCCAGAAGCCGGTCATGAAGGCCAGGGCGGCGATCCAGACGAACGGGCGGGCGACGTCAACCAGATCGTCAGCCGTTTCGGCGCGGCTGATCGCCCGGGGTCCGTGTTCCATGACGTCAGGCGGCCTCGGCGCGATGGCGCGGATGGAAGAACAGCGCCTGGCCGATCGCCGCCTTCACCGTCTCCGGCTGGAACGGCTTGGTGATCAGGAAGGTCGGTTCCGGCCGCTCGCCGGTCAGCAGGCGTTCGGGGAAGGCGGTGATGAAGATCACCGGGGCGTCGTGATCCTGCAGGATGTCGCGCACCGCATCGACCCCGGAGGAGCCGTCGGCGAGCTGGATATCGGCCAGCACCAGCCCCGGCGCCGAGCGCCGCGCGGCTTCGACCGCCTCTGAGCGCGTGGCGACGATGTCGCTGACGCTGTGGCCGAGTTCCTTGACCAACGCTTCAATGTCGGCGGCGATCACCGGCTCGTCTTCGATGATCAGCACCTCGGTGGCCAGCTCGGCGTCGATCTCGGTCTGGGCCTGGCCGATCAGGCGCTCGACCTCGGGAAAGGTCACGCCGAGGATCTGCGCGGCTTCGGCCGGGGTGAAGCCCTCCAGCGCGGTGAGCAGGAAAGCCTGGCGCGACCGCGGCGCGATGCGCATCAGCCGTTGCGAGGCGTCCGTCGGCAGAGCCGCTTCCGCCTCGACGCCGCGGGGCTCGAGCCTTGCCCCGGCGCTCTGCCAGATGGTGTGGAATACCTGGTAAAGGGCGACGCGCGGCGTGGCTGTGGCTTCGAGTTGCCGCTCCCCCGCCGCGAGCGCTTCGAGCGTGGCGCGGACGTAGTTGTCGCCGGTGGTCTGGTCGCCGGTGAGGGCGCGGGCGTAGCGGCGGACATAGGGAAGGTGGGGTGCGAGACGAGCGAGCAGACTCAAGGTCGGACCTCTTCGTTGTGATCACGCCACGCCTCGGCCGCGCGGCTGGGGCCAGTCGCGCCCTGCGGCGCCCCCATCAAGCTTAGCAAACGCATCCGGATCGGACGGGTTCCCGCGTAACACCCAATTATGCGCACGGTTCAGCGGCGGTTTGATGGCGTTCGCCGTGCTCAAGCCAGTTTATTGGCGGCGTCGGGGGAACCTCTTGCAAAGCGGCGCGTTTCGGGACGGAATTGAGCGGCTATGGGGGCGAGAGCGCGTGAGATCGCGCCGGAGCATGATTGATCAGCAACCGATGAAACGGTCGCGCACAAAATCGCCCAGCCTGGACGAAGCGCGGCTGCGGCAGCAGGCCATTGGCGTGCGGCTTCGCCAGATGTTCGACGAGGTCGTCAACGAACCTGTCCCCGACGAGTTCCTGCAGATTCTTCGCCGGGGCGACGAGAAGCGCTCGGGAGAAGGTTGATGGCGTCGGCCAGCCGCCGGACCGAGCACGATCCGATCCGCGACGAAGCATTCCGACGCGAGCTCGTAGGTCTGATCCCGCACTTGCGGGCGTTCGCCCGCACGCTCAGCGGTGATCCGACCGCCGCCGACGACCTGGCCCAGGACGCCCTGATGAAGGCCTGGGACGCCCGGGCCAGCTTCGAGATGGGCACCAACATGAAGGCATGGACCTTCATGATCCTGCGCAACCAGTTCTACTCGGAAAAGCGCCGCTCCTGGCGCCAGAGCCAGCTCGACCAGGAAGCCGCGGAGCGGACCCTGGTGGCGGTGGACAATCCCGAAGCGCCGGTGGCGCTCGACGAGTTGCGGCTGGGCCTGGCGATGCTGCCGATCGAACAACGCGAAGCCCTGATCCTGGTCGGCGCCGGCGGCTTTGCCTACGAGGAAGCCGCCGAGATCTGCGACTGCGCGGTGGGGACGGTGAAGAGCCGCGTCAGCCGGGCGCGGCGGGCGCTGCAGGGCATTCTCGAGAGCGGCTCATACCACCGCGACGGCTCGTCCGCCGGCGAGGCCATGAACGCCATCCTGGCCGACGCGGAGCGCCTGAGCCAGGCCAAATGAAACCTGCCGGCCTTGTCCGGCCGGTCTGGCCCGCGACCATCCGGCTGCGCCTGGGTCTGGCGCTGGCGCTCGCGCTGCTGCCGGTGCTGATCCTTGGCGGGGTGCAGGCCGGTCTCGCCTTCCAGCGGCAGGGCCAGGTCGAGCGCGTCGAGCTGACCGCCGCCGCCCAGCGCAGCGGCGCCATCGCCCGGGCCCGGATCGAGTCGGCGCAGGTGCTGCTGCAGACGCTGGCGCCCGGCTCGGTCGGCTTCCAGTGCGCGCAGCGGCTCTCCGAGATCGAGGCGCGGCTGAAGGGCTACGAGAACCTGATCCGCTTCGACCCCACCGGCCGCTTCGCCTGCGCGGCCGCCAACGTGCCGGCGGACGCGGACCGGGCCAGCCGGCCCTGGTTCCAGGCGTTGGCGCGCGGCTCGCCACTGGTGATCGTCGCCAATCCCGGCGCGACCTACGCCAGCCAGCCCTCGCTCATCGCCGCTGTTCGCGCCGAGACCCCCACCGGGCAGTTCGACGGCGCGCTGGCCGCCGTGATGAGCCTGGCGAGCCTGCGCCCCGACACCTCTGATCCATCGCTCCCCTCGGGCTCAGAGGTCGCCCTGGCCGACACCCAAGGCCACTGGCTCTCGGCGACCGACCAGACCCGGTTCCCACCCCATCCGCAGGTGAACTTCGCCGGCGGCGGCTCGCAGCTGTGGGCGCAGGCGGATCGCTACGGCCGCGACCGGCTGTTCGCCGCCGCGCCGCTGGTGGGCCAGGACGTCTTCGTCGTTATCTCAGCGCCGACCCAGGGCGTGGTCTCGTGGGCGTGGGTCAATCCGGTCAGCGCCGTTGCCCTGCCGCTGCTGGCCTTCACCCTGGCGCTGATCGCGGTCTGGAGCGTGGCCGAGCGCGGGGTGGTGCGCTGGATCGCCTATCTGCAGCGTATCGCCGCGATCTACGCCCGCGGCCGCTTCAGCGTCCGGCCGGTGCAGGCCGAGCGGGCGCCGCCGGAGATCCGCGACCTCGCCGACACGCTGGGCGCCATGGCCGCCACCATCGTCGCCCGCGACGCCGCCCTGCTCGACCACCTGGCGCAGAAGGACGCGATGCTGCTGGAGATCCACCACCGGGTGAAGAACAACCTGCAGATCATCTCCTCGCTGCTCAACATGCAGCAGCGCGCGCTGACCGATCCGGCCGCGCGGGCGGCGATCTCGGACACCCGCCAGCGGATCAGCGCGCTGGCCCTGATCTACCGCGCGCTCTACCAGAGCCCCGACCTGCGCCGGGTCGACCTGCGCGAGTTCCTGGAGGAACTGGTCGGTCAGCTGATCACCGGCGACGCCGGCCAGCGGCTCGCCGCGCGCACCGATCTTTCCTGCGACTCGGTGGTGATCGACCCGGACCGCCTGGCGCCGATCGCGCTGTTCGCGGTCGAGGCGATCAGCAACGCGCTGAAGCACGGCATGGCCGCCGGCGGCCAGCTCAGCGTCACCTTCCGCGCCCACGACAGCATGGCCGAGCTGTGCATCATCGACACCGGGTTCGAAGGCAAGGTGGCCAAACTCGGCGTCGGCGTCGGCCGCACCCTGATGAGCGCCTACGCCCGCCAATTGCGCGGCGAGGCGTCGTTCAAGGCCAATCCCGGCGGGGGCCTGACCGCGCGGGTCAGCTTCCCGATTCCGGAGAGCATGGAGCGCCGCGCCGCCGACCACGAGCCGGAGCGGGTCAGAGCGCTCAGTCCCGCAGCAATTCGTTGATCGAGGTTTTGGAGCGGGTCTGGGCGTCGACCGTCTTCATGATCACCGCGCAGTTGATCGAAAGACCGTTGTCGTGCGCGTCCTGGCGGCTGCCGGCCATCACCACCGAATAGGCGGGCACCTCGCCCCGCGCGACCACCTCGCCCGTCCTGCGATCGACGATCGGCGTGTTGGCGGTGATGTAGACCCCCATCGAGATCACCGCGCCTTCGCGGATGATCACGCCCTCGGCCACTTCCGAGCGGGCGCCGATGAAGCAGTTGTCCTCGACGATGGTGGGGCTCGCCTGCAACGGCTCCAGCACGCCGCCGATGCCAACCCCGCCGGATAGGTGGACGTTCTTGCCGATCTGGGCGCACGAGCCGACCGTGGTCCAGGTGTCGACCATGGTTCCCTCGCCCACGCAGGCGCCGATATTGACGAAGGACGGCATCAGCACCACGCCCGGCGCGATATAGGCGCCGCGCCGCACGATCGAGCCTGGCACGGCCCTGAAGCCCGCCGCCTGGAACTCCTCGGCGTTCCAGTTGGCGAACTTGGAAGGGATCTTGTCCCACCACGGGCCGATGCCGTCGCCGAGCGCGCCTGCGCGCAGCACCGCGTTCGGATTGAGCCGGAACGACAACAGAATGGCCTGCTTGGCCCATTGGCAGGGTTCCCAGCGGCCGTCCTCATTCCGGACCGCTGACCGCAGCTTTCCCGAATCGAGCAGCGCGATGGTTTCTTGGACCGCCGTGCGGACGGGACCCGTTGTCGCCAGGCCGATCGCCTCGCGCCGCTCCCACGCCGCCTCGATCTCGGTCTGCAGATCGGAGAAGGAGATGTCGGTCATGCGGGTTCCCTGGTCCAGGCCTCGGCGAGGAACGACGCGAGGCGCGGTGCGCGGTAGCGGACGAACGGGTCGGTGTTCCGGCCCGCATCCAGCCCCACGAGTACAGTGGTCATGCCGAGCTCGGCGGCGGGCTCGAGGTTGAGCGCGCGGTCCTCGAAGAAGGCGGTGGTCCGGGGTGCGATGGCATGGGCGGCGATCAGGCGCTGGAACGCTTCTGGGTCCGGCTTGGGAATGAAGCCTGCGCTCTCGATGTGGAAGACCTCTTCGAACAGCGCGCTGAGGCCGAGGTGATCCATCACCCGGCGGGCGTGCTCGGCGTCGGCGTTGGTGAAGATCAGCCGCCGACCCGGCAGGCGCTCGATCGCCGCGATCAGATCATGGTCGCGGGCGAGCACCTCCAGCGACAGGTCGGCGAAAGCCTGGTGAAACTCGTGCGGGTCGACGTCGTGGTTCAGCATCAAGCCCCTCAGCGTGAGGCCATGCTGGTCGAGATAGCGCTTCTGCAGCGCGCGCGCCTCGTCACGCGGCAGACCGGTCAGCTGCGCGATGTAGGTGGTGATCCGGTCTGAGATGTCGATGCCGAGACCGGTCTCGAACGGATAGAGCGTGTTGTCGAGATCGAACAGCCAGGTGTCGATGTGAGTCAGGTCGGCGCTCATTCTCCTGCGCCCCTATCGGAGCTTCGCAGGACGGGTCCTCCGGGGCCTTGGCGAAGCAGGATCACGCCCTCACCAGCGTGCCGGCGCCGTGTTCGGTGAACAGCTCGACCAGCATGGCGTGGGGACGGCGGCCGTCGAGGATAACCGCGGATTCCACGCCCGCCTCCACCGCAGCTACCGCGGTCTCCAGCTTCGGGATCATGCCGCCCGAGACGACGCCGGTCGCCACCGCCTTGCCGGCCTCCTGCAGCGTCATCTGGCGGATCAGTTCGCCATTGGCGCCGATCACGCCCTGGACGTCGGTGAGCAGCAGCAGGCGCTTGGCCTTCAACGCGCCGGCCAGGGCGCCCGCCACTGTGTCGGCGTTGATGTTGTAGGTGTCGCCTTCCGCCGAGACCCCGATCGGCGCGATCACCGGGATGTAGTCGTCGGTGGAGTTGATCAGGTCGAGGATCAGCTTCGGATCGACCCTGGTCGGCTCGCCGACGAAGCCGAGGTCGACCACCTGCTCAATGTTCGAGGTGGGATCCTTGCGGGTGCGGGTGGCCTTCTCGACCGTGATCAGCCGCGCGTCCTTGCCGGAGAGTCCGACGCCGCGGACATCGGCCTCGGCGCCGGCGAGGGTGATCCAGTTGGCGATCTCCTTGTTGATCGCGCCGGAGAGGACCATCTCGGCCACCTCCATGGTCGGCTCGTCGGTGACGCGCAGGCCGTCGACGAAGGTCGACTTGACCCCGGCGCGTTCCAGCATGGCCGAGATCTGCGGGCCGCCGCCGTGGACGATCACCGGGTGCAGGCCGAGCAGCTTCAGCAGCACGGCGTCGGCGGCGAACAACTTGGCGATCGCCTCCTCGCCCATGGCGTGGCCGCCATACTTGATCACCACGATCTCGCGGTCGTAGCGCTGGATGTAGGGCAGGGCCTCGGCGAGCGTCCGCGCCGTGGCCCAGCCCTGCGCCTCGCGGGTCTCGGCGGTGTCAGCCATATCTGTTCAGGTCCGCAGAAGCCGGCGCCGCGCGGGAGCCATCGGGGCGCCTCGATAGCGAAGCCGAGCGGTGCTGTCACCCCAAAGCGCCGCCCGCCGGCGCCGCGCTGGTCGATCGGTCAGGCGTCCAGAGCGGCTGGAGCGCCGAGGTTGTCTACCGTGG
>JGI12269J14319_10003902_pt1 | contig 13831 bp, 13 predicted proteins | sample PeaSoiSIISIP2007_FD_14319 | JGI IMG/M metagenome (IMG submission 14319) | reverse complement strand
CATTACGAGAAGCGACGCTCGTTCCAATAGCCGTGCTGCAAAATTCGCGACTTCTGACTTCTTTGAATTGGCAGTGGAGCAAATATTAAACAGATTTACTAAAACAAGTAAAGGTATTTCCAATCAAAAATTAAACGGAAGGATGGTGGGTAAATGAATTAAAATAATAGGTTTATGGTTTTATATTGGTATCGATACCCCATTACGCATCGAACGAAAATAATCTTGATCAGAAAAGCTTTTACTAAAACATTTTACCACCTCACGGGGGGAGTTTATTGCGGGAGTTTGCGAATTTCCGATAGCGGATATGCTCCGGTTGTCGGCAAATTGCGCTTGAGTTTTGTAAGACGAGATATTAATAGGAACAGTGGAAATGCGCTAGACAGAAACAAAAATCAAGTTCGACAAAATGCCCGGGCCTAAAGGCCCTTGTAGCTGAAGCCCTCTTCCAGGTGCCTGAAGGCACCTGCTCCCTCCGGCCATTTCATGCACGGCGGTTCGGCGAAGCTGGTGAGGGACTAAAGAAGAGCCAACCCACCATCGACGCCAAGAATCTGGCCGGTGATGAAAGCTGGGCCTGAGGCAAAGAAGAGGACGGCCTGGGCTACGTCGTTGGCGCGGCCGTTGCGGGCCATAGGGGTCTTGGCGGCAAAGTGCGCGGCGGTTGCGTTGGAATCGTCAACGAACTCGATCCAGCCGGGGGCGACGCAGTTGACACTGACCTGAGGCGCGAAGGCTTTAGCCATTGATTGAGTGAGGCTGTGCAGAGCCGCCTTCGATGCGCAGTAGTGAGCGTGAGCGGCCCAGGCGCGCTCGCCGCCCAGCGAGCCGATATTGATGATGCGGCCCACACCATCTTTTTCGGCTGCGCGCAGATAGGGCAGAGCTTCGCGCGCCACCAGAAACGGCCCGCGCGCGTTGGTCGCAAAGACGGCATCCCACTCGGCAAGGGTAATCTGGTCCAGTGGCCTGGAGGCGAAGACCGCGGCGTTATTGACCAGCAGATCCAGACGGCCAAAGCAGGCGACCGAGGCTGCAACCGCGGCGCGAACCGAGTCCTCGGCGCAAACATTGCACTCGACGGCCAGGGCGCGGCGACCCAAGGCTTCGATCTCGCGGACGGTCACTGCGGCTTCAGCGGCTGAGTTGCGATAGCTGAGTGTGACGTCTGCGCCAGCTTCGGCGAGAGTCAGGGCAATGGCGCGCCCGATGCGCCGCGCGCCGCCGGTGACGAATGCCGATTTGCCGAGAAGGGGTTGCGTGGTCATTGTGTTTGGCACGGCTGACAGTTTGTAGAGAAAGTCAAAATCCAGAAAAACCATTCCTCAGCGGCTAAAGCCTGTATCCTTCACCGTCCCGAGTTTTTCCGCAGCCTGTAAAGCCACGCTGGTTCTAAGGGCGTTCGGCACGACTAAAGTCGTGCCCTTGCAAAAATGGACTTTCACCACAGGCTACTAAGGCAGCGCTATTTCGTTGGGCTGGTTTCGGCGGGCTTGCTGCTGGGCGTGGGAGCGGCCTTGGGTGCAGTCGGTGCGGCGTCGCTACCGCCTATTTGATTGGCGGCGGCTGAGGTCTCGCTGTGCTTGTAGATGGAATACTGCTCGCCGGGACGCTTCATGCGAATCTCGATGGTCAGCTCCGGCTTGTCGATCTTGTAGTCAAAGCCGTAGGTCTGGAAGCCCTTGGCGATGATCTGCAAGCGCACCAGATCGCCGATGGGCAGTACGTCCATCACGGTCTTGCCGTCTTCGTTGGTCTTCAGTTCCATGCCGCCGCCGGTGGTTTTGTCGCCATCCAGGGAGTGAAAGATGACCGAGGCGTTCTCGATGGGCTTGCCGGTCGAGTCGCGCAGAATGGTGACCTCAATGCGGGCGGTTGGAGGCGGCAACTTGTACTTGCGGCTGCGGCGGTTGGAATCCTGCTGTGCGCCGGCAGTAAGGAGCGCGATGAGGCCGAAGACGGCTACGAAGAGAAAGAGACGGAAGGATGAGCGGTGTGGCATGGGGTTCATTGTATCTGTTTAGACCGATGGTGGAACAGCCCGTGAGCGGGAGAAATTGCCGGATCGGGGGCAGGTGGCGGCAGTCATGAATAGTGAGTGCGATACGCTCAGATATTAATATTTTTCACTTGACAAATTTCGGGGTTCTTCCTTATCGTTAGCAATTGGAAGGCGAGAGTGCTAACGTCCGGCGGCAAAAGGGCGGGGCACGGTTCGCTGAGGGAAGAGCAACTCCATATTTCTGGAAGAGCGACTGTCCAATTCCACAGTTTTTGCTGTATCAACCCAAATCCCCCGACCGGGGCTCAACCCTGGCCGCGTGTGAAGGAGAAGCAAAGCAATGGCATCAACATCCGCAGCAACCACCTTTACCCCGCTCCATGACCGTATCCTGGTCCGTCGTTTGGAAGAGGGCGAAACCATTCGTGGCGGCATCATTATTCCCGATAGCGCCAAGGAAAAGCCCCAGGAGGGCGAAGTGATCTCCGTGGGCAAGGGCAAGTCAAACGACGAAGGCAAGGTCTTCCCCCTGGATGTGAAGGCGGGCGACAAGATCCTCTTCGGCAAATACTCCGGCACCGAGATCAAGATCGACGGCGAGGAATTCCTCATCATGCGTGAAGAGGAAGTTCTGGGAATCGTAAAGAAGTAGTCAGTGATCAGGGATCAGGAATCAGTTTTGATCGTGCTTTCTTCAAAGGCGTTCAACTGATGACTGAATACTGATATCTGACCACTGACAACTGAGCACTGACAACTGTATTCGAGGAGAATTAAAGCAATGGCAAAGCAGATTTTGCACGGTGAGGATTCCCGTCAGGCGATCCTGCGCGGCGTGAATACGCTGGCGGACGCGGTCAAGGCGACACTTGGTCCCAAGGGCCGCAATGTAGTGATTGAGAAGAAGTTCGGTTCGCCGACCATCACCAAGGACGGCGTGACAGTGGCCAAAGAGATCGAGCTGAAGGATCCGATGGAAAACGTCGGCGCTCAGCTCGTCAAGGAAGTGGCCTCGAAGACCAGCGATGATGCTGGCGACGGCACCACGACCGCAACCGTTTTGGCTCAGTCGATCTTCCGCGAAGGCGTGAAGACCGTTGCCGCCGGTGCAAATCCGACGGCCGTCAAGCGCGGCATCGACAAGGCCGTTGCGACCATCATCGGCACACGCGACAAGGACGGCGTGTGGGTGGATGGTGGCGCGCTCGGCAAGCTCTCCAAGCCGGTGGACGAGGGTTCTGTGGCCCAGGTGGGCACCATCTCGGCCAATGGCGATCAGGAAATCGGCGACATGATTGCCAGCGCCATGAAGACTGTTGGCAAGGATGGCGTCATCACCATCGAGGATTCCAAGACGGGTCACACCTCGGTTGAGACCGTCGAGGGTATGAAGTTTGATCGCGGCTACCTCAGCCCCTACTTCGTCACCGATAACGAGCGCCTGGAAGTGATTCTGGAAGAGCCTTACATCCTGATCTTCGAGAAGAAGATCAGCGCGATGAAGGACCTGCTCCCCCTGTTGCAGATCGTTGCGCAGAGCGGCAAGCCGTTCCTCATCATTGCCGAGGATATTGAGGGCGAGGCACTGGCCACTCTGGTGGTCAACAAGCTGCGCGGCACACTGAACGTGGCTGCCGTCAAGGCTCCGGGCTTCGGCGATCGTCGCAAGGCCATCCTGGGCGACATCGCCGTTCTGACCGGCGGCGAGGCCATCACTGAGGATCTGGGCATCAAGCTGGAAGGCGTCAAGCTGGAGCAGCTCGGTACCGCCAAGCGCGTCACCATCGACAAGGACAACACCACCATCGTCGACGGTGCCGGCAAGTCCTCCAAGATCGAAGGCCGTATCAACGAGATCCGTTCGCAGATCGAGAAGAGCACCTCCGACTACGACAAGGAAAAGCTCCAGGAGCGTTTGGCCAAGCTGGTGGGCGGCGTTGCCATCATCAAGGTCGGCGCTGCAACCGAGACCGAGCTGAAGGAGAAGAAGGCTCGCGTTGAGGATGCTCTCCATGCGACTCGCGCGGCTGTGGAAGAAGGCATCGTCCCCGGCGGCGGCGTGGCGCTGGTTCGCGCCATTCCCTCGGTCGATGCTCTGATCGCCACTCTGCAAGGCGATGAGAAGATCGGCGCACAGATTGTTCGCCGCTCGCTCGAAGAGCCTCTCCGCCAGATCGTTGCCAATGCCGGCGAAGAGGGTGCGGTTGTTGTTGCCAAGGTGCTCGAGTCCAAGGACCAGCACTACGGCTACAACGCGGCCACCAGCAACTTCGAGGACCTGGTCAAGGCCGGCGTCATCGACCCCACCAAGGTTACCCGCACCGCGCTGCAGAATGCAGCCTCGATTGCCGGACTTCTGCTCACCACAGAAGCTCTGATCGTCGAGATCCCCGAACCCAAGTCTGCTCCGGCAGGCGGCGGTCACGGCGGCGGCATGGACGGCATGTACTAAGGCAGAGATCAGTGGTCAGGGATCAGTAAGAACCTTGGCCGCTGATACTGGATTCAAGAACGAGAAAAGCCCTCAGCTTCGGCTGGGGGCTTTTCTCGCACTCCATGGGCGATTTGTGAGTGGTGGTTTACGCCGCTTTCTTCACTTGAACTGTCACGCGTAATCCGGCAGCGGCGAGCATATTGACCAGCATATCCAGGCCGAAGAACTCGATTTTGCCACGCATCAGGTTGGAGATGCGCGGCTGGGTAACACCGAAGATCGGATTCATCGCGCCGTTGGAAAAGGTCCCGCTCTAGTTTTCTCCGCGAAACTTGTGAATGAGCCTGCGGTCGCGCTTGGTCGGACGCCGCTCGGGAATGGGCGCGAACTGCTGCATGGCCTTGCGTTCTGCGGCCAGTTTCAGCCGGGCTGCCTTGCTCTCTTCGGTCTCGCGGTAGAGGGTCTGGGCGACGGCGGCGGGGCCGCGCATCTCGCTGAGCACCAGAACCTCGATGCGGAACTCGCCAGCCTCGTTGCGCACCGTAAGGCTATCGCCCAGGCGCACCTCGCGGGCAGGCTTGGCGGTGATGTTGTTGGAGAGGATGCGGCCCAGGTCACAGGCCTTGGAGGCCAAGGCGCGAGTCTTGAAGAACCGCGCCGCCCACAGCCATTTGTCGATGCGAACGTTGCTCATAGCTCTATTGTCGTACAGCAATGCGATGGCCCGGCTGATTCAACAGAAAATCAAGCCGACCACGTGGTGCGGTTGCCACGTGAGCTGGAGACGTAGCCCATATCGACAGAGATACCGCGTACGCACTGAAGCAACTGGTTGGCGATAGCGGGTAGCTTCTGGGCTGTGACGCGGAAGGAGGGGCCGGAGATGCTGACGGCGGCCACGGGCTGGCGCTGTGCGTCCAGCAGCGGTACGGCGATGCAGCGCAGGCCTTCTTCCAACTCCTCATCGTCCACGGCATAGCCGCGGCGGCGAGTCTTTTCGATCTCCGCGCGCAGGGCTTCCGGCGTGGCGATGGTGCGATGGGTAAAGCGCTCGAAGCGGCAGCGACTGATAATATCAGCGACCTTCTCCTCGGGCAGGAAGGCCAAGATCGCCTTGCCCACCGAGGTGCTATGCACTGGATTGCTGGCACCGATGCGGGTAATCATGCGCACCGAGCGGGAAGGCTCGATCTTGTCGATGTAAATGATGTGCGCGCTTTCCATAATGCAGAGGTGCGCGGTCTCTTCGGTCTCGGCCACCAGGCGGCGCAGATGCGGTTGGGCGCGGTCGCGCAGGTCGTACTGCTCAATGGCGCGATTGCCGAAGTCGAACAGGCGCAGACCGAGCCGAAACTTGCCGCTGGTGGTGCGCTCCACCATGCGATGGCGCTCAAGGACCATCAGGAAGCGGTGAGCGGTGCTTTTATGCAGTTGCAGCGACGAGGCAACCTGGGCAAGCCCCAGCGGAGTATCGCTCTCTCCCAGCAGATCCAGAACAGCAAACGCCCTGTCCAGAGCCTGAACTTTATAAGTGCCTTGCGGGGAAGAATCTCGCATATTGGTCCTCGATTTCGCCGTGTGGTTCCTTATAGTTTGACGGGAATTTATGTGCGTGTCAACCAGTGATACGGAAATTCTGCCCTTGGGACAAAAATGCATGATTTTGCACTATTTTGGTTTAGATTCAACAATCAGTTGATTGGATTCACACAAAAAGAGAGCGGCCCCCCGCCCGATTGGACGGAGGGCCGCTGGTGTGTGAATTCTGCCGAGGCTTAGCGCTTGTATTCCGGCAGAACCTGGTAGCTGGTATGCAGAAGCTCTTCGGACTTGTGGCTGGCAGGAGCGCCCAGGAACTCCGAGTAGAGCTGCTTGATATAGGGATTGTGGTGCGAGCAGCGCCACATCCCCGCCTGGTCTTCGCTGTAAAGGCCGGCTGCGCGCTTGGTGCGCAGTTCGTTGGTGGCACCGTAAGGCTGACCACCGCCGCCGACGCAACCACCAGGGCAGGCCATCACTTCGATGAAGTGATAGGGAGTTTCCTCACCCGCCGCCTTGGCCGCGCGTACCTTCTCGATGACCTGCTCGACGTTGGCAAGGCCGTGTGCAACGGCGATGCGGATGGTCTTGCCAGCCACTTCGATGGAGCCTTCCTTGACGCCGGTCAGACCACGAGTCACCTGGAAGTCGACGCGTGGTGCGTCGGTGCCGGTAACGTAGTAGTACGCCGTGCGTAGAGCCGCTTCCATCACGCCGCCGGTCGCGCCGAAGATGGTTCCGGCACCGGTGTAGGCACCAAGAAGATGATCGGGCTGCTCTTCGGGGATGGAGTTGAAGTCGATGCCGGACTGCTTGATCATGCGCGCAAACTCACGCGTGGTGATCGAGACGTCCACGTCCTGGAAGCCGGACGACGACATTTCCTTGCTGCGGATGATCTCCGACTTCTTGGCCGTGCAGGGCATGATCGAGACCATGTAAATCTTGGCCGGATCAATTTTCTGCTTTTCGGCGTAGTAAGTCTTCGAGAGCGCGCCGACCATGGCGTGCGGAGACTTGCAGCTTGAGAAGTGCTGGATCATGTCGCCATGGAACTTCTCCATGAAGTCGACCCAACCGGGGCAGCAACTGGTGATGAGCGGCAGTTCGCCCTTGCCTTCGAGCAGGCGCGCCTTGAACTCGGTGGCCTCTTCGATGATGGTGAGGTCAGCGCCGAAGTTGGTGTCGAAAACCGCCTTGAAGCCCATGCGACGAAGCGCCGCATAGATCTTGCCCGTGAGGTTGGAGCCGACAGGGAAGCCGAAGGCCTCGCCGATGGCCACGCGGACGGCGGGAGCAATCTGCACCACGCAGAACGCATCGGGGTCGGCCAGCTTGTCCCAGACTTCAACCGACTCGTCGTACTCTGTGATCGCGCCGGTGGGGCAGTGCGCAGCGCACTGTCCGCAACGAACGCAGGGCGAATCGGCCAGCGGAATATCGCCGGCTGCCGCAATGCGTGTATCGAAGCCGCGGTTCAGGAAGCTGAGCGCCCAGACGTTCTGATCCTGCTGGCAGACCTGAATGCAGCGACCGCAGGAGATGCACTTGCGCGAGTCCAGAACGATGCTGTGCGTCGAGTCATCGATGGGATGCTCGGGCACAATGTTGTCCAGGCCGCTGTGCGTCAGGCCGAAGTCTGCGCACAGAGTTTGCAATTCGCAATTGTGGTTGCGAAGGCAGGTGAGGCACTCGTTCGGGTGGCGAGAGAGGGTGAGTTTCAGCACCGAGCGCCGGACCTGAACAATCTCCGGAGTTTCGGTGAGGATGTCCATCTTTTCTTCGATGGGCGTGCAACAGGCGCGCAGCATCTTGCCGTTGTTTTTGATGTGCACAATACAGATTCCGCAGGCTGCGGTCGCATCCAGGTCGGGATGCTTGCACAGCGTGGGAATGCGCACGTGTACCTGCCGGGCGGCATCCAGAATGGATGTGCCTTTTTCGACTTCGACAGGTAGTCCGTTAATCGTTGCGTGAATAATTTGGCTCATGGCAGCTTTTTCTCGATCCCTGTTTTTCAGATCCTGATCATCAGGCTGTGGTGGTGGCGACCGGTACCAGCCGCTCGGTGAACTCCGACTCGAAGTGTTTGAGGGCGGACAGAGTGGGATTCGGGGCGGTCTGGCCCAGCGCGCAGAGTGAAGCTTTCTGCATCGCCTTGGCGACCTTGCGAATCTTGCGAATGTCTTCCACGGTTCCCTTGCCTTCAACGATGCGATCCAGCATCATCAGCATCTGCGTTCCGCCAATGCGGCAGGGTGCGCACTTTCCGCACGACTCGTCAACGCAGAAGTCCAGATAGAACTGTGCGAGTTCGACGACGCTGTCGTGATCGTCGATGACGATCAAACCACCGGAACCCATCATGGAGCCGAGCTGTTGCAGGTGCTCGTAGCTGACGGGAGTATCAAACTGATGCTCGGGAATCATGCCGCCGGAGGGTCCGCCGGTTTGGATGGCCTTGATCTTGCGATCCGTGCCGGTTCCGCCGCCGATGGTCTCCACGATCTGGCGCAGTGTGATGCCCATGGGGACTTCGACCAGGCCGTTGTTCTTGATCTTTCCGGTCAGAGCGAAGACCTTGGTGCCCTTGGACTTTTCCGTGCCGCGCTCGGCAAACCAGGCCGCGCCACGCAACATGATGCGGGGCACATTGGCCAGAGTTTCCACGTTGTTCACGCAAGAGGGCATATCCCAGAGACCCTTGACCGCCGGGAAGGGAGGACGGGGACGGGGCGTGCCGCGCTTGCCCTCGACCGAGGCGATCAGAGCCGTCTCTTCGCCGCAGACAAATGCGCCCGCGCCGAGACGAATCTCGAAGTCAAAGGCCCAGCCGGAGTCCAGGATGTTCTTGCCCACCAAACCAGCCGCGCGCGCCTGACGGAGAGCCTTTTCGATGCGCTCGACGGCCAGCGGATACTCGGCGCGAATGTAGAAGACGCCGTTGGTAGCTGTCATGGCGCGGGCTGCAATCAACATGCCCTCAATGACTGCGTGTGGATCGCCTTCCAGCACCGAGCGGTCCATGAACGCGCCGGGATCACCCTCGTCGCCGTTGCAGATCACGTACTTGGTATCGGATGTGACCTTGCGCGCAAAGTCCCACTTCATGCCGGTGGGGAAGCCCGCGCCGCCACGACCGCGAAGGCCAGAGGCGAGCATCTCCTTGCAAATCTCCTCGGCGCTCATGCTCAGAGCCTTCTTCAGTCCCTGATAACCGCCGTGCGCCAGATAGTCGTCCAGCTTTTCGGGGTCCGTGCGCCCGTTGTTCTCCAAAACAACACGGTGCTGCATGGTAAAGAAGGGAGCTTCAAGATCAAGGCTGTGACTTTCCAGATCGCCACCGGGCCGTTCAATCTTGGTCCCACCAAGTACGGGAACCACGACCTGATCCACAATGGAGGCGGCCATTTCTGGCTTGATGTCTGAGAAAAGAATATCTCCCTGCGTCTTGGATGTCATGCGAATCAGCGGTCCCTGGCTGCACAATCCCATGCATCCAGTGCCGCATACTTGCACCTTGGCTTCGAGTTGTTTGGCTTTGACTTCCGCCTTGAGTCCGTCAATGATGGCGGCGGCTCCGGACGACTGGCAGCCTGTGCTCGAGCAACAGATCAGGCGCGCTTCAAAGGCTTGCTGCTTTGCATTTTCCGCAGCTGCCTTTATTTCGAGTTCTTCGGGTTTCATAACGTTCCTGTGTTTTGCTAGGAAAAGTCCCGCGTGCGGGAGGTTACTCGGAGACAGCTTCCTCATGGGCTACTGCCATGGGCTTGTCGATCTGGATGCGCTCGATCACGTAGTGGCTTTCAGCGGTATTGAGCTTGCCGTAGACCTTGCCATTGACCGAGGCCAACGGGGCAAGACCGCAGCAACCGAGGCAGCGAACGCCCTGCAAGTGGTATTCCTTGTCCGGTGTGCTCTGGCCTTCGCTGACGCCAAGTTCCTTTTCCAGCCCGTTGAGCAACTCTTTGGAACCCTTGATATGGCAAGCTGTACCGGTGCACACCGAGATAATGTACTTGCCCGGTGCCTCCAGCTTGAAATAGTTGTAGAACGTTACCACTTCGTAAATGCGTGCCAGCGGAACGCCCATCGCCCGGCCCAGTTTCATGGCCGATTCGCGCGGCACATAGCCAAGGCGGTCCTGCAAGTCGTGCAAGGCCATGATCAGGCTACCGCGCTTCTTGCTCCACTTCTTCGCAATGATGGTGATGTCGTCCTGGGGTGCGGCCGCGGCCTTGGGTGCCGCAACCTTCACTGTTGTCGTTACTTCAATCGGTGTGCTCATCGTTTCCTGTCCGCCGTTTCGTTCCGCGTGGCATTGGCTGCCGCGGGGATGGCTGAAGCCCACGTAGAATGCGGCTTTGGCCGTAATCTACCGTTGCATTGAACTTTAAGGGGCCGGTCTGGTTGTGAAAGTGATACTTGTCACCTGAGTTTGTGCGCGCAGGGGCGCAAAGACGGTTGAAAATCCAGAATCTACACGATTGACGCGGAGATTCTGCATGAATCGTAGTGCAATAGCGCGTACCATCATGTGAAATGCGAGAGATTTCACGTTTACCATGGAGTTTTTTTGCCAGAACTTGAGCCTCAAGCAAAATTCCCTGTAGTCCCCCACCGGTGTTTCCGACCCGCTGCTCATGTAACTGAAGCGCCGAAATCCAGCTCGGCGGTAGCGTGGACCTCCCGTTCCACGTCCGTTTCTCTGGAAATGCTCTACGGCATCTTGCATAGCATTTCGCAAGAAACGCGCACAATGAAGAGATGAGGAAAATCCCTCTGAATCGCCCAATCCAACCTGGATTTGAGCGTACCCCCACCCCCTCCCCCTGTGGAAATCGCATTTCTCCCCCTGGAAAATCCAATAAAGCGCAAGGAATCAATAATTTGTAAATATTGCATAGTTACTGAAGAGTAAACAGAGAGGCCCATTTTTAGCCCTTTTTGACCCCCAAAAACCAGATTTTACCCTCAAAAACGCCTTTTTTTGCCAGATTTGCGGCCCTCAAAATGGAATTTCGCAAGAGGCTTGAACGACTCAAAAAAGGCGATGCGAACATTCCAACCACAGGCATGTGCTCGTCGTAGCTGGATTTGTACCATTCCGCCGAATCGATTTCGCTTTCCGGTCGAGGAGAAGGCGTGGATTACCGAGGCGCGGCAGCAAGGGAGGCCAAGCGGTCAGCGATCTGGGCGGCGGCGGCAGGATGAGCTTGCGTGCGGGCGGCGGCGGACATGGAGGCCAGACGATCCGGATCGGATAAGAGTGCGGTGAGGGTGGAGAGGAGTTTGGCGTTGCCGCTGGTGGGGTCCGTTGATTGTGAAGCTTCAATTTCGAACTCTTCCAGCATGACCGCGGCACCGGCTTTGACCATCTCTTCGGCGTTGCGCTTCTGGTGGTTGTCGGCGGCGGCGGCAAAGGGAACGAGGAGGGAGGGTTTGGCGGCAGCGGCCAACTCAGCGACGGTGGATGCGCCGCCACGGGCCAGGACGAGATGGGCCTGGGCAAAGCGGGCGGGCATATCGTCCAGGAAGGCTTGGACCTGAATGCGGGAAAGGTCGGCACCGCTGGCGGCATAGGCGGCCTGGGTGGATTCGGCGTGACGGGCTCCGGCTTGATGGAGGACGGTGAGTCCAGGAATCGCATTCAGCAGAGCTTTTGCGATTTGAGGCACATGAGAGTTGAAGATGCGCGCGCCCTGGGAGCCGCCGAAGACGAGCAGGTGCGGGGCGGCGGAGGTGGGGAGCTGAAGGGCGAAGAACTCGGGGCGGACGGGGATGCCGAAGATTTCCGGGTTACGGAACCAGCGGGCGGCGGAGGGGAAGTTGACAGCGGCGGCCTGGACATGGCGGCCGACGAGGCGGTTGGCGAGTCCAGGCATGGCGTTGGGTTCAAAGGCCATGGCGGGGACGCGGAGCCAGAGGGCAGCGGCCATGGCCGGGCCGGAGGCATATCCGCCGACGCCGAAGACTGCGGCAGGGTTGAAGGTGCGGATGAGACGGCGGCAGGCGAGGATGCTGCGGGGCAGGTCAGAGAGGGTGCGCAGGCGTGTGAGGAGCGAGACGTTTTTGAGCTGGCCGACTTCAACGAGGTGAAGAGGGAAACCGGCAGCGGGAACCAAGCGGCTCTCCATGCCGCGCGCGGTGCCGACGAAGAGGATTTCGGCGTGGTGGCGGGCGACCAACTCGCGGGCTACGGCGAGGGCCGGAATGATGTGGCCGCCGGTGCCGCCGCCAGCGATGAGTATGCGGAGAGTGGACAATTTGGGGCTCCTGGTGCGGGGTGGTGGATAAGTACAGCGAGTTAGCACACGGCGAGAGATGGCGAGTTAGCTGAGGTGGGGTTGAGAATTGAGGCTTCCCAAGTGCCCAACATTTTTTCATGGATAGAGAAAGGCAAAAGCAAAGGCAAGAACAAGAGCAACCTCAGGTCCTTCGACTCCCTTCGCTACGCTTTGGTCGCTCAGGATGACAGCTTTTGGGGGAGTGAGGCAGGATTGATTCATTGTTTGCTGTTGGTCTAATGTGCTGGCTATTTGCATCGGGTTCAATCCACCTTTTTGGTGACGTTGAGGAGGATGCCGATGCTGGCCAGAGTTACGAAGAGGGAGGTTCCGCCGTAGGAGATCAATGGGAGGGGGATGCCCTTGGTGGGGAGCAGGGCTAACACTACGGAGATATTGAAGAAGGCTTGGAGGATGATGGCAGTGGTGATCCCGAAGGCGACCAGGCGGGCGAAGGGGTCTTGGGAGCGGTAGGCAGCGCGCAGGCCGCGAATGCCGAAGACGATGAAGAGAAGCAGAATGAGCAGGGTGCCGATGAGTCCGGTTTCTTCGGCGATGTTGGCGAAGATGAAGTCAGTGTGGGCTTCGGGGAGATAGAAGAGCTTTTGTACGCCGTCCATATAGCCACGGCCGGTGACGCCGCCGGTGCTGACGGCAATGAGGGACTGGTTGATGTGAAAGCCTGCGCCCTGAGGGTCGGAATCAGGATTGAAGAAGACCAACATGCGCTTGAGACGCCAGGGAACCATGAAGAGCAGAACGCCGAGAACGGGGATGGTAGCGGCGAAGCCAAGAGCGAGGTACTTATAGTCCATGCCGGCCAGCAGCAGCATCATGGCTGTGACGCCGAAGAGAACCAGAGCAGTGCCAAGGTCGGGCTGGCGAACGATGAGGACGATGAAGACCAGAGGCATAACGATGGCGCGCAGGATGGTGTTCTTCCAGTCGCGCATCTGGTTGAGGCGGGTGTGCAGGAACCAAGCGAGAAAGAGGATGAGGACGGGTTTGGCGAGTTCGGAGGGCTGAAGGGAGAATGCACCGAGGCGAATCCAGCGATGGGTGTGATGAGAGTCGCGGAAGAAGTAGACGAGGACGAGAGGGATGGTGGTGAGGGCTAGCGCCGGAAAGATAAAGCGGGGGGATTTGTAGCGGTTGACATCGACCTGCATGAGGACCAGCATGACCAGCACACCGGCCAACGCCCAGATGGCTTGCTTGACGACAAAGGAGTAGGGGGAGTGGTAGCGCTCCTGAGCCATGACGGCAGAGGCTGAGAAAACCATGGCCAGCCCAACAGCGACCAGCAGCAGGGTGGTGAAGAATAACCATTTGTCGACGCCTACACGCTTGGCCATTTTTTTCCTTTATGCGCCGACGAGTTGCTTGAAGACGCGGCCGCGGTGCTCATAGCTTTCGAACTGGTCAAAACTGGCGCAGGCGGGGGCGAGCAGGACGATCTCGCCAGGGTGAGCGGCGGCGGCGGCGGCACGAACGGCGTTTTCCAGCGTGATGCAGGAATGGATGGTGATCGCGCCTCGGAGATGATCTTCGATTTTGTCGGCGGCG
>JGI12269J14319_10003900_pt1 | contig 13836 bp, 14 predicted proteins | sample PeaSoiSIISIP2007_FD_14319 | JGI IMG/M metagenome (IMG submission 14319) | reverse complement strand
AATCTGTGAAATCTGTGTTAATCTGTGGTTTCTCTTATCGTTCTTTTCATGTGTAATCTGTGGTTCCCCGTTCAGAATTCCCCAAAGCTCTAAATAGGCACTTATTTTTTCCTGTATTTACGGTGTCTTTCCTTGTAGGTATAAAAAATGCGGGATTTTAGGATAATCTGGAAGAATTATTTCTTTGTGAGATACTTTCTGATATCAAAAGCTACGGCGGCAATAATAATTAAGCCTTTGATAATTAGTTGCCAGTAGGGGCTTACGCCAATATACGTGAGCCCATAGTTAATAACTCCGAAGATCAGCACTCCGACGAGGACACCCGGTACGGTACCAATTCCGCCGGCCGTGGATACTCCACCCACGACACAAGCTGCAATGGCATCTAATTCATACATATTCCCGTAATTACTTGTGGCTCCGCCCGTTCTGGCAGCCTCCATCACTCCGGCAAGACCATAAAGGGCCCCGGCAATAGCATACACGTAAAGTAGAACACGCTTGACATTAATTCCGGAAACAATAGCCGCTTGGACGTTACCTCCAATGGCATACATGCTCTTGCCAAGGCGGGTTTTGTTAAAGATGACCCAGACAATGACTGCGACTAAGAGAGCAATAATGACGATATAAGGGATGGAATAAACGCCGTTTCCGATAAAACCGCTGCCTAAGTCTGTTGTGAAATCTGGTCGAAGTCCACCGATTGGCTGAGATTGATTAGGCTTCATATCGAAGTAAAGTGAGTTAAGACCTAAAACGGCGACCATCGAGCCCAGAGTTGCAATAAAGGGAGGAACGCTTAGTCTGGAAACGATAAGCCCGTTAATTGCTCCAACAAGTAGCCCCATAAAGATGGCAATTAAAACGGGTACCCACAAGGGGAGATTCGGAAGACCAGGGTAAAAACGATGAGAATACTCTTGAATCTGAAGCATCGATGCCGAAATTACTGCCGCAAATCCTACCATGCGACCTGCCGAAAGGTCGACACCGCCTGTGATCAAAACGAAAGCCGCCCCTAAAGCGATAATGGCTCGAGTCGCAGATTGTAATAAAATATCGTGTATACTATTAACGGACAAGAAAGTCGGATCAACAGCTGTGATTCCTAAAATTAGAATGAGCAGTACAAAGTAGATCGCGTATTGAAAAAAGAAACTACCAACTTTATTGACACTAATAAGATTACTATTTTTCATTATTTAAGAGACCTCCAGTCAAGCCATAAACTTTGTAGCGAGGTACATAATGTCTTCTTCGGTTCTATGGGTTTCTTCCAGAATACCAGACAGACGGCCTTCACACATGACCATGATCCGGTCGGACATACCGATAAGTTCAGGCATTTCTGAGGAGATCATGATAATACTTTTTCCTTGTTGAACCAGATCGGCGATGATGGAATAAATTTCAAATTTCGCGCCTACGTCGATTCCTCGCGTTGGTTCATCCAGCATTAGGATTTCTGGTTCAGTAAGGAGCCACCGAGCTATCAACACTTTTTGCTGATTTCCACCAGAGAGGTTTTTGATTTGAGTTTTGGAGGAAGGGGTTTTAATACGCATCTGTTCAATGCGTTGCTCAACGTCCTGTCGCATTGTTTTCTGGTTGAGAAGAAAATAAGGACTAATATAACGGTTCATATTAGCCATGACCGTGTTTTCTATTATCGGGAGAACCGGGAAAATTCCTGTGGCCCTTCGTTCTTCTGTGAGCAAGGCGATTTTGTGTTTTTTAGCATCCATGGGGGATTTAATTTTCACTTGTTTGCCATTAATGAAGATCTTGCCGGAGGACACAGTTCTCATGCCAAAGAGGGCTTCAATAAGTTCCGTGCGTTGGGCGCCCACAAGTCCTCCAATACCTAAAATCTCTCCTCGACGTAGATCGAAAGAGACTTCTTTAAAGGCTTTGGAAAAGGGGGAAGTTAATCCCTCCACTCTGAGGACGGTTTCTCCAGGGGTGTTATGGCGCTCAGGAAACCGTTGGGTGAGGTCACGCCCTACCATCTTAGAAATGATTAAGTCGGTGGTAAGGTCAGTAGCTAGCCACGAGCCGATGCGTTTACCATCGCGCATGATAGTTACTTCATCAGAGATTTCTAGGATTTCCTCAATTTTATGAGAGATGTAAATAATCGAAACTCCTCGGCTTTTTAAAGAACGAATAATTTTAAAGAGTTGCTCCACTTCATTGCCCGTTAAGGAAGAGGTGGGTTCATCCATCACGATCACTTTTGCTTGGTAAGACACTGCTTTGGCTATCTCAATCGACTGTATTTTGGAAACTGATAAGGATCCGACCAGAACACGGGGATCGAGATCCATACCAAGGTCTTTAAATAAAGCCATTGAATCTTGATACATACGTTTGTCATCAATCAATTTGATGGGCCCAAAATTTTTGAGAGGAAAACGACCAAGCCAGAGGTTTTCCATAACATTACGACGCGGCACAGAATGCAGTTCCTGGTGAATCATGGAAATGCCCCGATCAAGCGCATCTTTGGAATTGTTGATTTCTATTTTATGACCGTTTAAGAGGATCTCACCAGCGTTAGGTTTATAGATTCCAAAAAGACATTTCATAAGAGTTGATTTTCCGGCACCGTTTTCCCCCATAAGGGAGTGCACTGTACCAGGACGAACCTGCAAGGTGACCTTGTCAAGTGCCTTTACGCCAGGAAAATCCTTAGAAATATTGGTCATTTCCAGTAAGAATTCATTTTCAGGCATTTTGACGCCTCCTGTGATCAGTGCTTCCGCAATTATTGTATATAGGATTAAAAGTACCAAATTCAAAAGCAAGGGGAAACGTAACGAAAACATTGCCCCTTGCTTCATTCACTATAGTACTTAGAGTCAATAGGTATTCGAAAGGAGACGGTTATTGGGCGTCTGACATATTAGCCTTAGTGATTTTCTTATATGGAACCCAAACATATTGACCGTCAGCGATATCGTATCCAGAATTATCTTTGTTCGGAGTGAGGCCCTTGGATAAGGCAACTGCTAGATTTAAAGTGGCAGTTCCTTGATTTTTGGCGTCATTTAACACGGTTCCTAAGAGCGTGCCATCTTTCAGAGCTTGGAGACCAGGAGCCGTTGCATCCACTCCAACAACAGGCATGTATTTACCATTGGCAAAGTATCCTTTGGCTTTCAGAGCCTCGATAGCACCTAAGGCCATATCATCATTGTTAGCGAGTACAGCTTCAATCTTATTCCCTTGTGCTCCTAAGAAAGCAGCCATTTTGTCTTGAGCCTTGGAACGATCCCACATTGCGGTATCTTGAGCAAGAATGTTAACTTTAATTCCCGCATCTTGAATGGCCTGAACGGAATACTTTGTACGCGCTATAGCATCAGGATGTCCAGGTTCCCCCTGCAGAATAACCACATCCATAATTCCATCCTTGTTCGTGTCCATTTCAGGATGAGCTTTCCAATAATCTACTAAGATTTGCCCTTGCATAATGCCGGATTCTTCGGCTTTAGCTCCTACATAATAGACTTTGTCCCATTTCTTCATATCACTGGCTAATGGCTGGCGGTTAAAAAAGACAACGGGTGTATTAGCCGCTTTGGCTTTGTCAATGATCACTCCGGCAGCAGTGAGGTCCACGGGGTTGATGGCCAAGGCATTGACCTTTTTATTTAGGAAGAGGTCAACCTTATCGTTTTGGGTGGGCTGTGAGTTTTGGCTGTCAACAATGTCGACGGTTGCTTTGCCTTGAGCAGCAGTGGAGATGGCGTTACGGACGCCGGTCATAAATGTGTCATCAAATTTGTAGATAGCAACACCGATGGTAGGTTGTTTCTCCGCGGAGCCAGATGAACTTGAACTAGGGGCTGGACTTGTGCTAGCGCCGCATCCTGTTAAGAACAGCATTGCTCCGACGATCGCAGCTGAAAAGATTTTTTTCATAGATAATCCTCCTTCTTTTTCTATAGATTTTTCTCTGACAGAACTTAATAAATTTAATTTCGTAAGTATATTATAGTGTTCATTATTCTGAATAGTCAAGGACTTTCTTTTGATGGTATTACTATTATAATTGATAAATATTTACAAATAGCAATGCATTGCTGTTGTAATAAGTATAGATTATTCCGAAATGAAGAAGCAAAACTGACAATTACTAAGGTATATGAAAGGAAATAACAAGTCAAAGATGCCTAGGATATATAAGGGCGCAACAGGGGCATCTGTACTGGAAGTACAGATGCCCCTGTTGAACTATAATCGCAGTGGATACTAGTGCTTTTTCCAGAGAGTTTCGTTGCAGAGAAGCGCAGTGCACCCGCACTGAGCTATTTCAACTTCGATCGTCGTGTGAGAGATCCCGAATTCTTCAAGGAGATATTGCTTTAACTGTTTAATGATTTCTGTGCTCCGCTCAAGTGAACCCTCCGGATCAACGACAAGGTGGCAACTGAGGGCAACCCTTTCCGGTGTCATACTCCAGACATGGAGATCATGAATGTCTTTAGCCCCCGGCAATATTCGAACATAAGCTAGTAACCGATCATATTCAAAACTGGTTGGGGCCCCTTCCATTAAAATATGAATCGTTACTTTCACGATCTTCCAAGCATTCCAAGCGATCATAAGAGCAATTAAAACGGAGATGATCGGGTCAATAACATACCAGGAAGTGAATTGCATGATCACGGCGCCGCTGATAACGCCCGCTGAGGCTGCAGCATCTCCTAAGACGTGAAGAAGGGCCGAACGGACGTTGAGGTTATCTTCCCCTCCTCGCAAGCTGAAAGCGATTGCTAGATTGACAATTAAACCAACGCCTGCACTCAAACACATAATTGTGCTTTCCACGGATTGGGGATTTTGAAAACGACGGATTGCCTCATAAAGAATCACGAAAGCAATAATAATTAAGGTGAGGGAATTGGCTAAAGCGGCTAAAATCCCAGTGCGATGATAGCCAAACGTTTTACTAAGAGTGGGAGACTTTTGCGCCTGAACGGCAGCAAACCAAGCAAGACCTAAGGCAGCAACATCTGTCAGCACGTGTCCGGCATCACTGAGGAGGGCTAAGCTATTCGCGACGCCTCCTCCAACCACTTCCACAGCTAAGATGAAGAAGGTAGCAAAAAAAGCCCACTTTAACTTAGCTCCTGCAACATGGACATGGGCCCCAAGCGCGCCGTGGTTGTGTCCGGAATGAGCGTCCTGGCAATCTGCACCAGGTTGATTGTACACATGCGTTGCCTCGTGAGTGTGTTTAGGATCAAGTTCAGGCTGATGATTTGGGGATCCAAATGATAATTCGTTAGATTTTGACATTGGTATCTCCTTCAATCCAAGCTACAGATCATGTTAACTCATACTTTCTACTCTTTGCCTTAAATACATTATAATAATTACATGAATATTTGCAAATGCGTTTTAGGGAGCAACTTCGCTATCGCGAGGTCGTGAGCTTAAAGTGGCAGCACGGGAGTACTTTATGATAGAATGAGGATACAATTTTGGTTATCTTCTACATGGGTATTTGATGCCAAGGTATTGGGGGTTTTATTTGTTTTAAGGCATATGAAAGGAGTAGAAAATGCAAAGTATCTTGGTTATTGCTTTAGGTGGCGCCTTGGGGGCACTGTCTCGCTACGGTCTCGGTTTTTGGATATCTAGTAAATGGAACCAAGGATTTCCTTTAGGTACTTTTATAATCAATATATCCGGGGCTTTCTTATTAGGATTCCTAAATATATTATTTATAGAAAAATTGACAGTCAGCCCATTATGGCGATTAGGTATCGGGGTAGGCTTTTTAGGGGCCTATACCACTTTCTCAACGTTTAGTTATGAAGTTATAATGTTAATAGAAGGAGGCAGTTTACTAACCGCAGGACTTTATACTTTACTCAGTGTAATCATTGGTTTTACTGGAGTTGCACTGGGTGTAAGACTGGCCCGTATACTGTAATTCTATTTTCCAAGACATTAGTTCAGTCGTAAATGTCAATTTAACGGTTTAAGCTAATTTTATTTTAGGCATATGAAAGAAAATAGACTGGCAGACTGACTGGTTATTTACTTGAAGGTGCCTTAAGCCTGCGGAAAGGAGGGTTTGGATGTTAGGTAAAGCAAAGTTACTTAAAGTCTATTTAGGTGAAAGCGAACGGTACAAAGGTAAGCCTCTCTATCAGTATTTAGTACATTGGCTTAAGGAAAAAGGAATTGGCGGTGTAACCGTAATCCGAGGTATCGAAGGTTACGGTGGAGATAAAGTTCTCCATACGGCTCGGTTCTTAGAGTTATCTTCCGATTTACCAATGGTTTTGGAAATCGTAGATGTAGCAGAGAAAATCGATCCCCTTATTCCAGAGATTTGTGCAATGGTACCGAAAGGCTTAGTTTTTTCCTCGGACATTCAGGTTCACAAGCATGGAAAAAGCAATTAGCTTACCTCAGAACAATCGCAGAAAAAGAGTTCTGCTGAGCATAACGTCAACAGAACTCTTTTATTAATCATTTATCCAAAGCTGGTAAATATAGGCATATGAAAGAAAATATCCATGNCATACTGACTGGTTATTTTCTTGAATGTGCCTTAGATCAGATTACTACCCCGGGGATTACAGCAGGGGTATACACTCGTTGGGCGAGCTCACTATCGATCATGAAGAGGCCTGCCCCGTCTCCATTGATAAGCTTAAGCTTATTCAGCACACGACCCATGTTTTCCTCTTCTTCTACCTGTTCAGTGATATACCATTGTAGAAAAATCTCAGTCGTGTGATCTTTAATTTCGTGTGAGATATTCATAAGCTCATAGATTGACTTTGTAATAAATTGTTCGTGTTTTAAAGCAAGTTCAAATACTTCTCGAGGGCTGGAAAACTCGTTCTGGGGTTCTTTGATCTCGGTTAAAGTTATCTTGCCACCTATTTTGGTCAAATAATTGAAAAAACCTAAGGCGTGATCACGTTCTTCCTGAATCTGAACGCGGAAGTAGTTGGCAAATCCATCAAGATTTAGAGATGAGAAATAAGCCTGCATGGCAAGATAAAAATAGGCTGAGAAAAATTCCTTATTCACTTGATCATTAATAGCTTGAATCATCTTTTCGTTTTGCAATGTATTCCACCTACCTTTTTTAAAGTATTAACGTTAACACGTTTAAGTATGTATTCTACATAACCCTGCCAAGTTCCTGTCGGTAAAAGTGTTTTCATAAAAATAATTATAATACTTACTAAATAAAGAATGATTCAATGACGTTATTGAATATCAGAAGGATGTGGATGGGTTTGTGATAAAACCATCCACATCTTTGTCCTATATTCGAGTCGGTAAAGGTAGTTGTTGAATTTTGTGAACTTGGGTTAAAATGGAATCCCCAGGCGTCGAATGAGCGCAAATCCTGCTCGTTTTGCAAGGGGTAGAAATACTTTGTTCAGAAGAGGAGTGCCAACACGCTGGATGAGGGGGATTCCAACTTTGCGCGCCAAGGGAGGGCCGACGCGTTGAGCTATGGGAAGGCCTACGTTGCGTGCCAAAGGAGGCCCGAATTGTTTTATGAGCGAAGGACCATATTGTTTCAGGAGGATTCCTGCCTGCTGTTGCCAGATGTTAGAAGACGCCGGAGCGGCAGAGGTTGGAGGTTTCGTCGAGAGCGGAATTTGCTTCTGCATGGGAGACGTGGGTGTGGGTTGGGCTATTGGTTGGGTTATTGGTTTAGTTATCGGTTGAACGATCGGTTGAGTAACCGGTGTATGAAGGCGCTGTTGAACAGGCAATGGTCCTGGCCCCTGAGCAGGGTTAGTTCCCTGTCTCTGAATAGGGGAGAACTTGTGCTGTTGATTCGGGAAATAACCTCGTTGTCCCATCAACGTTGTCATGGGTAAGCCCCCCTTTATATTTTAAATGTGAGAATTATTTGGTTAATGATCCTTATGATACACGTTATGCATCAATCAGCACGATGTTCCATAATGTGGAAATTATAATAAATAAATCTAACATAAATTAGAAAGTGTGACGTATGACTACTTCACTTACTGAAAAATATCATCATCGGGGGACATTAAGATTGGCTGTGGAATATATTGGGACTAAGGAGGTGTTTTCAATGGCTCTGAATTTTCTTAGAAATCAGGGGAATTTTCCTACTCAAGGTCAGATTCAATCTGTTCCAGCTGGTCTTAGCCGTTTCTTGCAAAAAAAGGGGATAAATTCTTCGTCTGATCTTGAGCAGAGAATCCAACTACAAAATCCTAGTGGCTTTTTGAGAAAACAAGGATAACTCTTAAAATGAGTGTTTCTGTAGCCAAGAGTGAAACACGATGTTTCAGATTAGAGCGCCGCCAAGGATGGCAAGGCGCCGTAATTGCTAGAAGGACGCGAATAATAAAAAGGACCGAGGCCTCGGTCCTTTTTATTATTCGCGTTGATGAGTTGCTCAGTGGCGCTTCTTATCGAACGACTTCATCCATCGGTTGGCCTTTTGTTTCTTCGCCAAGGACGATGACATTTAAGGCGGCTAGAAGCAATACCCCTGCGAACATGAGGAAAACGGATTGAGAGGATGAATGGTAAGATCCTAGCATTAAGCCGACGATAGCGGGTGCAATAATTCCGCCAATTCTTCCAAATCCAGCAGCCCAGCCGGACCCGGTTGCTCGAGCATGGGTCGGATAAAGCTCCGGAGTGTATGTATAGACAATTCCCCACGCGCCAAGATTAAAGAAGGACATCAAGGATCCCATCAGCAGAACGGTTTGGACATCCGTGCTTTGACCAAAAAAATAAGCCGTAATTGCCGTGCCAATAAGATAAATAGCCAATGTCGGCTTGCGACCGACCTTGTCCACAAAATACGCAGCACTGAAATACCCAGGAATTTGAGCCAGGGTCATAGTCATGACGTATTGGAAACTTTTAGTTAAGGAAAAGCCTTTCAAGGCGAGTAGAGAAGGGAGCCAGGTGAAAATTCCGTAATAAGAGTAGACTACACCGAACCAGAGAATCCAGAGGAAGATGGTACGTTTAATAAATTTACTAGAAAAGAGCTCTTTAAGCGCCATTCTAGGTAGACTATGGGACATAGGTATTGAAGTCAGTTCCGCTGTGGTGCGCTTTACCCCGGATTGTGCTTCGATGATTTTCACAATACCCTCTGCTTGAGCGAATTCACCCTTGGACGCTAAATAGCGAGGGGATTCTGGAATAGAGCGCCAAAGATAAAAAATATAAAGGGCAGGAAGGGCACCGATATAGAACGCGGCCTGCCACCCGAAGCGAGGAATGATTAGATAAGAGATCAGAGCAGCCAAGAGCCACCCTAGGGCCCAGAAACTCTCCAGTAGAACGAGGAATTTACCCCGATGCTTAGCTGGAGAAAACTCGCTCATCAGTGTTACGGCAACAGGAAGTTGACCGCCTAGGCCGAATCCAACCAAAAAACGAAAGACCAAGAGTGACTCGTAGTTCCAGGACAGCCCACATAATCCGGTTGCGAAACTGTAGATCACAAGGGTTGAGGCAAAAACCCTTTTACGGCCGAAAAGGTCAGCCATTGTCCCCGAGAGAATCGCTCCGATTGCCATACCGACAAGCCCAATACTTCCAATTGTACCGACTTGCTCCGGACTGAGCTTCCAGGCCTTCATCAATACGGGGAGAACAAAGGAAATAATACCGGTGTCCATGGAGTCAAACATCCAACCTAAACCAGCGGTGATCAGTAGGAAATAATGAAATCTGGATACGGGTAAGGTTTCCAAGCGTTCGGTTAGAGTCATCTTATTCGTCCTTTCTACAAGTAAGCAATCGCTTCGATTTCCAGAATTGCGTCCTTAGGTAAACGTGCAACTTGTACAGCAGAACGGGCAGGAGGATCATTCGGAAAATAGGTGGCGTAAACGGCATTCATGGCGGCGAAGTCATTCATGTCTCTCAGGAAAACCACGATTTTAATGATTTTGTCCATGGACGCGCCTGCGGCTTCTAAAACCGCTTTAACATTATCTAAGGATTGTCTGGTTGCTCCTTCAATATCGGCGACCAATTCTCCACTTTGTGGGTTCAGTGGAAGCTGTCCAGATGTGAAAATTAGATTTCCGACCTTAACCCCTTGAGAATAAGGGCCAATGGCCGCTGGTGCATTTGGAGTACTGACGGTGTGTTTAATCATGGCTATTTACCTCCTCGAAGTTCGTCACGCAATCTATTGCCATGACGTAATTAGTGTAAGTATAACCGTTTTAGGTGAATGAACCAAGCAAGAAATTGGGATTTTAGCTTTTAACTGGGTTTAACGTGAGGAGTGCGAATTGTGATATAATTTTGCTGGCAGAATTAAATATCCTAAAATCCCGCATTTTTTTATACCTACAAGGAAAAACACTGTAAATACGGGAAAAAATAAGTGACTATTCAGAGCCTTGGGGAATTCTGAACGGGGAACCACAGATTACACAGATTAAGAACGATTAGAAGATGGGAGTCAATGAAGAGGCACAAATTATAAATTATCTGAAAGTCACAGGGTTAAAACGAGGCCTTTTAATCAACCTTGGCGATCATCCATTGAGTTACAAGCGATTTGTAGTTTAGAGCCAAAATGTATTTATTCTGTGTTAATCTGTGTAATCTGTGGTTGATTAACAAAATCAGGGTTTATTAATGTAGGTATAATTTTTAACGGGAATCAAGGAAATATAGTATGACTTTTTATAATTTGGATGGATGGCCATTAAGGGAGGTTGCCCATGGGATTTCTGGAACGTGTGATTCAGATCGATTTTGTAGACCGCTTAGGTTTGGGAATGGAGATCTTTGAGGGTTGCGAAAAGAATAGCGTTGATAAGATTGGGATGGAAGTCATTCCGGATCAGGGCATGTTCATCAAATTCCGTTGTGTTTTCATTGATCAGGTTCAACGATTAATAAAGGATTTAGAAGAAGTTAAAGGGGTGCTCTCAGTAAATTTGCGGGATCAGATGCCGTACGAGGAGAGAGAACATAAGTTAAAAGAAATTATTTCAAAAATTGATTGTAAGAAGCAATTATTAGCGTTTGAGGAGATTATTTATCAGAGTGTCAAGATGCGTCGTGTTGTGGAAACCGCTAAAATGGTGGCTAAAGGAACCTCTACGGTTTTATTGCGAGGGGAAAGTGGAACAGGAAAAGAGCTGTTTGCACGAGCGATTCATATGGAAAGCTTGCGAGCTCAAGCCCCCTTTATTCCGATCAATTGCGCGGCCTTACCGGATAGCTTACTGGAAAGCGAACTCTTCGGCTATGAAGAAGGTTCGTTTACTGGGGCCGCAAAAGGGGGGAAGAAAGGGCTTTTTGAGCAAGCAGAACAGGGAACCATCTTCTTGGATGAAATCGGAGAAATTCCGACGCAGGTTCAGATTCGGTTACTTCGGGTTTTGCAAGAAGGTATGATTCGCCGAGTTGGAGGAGTCAAGGAACTTTCGGTGGACGTTCGAATTGTGGCTGCGACACATCGTAATCTAGAAGAAATGATCCAAAAGGGCGAATTCCGTGAAGACCTTTACTATCGATTAAATGTTATTCCCTTGAGGATTCCTCCACTGCGGGAACGTTCTGAGGATATTCCACTGATCGCTCAGCATCTAATTCGAAAGATATCTGAGAAGCTAGGAAAATCAGAAATACATTTAACGAAAGAGAGCATTGACTTGTTGATGAGCCAACCCTGGCCCGGAAATGTACGGCAACTAGAAAACATCCTTGAATGCATTATCAATGTCCAGGATTCTGCTGAGCTCAAACCTCAACATTTCCATGAGTGGACAGAGTTAGTCTCCACTCATTATACTGGAGAATGTGAGGCGGGGAACCTTCAAATACAGATTCCTGTAGATAAAGAATGGCCTACCTTAAAGAAGATTGTGAGTGACGTTGAAAGACAAGTTCTCACCCAAGTATTGGCAACACATTCGTCTTCTAGAAAAGCCGGAAGGATTCTTGGAGTTTCTAATACAACAATTTTAAATAAAATGAAGAGTTATGGAATTGGAAATGATTAAGGTTTAAGTTCAGAAAGTGACAAGTATTTTTATCACTGATAAGAATACTTGTCACTTTTTCTTATCGTTTACAAGCAAATTAAAAAAACATACAGTATTCATGCCCTATCGGTGGGTATCAAGAGTACGGCATGGAAATTGCAACTATTAATTATAATCAAAATAATATGGAAATCTGAGAGGATGTTGACAGTGGTTAGAAAAGCAGAACCTTACCGCATTAAAATGGTTGAATCCATACGCATGATTTCGCCTGAAGAGCGTTTGATAAAACTTCAAGAAGCGGGATATAACCCCTTTCTTTTAAAATCAGAAGACGTTTACATCGATCTCCTCACGGACAGCGGTACAGGCGCAATGAGTGATAGACAGTGGTCCGCCTTGATGCTCGGAGATGAGTCCTATGCTGGCAGTAAATCCTTCTACAAAGTGAAAGATGCGGTGCAGGACATCTTCGGCTATGATTATGTTCTGCCGACGCACCAAGGCCGTGGGGCAGAGCAAGTCCTCTTTCCTCATTTAAAGCATCATAATGGTCAATTTGTCCTTGGAAATATGCATTTTGATACGACCATGGCTCATATCGAGATGAATGGTATGATCCCCGTGAATCTCGTCATCGAAGAGGCCTTTGATACCCAAAAAGAGCATCCTTTTAAGGGTAACTTTGATTTAGAAAAACTGGAGAATTTTATCCTCGAAAAAGGGGCGGAAAATATTGCCTTTATCATCGCAACTGTGACCTGTAATTCGTCAGGTGGACAACCACTTGCTATGGAAAACTTTCGTGAGGTTCGGAAGATTGCGGATAAATATGCTTTGAAAATTAACATTGACTCCGCACGTTTTGCTGAGAATGCATATTTCATAAAGAAACGCGAGCCTGGCTATGAAAATAAGAGCATTCTAGAGATTGTTAAAGAAATGTATGATATGGGTGACTACTTCACAATGAGCGCGAAGAAAGACGCTATTGTCAACATGGGTGGACTGATCGGCATCCGAAAGGAAGAAGAAATGTATCAGAAAGCGAGCACGAGTTGCGTACCTATGGAAGGTTTTGTAACCTACGGTGGGCTCTCTGGACGGGATATGGAGTGTTTAGCAGTTGGCCTGTATGAAGGAATGGATTTTGATTATTTGGAAAGCCGAATCGGGCAAGTAGAATACCTAGGCGAAGAGCTTCGTAAGCGGGGCATCCCGATCCAATGGCCTGTCGGCGGTCACGCCGTTTTTGTGGATGCTGGAAAGTTTCTTCCCCATATTCCTGCCGAGCAATTTCCGGCCCAAGCCCTTAGTAACGAACTATATCTTGAGGCGGGTATTCGTCCGGTTGAAGTTGGTTCCCTGTTACTTGGCCGTGATCCCGAGACCGGAATTCAAAAGAAGGCCGGTGTAGATTTCATGCGTTTGACAATTCCGCGGCGTGTCTATACGGACAATCATATGGATGTGGTTGTTGATGCCCTGGAAGCAATTTGGGAACGGCGTGACCAAATCAAAGGCTTGGAGTTTACCTATGAACCAAAAGTGCTTCGTCATTTTCTTTGCAAACTTAAACCCATTGAAGCTTAATATTCTGGATCTTGGGTAGCGTTTTTTTGAAGCCAGTGATAAATGAACTTTATCACTGGCTTCATTAATTATACCTACATTAATAAACCCTGATTTTGTTAATCAACCACAGATTACACAGATTAACACAGAATAAATATATTTTTAGCTCTAAAATATAAATCGCTTGTAACGCAATTGATATTCGCCAAAGTTGATAAAAGCCCGATTTAATCCTGTAGCTTTGAGA
>JGI12269J14319_10003899_pt1 | contig 13837 bp, 12 predicted proteins | sample PeaSoiSIISIP2007_FD_14319 | JGI IMG/M metagenome (IMG submission 14319) | reverse complement strand
ACCGCTAGAGCGATGGCGCGGAACTTCATGGGGCTCCCTCGCAAAACGTGTACCGGGGGGGCGGGCACGCTGATTATACTACCGTTAACAAGACTGCCGAATTGGATATAGCTCGCCCCATCGATTAGACGCAAAAAGGGACTGGTGGGTTACCCAGATTTCCGCCGCAGGGCGAAGTTGAAAGTAGTAAGTGGTCAGTGAAAAGTGGGGTGGCCGGCGCTTCGCTTTTCAACTTTCCACTTTCCGCTTTCCGCTTTCCGCTCAATCGTAATACTCCAGCCCCAGGTGCGTGATCAGAGTCTCGCCCTTCAGGTGGCGCAGCGTGTTCTTCAGCTTCATGGACTGGATGAACAGGTCGTGCTCGGGATAGAGCCCGGGCGCGGTCATGGGTGACTTAAAGTAGAAGCTGAGCCATTCCTGGATGCCGAGGCCGCGCAATTCGGCGCTGCGTTGCGCCAAGTCGAGGAAGAGCACCAGATCGAGCACAATGGGCGCGGCCAGGATGGAGTCGCGGCACAGGAAGTCCACCTTGATCTGCATCGGGTAGCCGAGCCAGCCGAAGATGTCGATATTATCCCAACCCTCTTTGTTGTCACCGCGGGGTGGGTAATAGTTAATGCGAACCTTGTGATAAATCTTGCCGTAAAGGTCGGGGTACATCTGCGGCTGCAAGATGTGCTCCAGCACTCCCAGCTTCGATTCTTCCTTGGTCTTGAAGGAATCGGGATCGTCCAGCACTTCGCCGTCGCGGTTGCCGAGGATGTTGGTGGAGTACCAGCCGCTCAGGCCGAGCATGCGCGCCTTGAAACCGGGCGCGAGGATGGTCTTCACCAGCGTCTGGCCAGTCTTGAAATCCTTGCCGCAGATGGGAGCGTGGTTGCGCCGCGAGAGTTCGTACATCACCGGGAGGTCCACGGTCAGATTGGGAGCGCCGTTGGCGAAGGGCACGCCCTCGCTCAAGGCGGCGTAGGCGTAGATCATCGAGGGTGCGATGTCCTCGTCGTTCTGCTCCAGTCCCTTCTCGAATGCTTTTACCGACTCGTGCACGGCCTTGGGACGCAGGAAGATCTCAGTCGAGCCGCACCAGATCATGATGAAGCGCGAGGCGCCGGAGGTCTTCTTGAACTCGCGGATGTCCTCGCGCACCTGCTCGGCCAGGTCTCGCTTGCTCTTGCCCTTCTTCACGTTGGGCCCGTCGAGCTTGCGGACGTAATTTTGGTCGAACACTGCTTTGCGCGGCTTGATGGATTGCAGGAAGGGCTTGATCTGGTCGAGCAGGTCGCGCTCCAGCACGCCGGCGTTGCGGGCCGCGGCGTACATGTCGTCGGTGTAGATGTCCCAGCCAGTGAAGACCAGGTCGTCGAGGCCGGCCAGCGGCACGAAGTCCTGCACCTTGGGCGAGCGCGCGTCGGTGCGCTTCCCCAGGCGGATGGTGCCCATCTGGGTGAGCGAGCCGATGGGCTTCGCCAGCCCCTTGCGGATGGCTTCCACGCCCGCCACGAATGTTGTTGCCACCGCTCCCATGCCGGGGATCATCACTCCCAGCTTGCCCTTGGCCGGTTGGATCTGGCTGGATTTGCCGCTCGATTGCCGCTTCGCCATGAATTATGCTTCCGCCCTTGTTCGATCAGAGTTGGTTGGACAAACGGGCTATCTTCTCGTATCGAGAGGTGATTTGCAAACCGGGGCAATTTGATGGATGACAAAGTGGCCGTCATAACTGGTTCTTCGAGCGGCATCGGCCTGCTGACCGCCATCGAACTGGCCCGCAGCGGCTACAGCGTGGTCGCAACCATGCGTGATCTCGGACGCCGCACCCGCCTGGACGAAGCCGCCGAGCGCGCCGGGGTCGCCCGCCAGCTTGATATGCGGAGGCTCGACGTCACCGAGACCGATTCCATCCCCAGCCTGATCGAAGGCGTGGTGCGCGACCACGGCCGCATCGATGTGCTGGTGAACAACGCCGGCTTCGCTATGGCAGGTTTTGCCGAAGACCTGCGCCTGGCCGAAATCCGCCAGCAGTTCGAGACCAACTTTTTCGCCCACGTGGCGATGACCAAGGCGGTGCTGCCCGTCATGCGGCGGCAGCGCTCGGGGCACATCATCATGGTGTCGTCGATCAGCGGGCGCGTCGGACAGCCGGTGCTCAGCAGCTATTCGTCGTCAAAGTTTGCCCTGGAAGGATGGAGCGAAGCGCTGCGCATCGAAACCTTCTCGCTGGGCATCCGCGTGGTGCTGGTCGAACCCGGCGCCTTCGGCACCGACATCTGGCAGCGCAACGCGAAGATCGGCGAGGACGCGTTCAGCGCCAATTCTCCGAATCGCGAGCGCGCGGAGCGCTTCGCCACCATGGCGAAGAAGCTGCACAAGGCCGATGCCATAGTGGTGGCGCGGCTGATCGCCCGCATCGCCGCCGATCCCAATCCCAAGCTGCGCTACCGCATCGGCTTCGATGCCCACCTGCAGCGGTGGCTGCGAGCGCTGCTGCCCTGGCGTCTTTACGAGAAGCTGGTGGCCAAGGAGGTGAAGATCGATTCAGTAACTTGGTAATTCGGCAATTGGGTAATTGAAGAGAAATTCCTCGGCGTCCTCTGCGTCCTCGGCGGTTTACGCGGTCCTGATCCGATGCGCCCAGCGCGACCACAGGAAAGCCACCGCACCGGCCAGAAGCGCCACCACGATCACCGCGTCGAAGCGATGGAACCACAGCTTCAGCCGCGGATCGGTTTCCCACCGCTCCCCCAGCTTCATGCCGATGTAGGCGAGCATCAGGCACCACGGCCATGAGCCGACGAACGTGTAGACATGGAAGCGCAAGCGCGGCATGCGGGCGATGCCAGCGGGCAGCGCGATGAAAGTGCGAATCACCGGCAGCAGCCGCGCGATGAACACCGCTGGGCTTCCCCAGCGTGCGAAGAAGTGGTCGGCCCAGTCCAGTTCGCCCCGGCTGAGCAGGATGTAGGAGCCGTAACGCTCGACCAGCGGCCGTCCGCCGTAGAAGCCGATCTCGTAGGCGATCACCGAGCCCAGGTTGCAGCCGATGGCCCCGGCGGTCGCCACCCACAGCAGGTGGAAGCGTCCGGCGTAGACCAGATATCCGGAGAACGGCATGATCACTTCCGAAGGCAGCGGGATGCAGGCGGACTCGATGGCCATCAGGGCCACGATCCCCAGATATCCACCCGAGGCGATCACGCCGATGATGAACGCGCTGAGAACAGAGATGGTGCGGGCGATCATGAAATAGTAATTTTATTGGAGGATGTCATCCTGAGCGACCGAGGGCTCCCGCGCGTTTTCTCCGGCGCGGGAAACGGTCGCGAAGGATCTTGGTGTTGACGGCAATTCCAACCTCGGCGCCCCTCAGAACTCCTGCCCGTCCTGCGCAAAAGTGTAGCCGGGCAGCGTGACACCCTCGGCGGTCTTCTTGACGTGGACCCGCAGGCTCTCGGTCGGCGTGCTGGAGTCGGCGGGGCGCAGCATGGCGTATTGCGCCAGCGCCTCCTTGTAGACCTTGGTGACCAGGAAGTTCTTCCCGCTCTGGTCGTGGCGCCAGATCTGCCCCGGCTGAATGGCTTTGACGGCCATGAGGACAGAGTAGCGGCGCGCGGCGGCAAGGTCAAATGGGCGAAAGTCGCTGGCCGAACGCTCATTCCGGCAGCTTGCCGCTCAGCAACTCTGGCAGCTTGGCTGCCGGGCAGCGCACTCCGACATAGAACGTCCCGAAGGCGGCGTATACGGCGCTGACCTCGTCGAAGCGCATCTCGTAGATCAGCTTCTTAAAGATGAGCGGATCATCGGCGAACAGGTCCACACCCCACTCCCAGTCGTCGAAGCCGATGGAGCCGGTGATGACCTGCTGCACCTTGCCGGCGTAGCGGCGGCCGACCTCGCCGTGCTCCGCCATCTGGCGCTGCCGCTCCTCGATGGGCAGGCGATACCAGTTCTTGTCTTCCCCGCGCTTGCGGTCCATGGGATAGAAGCACAGGTAGCGCGCCGCCGGGATCTTGGGATAGAGCCGCGCCCGCATNGCTTCGCGCTGGCGGGCCATCGTGTCCTCGACCTCGCGGTCCCAGTCCGGCGTGTGCGGCTCAATGCCGCGTTCGGCCAGCGAGTGGTAGAGCTTGACGCTCGAATCGTAGAGCCCGAGCTCGACCACCGAGAGATACGAAGTCGTGGGCTCGATGAAGGCGTGCAACCTGAGGGAGCTCATCCCCAGCTCGGCCGACTTCAGCTCGTCGAAGGAATCGCGGAAATGCACCAGCATCAGGTCGGCCTTGTGCCCGAGCACAGAGTAGATCGCGCTCTTGCCCGCTTCCTCGGCGGGAGCGAGCGCGGCGGCGGCCTCCTCGGCGATGGCCTTGCGCTCGGCGTCGGGCAGCGCCCGCCACGCGGTCCAGCGGAAGCGCGCCATGTTGTGGAGCGCGCTCGCGCCCTCGATGGTCATCGGCACCTGCGCCATCTGCGCCGTCTCCAGGCCGGCCTTGCTTGCGGTCATGCGTGAACCCCCGTGTTCGCTGGAATTGTAGCGGGTGTGGCATCCATTGTAATCTGTCCCGCCTACGGAGGGTTCCCTGATGGCGCGCGGCATGATCCCCCGCCAGCCCGCCAAGACCGGACGCCACGAAGGCGCGCGCCGTGAGCTCAAGCCCTCGGCGCCGCCGCGGGCGTATAAGACCCCACCCTTGGCAAAACCGGCCAACCACCCCAGCAAACCAAAGGCGGGTTTGCTGGGGACCCCGGCCAAGGGTAGGGCACCCAAAACCAAGGGTGGGGCACCCAGAGCCTCCAAGTACGATCCCCTGGCGCCGGAACGCTTGCGTGAGATCCTCAAGCGGCTGGACGAGCGCTATCCCAAGGCCACCTGCGCACTGCACCACAAGAGCGCCTGGGAGCTGCTGGTGGCGACCATCCTCTCGGCGCAGTGCACCGACGTGCGCGTCAACATGGTGACGCCGGTGCTGTTCCAGAAATATCCCACCGTCCAGCACTTCGCCGCGCTCAAGCCCGAGGAGCTGGAGCCCGACATTCGTTCCACCGGCTTTTTCCGCAACAAGTCGAAGTCGGTGGTGGGCGCGGCCAGGATGCTGGTCAGCGATTTCGGCGGCGAAGTCCCCAACGATATGGAGAAGCTGCTCTCGCTGCCGGGCGTGGCGCGCAAGACCGCGAACGTCGTGCTCGGGACCTGGTTCCACAATCCGACCGGCGTGGTAGTGGACACGCACGTTACTCGCATTTCACACCGCCTGGAGTTGACGCGCCAAGAAAACGCCGAGAAGATCGAGCAGGACCTGATGCGCATCGTCCCGCGCGAGCGCTGGATCGACTTCAGCCACCAGGTCATCTGGCACGGACGCCAGCTCTGCATGGCGCGCTCGCCCAAGTGCGCCGAGTGTCCGCTGGAGAATTTGTGCCACGCCGCCGACAAGACCTGGAGCACGGTGGAGATTCATAAGGGGGCCACGCCGTAGGGGCTGCTTTGAAAGGGCGCGGCTTCTAGCCGCGCCGTTAAGGCCTCCTTAGAATTGTCATCCCGAGCAAGTGCGAGCGAGTGCGCAGCGAGCACGACGCGAGGGATCTTGGTTTTCCTTCGCTTGTCCAATCTCAGATCAACACACAACCCCAAGATCCCTCGACTCACGCTCGGTCGCAAAGCTCCCTTGCGCTTCGCTCGGGATGACAATTGATTAGGTAGCAATTGCGCGCCACGGCTGAAGCCGCGCCCCTTCAAAACTCCGCGACATCCTATACACTGCTCTTTTACGTCCGGGAGCCCTCATGCGCCTTCTGTTGGCATTTGCTATTTTTATATTCATGGCTACGAACCTGGTTGCGGAGCAAGACGCCGCCTTCATCACCGACCCGCGGCAGATCCAGAGCAAGGGCAATCCCGACGTGCAGCAGTGGCAGCTCTCCATCGAGAAGCTGTACATGATCCGCCGCGTTGGCGGGACGGCCTGGTCGCACGACGGCAAGCAGATCGCCTTCATCTCCAACATCAGCGGCCGCAACAATCTGTGGCTGGCGCCGGCCGAGGGCGGCTGGCCGGTGCAGTTGACCATCAGCGACCAGCGCCAGGCTTCGCCCGCGTGGTCGCCCGACGGCAAGTGGATCGCCTATATCTCCGACCACGACGGCGACGAGCAGTGGGACATCTTCCTGGTGTCGCCCGCGAACGGCGACGTGGTCAACCTGACCAACACGCCGGCGATCTCGGAGGAAAGCCCGGCGTGGGCGCCCGACGGCCGCCATCTCGCCTACCAGGTGAAGCCGCAGACTTCGTCCACCTACGAGATCGACGTGATGGACATCCTTACGCGCAAGGTGCGTCACCTGACCACAGACACGCCCGCCGATCTTGGCAATAACAATCCTATCTGGTCGCGCGACGGCAAGTGGATCGCCTACACCCAGCAGCACGCCGCCGGCAAGGACTCCAACATCTTCGTGGCCGAGGTCGCGACCGGCAAGAGCACGCTGGTCACGCCGCATGAGGGCGAGCACAACTTCAGCGCCGCCGACTGGTCTCCCGACGGCAAGAAGCTGCTGATCACTTCGAACGCCGCGAACGGTTACGACAACGTCGGCCTGCTCGACATCGCGTCGAAAAAGATCGACTGGCTCACGCAGGAGAAGTGGGAGGTCTCGGCCGGATTTTTCTCGCCCGATGGACGCCAAGTCACCTGGACCGTCAACGTGGACGGCGACATCCAGGCGGTGCTTCATGATGTTGCCACGCACCGCTCGCAGACACTTCCGCTGCCCGCGGGCGTGAACTCGCTGGGCGGCGCCGAATCGGCGTTCACGCGCGACGGTTCGCGGCTGCTCTACTACCACAACGGTGCGGATTCGCCGAACGACGTTTGGGTCTATACCTTCGCCGGCAAACATTCGCACCAGGTGACGCACTCGCTGGTCGGCGGCGTGCGCTCGAGCGACCTGGTGAAGCCGTTCCTCGTCCACTACCCCAGCACCGACGGCAAGTGGACCATCTCCGCCTTCGTCTATGTGCCCTACAACATGCCGCGGGACGGCCGCAACGCCGCCGTGGTGTACGTGCACGGCGGGCCGACGGCGCAGACGCAGAACGACTTCGACCGCATCGTGCAATTTCTGGCCAACGCCGGCTACCTGGTGATCGCGCCCAACTACCGCGGCTCGACCGGCTATGGCAAGGAGTTCATGGACGCCAACCGCTTCGATATGGGCGGCGGCGATCTGGCCGACGTGCTGGCCGCGGCCGAGTGGATCAAGAAGTCTGGCTATCCAGATCCCCAGAAGATCGTGCTCATGGGCGGCAGCTACGGCGGCTATCTGACTATGATGGGCGTCACAAAGCAGCCCGACGAGTGGGCCGCAGGCGTGCCCATCGTGCCCTTCGTCAACTGGTTCACCGAAGTGAAGAACGAAGATCCCTTGCTGCAGCAATACGACCTGGCCACCATGGGCGATCCGGAGAAGAACAAGGCGCTGTGGGAGCAACGCTCGCCCATCTTCTTTGTGGACCGCATCAAGGCGCCGCTGCTGCTGCTGGCTGGAGCACACGATCCGCGCTGCCCGGAAGAAGAATCCGCACAAGTGGCTGAGGCGATCAAGAAGCGCGGCGGGGTGGTGGAGCTGAAGGTGTACGAAAACGAGGGCCACGGCTTCGCCCGCATCGAGAACCAGATCGACGCTTACAAGCGCGTAGCCAACTTCCTGAAGAAGTACGTCCCGCCCGCCGATTGCAGTTGCACGCTGGAGTAGCAGTCGGCATTCAGCAATCTGCCACAGCAAAGAGGACGACAAACCGACAGCCACGGATTAACGGTTAGTCCGTTCAGATCCGTTGAATCCGTGGCGGCTTTTCCTGGGTTGCTGAATGCTGAGTGCTGATTGCTGAATGCTGTCTGCACCTTCCACCCTGCCTGCCGCATCCATTGCTCATGCACTCAGTTGAATTTCTCTCCGGCCCGCAAACGCTGGACGACAACGCCCTGCTCGACGCCTACTCGCAGGCGGTGGTTGCGGCGGCCGACAAGGTCAGCCCTGCCGTGGTCAACGTGGAAGTGCGGCACCGGGTGGCGACGCCCCGGGGCGCGCGCGAGGCCCGCGGCGGCGGTTCGGGCTTTGTGTTCACGCCGGACGGCTTCCTGCTCACCAACCGCCACGTAGTCCACGGCGCCGAGCGCATCGACGTTGCACTGGCCGATGGCCGCCGCTACCCGGCGACGCTCATCGGCGACGACCCCGGCAGCGATCTGGCCGTCGTGCGCATCGACGCCCCCGAGCTGGCGACCGCGGAATTGGGCGACTCGGCGCAGGTGCGCGTGGGACAACTCGTGGTTGCCATCGGCAATCCGCTGGACTTCGAATCCAGCGTGACCGCAGGTGTGGTCAGCGCGCTGGGACGCTCGCTGCGCTCCAGCGCGGGCCGCCTGATCGACGACATTATCCAGACCGACGCGGCCCTCAATCCCGGCAACTCCGGCGGGCCGTTGGTCACCGCCGACGGCCGCGTGGTGGGCGTGAATACCGCCACCATCCGCCCGGCGCAGGGCATCTGCTTCGCCATCGGCATCAACACCGCCAAGTTCGTCACCGGACGGCTGATCCGCGACGGCCGCATCAAGCGCAGCTACATCGGCGTGGTCGGGCAGACCATTTCCCTGCCCCGCAAGCTGGTGCGCTTCCACACGATCGAGCAGGACCGCGGCATCCTGGTACTCACGGTCGAGCCCGCGAGCCCGGCGGCTGAGGCAGGGGTGCGCGAGCGCGACATCATTGTGTCCTTCGACGGGCAGCGTGTCAGCGGGATCGACGACTTGCAGCGCCTGCTCACCGACGTCCGCATCGGCGCGCTCACCCGGCTGGTGGCGTTGCGTGGCGCCGAAAAACTGGAAATCGCGCTGACGCCGCGCGAGACCCCGGAGCCCGCGCGCTAGGCGCAAGGAGCACCATGCACGCAATCGCCGCCGCCGCAGGAATCGCGATCATCGTGGCCGTGCTCTGGGAAGCCTTCGAGACGGTCGTTCTGCCGCGGCGCGTCACCCGGCATTTCCGCTTCACACGCCTTTTTTATCGCGCGACTTGGAAACCGTGGGCCGCGCTGCTTGGCCACGTACAGCCGGTGAAGCGCCGCGAATCCTGCTTGAGCTACTTCGGCCCGCTGTCGCTGCTGGGATTGCTCGTGGCCTGGGCCGTGCTGCTGGTGACCGGCTTTGCCCTGGTGCACTGGGCCTCCGGCTCCAGCATGATCGTGGCGACCCCTGGCCTGCCCGGCGGATTCTGGACCGACCTCTACATGAGCGGCACCACGTTCTTCACCCTGGGCTTGGGCGATGTCACGCCGCGCAGCCCGCTGGCGCGCTTCGTCACCGTGGTGGAGTCGGGGATGGGTTTCGGCTTTCTGGCGCTGGTGATCGGCTATCTGCCCACGATTTTTCAGGCGTTTTCGCGGCGCGAGGTTAACATCACGCTCCTGGATGCGCGCGCCGGCTCGCCGCCCTCCGCGATCGAACTGCTGCGGAGACATGCGTCCGATCACGGCCGGGAAGCGTTACATCAGTTGTTGCGCGATTGGGAGCGCTGGTCGGCCGAACTGCTGGAGAGCCACCTGTCCTACCCCGTGCTCTGCTATTTCCGCTCGCAGCACGATAACCAAAACTGGCTGGCCGCGCTGACCACCATCCTCGATACTTGCACGCTGGCGATCGTCGGGATGGAGAACATGCCCCGGCGCCAGGCCCAGCTCACCTTCGCGGTAGCGCGGCATGCGGTCGTCGATCTGGCACAGATCTTCAGCGCCGCGCCCGCGTATGGGCGCGAGCGGCTGCCCTCGGAGCAGGTGTCCGAATTGCGCGCCGCCTTGGCGGAAGCGGGATGGAAGCTGGAAGAGGGCAGCGCCGCTGAAGCCAAGCTGGACAAGCTGCGCGGGATGTATGAACCGTATGTCCACGCGCTCGGCCACTACTTGCACTTCAGTCTGCCGGGTTGGTTCCCGCCCGCCAGCCATCGCGACAACTGGCAGACCAGCGCCTGGGGACGCATCTCCGGCGGCATCGCCGAGCCAGCTTCGGTCGAAGCCCGGCAGGACGACCACTTCTGAATTTCAGAAAAAAAGGCCACAGATTTCCACGGATCGTCACGGATGGGACTCCTATCCGGGTTTCATCCGTGCTAATCCGTGGCGTTTTGGCCGAAGAGCTATTTTCGCTCGACCAGCGCTTTTACCAGCCCCGGGATGGTGAATTCCTGCGCCTCGACGTCCACGTGCAAACCCAGTTCGCGCAGCGTGGCCGAAGTCACCGGGCCGATAGAGGCGGTGGTGATGCCATGAAGGATTTTCGCCGGCTCGTCGGACCCCAGCAACGCCACGAAGTTCCGCACCGTCGATGAACTGGTAAAGGTTACGGCCGTCGGACGCTGGCGCGGATCACTCAGCACCTTTTGCAGGCGCGCGCGCGATTCCTCCGGCACCACCGTCTCGTAAGCCTCGACCACGTGCACCCGCGCGCCCGCCTTGCGCAACTCCTCCGGGATCACGTCGCGCGCCACCTTGGCGCGCACCAGCAGCACGCGAGTGCCGCGCACCTGCTCCCACAGGGCTTCCACGACGGATTCCGCGACGTACTTCTCCGGCATCACGTCCACCGGCAGGCCGCGCTCTTCAATTTTCTCGCGCGTGGCCGGACCGATGGCGGCGATGTTCAGATGCAGCAGCTTCTCCGGGCCGAATCCCAGGGTCTGCATACGCGCAAACAGCGCTTCCACGCCGTTGACGCTGGTCAGGATGAGCCAGTCGTAGTTCTCGATGTTGTTGAGCATGGCATCGAGCGCTACGTAAGATGCCGGCGGACGGATCTCGATGGCGGGGATCTCGACCACCGCCGCTCCCAGCGCTTCCAGTTCCTCGGCCAGGCTGCCGGCCTGGTCCTTGGCGCGGGTGATGAGCACGCGCTCGCCGGCCAGCGGCTTCTCGGCCGCGTGCGAACGTTTAGGTTGGGATTTGCCGCTCATGGCTGTTGCGGCGCTGCCGCCGCTTCTCCGTACACCGCGCGCAGGATAGCTTCGGCGCCGCGCGCCAGCAGTCTCTTGCCCACGCGCACGCCCAGTTCTTCGGGATCGCTGCCCGTCTGCTGCTCGCGCAGCACCTCGGAGCCGTCCGGCTGCGCGACGATGGCGGTCAGCTTCAGAGCGCCGTCCACAGCTTCAGCATACGCTCCGATGGGTACCTGGCAGCCGCCGCCCAGAGTTCGCAGCAGCGCGCGCTCAGCACTGGTGGTGCGGCGGGCGGCGATGTCGTCGAGGAAAGCCAACTGCTTGAGCGTGGCGGCATCGTCCGCGCGGGCTTCAATGCCCAGCGCTCCCTGCCCGACGGCCGGGCACATGACGTCCACCGGCAGGACTTCGCGCACGCGCTCGGTGCGTTCCAGGCGATTGAGGCCAGCGGCGGCCAGGATGATGGCGTCGAACTCTCCGCTCTCCAGCTTGCGCAGCCGCGTGTCCACGTTGCCGCGCAGGGGAAAAATGTTCAGGTCCGGCCGCACCGACTTGATCTGCGCCTGCCGCCGCAGGCTGCTGGTGCCCACACGCCCGCCCTGGGGCAGCTCGGTGAACCGGTTGTAGCGCAACGAGAGAAAGACGTCGCGCGGGTCCTGACGCGTCATCACCGCGGCCAGCGTAAAGGTGGTCGCCAGCTCCGTCGGCAGGTCCTTCAGGCTGTGCACGGCGAGGTGCACGCGACGATCGGCCAGCGCTTCTTCGATCTCCTTGGTGAACATGCCCTTGGTCCCAACCTGCGCCAGAGCGACCTCGGTGATCTTGTCGCCGGTGGTCTTGATGACCTCGATCTCGACCTGATGCCCCTGCGCGCGCAGCAGGCCGGAGACGTGTTTCGCCTGCCACAAGGCCAGTTGCGACCCACGCGAGCCAATGCGCAGCTTCGCCATCTAGTCCTTGGAGCCGTCGGTGGCGGCTTTGGCTTTGGCTTTGTCTTCGAGATTGAAGATGCGGCGGATCAGCTCCACTACCGGGCCTTCGCCCTGGTCGCGGGCCGCGCTCTTCAGCGTGGTGATGGGAGTGTGCAGGATCTTGTTGATGATGCCGCGGGTAAGGGCCTCGATAGCCGCATCTTGTTCGGGGGTGGTCTGGCCAAAGCGCCCGCGCAGGCGTTCGACTTCCGCTTGGCGTATGTTCTCCAGGTGCTCCTGCAAGGAGACGATAGTGGGCACGACGTGGCTGGTCTGCAGGCGCGCCGCGAAGCGCTCGACCTCGATCTCGATGATCTGCTCGGCGCGCGCCGCCTCCTTCTTGCGGTCGGCCACGTGCGCCGACGCCACCTGCTGCAGGTCGTCGATGTCATAGACGAAGATGCCATCCAGCTCGTTCATCGCCGGATCGACGTCGCGGGGCACGGCGATGTCGATAAAGAACATGGGACGGTTCTTGCGGCGGGCCAGAAAGCGCTCGCCGTGCTCGCGGCGGAAGATGGCGTGCGGCGCGCCGGTAGAGGTGATGACGATGTCGGCCTTGTCGGCGGTCTCGTAGAGCTTGTCGAAGTGGATGGCGTTGCCGTGGAAGCGCTCCGCCATCTCCAGCGCCTTTTCGTAGGTGCGGTTGGCTACGAAGATGGACCCGGCGCCGTGCGCCAGCAGGTGCCGCGCCGCCAGTTCGCTCATCTTCCCGGCGCCGATCAGGTACACGCCGCGCCCTTCGAGCGAGCCAAAAATCTTCTGCGCCAGCTCCACCGCTACCGAAGCCACCGACACGGCTGAGGTTCCGATGGCGGTCTCGGAGCGCACCCGCTTGGCCACGGCGAAGGCGCGGGTCACCAGCGCGTCCAGGTGCGAGTTGACGGCGCCCACGCCGCGCGCCACCGCGTAAGCTTCCTTCACCTGTCCCAGAATTTGCGGCTCGCCCACCACCATCGAATCCAGGCTCGAGGTCACGCGGAAAAGGTGCCGCACCGCATCGCGCTCGCGATATTCGTAGAGGTGCTGCTCCACCGTGCAGGGCTCGACCTGGAAATACTCGCGGATGAAGCTGCGCAGGTCGGCGGTGCCGTTGGTAGCGCGCGCCAGCAGTTCCACCCGGTTGCAGGTGGAGACAATCATCGCTTCCTCAATGCCGGCGTGGCCGGCCAGCCGCTTGGTGGCTTCTGGCAGGCGCGACTCGGGGATGGCCAGCCGCTCGCGCACTTCGACGGGCGCCGTCTTGTGGTTCACGCCGATGAGCAGGAAACGGTTCATGGGGCGATAAACCTGTGCACTCCGCTGACGTAATTCGCCGCCCAGGCCACGATGGCCGCCAGAAAGGCGAAGGTCGAAAGATACGCCGCCTTCCGTCCACGCCAGCCCGAGTTCCAGCGCGTGTAGACCAGCAGCATGTACACCGCGTACATCAGCAGCGAGAGCACGATCTTGGGATCGAGGAAGTAGTGCGATCCGAACTCCGCCTGCGCGATCACCGACCCGGCCACGATCCCGAAGGTCATGAAGGGGAAGCCGAGCAGGAGCGAGCGGTAGCCCATCTGGTCGATGACTTCCAGCGCCGGCAGCCGCGACATCAGCCCGCCCCCCCGCTTCGACTTCAGCGTCCGCTCCTGCAGCAGGTAGAGCAGGCTGGCGGCGAAGCTGAAGAACAGCGCCGCGTAGCCGATGAAGATCAGCGCGACGTGCACCAGGATCCACCCGCTGCGCAGCACCGGCGAGGTAAACTGTGGCGGCTTCAGCCCCACCGCGGCCGAGAACGTCAGCAGAAAGACCAGGGGGAAGACGAAGATTCCCGGGGCGGTGGTGCGGTAGCGCACGTAGACCACGGTGAAGAACACCATGATGAGGAACGCCAGCAGGGATTC
>JGI12269J14319_10003895_pt1 | contig 13849 bp, 12 predicted proteins | sample PeaSoiSIISIP2007_FD_14319 | JGI IMG/M metagenome (IMG submission 14319) | reverse complement strand
CCGCCCGCCGTACGGGTACCGGCTCGCGGACGCGGGACCGCACCCGAACAAGGCGCACGCCGCGTGGGGCCGGCGGGCGCACCGCCTGGAGCCCGACCCGCGGACGGCGCCCACGGTCCGGTGGATCTTCGCCCAGCGCCTGGGCGGCCACTTGGTGGCGCGGATCGCCCGGGCGCTGAACGAGGCGGGGATCCCGTGCCCGTCCGCGGCCGACCCGGCCAGGAACCCGCACCGCACAGCGGCGGGTTGGACGCTCGGCGCGGTCACCGCGATCCTGGAGAACCCCCGGTATACAGGCCGGCAGGTGTGGAACCGGCAGCGTACCGACACCGAGCTGGCCGACCCGGCCAATGTGACCCTCGGGCATAGGTCCGTGCAGCGGTGGAACCTGCCCGACGGGTGGGTCATCTCCAGCCGGCTCGCGCATCCGGCGCTGGTCAGCGAGGACGACTTCGTCGCCGCGCAGGACGTCAGCGCGGCCCGCGGACCGGTCCCGCAGGATGAGCCAGTGCGCCGCAGGTACCTGCTGGCCGGGCTGCTGGCCTGCGGAGTATGCGGGCGCCGGATGGAGTCAGCCTGGTCCGACGGCAAGCCGGCGTACCGGTGCCGGCACGGCCATACCAGCGCGATGGCACCAGACCCGGCCCGCCCGAAGAACACCTATATCCGCGAGGACAAACTCCTTCCGCACCTGCCTGCCCTGCGCCTGCTGCTCACCACTCCCGCCGTGCGCGCCAGGCGCCGCACCCGAGCCGGAGCCGACGTAACAGGTGCTGCCAACCCGGGCGAGGTGATCGGGTACCTGCGCGAGCACGAGATCACCCTCACCTGGAACCCCGCCTCCGCCGCCCTGCAGGCGCGTGGCACCGAGACCGCCAAGACCGTCACCATAAAAGCAAGCTAGACCGGCTGCGAAAGCCCTGATCAAGGAGGAGAAGAAAGCCCGGAACGCCGATCGCCCGGCGCTCGCGGCAGCCTGCACGTGGGTGACGATCCGCCATGCCCGCAAACGGCAAAATATGGGGAATTACTGTGTCCGAGGACTTGAACACGGAAACCGGTGAAATCTCCCCGGATCGGGGAAATCATGCAATAAGGGTAACAGGAGCTGGGCGGGCGAACCCGGCTATTCCGCGACGTGTTCGCTGTTCGGCCCGCCACCTGGCCTGTACATCGCTGGGCGGCAGGTGCGAGGCCATCTGGGCCCGCACCCCTGACTGCTCTGCGCGCGCCCGGCGGCTGTCCTGTGCGGACCGGTCCCGGGCTACCGCCCGTGATGAGCGAGCGATGCACACGCTCAACTAACCACGTAATGATCGGCAGTCTCGGTTTGCTGGGGCGCCGTTGTCGTCGCGCCGAAGTGGATGATCTGAGGACAGAGGGTCGCACGGCATCGACATCTGCCAGCCGCTCCGAGTCGGCGGTATCTCGCTGGCTGACGACCTAGATGCCACTTCGATATGACTCCGCGTTGCCTGAGGCAAGGCGAACTGGCATTCAGCTACCTGCACGCCGTTTTGGCACCTCACAGGCGCCAGCGGGCACCCGGCCATGACGAGCCGACCGTCGTGCCGACGCAGCGCCATGCCAGCGTGCGCGCCGCAGCGAGCAGCGCAAGCCCGTGGTCAGGCCGCACGCCGGTACAACCACGCGCCGAGCGGCGCGAACACGATGATGATCGCGGCGTACCAGGCCAGTGAGTCCCAGATGTAGGTGGCGGCGGGGCCGCCGAGGACGAGGGCCCGCACCGCCGACGCGGAATAGGACACTGGCTGGTGGGCGGCGAACGCCTGCAGCCATCCGGGCATCGTGGTTACCGGGATGAACGCGGAGGAGGCGAAGACCAGCGGGGCCAGGATCGGGAACCCTGCGGCCTGAGCGGTTTCCGGGTCGCCCACGGCGAGCCCGACCACCGCGTAGACCCACGACATCGCCAGGCCGAACATGAGCACCAGGACCAGGCCGCCGAGGAACGGGCCCGCGCCGTTGTGGATCCGGAAGCCGACCGCGAACCCTACCCCGGTCATCAGCGCGACCACGAAGACGTTGCGGGCAAGATCGGCCAGCGTGCGGCCGGCCAGCACCGCCACCCGGGACATCGGCAGCGACCGGAACCGCTCGAGAAGGCCCGTCTGCAGGTCCGCGGCCAGTCCGATGGCGGTGTTCATGGCGCCGAACACGGTGACCTGGACGAAGATCCCGGGCATCAGATAGTCGACGTACGGGATCCCGGGCGGCAGCGTCTTCTCGGCCACCCCGGCGAACACGTACCGGAACAGCACCAGGAACACCAGTGGCTGGATAGTGGAGAACACCAGCAGCCTGGGCGTGCGGCGGATGACGTTCAGGTTGCGCCCGGCCACCGCGAGCACGTCACGGACCGGGCCGAACAGCCGCCGCGCCGGCCGCTGCAGCGGAAGCGGTACTGCGGTCATGCCGCCCCCCTTCGTTCCGGCCCGTCGGCTCCGGCCTGGGCGTCCTCCGCGTGGTGGCCAGTGAGCAGCAGGAACACGTCGTCCAGGCTCGGCGGGCGCACCTGGACCGCGACCGGCCTGAGCTGGCTGACCTCCAGCGTGTGCAGCGAATCGATCAGGACGGCCGAGCTGTCGTTCGAGGTCAGCCGGACATGGCTGCTCTCCCGCTCGGGCCGCGGCCCGCGCCGCCCGGCCAGCGCCACGGCTGCCCTGGCCGCGGCCTGCTCATCGGCCATGTCGAACTCGACCACCGTGCTGCCCAGGCTGGCCTTGAGCGCCGCCGCGGTGTCATCGGCGATCACCCGGCCTCGGTCGATCACCGCGACCCGGTCGGTGAGCCGGTCCGCCTCCTCCAGGTACTGGGTGGTCAGCACCACGGTGGTCCCGTCAGCGACCAGTTCCCTGATCACCGCCCAGAGCTCGTTCCGGCTGAGCAGGTCCAGCCCGGTCGTCGGTTCGTCCAGGAACAGCACCGGCGGCCTGGCCACCAGCGCGGCCGCGACGTCCAGCCGCCTGCGCATCCCGCCCGAGTAGGTCCGGACCGGCCGGGACGCCGCCTCGGCCAGGCCGAACCGGGTGAGCAGCTGATCCGTCCGGGCACGGAACTCGGCCCGGCGCAGCTGGGCCAGGCGCCCGATCAGGCGCAGGTTCTCCCGGCCGGTCAGGTGCTCATCGACGGCCGCGTACTGACCGGCCAGCCCGATCTGGTGGCGGACCGCGGCGGCATCCCTGACCACGTCCAGCCCGAGCACGGTGGCCGATCCCCCATCCGGCCGCAGCAGCGTGGTAAGGATCCTGATCGCGGTCGTCTTGCCGGCGCCGTTCGGCCCCAGCAGCCCGAACACGGTCCCGGCCGGGACGGCGAACCCAACCCGGTCCAAAGCGGTCACACTGCCAAAGCGTTTGGTCAGCTGGTCCACCACAATCGCGCTGCCCGCCATGCTCCCGCCTCCGGCCTGACTGGTTTCGCCATCGATGGTGCGCGGCCGGCTGGGTCGGCTCCAGAGTCGAAGGTCACCCGCCCCAGCGCGGTTCCCGCGATGGCCATGCATCCCCCGGGCGGCGCTTGTCTTGGCAGAGACGGATTTCCCGTTCTGCCGGGACAAAGCCCTGCCCACCGGCCAGCCGCGGCCGGACCTGACGCCCGCTCCCAGGATGCCGTGGTCGGCGACGGAACCAACCCCTCTTTTCGCAGGCCAGCGGCAGCCGGGCCAGTCGTTCGGCCAGCGGCAGGGCTGCCAGCCGTCCTGCCCGCTACGGGGTTACGGGGACGTGCAGCCTGGCCGCGATGCGTGACCGGGCATCGTGGATCACCGATACCTGGATGCCGTCCTCGACCGTCCTGGCGGCCATCTCCTCGATCACGTCCGGGACCGGCAGTGCGGCCGCCCCCCAGTCCGGGCAGCCGTCGGCGTCAGTGCTGAGCGCGCCGCACCTGCCGCATTCGTATCCGGGAACGAGTCCGTCGTCCGGCACGATCAGGGTCTGCACGGCGCCCGCGCTGACCGCGGCCAGGCAGGCCCGCAGGCCGACGGCCACCAGGTGACCGGGGGGCAGGGCCAGGATCTCATCGGCCAGGCGCTGGGCGCGCTGCTCGGCCCAGCGGGCAACGAGAGGCGCGGCCAGATCACGAACCCGCCCCGGGGTCAGCGTGTGCGTATCGGCCGCGAAGCTGCCCGCGAAGGACTCCCGCAGGGCCGGCGGCAGGCTGGCGAGCAGTTGCCGGACGCCATCGGCATGGCCGGCGATGACCAGCGGTTCCCGTCCGCCGTGGCGCGTGGCCTGCTCCAGCAGGGCGGCCGTCTGGCGGTAGTGGTGCCGCGCGAGCCCGGCCACCCGTTGCTGCACGTGGTAGGTCTCCAGCCCGTACCAGCCGCCGAACCTGGAGTCGCGCACGCTTGCGGCGTCGGGTGCCGAGACGGTCTCGATCTTGTCCCCGTTGATCCAGAACAGCCAGGCGTGCCGGCTGTCCACGACGGCAACCCGGTAGGCGGGGCATCGCTGCAGCGCGACCAGGAGCGGCCGGATGTGCGGCCTGGTTCCGGGCACGGCCCGTTCGGGCAGCTGGCAGGGGAGCGGGAAAGCCTCGAACAGGCCGGCTCCGGCGCACGCGAAGATGGCCGCCGTGCGGCCGAGCCAGTCCCGGCCGCTGACCGCCAGCTTCTGGACCGCCGCGTTCCGGTCCTGCTCCCGGAGCCGCCCGCGGTCCCCGGCCGTGCCCTCGGCCGCCGCGATGAGCTCGCCCGCGCGGGCAGGCAGGCTGCGCAGCCCGGCGGGATCCAGCGGGACAGTCAGGTAGAGCGACAGCACGGCCGGCTCCACGACGTGCACGGCGCCGAGCTTCCCCGCTTCCGCACGGGTGATCATCGGGCACCCCTATCCGGCAGGCTTGGCCGCGTGGTGCTCGACCTCGCTGCCGGCGGAGGGGAAGAACACGCTCTCGTGCCCGTCGCGCCAGCGGACCAGGTACGGCGGCGCCCCGTTGGCCCCGTCCACGCGGATGATCTCGCCATGACGGTCCTCATCGCCCTGATGCCGGCCCCTGACCGTCAGCTCGTCTCCGGCTTGTGCTTTCATTACCGACCTCCTCATGGCATCCCAGGTATGTCCTGTCATCAACATCGAGTGCCGCAGCCCCTCGCCGCTAGGGCCGAAGGTCCAGTCGGCCGGCCTAGAGCCGCGCAAGCTGGCTCGCCTGCTCGGCAGGTTGGCCCGGTATGGCGTGTGCCGCCGCGCCCGAGGCCGCCAGGGTCCACTGCGAGACGCGGAAGTGATGACCGCACAGCAGCAGCTCGACCTGGTACCTCCGGTCCGCCGTCGGCGGGATGAGGACCTTCACCACCGGGCGGGAGGGGCAGCAGCAAGCTCTATCGTCCATGCGCGAAGCCTCCCCTGGCGGCGGCCTCGGCCGGTAGAGACCTAACTCCGGGAACCTTGGGCCGGACGTCCCGGCCGAGCGCAGCCGGCGCCGTCCACGGAAAGGCTTTCGGCGATCCGGCGCGGAAACTGCGTCCCCAGCAGGTCAAGGAACGGCGCGACGGCCGGGTTGTCCAGGTAATCGCGGCTGATCATGTCGATGCCCAGGACGCTGCCCGGCGCGGCCATAGACGCGAGACAGTCGAGCAGGTCGGCATTCTGGTCATGGGTGAGGTACGACGACAGACCCTCGGCGAGGAACACCGCCGACCGCGACGCGTCGAACCGGGCTCGGATTGCCCGTCGCGTTGTGGCCCTTCCCCCAACGTCGCAGCCACTTTGCTTCTAGCGCGACTGGGCCTCCGCGTCGAGGCTCCGGCGTAGACGACGTAGTTTGCTGCTGTCGTACTGGTCGTGTGCAGGCGCGCCGCCGCTCGTCCTGCTGTTCTTGATCTCCGGCGTGCCAGGTGACTACGGGCCATCAGCGGTCGGGACTTTCGACTCTGCCGAGGGCGAGCCCAGACTACTTAGTTGTTATTCAGCAAGTATCGACGCATGGCCGATAGCAGGGCATCTGGAAGGGGTGGCTGATGGCGTCGCGGACAGCTGTTGCGCGGCTTGCCGCGCCGGGACCGGGCTACAAGTGGATCGCCTTGTCGAACACGACACTGGGCATGCTGATGGCCAGCATCAACGCTTCGGTGCTGCTGATCGCGCTGCCGGACATCTTCCGCGGCATCGGGCTCAACCCACTGCAGCCAGGGAACTCCAGCCTGCTGCTGTGGCTGATCATGGGCTACATGGTCATCATCGCCGTGCTGGTGGTGAGCTTCGGCCGCCTGGGGGACATGTACGGCCGGGTGCGGATGTACAACCTGGGCTTCGCCGTCTTCACGCTGTTCTCGGTGGTGCTGTCGCTGACCTGGCTGCACGGGACCGCCGGGGTGCTGTGGCTGATCGTGATGAGGGTGCTGCAGGGCGTCGGCGGCGCGATGCTGATGGCGAACTCGGCCGCGATCCTCACCGACGCCTTCCCGGCGGGCCAGCGCGGGCTCGCCCTCGGCCTGAACCAGGTGGCCGGGATCGCCGGGTCGTTCATCGGCCTGGTCCTCGGCGGGCTGCTCGGCCCGGTGGAGTGGCACCTGGTGTTCCTGGTGTCGGTGCCGTTCGGGCTGTTCGGGACATTGTGGGCGTACCTGAAGCTCCGGGAACTAGGCGAGCGGCGGCCCGTCAACCTGGACTGGTGGGGGAACATCACGTTCGGCGTGGGGCTGATCGCGCTGCTGGTCGGCATCACCTACGGCATCGAGCCCTACGGCGGGCACATCATGGGCTGGGCCAACCCCTGGGTGATCGCGGCCATGGCCGGCGGCGTGGCCCTGCTCGTCGCGTTCTGTTTCGTCGAGACCAGGGTGCAGCACCCGATGTTCCGGATGGAGTTGTTCCGGATCCGGGCGTTCAGCGCCGGCAACCTGGCCGGCCTGCTTTCCGGGCTCGGCCGCGGTGGCCTGATGTTCATCTTGATCATCTGGCTGCAGGGCATCTACCTGCCCAGGCACGGATACAGCTTCGACCGGACCCCGCTGTGGGCGGGCATCTACATGCTGCCGCTCACCGCCGGGTTCCTGCTCGCCGGGCCGGTGTCGGGCTGGCTGTCGGATCACTTCGGCGCACGCCCGTTCGCCACCGGCGGCATGGTGGTCGCCGCAGGCTCCTTCTGGCTGCTGGAGATCCTCCCGGTCAACTTCGCCTACTGGCAGTTCGCGCTCATCTTGCTGCTGAACGGGATCGGCATGGGCCTGTTCGCCTCGCCGAACCGGGCCGCCATCATGAACAGCCTGCCGCCCGAGCGGCGCGGGGCCGGGTCCGGCATGGCCACCACGTTCCAGAACTCATCCATGGTGCTGTCCATCGGCATCTTCTTCACCCTGATCATCCTGGGGCTGGCGGCGACCCTGCCGACCGCCCTGCTGCACGGGCTGACCGCCCAGGGAGTGCCCGCGGCCGACGCGGCCCGAGTCGCCGCCCTGCCGCCGGTCTCGGTGCTGTTCGCCTCCCTGCTCGGCTACAACCCGGTCCAGACGCTGCTCGGCCCGGCCCTCACCCACCTAGCCCCGGCCCACGCCGCCTACCTGACCGGGCGCGGCTTCTTCCCGTCCCTGATCAGCCCGGCATTCGAGCACGGCCTGTCGGTGGCCTTCGACTTCGCCATCGCGGCCTGCCTGGTCGCCGCTATTGCCTCATTCCTCAGAGGCGGGAAGTACATCCACGGCGAGCAGGCCGCCGCCCCACTCGCCGCAGCCACGCAAGCCAGGCCGACCCTCTCCCCAGCCGGGAACGCCGTCACGAGCCCGCCGACGCTGGCACTCGACTGCCCGCAGGGGGAACCCGCCGGGCACGCCGAACGCCTGGCAGCGAGACTGGCAGGCCTGGAACCCGCAGATGCCGCCGCGGTGGTGGCAGCCCTGCCAGCCTTGGAATCGCTCGCCGACCAGGTCGCCGGAACCTCACCGCAAACCGCCCAGTCAGCCTAACCAAGCCACGACGATCAGGACGCCCGCCGAGCGCAGCGCAAGACGAGGCGAGTACGGCATACCGGTCCATCGCCAGCGTGATCGCTATCGCTGCCGTGCCGCCGGGCGAACGCTACACCAGCGCCGCTCGTCCCGATCCCGGCTGGGTCGCCCACGCGGGAACACCTCGCTGACGATCCTTTCCGGATCGGGACAGCTTCCCGGCTGCCCGGCCGAAACGGGGCTCGGTGGCCACCGCCGCGAACCCTCAAGCTGGAGCGGCGAGCGTACGGTCACGATGTGACCGGCGAGGAGGGCTGACTGCTTCCGTCTCGGTGCCCTCGATGGCCGCCGGGGCACCCGATGCCGGCAGCTGTGCCTTCATCCGGGCCAGCTCGTCGTCCACGTCGTGGCCCGCAGTTGGGCATGCGGGTTGGCTGTTGGCTGGCCCAGCCGCGGATCGCTGATCCGGCACGCGGCACGGGCGGTATCCCGGTGGGGAAGAGGAGATCGCCTGCGCGGTACTGGTCGGCGTCACGAACGCGACCTCTGAGAGCCTCAACGGGCTTGCCAAGCTCGAAGCCCGCCTCGCCTACCAGCTTCCGTAACCCAGCGAACCAGCGCAGGCGCGTCCGCATCGCGTGCACTCGCGGAACCCGACGCCGGTCACGCACCGCAACCAGCAAGGGGACGCCAGGTAGGTGGTCCCGGCCGAAGGTGACGTACGGCCCTGTCCATGATTGCCGGCAAGCAAGCAGTCTGGAATCGGCTTACTAGGCGTGGCTGGGATCACGCCGTGAGCAGACGTGGAGGTGAGCTGTCTTGACCAGTGCGGGAACCGCGTCCCGCGAACGCGCTGCTGGCGGTGCGGGCCCTGCTGCGGGCGCGGCGGTTGAGGTGGCGTCCTTGCGCAAGCGGTATGGGACGGTGCAGGCGGTCAGGGACGTGTCGTTCTCGATCGAGCGGGGCGAGGTGTTCGCATTCCTCGGGCCGAACGGGGCGGGGAAAACCACCACGGTCAGGATGTTGTGCACGCTGACCCGGCCGAGCGGCGGCCACGCCAGTGTGGCGGGGTTCGACGTGGCGCGCCAGCCGAAGGCGGTGCGGCGCCGGATCGGGCTGGTGTTCCAGGAGCCGACCCTGGATGACCGGCTGACGGCCGAGCAGAACCTGCGGTTCCACGCGGTGCTGTACCACGTGCCGGCCGCGCAGGTGGAGGAGCGGATCGGCCGGGTGCTGCGGCTGGTGGCGCTGGAGGACCGGCGGCACCACCTGGTGTCCACGTTCTCCGGTGGGATGGCCCGGCGGCTGGAGATCGCCCGGGGGATGCTGCATACCCCGGCGGTGCTGTTCCTGGATGAGCCGACCGTCGGCCTGGACCCGCAGACGCGCGCCCTGGTCTGGGAGGACGTGCTGCGGCTGCGCCGGGAGGAGCAGGTGACGATCTTCCTGACTACCCACTACATGGATGAGGCCGAGTACGCGGACCGGCTGGCGATCATTGACCACGGCCAGATCGTGGCCACCGGCACCCCGGATGAGCTCAAACGTCAGGTGGGCACGGACACCGTCGGGCTGGTCACCGCGGACAACCCGGCCGCCGCCGCCCGCCTGGAGGCGGCCGGCTTCCGGCTGCGCCGGGGCGAGGATCATCTGGTGGTGTTCGCCGAGGACGGCGAGGCCCTGGTGCCCCGGCTCATCGAGACCGCCGGGGTGCGGGTCCGCACCGTGCACGTGCACCGGCCCACCCTCGATGACGTGTTCCTGCACTACACCGGGCGGCAGATCCGCGACGAGCATGCCGAGCGCGCCCTGCCCCCGCGGGCCCGTGCGCGCATGGCGCGGCGGCGTTAGGAGACTGCGATGAGTGCCACTGCCCTGGACCTGCCCGGCCGGCCGCTGGCCGATGAGCGGGAGAGCCTGGCCGAGGAGCTGCGCACGGTCGGCATGGTGTGGGAGCGGGAGGCGATCCGGTTCTTCCGCACCCGTGCGCGTGTCCTGTCCAGCTTCGTCCAGCCGATCCTGTTCCTGTTCGTCCTGGGCTACGGGATGAGCACGCTGGTGGGCTCGACCGCCGGGTTCGACTTCAAGAAGTTCCTGTTCCCCGGGATCGTGGCCATGACGGTCATGTCGACCGCCCTCTCCTCGGCGATCTCGATCGTGTGGGACCGGGAGTTCGGGTTCCTGCGCGAGATGCTGGTAGCCCCGGTCAGCCGCACCGCGCTGGTGGCCGGCAAGACCCTCGGCGGGGCCAGCATCGCCGCCGTCCAGGGCACCATCATGCTGGCGCTCGCCCCCCTGATCGGGGTGCACCTGACCCCGCTGGTGGTGATCGAGGTCATCGGCATGGAGCTGCTGATGGCGGTTTCCCTCACCGCGTTCGGGGTGTTCGTGGCCAGCCACATCCGGCGGATGGAGGGCTTCTCGGTCGTCATGCAGCTGCTGCTGTTCCCGATGCTGTTTCTGTCCGGCGCCCTGTTCCCGCTCAGCGGCCTGCCCGGCTGGCTGACCGTCCTGACCCGGATCAACCCCCTCACCTACGCCGTCGCGCCGCTGCGCTCGGTCGTCTTCGCCGCCCAGCACATGCCCCCAGCGGCCGCCGCCAAGTTCACCAGCAGCGTCACCTTGTTCGGCCACACGCTGTCCAACGCCGCGTGCATCGGCATCACCTGCGCCTTCGCCGTCGCGTTTGCCACCCTGGCCGTCGCCGGATTCGGCCAACCCGACTGACCCGGGCACGATGCCAGGCGCAGGGCAGCCGGGAAGCGCTTCGTTGATGAGACCGGAAGCCAGCGCGGGCCGGCGTGATGAGCTGCGCGGCGGCGAGCGCGGCGATGCTGCAGGAACTGCGCAACGCCCCCGGCGCCAGTCAGGGCGGTCAGCGGACTACGCAAGGCGAGTCTCGGGCGATCTCAGCGTCGGCGACAGGAAAGGTAGCAGGGCGTGAGGCTCGGGACACCCAGGTCGCCGTCAGCAGGGAAGCGTGGCCTAGCCCACTTGAGATTACCCAGAGCGAGCGGCGGATGGGGTCCGCGAGCGGGCGGCCGACGCGGTGACTTCCGCACCTGACGTTAGCGGCGACCCTGTTACTCAGAGGGTGGGCTCACCGGCTTGTGTCGTGTCGGTCCCGATCTGATCGGTGTCGAGGCTGACCAGGAGCAGATCGGTCTTGGCGAAGCCGTCTCCTGTGCACAGAAGCGGCTCGCCGGCGAGGGAGGCGACCGCGTAGGCGCAGCAGTCGCCGAAGTTCAGCGCGGCGGGATGCCTGCCCTGGCCGAACCGGGAGTAGGCGTCCAGGGCCACGCTCGCGTGCGCGTCATCGAAGGCCACGGTCTGGATCGAGTTCTCCTGCAGGAACCGGGCCAGGGCCGTCTTCCCCCGGGGCCCGAACCGCGCGGTCAGCACGATTCCGCTCTCCAGCCGGGTCGGTGCGCCGATCCGGGTGCCCGGTGAGGCGGCGAGTTCGTGGACGATGCGCTCGTAGCCGGGGTCTTTGCCGATGATGGCCAGGATCGCGGAGGAATCGATGATCATGCGCCGTCCTGGCCGAAACCGAGGATCTCCTCGCGTTCTGCTCTGGACACCGGCGTGCCGAGCTGGTCCGGCGGGATCAGCGGCCAGATCTCCTCCTCGAGGAACCGGGTGAGGCGTTCCTCCCGCTGCGTCACGGACGGCGGGGACTTCGCCTGCAGGACCTGGCGCAGGGCGTACCGGATGGCTCCGGTCTTCGTCTGGCCCGTCAATGCAGCCACCTCGGCCGCGAGGCGTTCCGTCTCGGGATCCTTGATGTTAAGCGCCATAGAAGTATGGTACCTCTGATGGTAGAAAGGTACCATCGTGCTGAACGCCGACGTGAATACGTCTTCCGGATACGATGGCTAGCCGCCGGGCGCCTAGACGTGCGGACCGCCTAGACCGGGCCTTCTCGCGCGCAGGGCCTTTCCCGGGCGATACACCCTTAACCCCAGCTCAGAGAGTTTTTTCGAAAAAGTGTCCGAGGGGGGACTTGAACACCCATTCGAGTGGTACACCACCGAAACGGTGATCCATCACCAGTCCAAGCTAACACGAAACGGGGCGCCCGGCCCGGCATTTCCGCCAGAGAACAGCGGCGGCGCTGTCTGGGCATCAGACTAGACCGAGCACCTGACCTGCGGAAACGACGATCAAAGGGGAGCAGGACAGGGCTACGCGCCGGGACCAGGTTGCTGTACCGGCGTGTGGCGCTCCATCGTCCGGCAGACTAGACAACGTTTTCCAGCTGGTTCCCGGAAGTTCCCGTCTGACGGCCCGCAGGCCCCGCGAAACAGCCCAGAATGACCTTCCGAGTTGAACCCCCATGAACCCGAGTTGAACCCCCATGAGAGACCGCAGCTCGGGCATGCCGGTATCGGTGACGTAGTCGGTTGGACACATGCAGGAACGTCCGATGCCCTGGGCGGCCAGCTGGCATATGGCGTTCGCCGCCGAACGCTGGACAGGCGGTTTAGACGAACAGCGACGACGCCTCCGGCCCGAGGAAGACGGACGAGTCCGCCATCACCTGGTCGAGCGTGGGTGATCAATAGGCAGTTGGCGCCGTCCCGGGAATCTGCCCGACACAACTCCGCGTCGTGCTCTTCGGCATCGGCCCGGCCAGCACCCGTTACGGCCGCCCGGCCCCAACGCGACTTCAGGCGCTCCGGCGTGGTCGCCCGGCGGGAGCGGCGGTCCCGGCATCTGATCTTTGCTGGCGCTCAGCGGTCACCGCGGCGTTCGAGGTAGCTGCCCAGTTCAGCCGTTGGTGATCCGTCACCTGCCGGGGTCTGGGCCATGGAGGCGAGGAGGCGTAGCTTCTCATCGCTCTCGCTGCCCTGATCGGCGTAGTAGAGGACCAGGAGCACGTCGTCGACGGGGAGCTTGTCCCGGTGCAGGCGCAGCTCGCCGACGACCGGGTGGTTCACGGTGGTGGTGCCGCCTTCGAGGCTGCGGATGTCATGGCGCGCCCAGAGAGTCCGGAACCGCTCGCTCGACAGGGCAAGCTCGCCCGCCAGTTCCACGAATCGGGGGCTGTCGATGTCGTCGCCGATCGACTTCCTGAAGGCCGCGATGAACCCTTCCGCGGAGCGCGTCCAGTCCTGCTGAAACGCCTGCTCCTCGGGATCGAGGAGCAGCGATCGGAGCCGGTTGTACCCGGGCTGAAGCCGCGGGGAGAGCGCGACCGCGAGCCGGTTGGATGCCAGCACATCGAACGCGCGCCCTTCCACGAACGCGGGAACCTGCACGCTCGCCAGGAGCTGATTCAGTCGCGGGGGCACGCGTTCTGGCTTCCGCCGCCGCTTCTGCTTTGGGCGCGGGGCGGCCAGGCCGAGCAGGTATTCCTGCTCGAGTTCGTCAAGGTGCAGGACCCGCGCGAGGGATTCGAGGACCTGCGCCGAGGGGTTCTTGTCGCGGCCGCGCTCCAGCCGCAGGTAGTAGTCGGCGCTGATGCCCGCGAGCATGGCGACCTCTTCCCGGCGGAGCCCGGGAACGCGGCGGTTCGCGCCGGGCGGAAGCGCGGCCTGCTCCGGGGTGACCAGCGCCCGCCGGGCACGGAGGTAACTGCCGAGCGGGTTGGCGGGGCCGTTGTCGCTCATAGTCAGCAGCGTAGTTCAGGGCCTCCTCGGCTGAGGGGGCCCTGACGGGACCCCGGAAGACGGGGGTACTGCCTGCGGCCGGAGAACAAGCCAACACTGAAGGTGTCGCCGGATGACCGTGCGCAGCCTCACATGGAGGCCCCCGGCCGGTAACCCGGACCATCATCGACCGCGCCCGCCGGCTCGTCGCTGTCTGGCGCCCTGAGCAGGAGCAAGCAATGGACATCACAAACCGCACCGTCTTCATCGCCGGCGGCACCTCGGGGATCGGCCTCGAGCTCGCTCGCCGGTTCGCCGCGGCCGGCAGCGACGTCATCGTCGGCGGCCGGCG
>JGI12269J14319_10003882_pt1 | contig 13877 bp, 13 predicted proteins | sample PeaSoiSIISIP2007_FD_14319 | JGI IMG/M metagenome (IMG submission 14319) | reverse complement strand
AACTCACCATTAGCCTTTCCGGAGGGGGAGGTCAGATCGTGACGACCGCCACCAAGGTAGTAATCAAGCCGCTCGAAGACCGGATCGTGGTCCGCCCGCTTGAGGCAGAGCAGACCACGGCATCCGGACTTGTGATCCCGGACACCGCCAAGGAGAAGCCCCAGGAGGGCGAAGTCCTTGCGGTTGGCCCTGGACGCTACGACGATGCGGGAACCAAGCGCGTGCCGATCGACGTAAAGGTCGGCGACGTGGTGCTGTACAGCAAGTACGGCGGCACCGAGGTGAAGTACAGCGGCGAAGAGTACCTGGTGCTCTCCGCTCGCGATGTCCTCGCTGTCATCGACAAGTAGTAGTCCTCGGGCTCCGGCGGCGGGGCGTCCGGCGTATCGCCGGGGTCTTGCCGCCGGAGCCCGTGAGCATGCCTGCTCAGCTGACGAGTGCGTCAGCTGACACTGACGGCATGCTGACTGAGAACTCGATCCAACCGTAGGTTGAGGTAGTTAAATGCCCAAGATCCTGGAGTTCGACGAGGACGCCCGCCGCTCGCTTGAGCGGGGCGTCAACAAGCTCGCCGACACCGTGAAGGTGACGCTGGGCCCTCGCGGCCGCAACGTCGTGATCGACAAGAAATGGGGCGCTCCCACCATCACCAACGACGGCGTGACCGTCGCCAAGGAGGTGGAGCTGGAGGACCCNTACGAGAACCTGGGCGCCCAGCTCGCCAAGGAAGTCGCCACCAAGACCAACGACATCGCCGGGGACGGCACCACGACGGCGACCGTCCTGGCCCAGGCGATGGTGCGTCACGGCATGCGTTCGGTCGCGGCTGGTGCCAACCCGATGGACATGAAGCGCGGTATCGACGCCGCCGCCGCCGAGGTNTCCAAGCGGCTGCTGGATTCCGCGCGTGACGTGGANGAGCAGACCGAGATCGCGCATGTCGCGACGATCTCCGCGCAGGACGAGAAGATCGGCGAGTTGATCGCCGAGGCGTTCGCCAAGGTCGGCAAGGACGGTGTCATCACCGTCGAGGAATCGCCGACGATGGGCCTNGAGCTGGAGTTCACCGAGGGCCTCCAGTTCGACAAGGGCTACATTTCGCCGTACTTCATCACCGACCCCGAGCGCCTCGAGGCGGTCCTGGAAGACGCGTACATCCTCGTCTACCAGTCCAAGATCTCCTCGATGCAGGACTTCCTGCCGCTGCTGGAGAAGATCGCGCAGACGAAGCGGCCGATGCTGGTGATCTCCGAGGACGTCGAGGGCGAGGCGCTGGCCACCCTCGTGGTGAACAAGATCCGCGGCCTGCTCAACGTGGTGGCCGTCAAGGCGCCTGGTTTCGGTGACCGCCGCAAGGCGATGCTGGCCGACATCGCGGTGCTGACCGGCGGCACGGTGATCAGCGAGGAGGTCGGCCTCAAGCTGGACTCGGTCGGGCTGGAGGACCTGGGGCGCGCTCGCCGGATCGTCGTGACCAAGGACACCACCACGGTCGTGGACGGCGCGGGCGACAAGTCGGCGATCGAGGACCGGATCAGGCAGATCCGCAACGAGATCGAGAACACCGACTCCGACTGGGACCGGGAGAAGCTGCAGGAGCGGCTGGCCAAGCTGTCCGGTGGCGTCTGCGTCCTGCGTGTCGGCGCCGCGACCGAGGTGGAGCTGAAGGAGAAGAAGCACCGCCTGGAGGACGCCATCTCCGCCACCCGGGCGGCCATCGAGGAAGGCATCATCGCCGGCGGCGGCAGCGCCCTGGTGCATGTGGCCCGAGACCTCGACGACCTCGGCCGTAAGGGTGACGAGGCGACCGGCGTGCGGGTCGTCAAGGCCTCTCTGAGCGAGCCGGCCCGCTGGATCGCGTTCAACGCGGGCCAGGAGGGTTCCGTCGTGGTGGCCAAGATCGCCACCCTGCCCGCCGGGCATGGCTACAACGCGGCCACCGGCGAGTACGGCGACCTGGTGGCCCAGGGCGTCATCGACCCGGTGAAGGTGACCAGGTCGGCCGTGCAGAACGCCGCGTCGATCGCCGCCATGCTGCTGACCACCGAGACCCTGGTGGTCGAGAAGCCGGAGGAGAGGGAGGCCCCCGCGGCCAACGGCCACGGGCACAGCCACCCGCACTGAGATACAGGGCAAACGCGGGGCCACAGGACTGTGGCCCCGCGTTTCGCTTCCTGCGGTCCCTCGTCGACAGGGGCGCCCATAGAATGGGTGCATTCCGCGCTAGCAGCCAGGTATGACATTTCCGCGCCGGAGTGAAGGTGCCATGACTGATCAAGTTCCTCCGGGCCCGGATGAGAAGTTTGCGCCCGTCGGCCTGACCTTTGATGATGTGCTCTTGCTGCCCGCCTATTCCGCGGTAATGCCGAGCGAGGCGGACACCACCACCAGGATCACGCGCCGTTACCGGCTCCGCGTCCCGCTGGTGTCCGCGTCGATGGACACCGTGACCGAGGCCCGGATGGCGATCGCCATGGCCCGCCAGGGCGGCGTGGGAGTGCTGCACCGCAACCTGTCCGTGGAGGAGCAGGCGCAGCAGGTGGACATGGTCAAGCGGTCCGAGGCGGGCATGATCACCGACCCGGTGACCTGCGGGCCCGACGCCACGATCGCGGACGTCGACGGGCTTTGCGCCCGCTACCGGATCTCCGGCGTGCCGGTGACCAGCCCGGACGGTGTACTGGTGGGCATCGTCACGAACCGCGACATCCGGTTCGAGACGGACCACGGCCGCCGCGTGGCCGAGGTAATGACCTCGATGCCCCTGGTCACCGCGCCGGTGGGGGTGGCGCCCGAGGAGGCGCTGCGGCTGCTGCGCCAGCACAAGGTGGAGAAGCTCCCGCTGGTCGACGAAACGGGCCGGCTGCGCGGGCTCATCACTGTGAAGGACTTCACCAAGAGCGAGAAGTTCCCCTTCGCGACCAAGGACCCGGCCGGGCGGCTGGTGGTGGGGGCCGCGGTGGGGGTCGGTGAGGATGCCAAGCGCCGCGCGCAGGCGCTGATCGAGACCGGCGTGGACTTCCTGGTCGTGGACACCGCGCACGGGCACGCGCAGGCCGTGCTGGACATGGTCGCGCAGATCAAGGCCAACTCTGACACCGAGGTGATCGGGGGCAACGTGGCCACCCGGGCGGGTGCGCAGGCCCTGGTGGAGGCGGGCGCGGACGGCATCAAGGTGGGCGTCGGGCCGGGCTCCATCTGCACCACCCGGGTGGTGGCCGGCGTGGGCGTCCCGCAGGTCACGGCGATCTACGAGGCGGCCCAGGCGGCCCGGCCGGCCGGCGTGCCCGTGGTCGGCGACGGCGGCCTGCAGTACTCGGGTGACATCGCCAAGGCCATCGCGGCGGGCGCCGACACCGTCATGCTGGGCAGCCTGCTGGCCGGATGCGAGGAAAGCCCGGGCGAGATGGTCTTCATCAACGGCAAGCAGTACAAGCTCTACCGGGGCATGGGCTCGCTCGGCGCCATGCGGAACCGGGAGCGCGGCCGGTCCTATTCCAAGGACCGGTATTTCCAGGACGACGTGCTGCGCGAGGACAAGCTGGTGCCGGAGGGCATCGAGGGGCAGGTGCCCTACCGCGGCCCGCTGGCCGCCGTCGCCGGGCAGCTGGTCGGCGGGCTGCGGGCCGCTATGGGCTACTGCGGCGCCCGGACCATCTCCGACCTGCAGGACGCCCGGTTCATCCAGATCACCGCGGCCGGCCTGACCGAGAGCCACCCGCACGACGTCAAGATGACCGTCGAGGCGCCGAACTACAGCGCCCGCGCCGGCCGGGACGGGACCGCCTCGTGAGCGAGCCAAAGGGGCGCGGTGCCGCCTGGACTGAGGAGCGAGGGACGAGCGACGAGGGAAGGCGGCGCCTCAAGGCGCCCCGGAGGCGAGCGGAAAACAGAGACTCATGAGCGACGTGGAAATCGGCCGGGGCAAGACCGGGCGCCGGGCGTACTCGCTCAGCGAGATCGGCATCGTGCCCGCCCGCCGGACGCGTGACCCGGAGGAGGTGTCGATTGCCTGGCAGATCGACGCCTACCGGTTCGAGCTGCCGCTGATGGCCTGCCCGATGGACAGCGTGGTATCGCCGGCCACCGCGATCCAGATCGGCCGGCTGGGCGGTCTGGCCGTGCTCGACCTGGAAGGGCTGTGGACCAGGTACTCCGACCCTGAGCCGCTGCTCGCGGAGGTGACCGAGCTCGACGAGCAGGCGGCTACCCGGCGGCTGCAGGCCATGTACGCCGAACCAATCTCCGAGGACCTCATCGGGCGCCGGATCGAGGAGATCGCCCGGGCCGGCGTGACGACCGCGGCCAGCCTGTCGCCGCAGCGCACCGCGCGGTACGCCAAGGCCGTCGTCGACGCGGGGGTGGACATCTTCGTGATCCGCGGCACCACGGTGTCGGCCGAGCACGTCTCGGGCCGGGCCGAGCCGCTGAACCTGAAGCAGTTCATCTATGAGCTCGACGTCCCCGTGGTGGTCGGCGGCTGCGCGACCTACACCGCCGCGCTGCACCTGATGCGTACCGGCGCCGCCGGGGTGCTGGTCGGCTTCGGCGGCGGCTCTGGCCACACCACCGTCAAGGTGCTCGGCGTGGCGGTGCCGATGGCCACCGCGATCGCCGACGTGGCCGCGGCGCGGCGCGACTACCTGGATGAGTCCGGCGGCCGTTACGTGCACGTGATCGCCGACGGGTCCATGACCAGCAGCGGCGATATCGCCAAGGCGCTGGCCATCGGCGCTGACGCGGTCATGGTGGGCTCGCCGCTGGCCCGGGCCACCGAGGCACCGGGGCGGGGCTACCACTGGGGCAGCGAGGCCAACCACACCGAACTGCCCCGGGGCGCCCGGGTCCGGGTCGGGACGATCGGCACGCTGGAGCAGATCCTGCACGGCCCGTCGACCGTCCCCGACGGCTCGATGAACCTGATGGGGGCGCTCCGCCGCACGATGGCCACGGCCGGCTACTCCGACCTGAAGGAGTTCCAGCGGGTCGAGGTGGTTGTCGCCGATTCCGGCCTGCCCGCCGGTCGTAGGTAGAGCCGCCGCTAGACTCCTCGCCATGGCTCAGCCCCACCCTCGGCCAGCACCGTCTAAGCTCCGCGTCCTGTCCGGCATCCAACCTACGGCCGACTCGTTCCACCTCGGCAACTACCTCGGCGCGCTGCGCCAGTGGGTGGCGCTGCAGGACAGCTACGACGCCTTCTACTGCGTGGTCGACCTGCACGCGATCACGCTGCCGCAGGACCCGGCGCTGCTGTCCCGGCGCACCCGGGTCGCCGCCGCTCAGCTGCTCGGGGCCGGGCTCGACCCGGACCGGTGCACGCTGTTCGTGCAGAGCCACGTGCCCGAGCACACCGAACTGGCCTGGGTGCTCGGCTGCATGACCGGGTTCGGCGAGGCGAGCCGGATGACCCAGTTCAAGGACAAGTCGTCACGGGAAGGCCAGGACCAGGCCTCGGTCGGGCTGTTCACCTACCCGATCCTGCAGGCCGCGGACATCCTGCTCTACCAGGCCGACCAGGTGCCGGTGGGCGAGGACCAGCGGCAGCACCTCGAGCTCAGCCGGACGCTGGCCCAGCGGTTCAACCACAGGTACGGCCAGACGTTCGTGCCCCCGCAGCCGTACATCCCGGCCGACGTGGCCAAGATCTACGACCTGCAGGAGCCGACGGCCAAGATGAGCAAGTCGTCCTCGTCCCCGCAGGGCATCATCGACGTCCTGGACGACCCGGCCGTGATCCGCAAGAAGATAGCCCGCGCGGTCACCGACGCGGGCTCGGAGGTCCGCGCCGACCCGGACGGCAAGCCGGGCGTGACCAACCTGCTGCGGATCTACTCGGCGCTGTCCGGCGAGCCGGTGGCCACCCTGGAGGCTAAGTACTCCGGCGCGGGCTACGGCGCCTTCAAGAAGGACCTGGCCGAACTGGTCGTCGCCAGCTTCACCCCGATCAGGGAGCGGACCGAGCGCATCCTCGCCGACGAGGCCGGGCTCGACCGGCTGCTCGCCGACGGCGCCGCGCGCGCCCGCCGGGTGGCCGGGCAGACCATGACCACCGTCCGCGAGCGCGTCGGCCTGCTCAAGCCCGCGAGCTGACCCGCCCCCGCGACGGCCAGCCCCATGCGCCGGTTAAGGGGACCGGACGGTCCAGCATGAGCCTCNCAGCTCTCCTCGTAGGGCGTAAGGCTGCCCCGAAGTACCCTGAGCACATGGAACGCATGTCCGAGTCAGGGTTTCCCATCGATCCCGTTTACGACGACAGCAAGCTTACGGACTTCCGGCCCGGAGAAAAGCTTGGCAAGCCGGGAGAGTATCCGTTTACTCGCGGAGTGTATCCGCGAATGTATGTCGACCGGCCCTGGACGATGCGTCAGTACGCCGGCTTCGCCACCGCCCAGGAGTCCAACCGCCGCTATCACGAGCTGATCGAGGCGGGTACCACCGGGCTCTCGGTCGCCTTCGACCTGCCCACGCAGATGGGATACGACTCCGATGCCCGGATCGCGCAGGGCGAGGTGGGCAAGGTCGGCGTGGCCATCGACACCGTCGACGACATGCGGACCCTCTTTAACGGCATCCCCCTGGACACCGTGTCCACGTCGATGACCATCAACGCGCCCGCCGCGGTGCTGCTGCTGATGTACCAGACGGTCGGCGAGGAGCAGGGCGTCCGCCCGGACAAGCTGACCGGCACGATCCAGAACGACGTGCTCAAGGAGTACATCGCCCGCGGTACCTACATCTACCCGCCCCGCCCGTCGCTGCGCCTGGTCGCCGACACGTTCGCCTACTGCCGTCAAGAGCTGCCCAAGTGGAACACGATCTCCATCTCCGGCTACCACATGGCCGAGGCGGGCGCCACGCCGGTGCAGGAGATCGCGTTCACGCTGGCCAACGCCAAGGAATACGTGCGGGCGGCCGTGGCGTCCGGACTGGAAATCGATGACTTCGCCCCGCGGCTCTCCTTCTTCTTCGTGGCGCGGACCACGCTGCTCGAGGAGGTCGCCAAGTTCCGCGCGGCCCGGCGGCTGTGGGCCGGCATCATGAGAAATGAGTTCAAGGCGCAAGATCCCAGGTCGCAGATGCTGCGGTTCCACACCCAGACGGCCGGCGTGCAACTCACCGCGCAGCAGCCGGAGGTGAACCTGATCCGGGTGAGCCTGCAGGCCCTGGCGGCGGTGCTTGGCGGGACCCAGTCGCTGCACACGAACTCCTTCGACGAGGCGCTCGCGCTGCCCAGCGCCAAGGCGGCCCGGCTGGCGCTGCGCACCCAGCAGGTGATCGCGTACGAGAGCGACCTGACCGCGACGGCGGACCCGTTCGCGGGCTCCTACGCGATCGAGTCGATGACCGACGAGATCGAGGCGGCCGCGCAAAGCCTGATGGACCGCATCGAGGACATGGGCGGGGCGGCCGCGGCGATCGAGCGCGGCTTCCAGAAGTCCGAGATCGAGAGCACGGCGTACCAGGTGGCGCGGGAAATCGACGAGGGCGAGCGGGTCATCGTCGGCCTGAACAGGTTCACCGCGGAGGGCGAGGAGCCCTATCAGCCGCTGCGGCCCGACCCGGCCCTCGCGGCCGAACAGGCGGCCCGGCTGGCCCGGCTGCGGAAGGAACGGGACCCCGAACCGCATCGCCGCGCGATCTCCGCCCTCAAATCGGCCGCGGAAGGCACCGGCAACGTCCTTTACCCGCTCCGCGACGCGCTGCGGGCCGACGCCACCCTGGGTGAGGTGTGCGACGCGCTGCGGGATGTCTGGGGCGAGTATCAGCCCGGGGAACTTTGATTGCAGAACAATTTTCGGGCACGGAGGCCGGGCATGGCTATCGAGTGGAACCCTTCCCGCGGCGCGACGCTCGGCGTCGAATGGGAGGTCCAGCTAATCGACAGCGAGACTAAGCTGCTGCGTCAGGAAGCGGGTAAGCTGATCGACCAGCTGCCCGTGACCGGCGATACGGGCGAGCACCCCCGAATCCGCCACGAGCTGATGCAGTCCACGATTGAACTGGTCACAGGCATTTGCAGCACGGTGGCCGAGGCGAAAGACGACCTGGCCGTAACGATCACCGAACTCCAGCGGATGACGGACGAGCGCGGTATCCTACTAGCCTGCGCCGGGACTCACCCGGTGAGTGACTGGCGAGACGCGACGATGGCGCCAATCCAGCGCTATGCGGAGCTGGTCGAGCAAATGCAGTGGCTTGCCCGCCGGATTCAGACCTTCGGTGTGCATGTCCATGTGGGGCTTCGGGAGGGGAACAAGGCGATTCCGATCGTCAATGCCCTGGCCGCTTACCTTCCGCATTTTCTCGCCCTTACTGCGTCGAGCCCGTTCTGGTGCGGGTATGACACCGGGCTTGCCTCCAGCAGGTCGGTGACGTTTGGCGCATTGCCGACGGCGGGTCCGCCGCATCGGCTTGCGAACTGGGAACAGTTCGAGGACTACATGGACACCCTGCTGCGGGCGGGGACGATCCGCAGCATCAAGGAGGTCTGGTGGGACATCCGGCCGCACCCGGACTTCGGCACCGTCGAGATCCGCATGTCCGACGGTGTGCCGACGCTGCGCGAGGTCGGCATGGTGGCCGCGCTCTCGCAGTGCCTGGTCCAGCTCTTCGACTCCCAGCTGGACCGCGGCTATACGCTGCCCTGCCCGTCGGCCTGGGTGGTCAGGGACAACAAGTGGCGCGCCACGCGATTCGGGCTGGACGCGATCGTGATCACTGACGAGGCCGGCGCCACGGCGCCGCTGCGCGACGAGCTTTTTGAATTGCTCGCCGCGCTGGAGCCGGTAGCCTCGAGGCTAGGGTGCCAGGACGAGCTTTCCGTGGTCTCGGAAGTGCTCGAGCATGGCGCCTCTTACGAACGGCAGCGGGCCGTCTACGCGCAAACCGGGGATCTCATCAGCGTGGTAGACGCACTCGTTACCGAGTTCGCCGAAGACAGATTCTGCATGCACGGGGATGGTGGGCATGGCCGGAAATGAGCAGGGCAATGATCTGCTCGCGGATCTGAGCGCGTTCCTGGCGGAGCACGAAGCCGAGCTGATCGACTTCCGCCGCGACCTGCACGCCCATCCCGAGCTGGCCTTTAACGAGCACCGCACCACCCGCCGGGTGGCGCTGCGCCTGGCCGCGGCGGGCCTGCGCCCGGTGATCTTGCCCAAGGGGACCGGCTTGCTCGTGGACATCGGCTCGGAGGAAGTTCCTTATACCGAACGTCCTGTCGTTGCGCTCCGGGCAGATCTCGACGCGCTGCCGATGGCGGACGACAAGGACGTGCCTTACCGCTCTACTGTGCCGGATGTCTGCCATGCCTGCGGCCACGACGTGCACACCACCGTGCTGCTCGGCGCCGGCTTGTTCCTGGCCCAGCAGGCCGCCGCGGGCCTGCTGCCCGGGCGGGTCAGGCTCATCTTCCAGCCCGCTGAGGAGGCGGCCGGCGGTGCGCTCGACGTGCTCGCGTCGGGCGGGATCGCGTCGGTTGGCCGGATCTTCGCCCTGCACTGCGATCCCCGGCTCGATGCGGGCCAGCTCGGCGTGCGCTCGGGCGCGATCACCGCGGCCTGCGACAAGATCGAGGTGCGCGTGTCCGGGCCCGGCGGGCACACCGCCCGGCCGCACCTGACCGCGGACCTGGTCTACGCGCTCGGGAAGATCCTCACCGAGGTCCCCGCGGCGCTGTCCCGGCGGGTCGATCCGCGGTCCAGCCTCAGCCTGGTCTGGGGCCGGGTCAGCGCGGGCACCGTGGCCAACGCCATCCCCGACGACGGCGTCGCCGAGGGCACCGTCCGCTGCCTCGACGACGAAGCCTGGCACACCGCGCCCGACCTGCTCAAGGGGCTCATCGACTCGGTGGCTTCGGCCTACGGGATACAGGCCGAGCTCAGCTACCAGCGGTACGTGCCGCCCACGGTCAACGACCAGGCCAGTGTGGCCATGATCTCCGCGGCCGCGCTTGACGTGCTCGGCGCGGGCCAGGTCGTGCAGACGCCGCAGAGCCTCGGCGGCGAGGACTTCGCCTGGTACCTGGAGTCCATCCCCGGCGCGCTGGCCCGGCTCGGCACCCGGGTGCCGGGAACGGTCGTGTCGCACGACATTCACCAGCCCACCTTCGACGTGGACGAGCGCGCCATCGGCGTCGGGGTCCGCGTGATGGCGGCCACGGCGATCACCGCGCTCTGGGATGACGGCGCGATCGTCGCTCAGCCGCTGCCCGGCGTGACCGGCGCCTGAGGTTAGCCTGGATGGATCCCGCCCCACCCGGGCGGGACCCGTCGCGGAGAGTACGGCACCATGACAGCCAGCCAGCCACCGGACAAGCCGCAGGTGTTCCGCTCGCCGACCGCAGTCGTCGTCTGGGTCGTGTGGCTGCTTTTCGCCGCCGGCAACGGGATCGACCTGGCCGCTCGCGGCCGGGACCACGTGTCCGCGGTCGCGGCGGCCATCTTGCTGCTGGCGACCGGTGCCGCCTACGTCACCGCGCAGCGGCCCCGGATCATCGCCGATAAGACCGGGGTGACGATCAGGAACCCGCTGCGTGATCACCGGATCGGCTGGGCGGGAGTGGCCAAGGTGGATCTGACCGACCTGCTGCGCGTGCACTGCCGCTGGGTCGGCCCGGCGGTCGCGGTGCCCGGCCAGCCCGGCGGCAAGGAGCACCACAAGGTCATCAGCGCCTGGGCCGTGCACTACTCCCGGCGGCGCCAGTTGACTGCCGAGGCCAGGGCCCGCCGCGCGCCCCGGTCCCCGGGGCTACGGCGCTCGTCCCTGGGCCTGCCGTCCGGCGGCCGTGGCCTGCCCTACGGCGGCCCCGTGTCAGCCCCCGCGGGCTCCACCCCCGAGGCCGAAGCGGAGAAGATCGTCCGGGTGCTCAGCGAGCGCGCCACCGCGGCCAAAGCCGAGGCCGTCTGGGCCAGCGGCACGGCGGAGACCGCAGGAGGTGAAGCTGCCGAGAAAACCGCGGCCGCCTCAGGAAACGGGGCCGCCAGCCCAGCCGGCGGCACTACAGCCTTGGACGCCGCCGCCTGGCCCGGTGGGTCCGAGCCGCTGACGAGCACCTGGAGCGGCCGGGCGATCGCCGCCCTCGTCATTCCCGCGCTGATCCTGCTGGTGGTCTGGCTTCTCTAGGCGGGCCCGCTCTAGCCCGGACGGGCGTCGCGGGCATCATGGCGCGACGCCGTGAACGCGTAGCGCCGGACCTAGGGTCCGGGCGCGGGCCAGGGCGGCTCGGACCCGCCGACCACATCGGGCCCGCCAGGCCCGTCGACCCCGGCATTGGAGTCACCCATCTTGGCGCACGGCAGGGCGCGCAGCCCCGCGACGTAGTCCTCCGGGGCGCCGGCCCGTTCCGCGGAGTCGGCGAGGATGCCGATGCTCCTGGCCGACGGCAGCCCGCCCTCGTAGAAGTTGAGCACGTACAGCCAGGCCAGCACGTCGCCGTCGAGAGTCTCCACCCGGACCTTGGCCTTGCGGTAGTAACCGAGAGTTACGCCGTCCCAGTTGTCGAGTTCCTTCTCGTCGCTGCCGAACACGTCGTAGAGCACGACGAATACCCGGGAGCCCGGCTCCTCCACCACGGTGGCGAGGGCACCGTCCCAGCCGATGTCTTCGCCGCCGAACGTCAGCCGCCATCCTTCCAGCCAGCCGGTTCCGCGCTGTGGTGAGTGCGGGCAGCGCAGCAGCATCTGCGCTGGGTCCATGTTGCTGCCGTAGGCTGCGTACAGTGCCACGGGGGCAAGCGTACGGTGTCGCGCCCCTGGACGCCGTGCATTGCCCCGCGCCTGATACCTGACTGCGACCAACTCACCCGTGGAGAATTACTAATCGTGACCTTGCCACGTCAGAGAATCGCGATCCTGGGGGGCGGCCCCGGTGGTTACGAGGCCGCTCTCGTCGCGGCCCAACTCGGCGCCGATGTCACCCTCGTCGACTCCGACGGGCTGGGTGGCGCCTGCGTGCTCACCGACTGCGTGCCCTCCAAGTCGCTCATCGAGACCTCCAACGCGATGACGCTGCTCAACCGGGGCGCCGGGCTGGGCATCGCCACCGGCGGCCTGGCCACCGTCAACGCCGCGCGCCTGTACGAGCGGATCACCGACCTGGCCCGGGCCCAGTCCCGCGACATCGCCGCGCGGGTGGCCGCGGAAGACGTCAGGGTGATCGCCGCGAAGGGCAGGCTGACCGCCCCGGGCACGGTGCGGGCGGGCGACGAGGAGATCAAGGCGGACGCCGTCCTGATCGCCACCGGGGCGCTGCCCCGGGCGCTGCCCGGCGCGGAGCCTGACGGCGAGCGCATCTTGACCTGGCGTCAGCTCTATGACCTGACCGAGGTTCCGCGGGACCTGATCGTGATCGGTTCCGGCGTCACCGGGGCCGAGTTCGCCAGCGCCTACCAGGCGCTCGGCTCGCGGGTCACCCTGGTGTCCTCCCGGGACCGGGTGCTGCCGCAGGAGGACGAGGACGCGGCCAACCTGATCGAGGACGTGTTCCGCCGCAGCGGCATGACGGTGCTCGGCCGGTCGCGCGCCCAGGCCGTCCGCCGCGACACCGACGGCGTCACCGTGACCCTGGACGACGGCCGGACCGTAACCGGCAGCCACTGCCTGCTGACCGTGGGCATGATCCCGAGGACCGAGGGCTGCGGCCTGGACGAGGCCGGGGTGAAGGTGGACACGCGCGGCTTCATCGAGGTGGACCGGGTGTCCCGGACGTCGGTGCCCGGCGTATACGCGGCGGGGGACTGCACCGGCGTGCTGATGCTGGCCTCGGTCGCCGCCATGCAGGGCCGGATCGCCATGTGGCACGCGCTCGGCGAGGCGGTGGGGCCGCTGCGGCTGGGCCACGTCGCGGCGACCATCTTCACCGACCCGGAGATCGCCACCGTCGGCGTCTCGCAGCGCGCGGTCACCGCGGGCGAGGTCTCCGCCCGGGTGCTGAAGCTGCCGCTGGCCACGAACCCGCGGGCCAAGATGGCTGGCTTCCGGGACGGTTTCGTCAAGCTGTTCACCAGCCCGGGCACCGGCGTCGTCCTCGGCGGCGTGATCGTGGCCCCGCGGGCCAGCGAGCTGATCCTCGCCGTCTCGGTCGCCATGGAACAGCGTCTGACCGCCGAGCAGCTGGCGACCACGTTCGCCGTCTACCCGTCCCTGTCCGGCAGCATCACCGAGGCGGCCCGCAAGCTGATGGAGTTCACGCCCGACACCCTCTAGGGCCCTGTCTGCTCCTCAGTGGGAGGGCCGGCCCAGGTCGGGATCGTCCGGGGCCTCGAGCCCGTGCCGGCGCAGCCGGGATACCCGGATGTCGTCGGCGTACAACGCGACGATGCCCACGCTGCAGATCAAGAACAGCGCGGGCACCGCGATGCGAATCCACAGCGCGCCGGGGAGCAACGCGAGCGCGGCGGTGAACGGCAGCGTCACGATCAGGTGGCGGACGATGAGCCGACCACGCCAGTCGGCGTCGGTGAGTTCGTGCCGCACCCACTCCCGGTTCCGGTCCGGCAGTCGCGCGCCGAGCGCAAAGAGCGCCTGCCGTCCCACGCCCGGGTCCCCCGGGAGCCTGCTCACCGGTGATCAGTCCGCGAGCTCGCAGATGGCCGCGCCCGCGCTGACCGTCTGGCCCACCTCGACGGACAGGCCGGTGACCGTGCCGTCCTTGTGCGCGGTCAGCGGCTGCTCCATCTTCATCGCCTCCAGGACTACCACCACGTCGCCGGCCGACACCTGCTGCCCTTCGCTGGCCGCGATCTTGATGATCGTGCCCTGCATGGGGCTGACCAGGGTATCTCCGCTCCCCGCCGGTACTGCCCGGCGGCTGCGGGGGGCGCCCCGAGCCCGTTCGGCCCCAGCAGAGGACCTCGACCGACAGGCCGGTGACCGTGC
>JGI12269J14319_10003878_pt1 | contig 13888 bp, 15 predicted proteins | sample PeaSoiSIISIP2007_FD_14319 | JGI IMG/M metagenome (IMG submission 14319) | reverse complement strand
CCCGCGACGCGCTGATCGCCGAGAAGATCGGCTCGGCCGACTGGTCGGCGCACGTCGGCCGCTCCGACAGCCTGTTCGTCAACGCCGGGACCTGGGGGCTGATGCTGACCGGCCACCTGGTCGAGCCGGACGAGACCGCGCGGCGCGACCTGGCTGGGTTTCTCAGGGGCCTGGCCGGCCGCATCGGCGAGCCGGTGATCCGGCGTGCGGTCGCCACCGCGATCGGGGTGATGGGCGACCAGTTCGTGCTCGGCCGCACCATCCGCGCGGCGCTGCGGCGCGCGGCGCGCTCGGGCTTCGTCTGCTCGTTCGACATGCTGGGCGAGGGCGCCCGCACCTACGCCGACGCCGAGCGCTACGAAGCATCCTACCTCGACGCCATCGCCGCGGTCGGCGAGGCGGCCGGCGGCCAGGGGCCCGAAGACGGCCACGGCATTTCGGTCAAGCTCTCGGCCCTGCACCCGCGCTGCGAGGCGACGCAGGAGCGGCGGGTGTTCGAGGAGCTTTATCCGCGCCTCCTGCGCATCGCGACGGCGGCCTGCGAGCACGACATCAACCTGACCCTCGACGCCGAGGAGGCTGACCGGCTGGTGCTGTCGCTGAAGCTGCTGGAGAAGCTGGCGGCGGCGCTCGAGCTGCATGCCGACTGGCGCGGCCTCGGCCTCGCGGTGCAGGCCTACCAGAAGCGCGGATCGCTTGTGATCGACCAGGTCGCCGAGCTGGCGCGGCGCAGCGGGCGGCGGCTGATGGTGCGGCTGGTGAAGGGCGCCTATTGGGACGCCGAGATCAAGCGCGCCCAGATCGGCGGCCGGCCCGACTATCCGGTCTACACCACCAAGGCCGCGACCGACCTATCGTACCTGGTCTGCGCCGACCGCCTGCTGGCCGCCGCGCCGGCGCTCTATGGCCAGTTCGCCACCCACAACGCCCACACCCTGGCGTCTGTCCGGCGGTTGGCGGAGCGGCGCGGCGTGCGCTGCGAGCGCCAGCGGCTGCACGGCATGGGCGAGGCGCTGCACGCCGCCGCCTCGGCGCGCTGGAGCGACATGCCGCTGCGGGTCTACGCCCCGGTCGGCGGCCACGAGGACCTGCTGCCCTACCTGGTGCGCCGTCTGCTGGAGAACGGCGCCAACACCTCGTTCGTGCACGCGCTGCTGGACGACGACGTGCCGGCCGAGGTGGTCGCGGGCGATCCGTTGGCGGCGGTGCGCGCACAGCCGGGCCCGCATCCGAAGATCCCGGGGCCGCGCGACATCCTGCTGCCCGAGCGCCGCAGCGCCGCCGGCGTCGACCTCAGCATCGCCGCCGAGCGGGCGCGGCTGGCGGGCGCGGTCACAGCGCTTGACGCTCGGGGCTTGGGTCCCACGCCGGCCGACGCGACCAGCTCAGAGATCGACCAGGCGTTCGCGGCGGCCCGGGCTGCGCAGCCGGCTTGGGACGCGGCGGGCGGCGCCACGCGGGCGAAGACGTTGAATGCGGTCGCCGACGCCATCGAGGCGCGGATGTCGGCGCTGGTCGCGCTGCTTTGCCGCGAAGCCGGCAAGACCTTCGCCGACGGCGTCGCCGAGGTGCGCGAGGCGGCGGATTTCTGCCGCTACTACGGCGCCATCGCCGCGCGCGACTTCACGGGCGCCAAGCCGCTGCCGGGCCCGGTGGGCGAGTTCAACGCCATCGCGCTGCACGGCCGCGGTGTCTTCGTCGCCATCAGCCCGTGGAACTTCCCGCTGTCGATCTTCACCGGCCAGGTCGCCGCCGCGCTGGCGGCCGGCAACGCGGTGCTGGCCAAGCCGGCCGAGCAGACCCCGCGCATCGGCGCCGAGGCCGTGCGCCTTTTCCACGCCGCGGGGCTGGATCCGCGCCTGCTGGCGCTGACGCCGGGTGGCGGCGAGAGCGTCGGCCAGGCGTTGATCGCCCATCCCGGCTGCGACGGCGTCGCCTTCACCGGCGGGACCGACACCGCCTTCGCCATCAACCGCAAGCTGGCGGCACGCGAGGGCCCGATCGTGCCGTTCATCGCCGAGACCGGCGGGCTCAACGCCATGTTCGTCGACACCACCGCGCTCAGGGAACAGGTGATCGACGATGCGGTGCTCTCCGCGTTCGGCTCGGCCGGCCAGCGCTGCTCGGCGCTGCGCCTGCTGATCGCGCCCGACGAGACCGCGGACGAGCTGCTTGACGGCCTCGCCGGGGCGATGGACGCGCTGATCCTCGGCGACCCGGCCGACCCGGCCACCGACGTCGGCCCGGTGATCGACGAGGCGGCCAAGGCGGCGCTGGGGGCGCATGCGGTGCGGCTGACACGGGATGCAAAGGTCGTCCGCCGCCTCGACGCCCCGCCCGGGCTCTACTTCCCGCCGATCCTGGCCGAGATCCCCGACGCACGGTTCCTGACCCGTGAGGTGTTCGGTCCGATCCTGCATCTGGTGCGCTATCCGGCCGGCGGCCTCGCCGACGTCGCCCGGACACTGGCCATCACCCGCTATGGCCTGACGCTCGGCGTGCACAGCCGGCTGGAGAGCTTCGCCGACGAGGTGCGGCGGCTGGTTCCGGCCGGCAATTGCTACGTCAACCGCTCGATCATCGGCGCGGTGGTCGGCGTGCAGCCGTTCGGCGGCGAGGGCCTCTCGGGGACCGGCCCCAAGGCCGGCGGCCCCTACGCCCTGACCCGGTTCGCGGTGGAGCGCGTGGTCAGCGTCAACACCGCCGCCCAGGGCGGCGATCCGGCGCTGTTCAACCTTTAATTCTGCTTCCTTCTCCCCTTGCGGGAGAAGGTGGCGGGCGCCTGCCCGCCGGATGAGGGGTCGCACCGGCGTGTTGGCCGCCTAAGCATCGCGCACGCTCGCTGAGTTCAGCGCGACCCCTCATCCGTCGCCCCGGATCAAGTCCGGGGCGACACCTTCTCCCGCGAGGGGAGAAGGAAGCGCTGTTTCAGCCGGCGGCCGGCCCAGGAAGCGAGCGGATTCACCGGCGTGTGCTGGAACGAGCGGATCAGCCAGGCGCCGTCTCGCTTGACCATCACATAGGTCTGGTAGCCGGGCGCCGCGCCGTGCGTGGCGGTGCGGACCAGCGCGACCTCGCCACAGAGCCATTCGACCGCCTCGATCCTCGCATTCGCGGCTGCGCCCTTGGCGGCGAACTGAAACAGCGCGCCGTGCAGCTCGGCGTTCGCGGCGCGGCCGTCGCGGCAGAGGCCAAAGAAGGCGGTGTCGGCCGTCTCGGGCGTGAAGCAGGCGGCGTAGGATCTGCCATCGCCCCTGGCCCAGGCCTGGTGGGCGCCGGCTATGACCTGGCGAACCGCCGCCGTTTCGTCGACCGCCAGAGCGGCCGCGTCGATGCTGGAGTCAAACATCCTGCTCCCCTTTCGGAGCTTGGGCCGCCGCCTACTCGCAGTAGACGCGCACCTTGGCGTCGCCGCTGTCGACGTCGACGGTGAAGTCGGCGAGGTGCTCGATCAGGTCATCGAGGTTCTCCGGTTTCAGCTGGTTGATGTCGAATGGGATGCCCTCGCGGGCCATGGCGGCGTTGACCTCGTCCCGCGCCTTCGGCGGGATCAGGGCGCTGAGGCGCACGCCGGCTCGCAGCAGCTGCATCGGCACCCGGACGTTGACCTTGGCCGCGCCCGACGCCTCGTTGGCGTTCACTTCGACCCGGAAGTACTTGGGCGAGCTGTTGGAACCCGCTGCTGGCGCCGAGCTCAGGCGTGGCGTTGCGCCAAGCGCCATGGCGTCCAGCAGGCGCTCGGCCTCGTCGGCGGTGATCTTGCCGTCGGCCAGCATGCCGAGGATGCGTTTGCGGTCTTCGTTCATGACGAGAGACTCCTTCTTCAGAAGATGCGGATACGGATGTTGGCGCCAGGCGCCTCGACGTGGACGCGCGTTCCCGACAAGGCGAACAGCACGGCGCCGATGGTGATCGCGGCCCGATAGGGATTGACGCCCCGCATTTCGCGCGACAGCGACAGCAACGGGGCCAGCAGCAGGGCGAACGGCGCCAGCAGGACCCACAGCGGCGTCAACGGCAGCCACAGACTGATCGAGACCGGCCGCGCGACAGGGTTGCTGGGTCGATGCGCGCCGCGCCGCCGCCGCGACCGGGTTCCGCCGCCGTCGATCAGTTCGCCTTGCAGAGGCCCTGATGACGGGATTGCCAGCTTGCTCATGGCGCGCGCCCCAGAGCGCCAGGCCCGTCGTAGACGGTGAGCTCGACACGCGTGGCGCGAGGGACCGAGCGCGCCTTGATGGAGGTCGATGACTCGGTCCGGGGGGCGTGCGGCGGCGCAGAAGTTGCGTCCGCAGCGAGCGCGTCGCGGATGGCGGTGCGAAGGGTCGAGCGGAAGAGCGCAAGGCTCATTTCACATCCTCCAGGGCGGCGATGGCTTGGTCGGCGGTGATTTCACCGCTGGCGAGGCGGTCCAGCACTTCGGCGCGGACCTCAGAGCGCGCCGGCGCCGGGCTCTCGTCGATGAAATCGAGGCTGGCGCCGATGCGGTTCAGCCGCGCCTTGATGGTCGGGTAGCTGACCCCGAACATCTGCTCCATGTCCTTGATCGAGCCGTGGCTGCGCACGAAGGCGGCGATGAACACCTGATCCTCGGCGGTGAGGCGCGCCAGCTGCGGCGGCGCGAACGCGCCCTCGATGGCGATATCCCGGTCGACCAGACGCACGCGTTCGACCACGAACGCCGCGCCGCCGGTGAGCCGGGTCAGTTCCTGCCAGTCGGTGGGTTCAGGGTGTTGCATCTGGTCAATCAATTTTCTTAATCCACAAATTGATATTTTTAATGCGAGGAGTCAAGCCCCTCAAGTTCGAACCCCGCCGCGCGCCATTCTGGATAGGGCGACGTTTCACGTTTCAGCGTTCGGGGTGACAGGCGCGCTCGGGCGTGCTTTCTTCCAGGCAATCCATTGGAGCTAGCTGATGTCTGACGAGAAGAAACCCGACGACAAGCCGGAAGTGGACCACTTCCAGGAGCACCTGAACGCCCCGCACCATCAGGCCAAAAAGGGCGTGACGGATGCCGGCGAGATCGTCTCCACCGCCGGCGGCGAACTGATCGACGGCCGCATCGCCGACATCACCGACGGCGACAAGCCACACCGCCGCCACTAGAGGTCCAGCAAACCCTCCCCCTCGAGGGGAGGGTGGTCGCGAAGCGACCGGGTGGGGGGCTCTCCCCGCAACCCGGGTGTCGCGGCCAGACCCCCACCCCAACCCCTCCCCTCAGGGGGGAGGGGCTTTGTGCGCGATCCACGCCTCGCGCGTCAACAGCCAGGTGACCTTGGTTCCCGGTCCGGAAACGTAACCGCGCGGCGTACGCTCGATCACTGTCGCACCCTGCTTCTCTTTCACCCGGTGCGAGGCGATGTTGGCCTCGGCGTTGCTGAGCCACAGATGCGGCCAGCCGAGTTCGACCAGCGCGAAGTCGGTGACCCGGTTCGCGGCTTCGGTCATCAGGCCGCGCCCCCAGAACGCGGGGTCGAGCCAGAAGCCGCGCTGGTCGCGGCGCACGCCGTCGTCGGCCCAAAGGTCGATCCGCCCGATCAGCTCGTCGTCGCCGCCCTTGAGGGTGATGGCCCAGTAGCACTGCTGGCGCTTGGCCATCTTCTCGGCGCACTGCGCCATGTTCACGGCCGCGCCGTCGTCGGGGTACGGCCACGGCACTTCGTTGTGGAGGTACTGCACGATCTCCCACTGCGGGAAGCGGCGCTGGATCACGGGCGCATCGCTCTCGCGCAGCGGCCGCAGGATCAGCCGCTCGGTCTCGAGCACGGGCGTCGCCGGCATGCGCAGATGCTCGGGGAAGGGTTTTTCGTCGGGGGTGGTCATGGGTCTCGTCTCTGGGATGAGCCGGACGGACGGGACCTGAGGAAGACGCCAGAGCCCCGACCATCTCGGCGGGGCTCGGGGGAAAATCGCTGCTAGATCGGCTGACCGCGCACGACTTCTCCCCGCCCCGTGAGACGGGCGTTCGAGTTCGTCGGGCAACCTTGGCCGAGCAACAGCATGGCGCGCCCATAGCCGGGCTCGCGGCCGAAGTAAACCTTGGTGCGCTTGCGCCCGGCGGCGGCAGGCGTAGGCTGGCGGCTTCGCTCGGAGAGGACCTCGGTGTCTTAGCAGGCTCGCCCTGAACCTGGTTCAGACCGCCCCTCGCGGCGCGTTGCGCCGCGGCTTGCTCCTCCTTTCCGATCGGATCTTCCATGCCCTCCATCACCTCCCGCGACTACGCTGGGCCGAACGACCTGCGCGCCATGCAGGCGCTGGTCCAGGCGACCTGGACCCGCAACAGCCACCTGCACATCGGCGATCTTGTCTGGCAGCGCTATCCGCGCGAGCCGCAGCCGAACTGGCCCACCCGACTCTGGTTCGCCGACGACGGGATCGTCGCCTGGAGCTGGGTCTGGACCGACGCCGACGCGGCGGCCGACGAGGACGAGTTCTACTTCCTGGTCCGGCCCGATCACGCCGGGCTCTGCGACGAGGTCATCGACTGGGCCGAGGCGACTAACCCCAGCTCCCAGCTCGCCTCCCCGGCGCACGAGGCCGACGCGTTGCTGGTGGGCGCCCTGACGCGGCGGGGATACCAGCCGCGCGCCCACGGACCGTTCGGCATTCACACCTTCCGTACACTGAGCGACATCCCGGAACCGGCGTTGCCGGCGGGATTCAAGGCGGTCTCGATGGTCGAGATCGGCGATGTCGAGCGCAAGGTCGCCGGACACCGCGCGAGCTGGTCGCGCTTCGCGGTCTATCAGAAGTCCGACCCCCCGCTGGTCTCGGGCATGACGGTTCGACGCTATCGCGACATGATGCGGACCTGGCCCTATCGGCCGGAGCTCGACTTCGGCATCGAAGGGCCGGACGGGCGCATCGTCGCGTCCTGCACGGCCTGGCTGGACGAGGCGAACCGGGTCGGCCTGTTCGAGCCGGTCGGCGTCGACCCCGAGTTCCGCCGCATGGGCCTCTCACGGGCGATGTGCCTGGCGACACTGCACGCGTTGAAGGCGGCGGGCGCGACGCTCGCCACCGTCAAGCCGCGCGGCGACGACGACTANCCCGTGCCGCGCCACGCCTATGCGTCCATGGGCTTCGNGGCCGATGGCAGGCACCACATCTACCAGCGCGGGTGAGGTCGGACGCGGGGCGACACCTCCGGTCGAAGTCGTTGTCGCCGCAGGGAAAACCCCAGTGGCGGAATCGTCACGTCCGTAAGAAACACTACCATAAAGCGGGAACCGCCCGCCAAATCGCGGATTGAGTGTTAAACGGGAGGCGGAGCCCGGCAGAACGCCGGGCCCAAGACCTCGCCCTATCGAAAACCGGGATGGTTGGTCATGTCCGCAAGTCACCTCGTCGTCTTCCCATCGCCAGGCGAGCCGGAGTCGCCGGCCGACCGCATCCGACGTCTGCAGCACGAGGCCAAGAGCCTGGCGCGCGAGCACATCGAGATGCTCGCGACCGCGCTCAACGAGGTCTCGCGGCTCTCCAGCGAGATCGCCGAGGGCGGCGAGCTCTATGCGGTCGGCGCGCGGGAGATCGCTCGGCGGCTCACGGATGAGGCAGGCAAGCACGCGCTGACACTGACCGCGATCATCGACCGCAACTAGGCCGCCGGTTCCGCCTCGCCCGTTTGGCGTTCGAGCCCAAAGGCGCTAAGCTCCGCGCCGGGGGATCGAATTGGAGCGCCATGCGCGGGATCGCCCTCTTCAGCCTTCTGGTGTTTGCGGGCAGCGCGGCCTCCGCGGCGGCGGTCGATGCGGCTGCCATCCGCACCGCCGGCGACTGGCGTCTCAGCGAAGTGGGCGGCAAGGTCGCCTGCACCCTCACCCTCACCCGACAAACCAGCTTCGCCGGCTTCGAGCTGAAGGCGCCGCTGGCCTGCCGCCGCGCATTCCCGGCGCTGAAGACCGTCGCCAACTGGGCGCTCGACGACAAGGGCGGCATCGTCCTCTCCGACGCCCGGGCCCAGACCATCGTCACCTTCCCGGTGCAGCCCAAAGGACCTTACCAGGCCAAGGCGCCGGACGGACGCACCTGGCTGCTGGAGCCGGTGAAGCCCGGCCCGCCGACGCCCGACGACGGCCCGATCCAGACCGCGCCGCCGATCGGCTGACCCGGCGCCGGCGGACGCCTCGGCGATTCCGCTTTCGCCGGACGCCTGACCGGCGATAAGACAACCCCATGTCACAGCGGGAGACCCCGACCGAGATCTTCAAGCGCGCGCTCGCCAACGCGGCGCGTTCGCTTGCCGAGCAGCCGGACCTGGAGGTGGTGTTCTCCGGCGATGGCCCCAGCCTGACCGGCCACCGGGCGGTGCTGCCGCATCCGCCGCGGGAGCTGTCCGGGCCCGAGACCACCCGCATCCGCGGGCTGGCCGACCAGCTGGCGCTGCGCGTCGCCCACCACGACGAGGCGGTGCATGGCCGGGCGCGGCCGAAGTCGATCGAGGGCGCGCAGGTCTACGATGCGCTGGAGCAGGCGCGGATCGAGGCGATCGGCGCCAATGCGCTGGGCGGCGTGCGTGGAAATCTGGCCGCGGTCTGGGAACACGCGATCCAACGCAAGGGGCTCGACCACCTGNTCGATCCAGCCGCCGCGCCCATGGCCGACATCCTGGCGCTGATCGCCCGCGAACGGCTCACCGGCGATGCGCCGCCGCCCGCCGCGCGCGCGCTGGTCGACGCCTTCCGCGCCCAGATCGAGGCCAAGGCAGGGCCTGACCTCGACCGGTTGACCGGCAGCGTCGAGGACCAGAAGGCGTTCGCCCGCATCGCCCGGGCTATCGTCCGCGACATGGAGCTCGGCGACGATCTCTCCGACGCCCCCGACCAGGACTCGCAGGACGAGGAGAGCCAGGACGGCGAGGCCGAAGCCAGCAACGAGGGCGAAGGCGAGGGCGAGGACCAGTCCCCGCAGAGCGCCACGCTCGACGACTCCGAGAAGTCGCACCGCGAGTCGGAAACCGCCGAGAGCACGCTCACCGAGACCGACGAGGACGAGAACGCCGAGCCTTCCGACGACGAGCTGGAGACCGGCGACGGCGACCGTCCCGCCCGTCCAGACCTGAAGGATAGCGGCAAGGTCGAGCCGGCCTACAAAATCTACACCACCGCCCACGACGAGGTGGTGATCGCCGAGGAGCTCTGCGACGCCGAGGAGCTGACGCGGCTGCGTGCCTACCTCGACCAGCAGCTGGCCCATCTGTCCAACGTCGTCGCGCGGCTCGCCAACCGGCTGCAGCGCCGCCTGCTGGCGCAGCAGAACCGCACCTGGTCGTTCGACCTGGAGGAAGGGATCCTCGACGTCGCGCGTCTGACTCGCGTCATCATCGATCCCACCGCGCCGCTGTCGTTCAAGATGGAAGAGGACACCGAGTTTCGCGACACGGTGGTCTCGCTGCTGATCGACAATTCCGGTTCGATGCGCGGGCGGCCGATCATGGTCGCCGCGGTCTGCGCCGACATCCTGGCGCGCACGCTGGAGCGCTGCGGCGTGAAGGTGGAGATCCTCGGCTTCACCACCCGCGCCTGGAAGGGCGGCGCCTCGCGCGACGACTGGCTGAAAAACGGCAAGCCGCCGTCGCCCGGCCGCCTGAACGACCTGCGCCACATCATCTACAAATCGGCCGACGCGCCCTGGCGGCGGGCGCGCAAGAACCTTGGCCTGATGATGCGCGAGGGTCTCTTGAAGGAGAACATCGACGGCGAGGCGCTGATGTGGGCGCACCACCGCTTGATAGGCCGCCCTGAGCAGCGCCGCATCCTGATGGTGATCTCCGACGGCGCGCCCGTGGACGATTCCACCCTGTCGGTGAACTCCGGCCACTACCTCGAGCGGCACCTGCGCAAGGTGATCGGCGAGATCGAGGGCAAGAGCCCGGTGGAGCTGATCGCCATCGGCATCGGCCACGACGTGACCCGTTACTATCGCCGCGCCGTCACCATTGTAGACGTCGAGCAGCTGGGCGGGGCGATGACCGAGCAGCTCGCCTCGCTGTTCGAGGAGGAGCCGCGCGCGGTGAGCAAGGCGGCGCTGGAGATGCTGAAGGCCCCGCCGTCGTCACACGGCCCGGCGCCAAAGACCACGCCGTTCCGCAAGGTGCGCGAGGCGCTGACTTGAAGTCCCCCCATCGTCGCGCATCGCCGCTGCGCGGCTCGCCGGCGACACCTCCCCCCGCCAGCGGGGGGAAGAGCAAGTTGCTCCTCCCCTCGCGGAGTGAGGGGAGGTGTCGCCTGCGAGGCCGCAGGCCGATGCGCGACGGAGGGGAGATGTCTGCGGGTGACCTAACCCCATGAAGCCAGCCTGCGTGGCTGACTACCGTGCGGCCGCCCGGCGGCGGCTGCCGCGGGTGCTGTTCGACTACATCGACGGCGGCTCCTACGCCGAGGAGACGCTGGCCGCCAACGTCGCCGAGATCGGCGCGCTGAAGCTGCGCCAGCGGGTAATGCGCGACGTCAGCAAGCTCTCCACCGCGACCACGCTGTTCGGGCAGAGCCTTTCGATGCCGGTGGTGCTCTCGCCGGTGGGTCTGGCCGGGATGTACGCGCGGCGCGGCGAGGCGCAGGCGGCCAGGGCGGCCAAAGCCGCCGGCGTGCCGTTCACGCTCTCGACGGTCGGGGTCTGCAGCGCCGCGGAGGTGGCGCAGGCGGCCGGAGCGCCGCCATGGTTCCAGCTCTACATGACCCGCGACCGCGGCTTCATGGCCGAGGTGCTGGCCAGCACCGCGGCGCTCGGCTGCCCGGTGCTGGTGTTCACCGTCGACCTGCCGGTGCCTGGCACGCGCTATCGCGACGTGCGCAATGGCATGCTGGCCACGACCGCCGCCGAGCGCCTGGCCCAGGCGATGGACGGCATCGCCCATCCGGCCTGGCTGTGGGACGTGCAGATCAATGGTCGCCCGCACACGCTGGGCACGGTGGCCGGCGCCGCCAAGGACCTGAAGCGGCTGGTGGAGTTCATGACCTGGATCGGGCGCAACTTCGATCAGGCGGTCAGCTGGGACGACATCGCCTGGGTGCGCGAGCATTGGAACGGCCCGATCGTACTCAAGGGCGTGCTCGACGTCGCCGATGCGCGCCTCGCCGCCGACGCCGGCGTCGACGGGATCGTGGTCTCCAACCATGGCGGGCGCCAGCTCGACGGCGCGCCGTCGTCGATCCACGCGCTGCCGCCGATCGCCCAGGCGGTGGGGGACAGGGTCAGCGTGCTGATGGACGGCGGCGTGCGCTCCGGCCTCGACGTGCTGAAGGCGATGGCGTGCGGCGCCAAGGCCTGCCTGATCGGCCGCGCCTGGGCCTGGTCGCTGGGCGCCAGGGGCGAGGCCGGCGTCGCCCACATGCTGCAGATTCTGCGCCAGGAGCTGCGCGTGGCGATGGCGCTGACCGGGTGCGTCGATGTAAATTCCGCGAGCGCCGATTTGTTGGCCGATTAGCCCAAAGCCATTTTCAAGCGAGGATTTCCGCATGCAAGAAATCGCCCTTCCGACTCCCGATGGCGACGCCCGCGCCTTCACTTTCACCCCCAGCGGCGAGGGACCGTGGCCCGCCGCGATCATCTTCATGGACGCCCCGGCGATCCGCCCGGCACTGTTCGAGTTCGGCGAGCGCCTGGCCGCCAACGGCTACTTCACCCTGCTGCCCGACCTGTTCTGGCGCGCCGGCCCCTACGCGCCGATCAACGTCAAGGAGGTGTTCGCCGACGAGGCCAAGCGCCGCGAGGTTTTCGGCAAGCTGACGGGCTCGACCAGCCCGGAGAAGCAGCTGGTCGACGCCAAGGCCTGCCTCGACTACCTGGCCAAGCAGCCGCAGGTGAAGGGCGATAAGGTCGCCATCACCGGCTACTGCATGGGCTGCGGCGTGGTCATGCGCGTGGCGGGGACCTATCCCGACCGCATCGCCGCCGCCGCCGGCTTCCACGGCGGGCGCCTCGCCACCGACGCGCCCGAGAGCCCGCATCTGCTGGCGCCCAAGATCACCGCCAAGGTGCTGGTCGCCGGCGCTGAAGAAGACGCCGGCTTCCCGCCCGAACAGGCCGACCGCCTGCGCGCGGCGCTGACCTCTGCCGGCGTCGACAACGAGGTGACCATCTACCCCGGCGCCCGCCACGGCTACACCATGCCGGACCTGCCGGTTTACAACGAGGCAGCCGCCGAACGGCACTGGACCGAGATGCTGGCGCTGTTCGACGGGACGCTGAAGGTGGCGGCCTAACGTCCTTCTCCCGCAGGGGGAGAAGGACGCCAAGGGTTCTGATGACACAGCCTGTCGGTCGCGAAGGTAGAACGTCTCCATGACCGAGACACTCCAAGGCGGCTGTGCCTGTGGCGCGGTGAGGTATCGGCTCGCGTCCGCGCCGATGTTCGTCAACTGCTGCCACTGCACCTGGTGCCAGCGCGAGACCGGCAGTGCGTTCGTCATCAATGCGATCATCGAGACGGCGCGGGTCGAGGTGACCAAGGGTGAGACGCTAGCCGTGGCGACGCCGAGCGAGAGCGGGACGGGGCAGATCATCCACCGCTGCCCGAGCTGCCATGTGGCGCTCTGGAGCCACTATGGCGGGCGCACGAGAACCGCGTTCGTGCGCGCCGGCACGCTGGACAAGCCCAATCCGATCAGGCCCGACGCGCACATTTTCACGCGCTCGAAGCTGCCGTGGGTGAACCCCGACGGTGGCGCGCCCGCGTTCGAGATCTTCTACGAGATGGACGCGCTCTGGCCCGCCGAGAGCCTGGCGCGGCGCAAGGCGGCGCTCGCCTCGAGCTAAATCGGGCTGGAGGCGAGGGGCAGAGCAGGTCATCTAGCGGTGATGGCCGACGCCCCCACCCGGACCGCGGAACCGAGCGCCGATTTCGAAGTGACGGCGCAGCTGGCGCGCGCGCTGCTGCACGACCAGCATCCCGATCTCGCCGAACTGCCGATCGAGCTGGCCGAGAGCGGCTGGGACAACGCCATGCTGCGCCTCGGCGACGACCTGGCGCTGCGGTTGCCGCGTCGCGAGGTCGCCGCGCTGCTGGTCATCAACGAGCAGACCTGGCTGCCGGTGGTGGCGGCGGGCCTGCCGCTGCCTGCGCCGATCCCGGTCAGGGTCGGCAGGCCTGCGCTCGGCTATCCCTACCCGTGGAGCGTCACGCCCTGGTTCGACGGGACGCCATCGGACCTCGCGCCGCCGGGCCCGGACCAGGGCGAGGCGCTGGCGCGGTTCTTCTCGGCGCTGCACCAGCCGGCCCCGGACAACGCCCCCAACAACCCCTACCGCGGCGTGCCGCTCACAGGGCGAGTTGAGGCGTTCGAGGGTCGGATCGCGGCGGCTGAGCGCATCCATGGCGCGCAGTCGCCGGCCCTGCGGCAGGCGTGGGAGGCGGCGCTGGCGGCGCCGATCGACCTGCCTCGAAGCTGGTTCCACGGCGACCTGCACGGCCGCAACGTGCTGGTGAGGGATGGCCGGTTCGCTGCGGTGATCGACTGGGGCGACATCGCCGGCGGCGATCCCGCCTGCGACCTCGCCGCCGTGTGGATGGTGCTGCCCCAGCGAGAGGCGCGCCGGGCGGCGGTGGCGGCCTACCCGGCCTCCGATGCGACCTGGACCCGGGCGCGGGGCTGGGCGGCGCTGATGGCGGTGATGCTGCTGTCGATCACCGACAACCCGCGCATGCCGGCGATGGGACGTCGGATCGTCGAGCGGCTCGAGGTGGGGCCGTAGCTTCGGGCTTCGAGATTCTTCCATGATTTCAAAAAAATATGTCATCCCGGAGAGCCGCGCAGCGGCCTCGTCCGGGACCTACTCTACCGCCGGCGCTGAGTAGATCCCGGATCTCCGCCGCTTCGCGGCTGCGTCCGGGATGACATGGTCTTGAGCGAGCTGTTCAGCGGATGTCTCAACGAGCCAATGGCTT
>JGI12269J14319_10003876_pt1 | contig 13890 bp, 12 predicted proteins | sample PeaSoiSIISIP2007_FD_14319 | JGI IMG/M metagenome (IMG submission 14319) | reverse complement strand
CCTGCCGTTCTTGATGATCTGCTATTTCGTTTCCTTCCTCGACCGCGTGAATGTGGGTTTCGCCGCGCTTCAGATGGTCAAGGGACTTCATATGTCCCCTAGGGTGTTCGGCTTCGGAGGAGGAATATTTTTCGTTTCCTATTTCCTGTTTGAAGTTCCCAGCAACCTCCTGCTCGAGAAAGTCGGCGCGCGGCTCTGGATTGCCCGGATTATGATTACCTGGGGATTCCTAGCGGCGGGAACGGCATTTGTCGTCGGGCCTTCGTCCTTTTACACCATGCGATTGCTGCTCGGCGCCGCCGAGGCGGGATTCTTCCCCGGCGTGATTCTCTATCTCACGTACTGGTTTCCAAGCGAATACCGGGCTCGAATCGTGGGAATGTTCACGGTCGCCATTCCGGTCTCCAGCTTTCTGGGGTCGCCGATTTCCGCCGCGTTGCTCGGCGTCGATGGATGGCTCGGACTGCGAGGCTGGCAGTGGATGTTCATCATGGAAGGCGCGCCTGCCGTGCTGCTTGGGCTGTTTTGCCTGTTCATCCTGAGCGACAAGCCGTCGAGCGCGCCCTGGCTCGATTCCGATCAGAAGGCCTGGCTCAACGGAAGGTTGCAGTCGGAAAGCGGGCGGAGCAAGCGCGTCGGGCAAATCAGCGTGTGGCGCGTGCTGTGGAATAAACATGTTTTGATATTGAGCGTCACGCTGGCGGGGAGTACGGCCGTCAGCAGCGGCCTGCAAATCTGGCAGCCGCAGATCATCAAGTCCTACGGCCTTACAAATATGCAGACTGGGCTGCTCAATTCCATCCCGTTCGGACTTGCTTCTGTGATTATGGTTCTGTGGGGGAAGCGGTCAGATCAAACCGGCGAGCGCGTGTGGCACACAGCGTTTCCGCTGATGGTCACCGCCGTCAGCCTGGCGTCAGCGCTGGTGTTTAATTCCCTGCCTGCGATCATCATCATCCTGTGCCTGGCGGTGATCGGAATTTATGCGGGCAAGGGGCCGGTGTGGGCTCTTTCAGCCGAATGGCTCTCCGCGGGAACAGCGGCCGCAGGCCTGGCCCAAATGAACGCGATCAGCAACCTCGCCGGATTCGGCACGACCTACGTCGTCGGTTCCATCAAGCAAGCCACCGGAAGTTACCCGCTGGCAATTCTGCCGCTCGCGTGTCTGTCTGCCGCCGGAGCGCTCGCAGTCCTCTTGATTGCGCGCGGCCAATCGATGAGCGGGCTGGCCGATATTAAGCCTGTGCCCGCAGGGAAATGAATTGGGATTCCCCTCTTAGTTCAATTAGAAAATAGACCGGCCTTATTTCGCGGCCGCCGGTTGCTCCGGCATCGGAGATCCTTGCGCCAGCACCACCTTCCAATTCCCGTTCTGCTTGGCGAAAACCCGAAGGAATCGATATTCCCCGCCAAAAGGTTTGCCATTGTCGTGCCCATCGACCGTCACGTGTTCGGTCAAGATGGCCACGTCCCCGTTTCCGTAAAATTGAACATGCGTCTCGCGCGGGTTGAGCACCTTGAGCGTGCGTTCGGGCCTCTTCAAATTCTCAAGCTGCTGGGCTTTGTTCAACAATTTGCCCTGCGGATTGAGAGCGAAGAAATCATCCGCCAATATCTTGTCCAGGAAGGCCATGTCCCGATTCTCTTCCGCCTCGATATACCGGTTTCGGAACTCGATGACTTCCTGAGTGGCCTTGTCGTTCTTGGCCATCGCCGCCTGGCCGTGAGCAAGCATAGGCATCGCTAAAAACACCGTCAGGACCGCGATGCGAGTAATTTTCATGGCACTGCCTCTTTCCGGAGGGCTGTCCGCCGCGGCGGACCCGCACCCGTCCTTTGAATTTTCCCCACCCTGCCGCGATAGAGCCTGCCTGAGCCTTTTCAGTACTTTATCAAACGTTGGAGAAAGTATGGTGCCGGAGGAGGGAGTCGAACCCACACGGCCTTGCGACCAACGGATTTTGAGTCCGCCGCGTCTGCCATTCCGCCACTCCGGCGTGTTCTAGATTCTACACGACACGCGCCGCATGCCAAAGCCTTGCTCGGCGGACGCTCCAGGGCCGTGATAGAATCCGTCGAATGAACGCGCACCGCAAACGAACGGAATTTGGAAAAGACAAACGCAGGAAGCATCGGCATTGGCTGGCAACGATCTTCTATCGTGACGGTGAGCGTTTTGCCCGGACGTATACCGACCACAAGAAAGCCATCGCGTTTGCAGAGCGGCAAAAAAAGTCTCCGGTCGTGAAACTAGCTCGCGTGACGCAGATTATTTAATTTAGCCGAGGCCGGACGCGTCTGGGCCGTGCGTGCTAGAATCCGCCGCGCGGAGAAGAGGGTGCCAAAAGGCAATCCTCCCCTGATCGACATGTTCGTGTACACGATCATGAACCCCGCTGTGAAGAAACCCTTCATCGGGGCACCATACATCACTTTTCAGAGGTATCTGGGCTGTTACCAAATTGCGTTTGAAACAGGTGTCATTCTCGGCTACGCATTCCGCGATAGACTTCTTACATTCGCCAAACTCTTCAGTGAAGCCGGACGTGAAAAGGACGCTACTGCGTTTATAAAGGACATTGCCCAACGGGTGTTGAACAAAGTCAAAGAACCGAAGGACTTTTTGGTTTTGGGCATGTCTGCCGAGAAATCTCGGATTGAAATACAATATGCAGATAAGACCGAAGAGCGAATCAATCGGCAGAAGTTCCCTCCGAAGTCAGTTTTCAAGCAACTCCAATTGGCGATGTTCACAGGGATCGGATTTGGTAGTTCGTTTCCTTGGTTGACCGAGCAATTGTGGCGTCTTCAATACGAACACGCCGTCGATAGCCAGGCACTGGAAAGATTGAAGAAGGCCGGATTGAACATCCCCGATCAGCCGTATGAACCAGTAAGTTTGGCTACACGGCAAGCAGAGTTGCACTCTATGGTCGAGCAATATGTTTCGGACGCTCGCCCAGACTTGCTTCCGTGTTTTCAAACGCAGCAATGAGTCGTTGGCGCAACGAAGATCAGAACAGGATGGGAAAATGGCTACCGCGACCTGTATGTGCAGTGGGACATATTGCGACCACAAACCGGGAGAGTTGTGCGGAAAGCCAGTTGCGGTCACAGTGATGAATCGCGTGAATGGCGGCAAGGAACGGGAAATTGGGATATGCGAAGAGTGTTGGTGCCGTATCAAAAAGGAACTCGCATGGCCTTTTCCGTAGTGCGGCTCTCGAAAAAAACTCCCATCAAGTGTCAGTCTCCAGACGCCGCATCAATTTGACCGCGCAATTTGCTACTGTCCGTCACTACTTCGTCCCCATCGTCTTCCAGTTAGGCGGTAATTTTGGAACGTTCGTCGTGTAGGTTCGGACGAACTTCCTGCCGTCCTTCAACGTGAACTCCCATTTCAGGCCTGTGTACGCCTCGAATTGGGGATTGGATTTTACGATAATTTCGTCAGGCTCACACGCTGTTATGACAACCTGAGCGATGAATACCGATGGATACTTGTCATCCCGAAGTTTGAGCGGAGTGTTCCTTACTTCTTCGCCATAGAACCTCAGAAACTCGGCCCATGCGACCATGTCTTCCACCCAAACCGTAGGCAGATCGTTCGTATGGAGAAATTCCATGAGTTCATTGCGAAATACTTGAAGTGAAACAATGTCGGAGAAGACGCCTTCGGGATCGAAATCGTAAGGCCGCGCCCGGTCAGACTTTCGGAATACGTCATCAAGGGCACGTAGGATTTCCGCCACCGTTGAATTATTAAGTTCGATGTGCAGCAACCAATTGCAAAAAAGATTCACAAGCGGATATTTTTGCTTGTCCCCATCATGCTCCAAAGTTTTGCGGATTTTGACGAGGGCATAGACTAGATCCTTCTCGTCGGAGGGCTTTACGTTCAGAACTGAGAACAGCTTGTCTTTGATTTCATCAATTGTCATAAATCGAAGCCACTGTGGTATCAACTGTGGCAGAAAAGACTAGAAAACCCCTCACAAGACCGCACAAGACCCAACACTGAATTTTGCCGCAACCCCTTCACAGCGCGTGGCTTGCGCTGAAAACAAAGGTACTTAAAAAATCGCTTGAAATGAATTTTGAGTCCGCCGCGTCTGCCATTCCGCCACTCCGGCGTGTTCTAGATTCTACACGACACGCGGCGCATGCCAAAGCCTTGCTCGACGGGCGCTGCGTGTCTAAACTGCGCATCACACGAAGGAGGCGCCGGTTTCACGCGCGCGGAGTTCCCTCGCGAAACCCTATGTCCACCGTTCCCAAAGACGCATCGGCTGCGAATGCAGTGACGCCAACCGGGGATGTTTCGCGTGTAAATGCGTCCGGACTTCCTTCCCACTGGCGGCGCGGTTTCTGGAGCCTGATCGTTACGCAATTTCAGGGCGCGTTCAATGATAACGGACTGAAATTCCTTGTCATCTACCTGGTCGTCGAGCGCAATTTCCCCGTGGTTGTGCGCGATCGCTTCATTCTGCTCGTCGGCGCCCTGTTCGCCATTCCCTTCATATTGTTTTCGCTCGCGGGCGGTTACCTTGCCGACCGTTACAGCAAGCGCACCGTCACGATCGGCACAAAACTATTTGAGATCGGCGTGGGACTCTTTGCTATCGCCGCGCTTGCCGCCGGAAATCTGACGATGGAGGCCGCCGCCGTTTTTCTGATCAGCACGCAGGGGGCGCTGTTCGGCCCGTCGAAGTATGGGCTGCTGCCCGAGCTGCTCCCGGAAAATAAACTCTCCTGGGGAAACGGCGTGCTTGAACTCGGCACCTTTCTTGCAGCCATTACCGCGGTGATGTTCGCCGGGTTTCTGGCCGACGCGTTTCGAGGCCGCCATATTTGGTCCGGCGTCACTTTTCTTGCGCTCACGATGTTCGGCTTGTTCACTAGCCTCGGCATTTCGCGCGTGCCTGCCGCCGACCCCGCCCGTAGATTTCGAGCCAATCCGTTCGCCGACCTTGGCGGACAACTTCGCATCATCGCGGGGGATCGTGTCCTAGGCTGGGCTGTGGTGGGAAACACTTATCTGTGGTTCCTGGCCGCACTGTTGCAATTCGTGATCGTCGTGTATGGACACGACGTGCTGCGCGTGGATGAAACGCAGATCAGCTATTTACAGGCCGCGGTGGGCATCGGCATCGGGGTGGGCAGCCTCGCCGCGGGTTACCTATCGCGTGGAAAAATCGAATACCGCCTGGTTCCACTTGGCGGGATCGGGATGACTGTCTTTGGATTTCTGGTTTCGCGGCACGGCCTTGGCGTCTGGCCGGTGCGAGTGGATCTTTGTCTGCTCGGATTTTTCGGCGGCTTCTACGCTGTTCCTCTCAATGCTCTCATCCAGCATCGGCCAAAGCGAGAGGAGAAGGGCGGCGTCATCGCCGCTGCGAATCTGCTCTCCTTCATCGGTGTGTTCCTCGCCGCGGGTCTTTATTTTGCGCTTTCCTCGGCCGCCCACCTTCCTCCCGGCCGGATTTTTCTCGCCGGGGCGGTCATGACCCTCGCCGCCACCTTTTACGCGATTTTCCTGTTGCCCGATTCACGGCAGCGCTAGGCGCTCAGCGCTAGAACACGGAGAATTTTACGTGCAGGAATTTCTTCGGGTCCTTGCGAAAATCTCCCACGAGCAGCCGCATGTCCCCGGCAAGCCCAGAAAAATTGTCGTAAAATTTCGGGTCGTCAAAAAATTTCCCAATTGTGTTTTGGTTGGAGTTAAGTTTGGCTGTCGCGCTGGAAAGATTTTCGCCAGCCTGCTTGTACTGCATGAACAAGGAGTCGTCCGTGGCGAGCTTGCCTAGCGTGCCTTTGCCGCTCCGCACATCCGCGAAAAACGCGTTGCTGTTGTCGATCAGTTTCTTCGCGCTATCGTGGATGCTCGTGTCGTAGACGAGCTTGCCGAGCGTGCCCTGCTGGTTTTGGACAGCTTCGAGGACGCTGTCGACGCGGCCCGCGACGGAATCCACGCGATTATACATTTCGTCGCTGGTGACAAGTTTTCCCAGCGTTCCCTTCCCGGCCTGGATGTCGGCCATCACGCGGTCGACATTTTCAAGCGAACTATTCAGGTGATTGTACGCGGTCTGGTCAACCATGAACTTGCCAAGAGAACCGCGGCCGTTGCGCACATCCGTCAGCACGGCGCTGGCTTGTTTCGTGATGGAGCTGAGGCTGTCCATCAGGTCGGCGCTGCGCTCGACCACTTCCTTCAGGGCCTTCTCTTCCCGGCCGGGGATTTCGTCATTGTTGTCCAGGACGCGCCCGACATACCCGCGGTCGATGTCCACGTACCGGTTGCCTAGCAGCCCCTCGGTAATGAGTCCCGCGGAGGAGTCCGAGCGGATGTAGGTTTGATAGCTTTTGTCGAGACGCAAATCGACTTCAATGTTGCGGTCCTTCGATACCGGCACGCCCGGCTTCGGGACGGCAATTGCAATCTTTTCCACGTTGCCCACGTCAACGCCGTCCACGCGTACGGGCGCGCCGACTGTCAGTCCGTCCACCTCGGGCAGGTACGCGCGGAGCCGGTATTTCGGCCCAAATCCGCTGCCGCCGGTCACATAGAAAATGACCACGGCCAGCAAAACGGCTCCCGCCAGGACAAACAATCCAACTCGGAGTTCGGTCCACGTCAATTGTTTGTGTTGCGCCATCGGTGCTCCTCCTCATCGAATTCCCGTACCGCGCCATCCAAGTTACAACAAAAACCGCCGTAAGTACGCGTCGCGCGTTTCCGCCAGTTCCGGCGGGCTCCCCTCGAAATAAACTTTCCCCTCGCGAAGCACGACGAAAGTTGTGGCCGCGCCGGAGGGACGCGTGGCTCCGTTGTGCGCGACGGGCACCACCCGGCCGGACTGTCCGTCATAGCGGTAACTGGCCAGGCCGAAGGCGTCCTGCAAGCGGTGCGTGGCCAGCATGGAGGTGACCCCTTGCGTGTCGCGCAGGCGCAGAATCAGCGTGATAATCGTTTGCGAAGTCACCGGATCGAGACCCGCCGTTGGAGAATCGTAAAGGACCACAAGAGGCTGCGTCACGAGAGCGCGCGCGATGGAAACGCGGCGCCGCATGCCACCCGAAAGTTCGGAAGGAAATTTCTCTAGACTGTCTTCCATTTCCACGAATCGCAGGGATTCGCGAACCCGCGGCTCGATGTCCTCCTCTTTCACGTGTTCTTCCCGCAGGCCGTACGCCACATTGTCCGCGACCGTGAGAGAGTCAAACAGCGCTCCCTCCTGAAACACGAATCCGACATTTCTTCGGAATGCGAGCAAATCTTTTTCCGTCATGTGCCCCAGGTGGTGGCCCAGCATTTCCACCGTTCCCGAATCCGGCTGAATCAAGCCCGCGGCCAGTTTCAGGATGAGCGTTTTCCCTGATCCGCTTTCTCCGATTAGAATTTTAGTTTCACGCGGAGCGACGGAAAACGAAAGGCCATCGAGCACGTTGCCTTTGTCGAAACCAATGCTGACATTTTCGAGAGAGAGAACAGGTTCGCTGGATGCGGTCGCGCTCATTCTGAAAGGATGCGTCCACGCCGTCGCGGAACCGGCGGCACATTCATCCCAGTGATTATAGATGGAAACGTCCGCGCTGCGCGGACGATTGCAACTTTGGTTAGAAGAGGTGCCCGGCAAGGTACAGCATCAACTTCGTCAGGAAGAAGTTGGAAACCAGAATGATCACGGAAGCGGTGACCACCGCTTGCGTCGTCGCTCGCCCGACGCCTTGCGTTCCGCCCTTCACATTCAATCCTTGGTAGCACCCTACCGTCGCGATGATGAATCCGAAGACGATCGGTTTGGTGAGTCCCTGCATCAGATCGGAAAACTCCAGAATATCGATCGCGCGAGTCCAGAAGGTGACCGCACCCAATCGCAGCGTGAAAAAGGAGACGAGGTATCCGCCGATCAGGCCCAGAAAATCCGCCATCGCCGTAAGCAGCGGCAACATCAGAACGGTCGCAACCACGCGCGGCGTCACCAGCTTGCGGACCGGATCGGTCCCCATCGCGCGCATCGCATCCACTTGCTCGGTCACGATCATCGATCCCAATTCGGAAGCCATCCCCGAAGCGTTGCGCCCCGCCACCAGCAGCCCCGTAATCGACGGTCCCAATTCGCGGACCAGAGCGAGAGAAACCACGTCCGCCGTGAGCGCCGTCTGTCCAAATCTCTCGAATTGCGCGGCGGTTTGCAAAACCATGACCGCGCCGATGAAAAAGCCGGTCAACAAGACGATCGGCAGCGATCCAACGCCGATGATGTCCATCTGGTCCAAAACATCGGAAACGTAGTAGGGAGGGCTAAATAACCTGGCGACCGACTGGGCCGACAGCAACGAATATTCCTGCACGTGCAGGACCCACCGCTTCGCTCCGTCTGAAAGAGCGCCAGTCACCGAAAACGAATTGGGCTCAAGAAGTTTGGGGTCGGTGGTCGCCATCGTTCGCCGTCGGATGTGCCTCGAGCGCGGGTGAGTTCCGAAACAGCGTACTGGTCGCCGCAAGGGACGTCAAGCATCGTAAATCAATCGTTGGACACAATTTGTGCAAGGCCTGTTTTGTGGGACAGCCACTCTTGGCTGTCCGCTTTTACGCCTTGCTGAAACTGTCAAGGACAGCCAAGAGTGGCTGTCCCACAACCTTTCATTACTTTACGCGCCGTGCAGGGTCCGTTAGAATGTCGAGCCTTCCATGTTTCGCTTCGTCACTGCGGGGGAATCGCACGGCCAGGCGCTGATCGCATGGATCAGCGGCGTGCCCGCGGGTGTACCCGTTGACTTCGAGTTCGTGCAGCGGGAATTGCACCGGCGGCAGCTGGGCTATGGACGTGGCGGGCGCCAGAAAATCGAAAAAGACCGCGTCGAATTCCTGGCCGGCGTGCGGCACGGGCAAACCATCGGCGCGCCCATCGCCCTGCGAATCGAGAATCGCGACTGGGCCAACTGGGAAAAAGCTCTCTCCGTTGAAAAGCTTCCTGACTCGGAGAGCGCCGAGCGCCGGTTGATCGCGCCTCGCCCGGGACACGCGGATCTGGCCGGGTCCATGAAATTCAATCTCCATGATGCGAGGTACATCCTGGAGCGCGCATCGGCGCGTGAAACTGCCGCGCGCGTGGCAGCGGGCACGATTGCCAAGCTGTTGCTCCGCCAGTTTGAATGCGAAGTGCTGAGCCATGTGATCGCCGTCGGCAAGGCGCGTCTGCCGCGCGCCGCGGCATGGAACCAGATTCAAGCTGTCTGCGAAAATTTGGATTCCCCCTTGCGCTGCATTGACGCCGAGACGGAAGCCCAAATGAAGAGTGAAGTGGATGTCGTGCACCGCGCCGGGAACACGGTTGGAGGCATTTTCGAAGTCGTGGCGCACAACGTTGCCACCGGCCTCGGCTCTCACGCGCAGTGGGACGAAAAACTCGACGGGCGGCTGGCCCAGGCGGTGATGTCAATTCAGGCCGTGAAAGGCGTGGAGATCGGCGCGGGAATCGCGGCGGCCACTTCTTACGGCTCCGAAGTCATGGACGAGATCGGATACGACGCGGCCGCCAAAAAATTCACGCGCCCGTCGAACCGCGCGGGCGGGCTCGAGGGAGGCATTACCAACGGCCAAGACGTAATCGTGCGCGGATACCTGAAGCCGATCTCCACTCTGCGAACCCCGCTTGGCACGGTCGACATGGTGACGAAGCAGCCCATCTCCGCCGCGTACGAGCGCTCCGACGTGTGCGTCGTCCCTGCCGGCGGAGTCGCCGGCGAAGCAATGGTGTCGCTGGTACTCGCGCAAGCGATGATCGAAAAGTTTGGAGGCGACTCGCTGGGCGAGACGCGCCGCAATTTCGATGGCTATCTGCGGCAGTTGAAGGAATTCTGAAACCACAGATGAACACAGATCAGATAAAGTCTATTTCTAAGAACAAAATCAGTTTTTATCAGTGTTTATCTGTGGTTTCAATGAATCGAGTGGGTAGCTGAGATGATTTATCCCATTACAAAATACGGCGCGGCAGTGCTGGATTCGCCGACAAAACCAGTGGAGAAGTTCGACGACGAGCTTGCCAAGCTTTGCGAGGACATGTTCGAGTCCATGTATGTTGCTCAGGGAGTTGGCCTCGCCGCAACGCAAATCGGGCTGTCGAAACGGCTTGCCGTGGTCGACGTGAGCCTTGGGAAAAATCCCGAAGCGAAGCTGGTCCTTGCGAATCCGGAGATCATTCACGTGGAAGGCGACCAGCGCGAAGAAGAAGGCTGCCTCTCGCTGCCCGGATTCCGCGGAAATGTGCTGCGCCCGGCCTACGTGACCGTGCGCGCTCAAAACTTGAAGGGCGAATTCTTTGAAATGCGCGGCGAGGGACTGCTCGCCCGCGCCTTTTGCCACGAGATCGACCATCTTGACGGCATCCTGTTTCTTCAGCACCTCAGCATGCTCAAGAGAGACTTGATCAAACGCCGGATCCGCAAATTGCGGAAGACCGGCGAATGGTAGTTCCCTTTCACCGCAATGGCTGCCCTGCGCATCGTTTTTTGTGGCACGCCGGAATTTGCAGTGCCCTCCCTCCGGCGGCTCGCGGAGCGTCCGGAATTTTCGGTGGAAGCCGTCATCACGCAACCGGACCGGCCGCGCGGTCGCGGCCAGCACGTCAGCAGTTCTCCGGTAAAAGAAGCAGCTCTCGAAATGGGGTTGCATGTCTATCAACCCGAAACGATCAAATCCGAATCCGCGCAGGAGTTTTTGAAACGCATCGCCCCCGATGCCGTCGTGATCATCGCGTACGGACAAATTATTCCCGCCAGGCTTTTGACGATTCCCCGTCTCGGGTGGCTCAATTTGCACGCGTCCTTGCTGCCCCGTTATCGCGGCGCCGCGCCGATCCACTGGGCCATTGCGAATGGCGAAACCATCACCGGACTCACCACCATGCAAATCGACGCGCGAATGGACACCGGCCCAACGCTTTTGCGACGCGAGGTTGAGATCGGACCGGACGAAACTGCGCCGGAGCTAGCCGCGCGCATGAGCGCGATTGGCGCGGAACTTATCGCCGAGTCGCTCGTGCGATTCGATCGCGGAGAAATTTCGACGACTCCGCAGGATGAAAAAAGCGCCTCCTATGCTCCTATTCTGAAAAAGGAAGATGGGCGAATTGACTGGGCGCGACCCGCGCAACAAATCTACAACCGCATGCGCGGTTTCTCGCCCTGGCCCGGAGCGTACACCACGTTTCGAGAGCAAACGTGCCACGTATGGGGCAGCCCGGCAGTACAAAGCACGGACTGGACCAAGTTCGCAACCGGTGAAATTATCCAGACAACGACGGATCTCTATGTTATTTGCGGGGAAGGGACTTCCTTGCGGCTCGAAGCGGTACAAATCGAAGGGCGCAAGAAAATCTCCGCGCGCGAATTCGCAAACGGCGCGCGCATCGGTCTTGCCGAACGGTTTGTTTAGGGTTGAATCGAATTCAATTCAGTTCTCGCTCCCGTTTACGGCTATCCATCAGCGCTTTCAACACGCCCGACCGCTTCAAGGACCCGCGGAGATTCCTAATGTGCCTGGGCGTGATCGGCTTCAGCACAATAGCGTCCCCCTCCTGATACACCAAGGCGCGCGTGCCCTCCTCGACTTCCAACTCCTTCCGCAGCCAGCGCGGGATTACAACTTGCCCTTTCCCGGTGAGGTGAACAATGTCCGTCCTCGGAGTTGTCTTCACAATCTGATCATAGCATTGAGGCAATCGACCGTCCGCCTTTGTTGGCGCGTAGAAACTAACAACGTTTCGCTGCTGGAGACATTGGGCCAGCTTCCGATAATCCCTGCCGGCTCAACCGGTCGGACCGCAGGTGTAGCCGAATTTGTCCCTAAGTGTTCTTACCCCGCGCGTTGCTTGACCCTTGTGGCCTGCTTGAATAGACTGGCCGCTCAAACGGCCTATTTGAGCGGGTTGTTGTTGCCTGAGTGAGCGCAGCGGCCTGAATCGGAGGGCCGGTCTTCGGAGGAGGTAGTCATGCGAAAGCGTCCGGTGTTCTTGGCAGTTTTTCCGATGATTGCGGCGCTGGCCTTTCAAATCGCCGCGTCTGCTCAAAATGCGCAGGATGGAACGAAGGCAACCTGGCCGGATCCGGTCTGGAATAGACCGCCGATCGCGCCGGCGAACCGCAAGCCCGCCCCAAAGCGAAATTTGACCGGCATGTGGGGGACGCTCGGGGCAGCCTCTGGAACTCAGGCCGGCGGCGTGCAATTGAAGCCCAACAACGGCCGGCCGGAAAACGCTCTTCCGTACACGCCGTACGGTCTGGAGCAGTACAAATCGCACAAGGCGCTCGAGGGCGTCGACGCGGTCCTGCCCGCGCAGACCAACGATCCCCGGAACAAGTGCGAGCCTTTGGGAATACCGCGCTACAATCACTACAACCTCCGGCTTACGCAGATCTTCCAGGACGATTACAAAGTGGCGATCCTGTATCACTACGACAACCGCTGGCGCATCATTTGGACCGACGGGAGGCCGTTGCCCAAAGTACTGGACGGCACCGTCGAACTGGACGGACAGATCCGCGAACAGCGGTTTTTCGGTTATTCCGTAGGGAAGTGGCTGGACGATTATACTTTTCAGGCCGATACGGTCGGAACGATGCCGGAAGATCGCGTCTGGCTCGATTCCACCGGCCGGCCCATCAGCGACCAGATACACGTGACGGAAACCTTCCATCGCATCAGCGCCGATGAAATGGAATGGTCAGAGACGATCGACGATCCGAAGATTTACACCAAGCCGTGGGAAACCATGAAAATGCCCCTGCGGTTGCAGGATCCCCGCACCGATATTATGGAGTATTACTGCTCGCCCGTGGAGGCAGAGAATTACAACAAGCGTTTCGGCAGCGCCGCAAGCCCGAATGGCAAGTAAGCCGAACCCGGTTTCCGCGACCTTGATCGGCGGATCCGCCGCAGGCCCGACCCTTAGGTAATCAAATTGGGTTACGCAGCGTCATACCAGCGGTGTGATGGGCGCGACACTTTCGCCAGTTTCCGGACACTTACTAAATGGCTGGATGATTGGAGTATACTTGCGCCAATCGTGGGACGGCGGGCCGACACCAAGCCATCGTCAAGGTCAGGAGACCGATCACTCTAGAATATCGGCATTGACGGAACGGAGGAGCAATGAGAAACAAGTTTGTTGTCTTCGTGGTTCTAGTCATTGGACTGGTGATATCAGCGCCGTTGTTGGCGCACCATGGCGCCGCATCGTTTGACATCGAGAAGAAAGTGATCCTCAAAGGGACCGTCAAGGAGTGGCTCTACTCCAATCCGCACTGCTTGTTGACCATCGAAGTGAAAGGCGAAGACGGCAAAGTGACGGAGTGGATTGCCGAGACCCAGTCTCCCGCCGTGACGTACCCGGCCGGTTATCGCAAGAATTCTTTTAAGCCCGGCGATCAGGTGACGGTAAAGATTGAACCGGTCAAGAGCGGCCAGCCAGCCGGCCGCATCATCGCCGTACTGACGGCGGACGGTACCCAACTGGGTGATTCGAGCTCTCAGCCCGTCAAGGGCGTTACGGAGTTGAAGTAATAGTCCGGAAATCCTGACCGATGGGCCGACTGCCCGGGCGGTCTATCGGTCACAGTGACGGGCGATTTGAAGACCCTGGCCGAATTCCTATCTTCTTCGTTCTATCAATCATCCATTGACAGTGGCACCTTGACGGGAAGGGATATAGGGCGCGCCAAAGTGGCCCCCCTGTGCCAGATTTTGAGTTGGGGAGACTCGAAGTCGGAGTGGCAATGTGAAACTATTGGTGCAATGAAAGGGGCTCAGAAACCAGAATAATGCGTTCGATCAGTTTCGGATTGGATCACTGCATCACTTACGAATCATCTGGGTGGACG